>Ga0181470_100171_pt1 | contig 16027 bp, 14 predicted proteins | sample InSIn5SAF170_FD_119082 | JGI IMG/M metagenome (GOLD analysis project Ga0181470, IMG submission 119082) | Clean room microbial communities from NASA Spacecraft Assembly Facility at Jet Propulsion Laboratory, Pasadena, California, USA -... ...
AGACCAATTTTTCGGGGGCGCGCGGTTCTCAAGCTGAACCTACTTGTGGAAAAGTGCTGGTCCCACACCACCTTCAGTGTGGCACTGAGAGCTGCCTGTCACGCCATTACTATTCTTCGGTACCAGCACTCCTCGTACCGATGAGGAAAGTGGATCAGATCTGAGCTGGATCCAATGAACGATTGTAGGTCGGACGTGTGTCCGGACAGAACGTGCTCACGCGTGACGACGGGCGACGCCGCACCTCGTGAGGGAACAACTGTGGGACTTCTTGCACCAATTCACTTCTCGAAGAAGCTAAACGGGTTACCAATAATGAAATCGCCTGAGATGGAGAGACGTCGCCTATCGTGACGACTAGGCGGCTTGGAGACTAGTGAAGACACTTCTGTATCTCATGACTGCAGCCTTTATCGTGATGTAGTAAAAGAGGGGTAATCGATCTACGCGGTGCGTTGTGGAGAGACCGTCGTATGCGCATTTCGCAAGTCAGTGTTACGGCTGGTTAGCACCTTACCACTTCATCCGCCCTGCCCGTGAAGGCTCGATGCCTGCTGGAAACAATTTGCAGTGACAAATATGAACTGCGCAATGCAAGATATCTTCTCAAGCGCAGGATCGAAGCTAGGACATGCCTGTCAAAAAAGTCAGGACATTTCCAATGTCGCCAGAATAGTGAGCTTTGAGTAACTGACATGGCGGAGTAAAAATGTCAACGTCAACTAGCACAGCCGGAGAAGCTTCCGTTGGCTTTGAAAGCTAATCAGCATCACGCCAGGTGGTCGCAAACAGGCTTCTTTCGCTTCTAGCTTGACTGAATCCACCCATCAGGATCGTGTACATTCCGTTGCCGTGACTTTTCCGCCATGCATCATGTGTTTATGACCCATCGGCAACGCAATCAGGAACAAGCTGCATCCTTCCAGGAACGACCCACATTCAAGACGTAGTCATACATTTATGGTTTCGTCACCTTCGGCCTTGTCAGACATCGACAGATGTCAGTAGGGTGGATTCTCATTGGAAATTTACACAAAAATGTCTAAGATCGACTGGTCAAATGATGCTATGAATTCTGGTTGAAGCGTAAGTGAAGACCCCTTGGCAAGTCAGCAGTCTGCTGCAGGCCTCGGGATCGTCCACAGCGCATGATTGGATTTCTTGTTCTCGTAACCTAGATACAAGTGGAGATCTCGAGCAGCTGCATTTGCGAGCACTCGGTGGAAGCAGAACAAAGCCTTGCTTCATGATGATGGTGATGACAAAGAGATGCTGTGGTCCTGGTATGCAAGCTCAGACAGCTACAACTTTTGGTGGTACAGGTTCCTTCCCAATGCTGTGATGTAATCGCCGTGACAGGTCATCCGGCAATGGTGAGATGCAACGATGTGCATGCTCCTGACATAAAGAGACTTGCGAACGCCGAGTTGTGGAGAAGCATTAAACGCTCCAAGAAGAAGAAGAAGATGATGATGATGTAACGTGATGGGTATGCATTGCACAGGGTATCTCTCTCGGTGCCGGCCAGGTAACTCCAACGCTAGACAAACGGTGTGGCATGCAAAAATGATAGATGGCAGTAATGGTATTATCAAGTGGTTCGTGAGTAGTCGTCCAAGCGTTGTGGCAATCAGCCGTAAGTGACCCTTCGCTTCCAATCACGGGTCTGATCGAAAGCTCCGCTGTAGTCTCGCAGTTGATTCATCGTCTCCTCGGACAAACCCGGTGATGACAGATTGGTTCCATTGCTCGAGACTGATGACAGTGAGCTGCGTGATGGCGAGAGAGTCAGACCACGCCCAGAAGGTTGAGACGAAGTGTTGGCCGATGTCGCAGCATGTTGTGGAAAGTAAGATGCTGTTTGATGAGTCGAACGCGACCTCGGACTGGAAGGTGGTGACTCAAGTGGCTGCTGGCGATAGTGCGAGAAGTTGACAGCTGGTGAGAGTTGGAAAGAATGAGGTCGTGGAGTGGTCGTTGGCATCTGCCACGAATCCCAGGAAGAGGTGGTCTGGTGAGGTAAGGCTGCTGGAGTCGGCGGCTCTGAGTGACCAGCTCGCTCCATGTCAGCCAAGCGGCAGGTCTGTGAGCAAAACTTTTGGCCGTCCTGGGTTTGGTTGTCGCAGGACAGGCAGACGTCGTGTGTCCAAGACATTGTGATGTTGTGAATTATGGTTGGGGAATCTTGGTGATTCAGAGAAAATTGTTTTTGATATGGTTCGGCGGAACAACGGTGATGAGCAGCTTTATGACTCTAGCCAAGTGAGTGAGTCAACTGATGGTGAGCTATGGTGTGCTAAGCACAGACGATGATGTAGAGAGTGGAATGACAATGTCGAAAGATCACTTTGGTAGGCAGAGTTGTAGCCTTGGTTGTGATATATGGTGCAAGAATGGCAAGATCGAGGGCAACTGCCCTCTTTTGTAAGACGACAGGAACCATCAAGGCACACTGCACATACCCCAGCAAAAACTGTTCGTGCTAAATAGCGGCTAGGCTTGATTTGAGTTAGCTATCGACATGGGTCGTGAGGAGGAGGGGGTTCGTTATCAGAGGCCATTGCGCCAGATGCGCGTGGGGGCAGCCGCGTGTGGCGACATTGAAAAAAAAATGGAGAGAGGCAGGCCATCGGACGAATGACCCACCGTTGCACGCACTGGCCATTTGACGCCCTTCAGCACTTGGTCTGGTGGAATCGAGTCCGCTCAGATAATTTTGGCATGTTGACAGTGAGAGTTGAGGACACAGTGTAAAATCATTTTGACTTTGCAGGTTGCAATGTCGAAGACAAACATTACCGGGGTTTCCCACCTCGCACGTCTACATACAATGATTGGAGGCAGCAATCGATGGCCAATTCGCTGAAACCGCTGCGAAATGCTCCATCATCTGCCCTGCAAGCGACCCTTTGCGGCGGTAAATTGTCATTTGAGAGAAGCCGCAAACGAACCATTCTCTCAGGCGCACGTCTACCGAAAATGTCTCTCCCTCAGGGTGTGCCATCAGTACTGGCCTGGTGGTTGAATTACTCTCTGACCTGCGTGTAACCCCAGAATTAGTGCGATCCGCACCTCTCATCCTGTGACACGCACGTCTGAGGCTACTGTGTACAGATACGACGGTGATTCGCTCAATGTCCTTACCTGGCGGCGCGTTGCGCATGTCATGCCGTCCCTCTTTCCACATCCGTTCGAAACACCTAATAAGTCGTGGGTGTTATTATTGCAGCCTTCATATCGAGCATGGCGCTTCAGGCCATCAGGCGCATTCGAAGTTTCGACACGGCTCCGATCTGCATCTCATCATGTCGGGATGTGCAGAGTACATCCATCAATACATGGGTCGTCGGCATGGCCCATGTTCATCTCAAAGGTGGGGAACTGTGGTGTTTCTTGTACTGCCGACGCATATCCCTTTGTACGCAAAAGGTATGCTCAACGGTCTCGTGCTATGTTCAAGCCGTAAGGGCGATTCTTCAAAGCAGGCGATAGGGGTGCATGTGCTCCACGCTCAAGTGACACCTGAGCATTTCGTTCTTGGTCGTACTAGGTCTCTATCAGGTACACATCATATGAAGAAGCCACAATCGCATGATCGACCAGCTTTTATCATGACACCCTGTTCTTGTTCCTTCATAGCCCTGCTGTGAACGAGCCACGACTGGCTGGAATCGTAGATCACACACGCAAACTCCTGGAGACACTCTCAACGGAATCTTCCTCGCCACAGACAAAGTGTTTATCAGGGTCCACACCAGTTAGATGTTCCAGATGTAGAACCTCTGTTTTGTCAACCTGCTGCCCTAATGGGTCTCCATCAAGGTTTGCAGCGGTAATGCAATGTGCTGGGATGGAGATTTCACCGAGCGATGAGTGGCAATGCTCATGAACGGATTTCCCATACAGCTATGTCCAGTACCAGTTGGTGGTCAAGGAATATTGAGTGCGAGGTCTGGAACAGTCCGGTACTCATATTCATTGTCACAGAAACTGGGTTTGCTCAACTTCCACGGGACTAGGAAAGCGACAGTTGCCGAAGAAACGTTCACGGACCGCAGTCATACCAGAAAAAGTTCCCTTCTCTTGGCAGTTCGGTACAAATGGCATCTCCGTGCTCACAAACAGGGAGAAGTTGGAGAACTCCATGCTAATGCCAAGCTCACGATCTCCGCATTTCCCGCGAGCTCGCTGGGTGGGTCCACCTGCAAGTCAACCACCAACGGGCCTCTTGCGCGCGACTCAGGGATCGGCCTCTCCACTCTTTTTTTCTTGCCTGGAGAAAAGTGGGAAGGCAAAAAGCAACCCCCACGGCCATGCCTGTCAAACCCCAAGCAACTCCCGAACAAAAAATGCCCTTGAAATGCAGGCAAATCCAATTCTGGCAGCAGCTTCACGTCAGCTAGAGATCTGTGCACAATGTTCAGCTGTATTTCTGTTTCCTAGTCTTATCAGCGTGAGGGGAAAGGGTCTATCGGAAAATGAATGAGCCTTTCTTGCACCTGGGATATTATAGCGGAAGAACAGTGGCTCGGCTATGACGGAGAACGTACACAAATGTCGTTGCTGCAATACACAAGCTATATCCACACCCGGTCTGTTCGATATCAAGCAAAAGACAAGCTGTGCAAGAACGCAGGGTTGGATCTGCACCAGAATCTCAGCGCTCGTCCTTAGGGTTGCTGCCAAGTCGTGCTCTGGGTTGTACCTTTATCAGACACAGCGAATACCAAATCGCGCACCCCTGGCTCGCTCGTCGTCAGCTGCACCAAGAAAGAGGGGCCACGACAATGGGCATCATCGCGCATCATAAAGACCCCCAAGCGAATTTTCCTTGGTCTGTCTCATGCCATGCACCCTGCACAGCGTGCAAGTAGCTTGATACCCATTCGCTGCAGGTGCATATGTGTACAGTGATCGACCTTCGGACCGTCCCCAGCCCCACCCTGCAGCAAATGAGACCTCATTGCTGGTGAACCAGTAGTTAAAATCTATACAATTTTGGCCAAGACGAATAGATAAGGTTCCTCGCGTGAACGATAGCCTTTAGCCGGGCCGCACCAACTACCAGGCCTCTCTCTATCTTACACCCCTGCATACTGCGAATTCTTCCTATCACAGGTAACAATGCGGACGGATGGATCTTCCACACAAACGAAGATATAGACTGGATCATCATTTGCAGATGTTTGAAGCAGGATTCAATGTTTCTTATCTCGTAGAATCTGCAACATAGATCGCTGGCTTGCGAGCTCTGCTTGACACGAACCGAGATCCGCGTGAACCGCGATCCAGATGTCGACTTGAGATTGACAATCACTTCAGTGAGCCAGTAATATCGTGAAGCATAGGATCTTGGATCCAAGCTCATATCCCTCGTCAGACTTGAACGGGTGAGCCTACGAGGGCGGACACCAGTCCGCAACCTTCACAGTTCTGCTGCGGCTAGCCACGTGAGCCATAATAATGTGCTACGGCAGTCATTCTCCTCGCCGGTAATCATACACACGACGCTCATGCAGATGCTGTGCCCACTCGGACGAGTTAGATCGAGCTTTGTGATGCATCACAAGATCAAGAGGGCTGAATAATTGACCTGCCACAATAGTCTGCACAGAACATTCCATGAGGTGCAGCGTCGCCGGTGCGACGTGGAAGGCGGAAATCCATCCGCGGTCGCTGTCTCCGTGAACATTCCAGACCACGGGCGAGATGTTCAGCTCCTCAAAATAACAACATTTGGCTTCTGAGGTCGGAGAAGTCGTCGTGTGCACATGCGTTGACCCCCACGATAACCACACCACGCAAAGTCTACGAGCCAGATCAACCATCTTGGCTACGCGAGAATCCAAGTAGATCTCCCGCATCGTTAACCATGCCCATGCTCTTGCAGTCTCGAAATGTTTCACGATTTGAGAATGCCACTTAGCCTTCCCGAGGTGTTGTTGCAAGGCCTCCCGGCTCTAATTCGGGGGGTCACGAAAACTGCTGGCCCCGGAAGTTATCGCTTTACTCGTTCTGCGCTGTGCTGCCGTAGCTTCACGAGTCACGTCACTGTGTTCCACGATGGCGTGCATTAATTTCGTGCAAAGTGAGCCCGATGTCGTTAAACTTGCCCTAAACATGGAGCGTGCGAATGTGGGATGGTGAGGCTTTCAAGGAGGCCCGTTAGTAGTCGTTACGCAGGCGGTGTCAGCTTATTCACCGGTGGAATGGGTATGGTACACGGCATGGTCAGAAAGGTGAGCTGATCAGTCAGGCTACAGAGCGTAGTGGACAATGGTTTCCACGCCATCATGGTGCGGAATGCAACTTACTCCAGCGATCGCTATGGAGAGACCATCATCATTTCTGCGCGCTGTCCATTATTTGATGACCGTGATGGGCATATGGATGAAAGTTTCGTCCGCTCCCTTGGGTCCATGCTCCAGTCTTTCGAGACATCGTTCGCGCTTTCAATGTGCGTGCCAGGCGGTCTTCCCGTTTGTTGCGCTATCGGTGAGAAAACAGCCACATCCAGCTTGACGGTGACAATCGCATGTCTGAGCAATAGTCACCGCAGGTTTGAAGTGAGATCAAAGTTTAAATAGAGTCCACACGGCGGCCTCCTCGATCTGAAAAGTCGGTCTGCAAAGAAGGAAAGAAATCTGGGGATTATGACGTTCGTGGGGGTAAGTCGAAAGTTGATACTCCACATCCCACCTCATGGCAAGAGCCGCCTTACTAAACAAAGAAGGTTCTGTACCTTTCTCGGACATTACCCAAACACTTAAACCTCAAGTGATACATGAGTAGTATCTCGATCAGCCTGGCACCTGCGCCTATCTATCCTGCCCGCGCAACTTGTGGTCTGTAGCAAATTCCTCACACCATGCCACCGCCACGGCTTGCAACGCATTCATCCACCGCCACGGCGTCGAGTAGTACGACTACACTCGAGCAATCCGGCACCCTCCCTCTTCGGCAAGCAAATGCCACACTAGTGCTACGCGCAGAGCCGGCAGAACAACGACGCATACAATGGGCGGAAGACGTAGTAGACAACGAGGGCATGGGTAAAAAGTCGTCGAAAGGTACGCGCTTTCCAAGATATTGGTGTACTATGTTCACTCAGTGTGAGACGTGAGAGGCGCTGTACTGACAGGGCTGTGTGCTACAGTTTGCTGTATATACCACCGCCCACATGCGGTCGATGAATCCTCAGGCGATGAGTCAGATTCGTCTTCAGACAGCAGTGACAGCGATAGCGGGGATGATGGGCGTGCGAGACTTGTAGGTGGAAGTCGGCGAAATGGGAGGAAGAAGCATCACCATCATGACCACGACCACGATGACGAAGGAGGAAGTGGAGATACAGGGAACGGCGATGGGCAGGCCAAAGGAAAGGCAAGGAAGAGGAGCCCGAATGCGTATGAGAAGCAGCCGAAGTATACTGCTAAGAAAACAGATGGCGGCTCGTAGAGATATCGTGATATGGCGCTTTTGCAAGCATGGCGAAGGCGTTTTGAAGGACCCTTCAAGTGGAGCATTGATACCTCTAATATAACATAGTGGAATTTGGCAATAACGCCCATTCGACACGCATTTACATTCCACTCCATCACTTCATTCAGCTGTTCTTGGGCATTGGCTCTTCGGTGTACCTGCTCTTCAGCGGCGCCAGGTAGTACATACCTCAGCGCCCTATAAGCTCTCCAGGTCGAGGCCTCTACTTTGACCAATGCATACAACTACATCTCTTCCTAAACTCATGGCAAATGGCTCTGTGGCTAACACATGCGTATGAGCGTGTTTCTACGCAGACACTCACTGACCACTGTTGCTGTAACATATTGAGTGACTTCTTTTCCTCTAATTTCAACCATCGCCATGGGGTTTCTCATTCGCCGGCGCCAGCACCAGCTCCAGATACATCCTGAGGAATCGACCCTGCGTGCTGTGTAGGAATTCTGACGAGCGTGTGTGGTAGTGGCTCCTCGATCTTTCCATCTTCGTCATCTTTCGGTTGCGGTATCTTGCCTGCAAAAGGTCAATACATGAGACTAACCTCACTTTAATGTCACTTACTACTAGCCATGCTGATGGCTCTCAGCACGTTATGCCAATTGCTCAGTACTGTCGCAACAGCTACCGCGCAAGTCAGTCTTTGCGAGATCACATTAAACCAATCTCCCCACCTTCAGTGCCATCGCTCAAGGTCGCTAGCTTTTGCTCCAACTGCTCCATTTGATCTGCCAGGCCTGCACTAAGCGCCTGCAATTCCTTCAGGCTCGCAAGTTCCTGCTTTTTCTCATTGATGCGGGCTTGTAAAGCGACTGACTGCCCCGTGGAAGATCCAGCCGCACTCAGCGACCCAGAGCGCAAGTGCGACGGAAGCGGACGATTGAAGGCCATAAGGATCTGGCAATGGAAGGTGTTGTCTGATCTGGACGTTTGAACAGCATCATCCAACGCGTCTCGCAAGCATCGCGTCGTGGGGTCAGACCCTGGGATCTTGCACGTGCCCGCACTGGTTGCTGCCCAGAGCCGACCCACGCAAACAGTCAAGCCACAACCCAAACAAACTTCTGTTTACAAAATTTAGTGATCGTCAATTCGCACAATCGCTTACTTGGATGCAGCATTTTGGGAACAACAACCTGCTCCATCTCACAATACTTGATCACTTTGTATTCATCACACCACAGATATTAGGAGGACATCAGATTGGCAACGCCGCATATGGCGCGGCTTAACGAGGGCCCGTCCTGTTCCACGGAGACCGTTGATGCGCGTATGTGACAGCACACGAAAGTCCAAAGGCGACACTAACGAGTAAATAGTGAAGAGAAGATTTATCAAGTCCAATCGTGACCTAGCCAAGTATGTTTGATTTAGCGCAACATATTCGCACATTCTTGGGCTGACGAGTGGTGCAGAACGAATTCCATACAAAGCGTTCGAATTCGGTGCTTGGAAGCCGAAGTGTCGCGGCTCTTGACTGAAAATCTAAGTCTGCGCAGCGATATTCTTCAATTGCGCAACGATCTTGAGGGCGCGGAAACGAAACGTGCGTTCAAAGGTGTTAAGAGCAAGCTGCAGGCGCAAGTGGACGAGCTGGCGAAATTAGTAGCAGCAATCGGGCAATCAGAAGAGAAGGCGGGGAGTGATGCGCCAGCCATCAGATCATTTCCAACAGTTGGATGGGGTAGAGGCATGGGCGACCCGTTGGATGGGGACGGACGGAAGACTGCCTTCGATCAAAGAAGACAAGACATACCCGAGGAGGACGCTTGAGTATGTGATTCTTGCTTCATTGCCGATGATCAAGCTAACAAAATGCAGCGCACAAGACGTTCAAGCCGTTGTAGACTCCGAATCACCAGCAATTGGCTCACCTCCTGTATCACATTTCCAGGACGAGGAACCCATCAAGTACGTGCAGGCTTCTGCGCCAGAAGATATCAAGACGGAAAACGGAGAGCCAGTGGTATTATCTGCAAATTTGGAAACGAGGCGCAAGAAGCGGGACAGCAGCTCCAGGTTATCCATTCGGCGCATGTCCGTGTTCAGCTCTCCGGAAGATGAGGCGAAAGAGAATGTTCCAGAGGAGAAGCCCGTAACGCAAGTGCTCCCGATCAGAGCAGGTGCGAAGAGAAAGTTGGGGTCTTGGGACGAAGATGCAAAAGCCGCAACTGATTTCAGCTTTAGCCGCAAGACAAATAACTCTTCAGAAGCGGCGGGCGGATCTGGAACGACGGACGAAATGGAGAAGGAGCCGGTCAAGACGTTTTCGAGACGTGATGTTGCACGTGCCGCGCCATCAAAGCTGGGGGAAAGGAGAGCTTTGGGAGAGAAGAGCATCAATACCGATCCAGTAGTCTCGCCTCAGAAGATGACAAGAAAAGCGGGCAACGAGGAACAGAAAGAGCAGCTTAAGAAGCAGGTGAAGGCAAGAGAGGATGCACCCAAGCCTAGGGCTATCCGTGACCGCAGATCACGCGCAGCGACAGATGATCATAACGTGGTACCGCTACCCAGCGACACGATGCAAGCTCCATCCACGAAAGAAATCCTACCTTTGGAGTCGAACTTGGAGACGACGGTCAAACTCGATCTCCCTCCGAAAACACCAGCCGCAAGCCTGGATGTCCTCTCTGCACCAAGTACTGAATCATCCGCTCGGCCCACAGGTCGTGACACTCCACCTCCTGGAGACCTCTCCGCATCTACAGACAACAACGGGCGGCCCGGTCGACGAGCACGAGCAGCGGTGAATTATGCCGAGCCAAGCCTGAATGCGAAAATGCGGCGGCCCACGAAGGAGCTACTTGATGCTGTGGGCAGAGACGGTCGGGTGCAAAAGGGTATGATCGTTGTGAAAAGCAAGGAAGGAGTCGATACGATCATAAAGGTTGAAGATGTGACCGACAGTGCTTGGAAGAGGTTGCCTTCTATGTCGTCAACTACGATTTCGAGTAAGGGCGTGACGGGTGAAGAACCTGCGAGCCCGCTTGGTCAGAAAGGAGCTTATTTGAGGAGCGACAATGACGCGCTGCAGAGCACACGCGCGGGACCAGAGCCTATCATCCCGAGCGCAGCGAGCCAGGCAATCGCGGCACTCATCAGAGACTCAAGGACTACTGCTGTGAGAAGGCGATCTTCGGCCGTAGGTATGGCAGGCAAATCGGCGGCTGCAGGTTCAGACTCGGATTCTAAAGAACGTCGTGGATCCTCGATCTATGATTTTGCATCCTCGTCTCCGCCACGCACGACCGCCAGACCAAGCTCACGTGCTTCTGATCGGGAGACAGACGAGGAAACCAGTATGAAGCACAGAACTACGACATCGCGGAGGCACTCGTCTGTGCCGAGCCTGGCGGTTCAAACCTCAAATGCCGTGAAAGAGCGAAAGTCAAATGACAGCATCACAAGACCGTCATCAAGGCTAGGTAGTGGTGCAACGGGGCATAAGAGAACAGTCAGCGGCACGCCGGTGGACATTTCTGTTAGTGCGGTTGATTCTGGGAAGTTGGACTTGAGAGCAAGTCGGAGGAGGAGTATGATGCTGTAGCGTTGGTTCTCAAATGTTTGGCATCGCTGGATGTCAGTCGTGGTTTTTGATATGATGAGCGACTTTGTTTGGTGTTTGTATAGACGGCACGATCGTTACTTGATGAACGAGATTCCCAATTTCAGATGAAGCACACGCGTAGTACGAATTCATGTGTGGTTCTGATTGCTCTCTTCGACTGTATCTGCATAAGTGGGACACTCTTACATTGTGCTCTATGCCTTCACCTCCTCCATCTCCGGCGCTGCTCTCCGTCTCGGTCGCTCTTGTCGCTGAGCCGTAGGCTCGTTTCTTATAGAAGCAGCAGGAGCAGCAGGAGTTTTTCTCCTCTCGCCCTCGGCGACCACGCTCTTGATCTCTCTGATCTCTCCATCACCCATTCCTAGTCCAGCAAGATACTCGCCATACGCGCCCAATATCCCTGCTAACCCATCGCGCAACGCTTTTGCGACCTCATTCACTTCTTCAACAGATTTCCTCTTCTCGTTGGCGAACGTGACATCACTCCAATGTGGCGTCACCTCCTGTACGTATGTCTGCACCGACTTCAGTGTGGACAAATACGTGCGTAGGATGTCCAGAACGCTTGGGTTCACCTGCCCATAAGTATCCTCTTTCAGACTTTCCACAATCAACTTTGCAAGGGAATCAATGGCATCCACAATTACTCCTGCTTTTGAATTCGGAGTACCGCACACGACGCCCACTACATGCCGCTCGAAGCTGCGTCGAAAGGGCCAACCAAACGCGGACTTGATCAGCGTACCCCATAGGCCTTCTACACGTTTCTCCATCTCAGCTGGTTGTTGTGCCAGGCGCTCCCTTGTGCCCTCTGTAAGCAGTTTCCGTCCTGCATACTGAACAACATCTTTGGCAGGTTCAGAACCAGGGGAGTATGCATACTGAGCCACTATGGACTTCGCCCATTGACCTGTGCGAGCGGGTGTACCCATGGGAAGTGATGGCGCAAAAACGTCGTCTTTTTTCAGAGGTGGGGCGATAGGCTGGCGTCCTTTGACCTCTGGAGCCGCCACTGCAGGCAGCGGCTTTAGAGTATTAATGCGAGTGTTGATACCCTCAATTTGCGCAAGACAAAGCGTTGAGATCTGCGTCCATGCGTTACCGCCAGCGCGATCCAAATCCGCAAAAATAGTTTGCCGGCGTTCGGGGAAGCTGTGTGTGATGAGAAGGAGCTCATGAAAAGCACTGGCCTGGGCAAACTCTTTCTTGCTTTTGAGACCGCTGATCAAGCTGCCATTCGGATCGGTCGCTTTGCCGTTCTTTGTATCGGATGTAAGGGGCTGGTCCCGTCGTAGGGGCGGTTGTGCGATGTAAGCACTGAAAGCGGCATTGGTGATCTCCCAGAGCAAGAGGAGTAGCGTGGTCTGAGTGAGAGCGGCCACATAGAATGGCAATATCGGCGCGAAACCAGTGTAGATATCGCGTTGTTCGGGTGGGAGAAAGTACACCCAGCGAAGAACGTCGAATGAAACGTTCCAAGCAATCGCACGGACTGGCGTGAAAAAGTAGAGGATGAAGGCAGTAACGGGGGAAACTGCTGCAGTCCAGACCAGGCGCGTGACGATGCCGGGTGCAGCTTGCCGGATCAAAGTCAACGGTGGATCGACGACCGTAATCGCTGGGCCTGCTTTTGCATCAAGGGTCACCTTACGTATCGGTGTTGGTACTCGGTCGCGGTCGCTAAACAGGTGGATTAAGGACTGAATCACACCTAACATCACAAACAAAGACCTGAACGCAATTGCGCGCTCATTAAGGCGAGCTCCGGTGCTGCCATTACTGTAGCTTGTTCTTGCCCTGCTGTACTTGATCACACTAAGCTTAGAGTCCATCGGCTGAGCCCAGACATAGATCTCTGCGAATAGCAACGCAGATATCGAGTACCACGCGAATGTGATGTATGTGCTTGGTGCAAGCAGTTGCGAGCGAAACGTATCGAAAGGCGAGGCTGTTGTTCTTCGGCCAACTACGTTTGTGTTTAGTACCATCACTTCCAAAGGGAATGCCTGCATGCCATACCATGTAATCTCGATATCCGAATTATCATCACTAGCAACACGCTGATTGCCAGCATGAATGCTCGCGCGCCTGTTGGACCGATTGGGAACCATGACCAGAAAACTGTGTCCTGTGTGAGCAATATTCTCACATGATAGTACGACTCTCTTACAGTCAGTCAATCCCATGTAAACTGCTTCGGCATAGCATATTGAGAAGGCTAATCCTCCAGCCCGCACAAACTGTCTGTGCAGCGCAGGAGTAAGAAAATCGCGGTACGGCCGTGGTCGTTTAGGCGCTGGCGACGCCATATTAATGGAAAGGTAGGATTTAGTGCGATCAAAAATTGCTATGTGGGCATCATCCCGCGGTCTCAAGGCACTAAGCGAATGTTACAAACGCGCAACTGCGTCGAAAGAGGTGGTTGCTATGTGGATTGATGTGTTTGGTGTAGCTTGCAACTTCGAAAAACATATCGATGTCGCGCCGAGTCAGGGTCACCTAGCCTTGCACGTGTTTGGCGGCGTTGCTGACCTGGCAAGCCACGACCGTCCTTCAGCAGAAGTTCCTTTGCAAAAGAGCATTCCACTTCTTCATTTCTATCCATTTCCTCCCTGATGCATGTCCAGGCATTTACACGAATTCGGTCATCCGCGTTGGGAACTATTGTAACCGTGGCAAAACCAACCTTCTCTAAAGATTCGCTCTGGTATCTTTCAAATTGCTGCACATAACAAACCTTTCTATGAATTGCAATCTTATCAGGTGGAACATCATGGTTACTACTGAGTCATAGGAGTATCCTCAACTCCAAGTTGCGTTGGAAGTCAGTACATCTGTTCGCTCTCTCCCCTAAAGGTCGCGTCACCAGCAGTTTGTCTCAACTTGTGGTGCTACCAACTTCTCTGTCACCCGGGTGAGCTCAAACACATTGAGTTTACATATAGAGAATCAACCCGAGTTGTTCATCACGGTAGTCAGTATGGCGTTTCATGATCTTATGGCCACCTTGACTCCATTACGAGTTTGGGGCTGCTGTTAGTTCTACACTCTACAAAATCTGTGAAAGATAACATCAGAGCAGATGTCAGATTGATGTTTCGAACAATAGCCATAACTCCAGTTGACACGGCATACTCATTCCTCCAATCCTTTTGTCTTCATCGCTGTAGTCGAGGCTGAAGCATCTCGGCAAACATCAATCGGCACCTACAACTATCCGACGGACTGATTTCAGCACCAAAGATCCTGCTGGAAACAATAAAAATGCTCTAGACTCATCTCTCGTAAGCCAGAAATCTGGACTCTTTGTTCTCCTGGAGTCGTCTTTGAAAATGCGCTGTGCACGTGGGACGGGAAGTGCCGCCGCTACTTGCTAAGTGCAGCATCGCCTACCTTTTTGATCAAATGTCATCATACCCAAGCCTCCAAAGCCACGTTCTTTCGCTTGTGTTCGCTTGTTTTTACGTGTCAACCATGGCTTGTGTCCACTTTATGGTGTATTTCTAGCCTAGATCGCGAGATGGAATCGTGCAGAATTGTAATGTCGACGTCGACGATTCCGTGAGCTCATTATAATAAGTTTTGAGCACACGCCCTTTTCAATCCACCACACATTTGATCAGGTATACACAGGATAGGTGCAGCATCACGACGACCAGATTCACATCACCCCTGAGAAGGACTTAGCCAGACATACAGAATGTCAAGCAGAGGCTACGTCGATCCAAACTGGCCACCGCCAAATGGCGCGGATGATGCCCCAATCATCATCTACGGCTACACGCCGAGCACAGTGCTCTGCTATCTCGCATTTGCTTTTTTTGGCATTGCGCTGGTTGCACATGCGTGGCAGCTCGTAAAATATAGGTCTTGGTGAGCATATATATCGCAACTTTGGCCAAGAGCAATGTGTATATCTGACGCTCGGCAGGTATTTTGCCAGCTTCGCTTTCGGCATCATAATGGAGCTCATTGGTTACATTCCGCGGTACTTCTCTGGATCAAAAAATCCATACAAGGTCATCTACGTATGTAACATTCTCATCACAGTTCAGTTTACACCACGTCTAATGCGCGATGAAGTTTGTCCTCCAGTATTTCTTTATTGTCTGTGCGCCGGTTGCATTCACAGCTGCCATCTACGCTTGTCTCTACAAGATGGCACGTTGGGCTTCCACCACAACCCTCAGCGGCATCGGTGCGAAGTGGCAGCGCCCGCGCTGGATACTCTGGATTTTCATCGTTGCCGATGTCGTGACAACGGGCCTACAAGTCGCAGGCGCAGCGCTGATCGGTGTTGCCGAATCCAACAATAAGGATTCTTCCAATGCCAACAACATCCTTCTGGCTGGTTTGGCGGTTCAGACATTTTCATTCCTGGGCTACTTCGTTGTCTTTGGTTTCTTCTTAAGAGAAATCAGCTGTAATCGCTCATTGCGATTGACGAAGAGTTTCAAGATCTTCGTTGCGGCGTTGTTGGTGGCTTCAGTCTTGATTCTGGTGCGTACAGTGTTCAGGTTGGCTGAGACTGCAGAGGGTGTATATGGCTACCTCTCAACTCATGAGGCATACTTTGGTGCGCTCGAATTTGCGCCGGTGGTGATCGCCTCGCTCGTCCTTGCGGTGTTCCACCCAGGCAGACTCCTCTCACCGGAGAAGTTGGCCTATACAGCTAGTCAGGTTGAGAAGGACGCTGAAGCCGGCCGCTTTACGTCCCCTGCTAGACGTCAGCTCTGAGAGACATTCACTGGGCGATTGCTCTATCAAGCATAAGATCGATTGCTAGATCGCGGCGTTTTGCAGGTGCATTCAAGCTATGATACCCATCCGGCTGCCAGGCCTGGATATGTTGTTCTTACTCTAATATATGTAGATGGTCTGTGATGAATTGAATCCAAGCATGTTGCTGAGAGATGCGGATAGCGAGGACTTGTAGCTTCAATGCGCTTACGTCCA
>Ga0181470_100077_pt2 | contig 16024 bp, 9 predicted proteins | sample InSIn5SAF170_FD_119082 | JGI IMG/M metagenome (GOLD analysis project Ga0181470, IMG submission 119082) | Clean room microbial communities from NASA Spacecraft Assembly Facility at Jet Propulsion Laboratory, Pasadena, California, USA -... ...
GATAGGACAAGTGAACGTTTCGCATTCTTTGACCTTGCCTCGAGCGAGTTTAAGGCATTTCGCATGATACCTGATCACATGGTTAGCATGAGAATATCGTGGTGATCGTACCACTTACCAATCGTGACAGATTTCACATTCGATCATGAGACCAGCCTCAGGTTGTCGACAGATGCAGAAAACAGGCTTCTCGTCCTCACCCAAATGTCCCTTCTCGTGGCCGTCCGCCGGAGTGGCTTCTCTCGAAGCAGGCTCCACAGGAGGTCGGAAAGTGTCGTTGAGGTCGAAGCAGAAGCTGTTCTTTTCCTCCACAAACTTCATGTGTTGTTCCAGAATGTGAAGAGGGGCGTTGGCCTTGCCAAACAACTTCTTGCCTTTTCGCATCCAGTCCTCGTGCCTTCTCAACTCCTTCTCGAGGTCGGCAGCACCATGCGGTTTTCCGTTAAGGTCTTCGAAGCCCTTGACCACGTCACGTACGTGAGCGTACATCGGCCGCTTGCGGAAATCCTGATCATGGCTGCGCTCAACCAGTGTGATGATCTGACGTTTGGCCTCCCGATTCCTGGCCAATATGACGTCCATCTGCTCAAGAGTTTCCTTGTTTACAGGGAATTGCTGTTGAAGGACTTGTCCATGCAGGGACTCCAGCTGTGGATAATGGACATCTTCTGCGGCCATGAGCTCCTTCGCCTTAATCTCCCAGAAATCACCTTGTCTTACCACTTCCGACAGATGTACCGCCTCAGGAACTTGAGGCAGAATGTCCAGATCCGTGATGCGTTTCAGGAGATCGCGACATTCGTCCAGGGTCTTGCTGTGCACGTCTTTTTGAACTTGTCGAGCTTCTTCCAACCATTGAGTTCGTGCAAATATCTTTTCCAGACTGGTCAATTCCGGCATGGCTGCCATAAATCCACGTCCTTCCTCCAGCAATGTTTCCAGTTCTTCTAGTCCTGCCTGGTTGACGCCGGACAAAATGCGCTTAACGTTTGCCCGCCAATCATCGATCAGTGTGACTTTCTCCTGCAGATTTTCGAGTTGAGCAGCACTGAAACCGAGCAGCTCACCGTCATCGATCAATTCCTTCATCCGTTCAAGTGTCAGCTGCGGTTCAGAATCCTTGTCATCTGCCTTTCCTGAACGGAGAGAAGAACGACGCCAAGTCTTCTCGCTCTTGCGCCTATTCTGTTGCTTCCGGGTAAGATAGAGGTTGGCTTCATCCACCCACTCATCGCATCGCTTGACGAAGTCAGCCAGGTCATCGAGGCCTTGTAGTGGATAAGGTATCTTTTCTCCCTCGCTCAGAAGGGTGTGCATTGCCCTCAAGGCAGGTCGAGCATCTTCCATGAGCAGGGCTTCTAGTTTGGCTTCCCATGCCTCCGGCACATTTGCCTTATCCACGACCTTCTGAACGACATTTTGTAAGTCTTGGTTTGTGTAGCGAAGCACTAGGCTGTGGTTTAGCCCTTGCATCTTCTCCATTTCCGTAGCCGAGCAACAGTCCGCTTTGAGCGGATGAAGAAGACAGCTGACTTTGCCGCTTTGATGACAGCGAAATTGTGAAAGGTAAGAAAATGCTTTACAATAGCAGCATTGGTATTCGTCCTCTTCCAGGTCGCCGTTCTCAATCTTGACCTTAAGTCCACAGGCTTCGGATGGCACTTCAGGTAAAGTGTCGAAACTGCAATCATCGTGCGGTCGAAGGGCCTTGTGATTGTGGATGAAGTTAGCGCGGTCGCTCAGTTCACGGTCCCGTGTCCTTTCCAGCGCAGGCGCCAGCCATTTGGCCGTCTTGATAGTAGTATCCGCCGAGGCCGCCGTGAAAAGTAGTTCGTCATGGGAGAAGCATGGCTGTCGGCGGAATTCTTGCAACCTCTGGACGCCGGTTTCGCCGAAGGGCTCCCAGTCAGCTGGCGCAAAATTGACGGCCTCATTGAAATTGAATCCATGGTTGAAACCAGCATGATATGCTTGGGGGAACGTGATGATGAACTGTCCTGCACGCTGATCACAAGCATAAACGTCGACACCAGCTTTTCTCAGCTGATTGGGTGGTAATATTGTGACCAGCTGGAAGAGCAAATCCGGTTGCGACTCGAATAACTCTGGGACAGCTTTACGCATGGCGTCTTCAAACCGCAGTGCATGACTCCCAGGAATGCCATACCACGTCTTGGTCGCACCAAAGTGTTGAAAGTTTGCTGAGTACGCATAATGGTCTTCGTTGTGCCAGCAGAACGTGGAGAAGCACATTCCGACATACAACCATGGCACGGTCATTCCAGATATGTCACCTTTGATGTGTCGGAACAGTGAGTCTTCGAGGAATGGCATGACGTTGAGATTCCAAGGATCTTTCGAGTAAGAATTGAGAGGTTGCTTTTCGACGGTTGGGAAGCCGCTACCGTGGGTCGTAGAGTGAATGTCTGCTCCGTACTCAACTTCCACCGATTCTGTGATGTCTTCGACGAGCCGCCAAAACTCCCGCTCAACATCGTCTTCTGTGGGACGTCTTTGTGTATTTGTGACTGGATCAAAAGGCATACGTGCACCAAAGTAGTGTTCCTTGAAGTTGTGGGCCTTTTCCTGGAATTGCTTCAAAGAATAGACACTACCCTCTTCAAAGCCATAATCATTGGTTCCAACCAAGCATTTCGAACAGTGCCAGTCATGTTCAGGAAACTGGGTCAGTGGTGGGTCGACACAAGCCATGTGATAACCCAGGTCGCAGCTGTCGCAGGCGAGGATAGAATCTTTGTTGTCGGATTTGCCACACTTTTCGCACTTATCACCTTGTCTGTGTGGCGTTGATTTAGAACGAACTTGAGGTGTAGCAGAGCGCATTGCAGGCACATGGTTTCCCGGTATGGTTGGTAGTCCATCCTTTTTGGGCCTCTTGCTCCTTCTTCCATTGGGACCGTCGTCACCCTGCAACCCCTCCGAACCAGAGTCTCCAAGACTATCGTGACTCATAGTCCTCTTCAGCGGGTTGGAAGGCCCGTTTGGAGCCGGACTGTCTGCAGAATGGAATGTCGTGACTGTAGGTGGATTGACCGGCAAGAACGACGAGGCTTGATTCGAAAGTGGAGGAGGTACACCGTTTGGTTCGCTCTTCACAACTGGAGGCGGCAGGGTGTTGACAGCGGTAAATCCCCCAGGGTTGCTTACCGCGGCAAAACCACTATTGACCGCTGTGAAGCCCGACGAGGATACGGGTCGCGGCTGAGGGACAGGTGCAATCGGTGGCTGAGAAATGGGTGTGACTGCCGGCATGAGTCCTGGCTGTTGTGCAGGGGCGGGAGGAGCATGAACTGGTCCATTTGGTGGCATGACAGGTTGGAAGCTGGGTTCACCGTTGCCGAGAGCAGGAGGAGCTGACTGCGGAGGTGGCGGGGGATAGTTCATCGGCAAAGGATGAGGAGCGACAGCGGGTGAAAATGATCCTCCTTGGTCGTTTTGGAGTTGCTCTTGAACCCCCGGTTTAGCATATTTCAACCATTCTTCGTACGGATGAAGCCATCTCTGATACGAATTCTTCAAGGAAGTCGACAGAGATGACATGATTTTCCCACTGTAACCCAGATCTCTTCCAATTTCTGCCCATTTCTTGTCTTTGCAAACTCTTTCGAAGCCACCTCGAACCTCGACCGCCTTCTTCAGTTTGTACAGGTCGAGTGGACGCTTGTCAACGCTCGGGAAGCGATTCAGATGAGCACCGTATTGCTTGTGGAACTTAGCAAGCTGATCGAGATAATTGAGGTTCGTGCGGTTTCCTGGACACTGGTCAATATCATTGTTCTTCAGGACTTGAGTCACACCTACCTCCTTCTACAAGGTTGATCTCTTGTCGTCGGGTACGGAAATGGAATCGCTAGAACAGTCAGCATTGCGCCGACGGTGGCGGCGGTATTGTCTCTAGGCTCACCTCTGTATCAATAGCGAAATCCGGATTCCAATTGTCTGGAGGAATGATCTTGCATATACCAAATTTGCTAGCCTTCTCAGAGATACTGCGAATATACTCCATGGGATCTCGAAATTCTGCTTCGGTCGGTCTGTACGTAGGGGCTTCGAGCAATCCGTACGGTCTGGCCCTTGAAGGTGGATCGCGACTTGCAGGGTCACCTTTACGTTCGACGGAGCGCATTTCGAGAGGAGGGGCGTGGCGAGCACTGTATGGGAATGCTGGAGTAGCCATGCTGGGCCCAGCACCGTTCATTCGAGTAGCAGATGGTGCCTTCGCGGTCGCAGTCGCAGGTGCGACACCACCAGTTGAAGGTGGAACGACCATGACTGCGCCGGACTGAGTGGTCTGATGAACTCAAATGCAAGTATTGATTATGTCTGTATTGTACAATTCTGCAGCCCTAGACCACCATCAAATCAATGCAAACGTACCGGGCGATCGTGCAAGAGGATTTTCAGCCGAAGATGATGATTGATTGTGAAATTCAGGCGTGACCGAGAGAGAGGAACGAGTGGATGCGGGTAGCCTCGTGTATGTCGGAGTTGAGCTTTGCACGGCCGGCGTGGAAGTGCTGTAGCAGCACTTGAGACTGCAATAGGTCACATACGGAGGGTGGACTCGACTCTGAGCAAACTGCAGCAGAGGAGACGGCAACAATATCGAGGAAATAAAGGTCGACAAGGCGCGAGAGAGTGTGTCAGTGTTGAAAGGGCAGGGCACAAGAGACCCAAAAGACTAGAGACGGGATGAAGAGAGAGGATTGGTTGGAGGAGGCGGGATTTGGTTTGGTCGTAGTGGATAATATTGCAGACAACTAGACAAGAACCGCTGTTTGCACTCGTCGCCCATATTGTCCATGGTTCCCCCACTCACGTGATCACCCGTCATTTCGCGATTTGACCACGACCTCGCCCGCGATCATCATTGTCGCGCCCATATCAACATACTGCACATTGTGAGAATCACGAATAATATCATCCACTAAAGAACAACAACCCAATCTCTCATCTACTTGCCGTGGGGCTTCATTACATCACGGCAATCCGCTCTTCATATTTGTGCCTCTTCCTCAAGTACGGTGTGCTCTTTACAAGGCATACGTTTACCGTGCGCGCAGACCTTCGGCTAAAAGTCTTGCCTTGCATGCTGGTTTTCTAGGCTCTCCGGCGGGCAGTAGCTGCCTATGCTCGAATAGGTGATGGACATCAAACCAATCCCAGCCTTTTATTGTTGTTATCTCCTGCGATCTACTGTCCGCCACGCCAGTGTCTACGTTGGCTCTAGTCCAGATCCAGCACGACGTTTGGCACAGCATAATGGCAGGGTACAAGGTGGTGCCGTGCGAACATCACGGGCCAGCCTTCGACCCTGGGAGATGGCCTGTATCGTAGCAGGCTTTCCATCCAACATTGCGGCCTTGCAATTCGAATGGGCATGGCATAACGCACACTTGACCAGGCACATAACAGCAACCGAGCGCCTTTCTTTTGCCACGACTCGAACGAAGACCTCTCGGGCTGGAAAGACAACGAGAAGACCAGGGAGACCAAGGACATCATTGATGGACAAGTTGTCCAATCTGCATCTTCTGCTCCGAGCACCGTATTTCTCCAAGTGGCCGCTCGAAGTGCGATTTTTCAGTCAGGATGTATACCGATCCTGGCAGACCTGGTGTGGTAGAGTCGACACACACCTTCCAGCCGCTATCGAGGTGCATTTCGATCCAGCTCAAACACAGTCCCACGAAGATCAAGAAGAGTTCACTTCCGCTCAGCCTGTGCTAAGGATGACGAAGGCTGACCTCATCGGAAAAGGTGGTGTGCATGGTGTTGACCCCACATATGCGCGATTGAGGAATGTCTTTGAGAAAAGCCAGTTCCTTCTTGACGAGGACGACGACCAGAAATGTTCCGTATGTGGTGCCGGCGTCGACTTACGCAAAAACCTATTCGTTGTCTGCCATACAAATGACTGTCGAGGGATATCACATGTAACATGCCTTGCAGACAGATCGCTAAAAGAGGAAGGGTCAGCCTCGATGGTACCAAATAAAGGAATGTGCCCAGCATGCCAGCAGAAACATCCATGGACAGAACTGATGCAACAAGTAACCCTGAGAACGAGAGGGTTGAAGGAGGTCCAAAAGCTCTTGAAAAAGAAAGGCAAGAGCACTGCTGTGACAGCCGCAGAAATACTGGAAAGTGAAAGTGAGGAAGAAGCCGACGAGAAGGAAGCCCTTACCGCGCAGGATGTAATTGATGAGGAGTTTGGTGGTGAGCACGAGGATGAGGCAGACTTGGAGGATGAGGAGGACGACAATGCGTCCCTTGCTTCCACCGCGTCGTTATTCAGTCCGATAGCGAAAGGCAAGGCTGGTACCAAGCAGACAGACCATCAAGCTAGGCTTGAGATTGTCATTGAAGATAGCGAAGACGAAAGATGACACCAGTTTCCGATTTCAAGCGATGTCAAGGAGTGGTCCCAATTTTCCAAGAGTCATGTCTAGGGGCTGGTCCCACGGTAATTCGTCGACGCCTTCCAGGATAGCTTGGTGGACTTCCTGTATTGATCTGCCTGCATCAATCACCCTCACATGGACGTTGTCAAGTCGTTGGAACAGTTCGGTAAACAGTGTTCGTACACGTGCTTGCATCTTCTCGGTCTCGTACCTCTCTGCGCCATATCCGCCTCGTTTGGCAGCATCAGCGGAGGAGATGTCGAGAAAGAACAGAATGTCCGGCTTCAAGAGCCCAATCTCAGGATACCAGGCCCAATCAAGCGAAAGATCGGGATTTTCTTTAGCTGCTGAATAAACAGCTCCAGAAAAAGAGTAACGATCGACTATGACAGTGAATCCGTTCATGAGATCTTCTTCAATGCCCTTGATAGCCTCCCACCGATTGGCTGAGAACAATAAATGGATTGAGTGGTCATCTTGTTGAGCCTGGCCGGTCAAGTAGCTATTGATCATCTGTCCAGCAGGCGTTGTCCGATCTAGGCCCCGTAAGCTCGCTATCATTGACCTGATTACTCCAACCTACCTGGAAATTTGACGTATCGAGCCCTCTGACGTCCAGCCTGAATCGTCTCCAAGAGGAGCTGGCATTGACTCGATTTGCCAGAGCGGTCAAGGCCTTCGATGACGACGAGGTGGCCTCTAAAGATGGCAGTGGACCTAGCGGTCTCCATGACTTCGTCTGGTCTTTAGCGGTGTATTACACTGGATACGTAGTTGGAAGACAACAAGAGGAATTCCTGCACAAGCAATGTGAGAAGATCTCTCGTCGATAATGACAGCTACGAGGTCCACTGAAAAGGAGGTCGGTTTATATAGGGCGACATGTTCCGCCCAAATGCGTCTACGTTCAATTCTAGAGCATTTGGTGCAGTATATTTCTCGGAGGATATTTTGTCGCAACCACAACCTACAGGTAACGACACGGATGATGGCAACATGGAGGACGCAAATGGCGCTCCAGTAGTCCAGCCATCAAAAGAAATGCTCAAGTTTGTCCTACCACAACATGCTACTGCTTCAAACAGCGCGGCGAGACTTGGTCAACTCGCATTGCGCTCAAGACCATCCATCAACACACCAAATTACATGGTCCCGACCTCTCGAGGCGTGATCCCACACTTGTCGCAGGACAATTTGCAAAAGCACACAAGAATATCAGCGGTCTATGTACCACTTGAAGATTGTACGTTCCTTCCCATCAGCGCAAAGCTGTACACTGACTCTCTGGCTTACAGTCGGTGGATAATAGTCATCGAAAAGTCGCATACAGATGCGCCCATCTACACTACTCCCGTCCACAATGGCGATTCGCCTTTACGGCGGTATATTGGTCTACCAGATCAATGCTGGTCCATTCTGGGACCCAGAAGAGTTCCCAACATAATACCACCGGCGCACAATACGAATTCTTCACTGGCCATTTCCACATCCGTGGGGTTTAGGTTCCTCGAGCTCGAACAGTACAACGAGGCCGTGAAGATCCTGAAGGCGGACGTCGCGATGAGTATGGCGGATTTGATCGCCAAAGAGGATGCAAGTCAGAAGAGAATCCAGAGAAGCGTTGACAGAACGCATGCGTGGCTACGAGACAGCATCCAACACAGGACGGAGGAAGACTCATCACCGTTCTTTGCCTCTATCCCACCTCTAGACCCCCAGCTGTTGTCGCTATATCTTGTCGACGTACGAGACGAATACAAGCGTCACATCTCAGGCTTGTGCATCTACTCAACCATAACCATGGCGGGATTGCCAGACGAACTCAGACGACTTCCGACGATATGCCTCAGCGATCCTGCAACACCACAGGCTTTGCTCGCCGCAATCCACGCAGGGATAGACCTGATCACTGTCCCATTCGTCACACAATCATCAGAACACGGGATCGCCTTATCTTTCTCATATCCAGGCACCTCAGAAGGACCGAACGCGTCATTAGGTACTGATATGTGGTCTCCAGTCCACGCCACAGACCTCTCACCCCTCAGTCCGGGCTGCAAGTGCTACTCCTGCAGTCGACACCATCGATCGTACGTGCATCATCTCCTCCAAGCGAACGAAATGCTGGCCTGGACACTCCTCCAGATCCACAACTACACCATAATCGATGCGTTCTTCGAGAATATCCGGCACAGCATCAAACAAGGCACATTTGATACCGATGTCGACACGTTCAGTCGCGCATACGAACCCGAGATACCCAAGCAGACAGGTCAAGGACCGCGGGTAAGAGGGTACCAGACGAAGAGCGTTGGAGGAGGCGAGCCACGCAAGAACCCCAAAGCATATGGAAAATTAGACGATCAAATGCAGAAACTCGCCGAAGCCGAGTCTGGCATCGCCACACCAGACGGCGATGCAAATGACATTGTCGAGCACGGTCTGGCCAAAAAGGTGCCGATTAAATAGTCTTGACAGCCTCCCTCAACAAAGGCCCTACCTGTTTCCGACTCTTACTCGTATCTCCCATCCACCAGATCTTCCAACTCCCCTTCCTCTTACTTATCCTCTCATCCAAAACCTGCATCAACTCTTTGTCGCTCTCCCAGTCTCTGAGCTTCAACTCCTCTCCCACCTCCTCGAACCTGCCAATGACCTTTTTAACACTATCATCCGCCAGAACAACAACCTCCTTCCCGTCCCCAGCTCGGGTCAACATAGCATACACCCCCAACTTTCTTTGTTCTGCGAACCTGTCCACCTCATCCAGAAACTTCTCAATCGAACCAGCATGTCGGACCAGCCACGAAAGCGGCTTGACCAGACTCGAGATCCCAACGTTGACAGACTGCCCTCCCTGACCCGACCCTGCGCTCTCCGTCCAAACCTTATAGTCCCGATCAAACACTTCCTGCATACTCAACAGATCCAAAGAATTCGCCTTCGCCGCGCTAATTACTTGGTGAAAGGCATCGCGGTTCCATTGTGCTTCAGTCCCATTCTCTTTCTTTGCCGTCCCTGCCGTCTCCGTCGTTTCTCGTGTCGTGACCACACTCTCCAGGAACTTAACAACCTCCCTATCCACATCCGAGCACTTATCCCCACTGGCCCTCAGATTCGATGTATCAATCAACACCGGCGCGAGGGCAAGTCTAGCGATCTGCCGTATACCCTCACCATCGTCCTCTCCCATAGTCTTGCTGGCTGTTGTTGTGGGCCACAGCCCTTGCTCACGTACATGCTTGACGACAAGACTCGTACAACTCCCAATGCCCGTCGTTATGATTCTGGGGTCCGCATTGGTGGATACATACCCCTCGTCGACATGGTGATCAATACACCCCACGACATTAAGTCTCGTCTCGATCGTACGCTCATCGAGCCCTGGTATCGAGATTGAGGGCGCGTTGTGGTCTACTAGGATAATGTCCTGCTTCTCCGAGTCTTCCTTCCTTTCCTGAGCAAATACACCATGTAACGTCGAATCCCGATGATCAAGAACATCCGCAATAGTAAGAACCTCCTCCAACACACTCGTTCTCCCCTGCTCGCCCGCATCTTGACTGCGGATGGTTCTAGCATCCTCGCCCAAAGCAAGTCTCATTGCTACTCCAAATTCCGGTCGGAGGCGCCATAGATCGCTGGATCGTATTGTCGGTAAATTAAGGATGGGATAATACTTCGATATTGTCCTCGGCGCGTCTGTTGTCCGTCCAGATCCAGATCCGGACTTATGCTGGGTTTCAGTCCTCAGGTTGTAAAAGTATGAAAGCACCACCGCCGAAATGAAACTATCCAGATCGGCTGATGGGTTGCCCATGACCAGTGTTGTCCTCTGGTTTGCAACATTACCATTCAGGCTGCTCGGTAACGCTGGGCTGTGTCGAAACACCACGCTGCGCACCCGGCTTAGGTACGATGGCAGTGGCGGCATGGTTTCGTCGCTTCGTGTCGATTCTTCTGGTGGTGCGGATTGCGACATTGGGTCTTGTCTGGACTGACAACCTGCTGAGTGGTGATGCTTCCCAAGCCACACCAGTTGCCTTACATGACCATCCCTAGCAAGATAAGAGCTGGATATGAAGATGCTGGGCTTGTGGGAGCCTATCGACAGCAACCGCCTAAATGGAACGTGTGGGAGCTCTGAACTTTGTAAATCTTGGGATACTCTTGTCCACAATAATGGTTGTGTTCAGTTTTTCTGGGAGACCTCCGTATGAACTATACTCCGCCAGCAATCACGGTTGGAAACAGTTGTGAATGGTGTAGACTTTCGCTTGCAGTGGTTTGCCTCTAATTCGGATTGTTGATCTAATAGTACTCGTCTTGCAAAAAGGTATTTTTGAGAGAGTCTTCTTTTGGAGGTAGTTGAACACAATGACGTAGCGAAGCATCGGATTTTATAATATAAAAAGCAGATTGCTGTGCATTATTCTCACCATCGCGCTCTAACGAATTATGAAGCTTTCCCTGTAGCATATCTCGTCGAAGGCGTCGTCATTGATCATCAAAACCTCTAGGTGTACTCTTACAGTATGCACAATCGGCACCTAGCCATATCCTCCTCATGAAAGATTTCCAATGCCGTCAGTTCCCGAACCGACCTGGCATCCTGGACATCACTTAAAAACACCCTTGGTAGAAAGCCCGAGATGCCCCAAAACGTCCATATGCCAGGCAATAGACCAACCTCGACACCGAAAAAAACGCAGAACTTTTTGTATGCCACAAATCCGCCACCTGAATTGATTCCTAAACCCGTCTCATTATACTTTCGAAATCAAACACATTCCCATTCGCAAAAAACGCACCACCTGGCACTTCGGTCAGCGAGCACTAGGCCTCTCCAAGTACCACGTTCCTGGACTTTGAGAATATTCTCCCAAACACTGCCAAGTACCTCACCGTCGACATCCCTGAAGGCAGATGGTTGAGGCAACCCATCATGCTTGCGGTTTAACCTGATAATCTTCCCACCAGGGCTTTGTATGGCCAGTTTCGCAGGTTTGTCCTTGACTTTAGCCCCTCCAGTACCATTGGCATTGCTGCCCTGCTCACTGGGATTGCTGCCTGCCGCGCTGCTCGTCATGCTCATAGCACTAGCAGGTCGAACAAGAGGGTTTGGACTGACAGGCCGCAGGTCAAAGCCACTCTGTTCGGATGCGGGAGTCGAAGCCACGGACGCGGCATGCTGTCGGACGCAGAAGACGTATGTCTCGCCAGCACCTAGTCGCATACACTGCGGCTGCACAACATAAAGATCCTGTCTAGTAGCGTGCGGCGTCGGATGTCGCAACACAAAGTCGTACGCCGGATTCTCTCCAGAGTGGTACAGCGGCAGTGCCAACGCAAGAGGATGTACAATGTCTCGTGAACTGAGCATGAATCCTTTTTTACCGGCATAAACTTTGACCACGGCCATGCCTTCGTCCCCTGGCAGAATAGCTTTGACGATGTATCGTTTCTGGTAGATCTCCGTATTGGGCACGGTCCGATACCAGCTTGCTTGGGTTAGGGCCCGCTGTTTAGTGATGTTGTCCGTATCTTCATACAAGTCACCGTCTTGATCGTGAAGGTACTGCTTTGCCTCGACTTCCGCCACAATCTCGACATCGGGAGGCACGTTGATGCTGAAAGTGCACATCTCTAGGCCTTCCATTCTGATCATGCTTGTGTCGTACGCATGCAGTGAGAGGCCCTGGCGGAAAAATTGAGGACATGTGCCAGGCAGACTCAAAAGCACATCCGGGCTAATGCCGGGTAGCATATGCTGCTGGGGATCTTCGACTGGAATATGCGTCCAACAAATCTCGCTTGGCCTTGCCAGGAAATACCAAGCTTCTGCTATGCTCGTGCTGACATTCGAGTATAGGGCTCTCTTCGGGTTGGTCGGACTTGCCAGGCTCGCATCCAGGATTCTCCATTCTCCGTCTATCAGGATAGCGTTCCAAAAGTGGTTCGGTCGAGAAATTGCGTCCAGATCCAGCTCCTCACCAGGCGCTTTCAGATATCCTTGCACGACTTCGGCATGGACCCCAATAGCGGTACACATTTCAACAATTACAGCCGAAATTTCTCTGCTGCAACCACGCCTTGACTGTACCACTTTCCTGGTATCGATAGGTACGTTGTAATTGTAGCCATCAATATCATGGTCTTCCTCCCAGTTGATTCTTTCTGCACACCAAATGAAGATCGCTCGAAGCCTCTGGACGCCACTTCGGTAGGGCCGGCAGATGAAACCAGACGCCAAAGTTCCGGCAGTGATGCTGCTAGGTAAGCTGGTAATGAACCGTGCTGCCTTGTCTACCTGACTGAAACTGGGGTTGCTGAGCTGAAAGGGTTCATATACAGGCCGGCCATTGGCGTCTTCATCGCCGTGGAGATTCTCGTACAATTCTTCAACCGGGCATATCACTGGCTGGTCCAGCATGTGACAACGATCCGCCCGCTCTTGTCGTTCCGAAGGCCCTGGCGTGTTTGATCGATTAATGTCACGCCGAGTCAAAATGTAGGAACCGGAAGCTCCGCTCGCCAGACCCATCTCACGGGCAGCATTTCTGCCATATGCCCCACTCACTGGACTTGAGCTTCGTACAGGTGCATTGAATGCCTTACCTCCAGCGATCCCTGTCAGCTTCGTTGGTGATCCAGCATTACTTCCCGTTTGGCTGGCTGATATGGTACTTCTTGCACTTGCAGCGCCCGTCTTCGCACTGTCCATCAGCTTCTTGAAAAATCCAGATTTCTTTGCTTTCGGGGTTGTCAGACCACCAAGTCCTCCAGTTGCACTTCGACCTGAATCTTCCCAACCCACTGCTGATTTTGCGCCCTGTCTCGAGTCATGGCCGGAATAGAATGAGCCTGTGGTAGGTGTCTTCGGCCTCATATCACCTTGACCCCATTGCTCGGCTCTTGTTCCTGCACTGGTCATAGGTCTGGTCATTCGATCACGGATGCTTCCCATCCTCTTTCTGGCAAGACTTCCTGCACTGGTGGCGCTGAACCCGCCTGCAGAATATCCGCTCATCAAACTTTGACTCGTCATGCTCGTTTGCTGAGAAGAATTTGTGGCTACGCTTTGGACGCCACTGCTGGAGTTGGTCGAATTGGTCTTGGTGGTATATGTTCTCGCCAACCCACCATCTCCAAGCTCGTACGCTGACTTTCTCTGTCGCACCGAGGGTCGTCGGCCTCCCATCGAAGACACAGGCCTCGAAGACCACGAGCTCTTCGGTGGTGGCTCCGGAGGGTCACTTCCCAGATCATCTGGGTTCAATCCTGTTTCCCGAGCCTGTTGCATGCGCCGAAGTCTACTTTCCATCCTCTGGACGTAATTTTCCAGCTTAGGAGGACCATCCTGGAATCTGTCAGGGGTATTGTGCCGACTACTATAGTTGATACGTCCCTCGGAATAGTTGCTACCGCCTTCACCCAATCCAAGACTGGTCAAGGGCCTAGCTGGGGGCCTGTCATTGGGACGACGGAAGTCATCGAATGCCTCTGGCGACCATGGATTGAATTCCTTTGCCTGTTCGTGTTCTTCGTCCTGATTCAACAATGTCATATCGTCGAGTGAGGTCATAACATCATCTATCGCGCTTCGAATCATAGGAGGAGTGTGTCCGTTCAGGGATGGTGGTGCTGGGGAAGGTGTACGGGAGAAGCTCTGATATCGATCATTCATGTCCAATGGCTGAGGAGCGGGTGACGGAGCTCTTGATATACTGCCGTTGGGTCCTCCGAGTATGCGATGGGGTGGAGGCGGCGGTGGAGGGGATGAGCCAATTTCATGATGTGGTAATGGTGACGGTGATCTTGATGGCCCTCGGGAAGGCGGTCTCTGCTGCCAAAGCACGGTAGATGGAGGATTCCGAGGATCGTGTGGTTGTTGTGCTGGTGCCGATATTGTGGTAGGTGCTGGTGGTGAAGCAACACCGGTGCCTGTGGGTGTTTTGGCATTCTTGTAACCTTGAAAAGGTCTTCTTGATTTTGCTCTCTCCTTCTTCTCTTGTAATTGGGCTGGGCTATTCTTGCGGCCACTGTCACTCTTCTGCAGTTCTGGCATGGGGCTGACGGATCGACTTTTGGGGACGAAGTTGTCTTCGAGAACCATGACAAAATTGGACGGAAACAGTCCCATCATCCTCTTGTCTCTCCGTAGTCGTCCCATCCACCAAGACCCATCTCCGGCGTTGAGACATTCTATCAAGTCGCCCTCGACGAATCCCAGATCTCTATCAGTTTCCCCGCCCCAAGAGTAGACTGCGCGGCACCAGCAAGGAAATTTTGTAGGTAACTGTGACATGTCGCTATATCGATGGTAGTGACTAGGTCCGTCTCGATGAAGGCGCGCGTTGCACTGGGCGGAAAGACATTCGCATTGAGACGCTTGATTGAACGAGTGTACTGGTTTGGGTCGCGCTGGGGACTGCTGCGCACAGAAAAGTACCGACGATGACTGTGTTTAACACTTGAACGAGAGACAACAACACAGTCTGGCGCAGGCCTCACAGCCTGCCTGCAGTTGTGGTATTGATAAAAGAATGAGTCTGTGCGGAATACAACTGACCATGCAACGTTATGGCGCAGTCTGGAGAAAAACTGCTTGTAAACAATCTGCCAGGAAGGGTTTAGTTCCGGATCAATACTTTCTCCTCTTCTTCCTTCTCCTCAAAAATCCTAAAATATAAATTCTTCGAATGACGGTGAAAAGACAATTTCGAGAGTTCAATTTTGCCATATTAGCCCCTCTGTCTGACCTTTTCGAATTAATACACAGTAGGTACCTTATCATCATTATCAACTCCAAGTACCACATTATTGCGAGTACGAGGATTCGGTAAATCGGCACAGATTTTCTTCAAGCAGCCACACAAACAATCCCAAACGAGTGCTATACGGCACTCTGTGGGTTTCATTGTCTTTTTCATTCGTTGGAAACTTCCTGAACATCTTTGCCGTTACAAGCAGGCTAATGTTGTTGATTAATCCATGGATATTATAGCAGATATAAAGACTGCGAGACAGACTCCTTTTCAGAAATCTCTCTTTTCACTCCCAACCTCGTTCCTCTCTTGCCTGTGCCAATGAATGCCGGTCACTCCTTCTCCTCCCCGATTCGCTCGCTTTACAACTCCCCAGTAGGGTCCTTCATTGATTCTAGAACTGCCGAGCAACACCAAGATTTCTTGGACGGAGAAAATGCCTGAACTGGCGAGAAATATGAAAGGAGCCTCGGTTGTCCTGTTCAGGACTTGTGACGAGATCACACGAGCCAGCAATCGAGAAGAAACATACTTTCAATCACCTGCCGGAACACAACCCGGGATGCTCTTCAACCCCGCTTTCTCTGCTTTCCCCAGACCGGTATCCGTAACACCCTGCACACCAGAAGTCAACGTAAGTCCAAAGTTTGACGGAGCAGGTTTCTCAGGCAAACTAGCTTTCATCTTCCCTCGGATGGGGCCGCCACTGCTACCTCTTTTTGTCAGCAATACGAGATGAGCCTTTCTACCGAGCGCTTCCGCTTTATGCAACCTCAGTCATGGTCCGGTGTTTGCTGCACAAATAGCCACCACCCTCCCTTTCTCGCAATG
>Ga0181470_100172_pt1 | contig 16024 bp, 16 predicted proteins | sample InSIn5SAF170_FD_119082 | JGI IMG/M metagenome (GOLD analysis project Ga0181470, IMG submission 119082) | Clean room microbial communities from NASA Spacecraft Assembly Facility at Jet Propulsion Laboratory, Pasadena, California, USA -... ...
CACGAGGACTCTGTGAGGAATATTTTAGAGGATGTGCAGAATGAGGGAGGCAATGCAAGGGTTACTTCCATGATAAGTCTCCCAGGAACATCGTCTGGTGTCAACCTTAAAGCACTTAACAAGAGGCTTGCTCAAATAGATCCGAGGGAAGTCAGACGGTCACGAGCTCGATATAACATGTTCTACGAGGAGGTCATGGTGTCAGCTGACGTTGATCGCGGTATATCATTCAATTCAGTTTTGATGATCCTGGCGCACTACAATATTATCAGTGATAATAAGAGCTTGAGGTATTTACACGCGGTATTGACTGAAGTCCTAGCTAACAATTTCACAGGCTAGAAGAATTCTTGAGACGTCGTGCACGCTTGCAAAGAGTCGAAGAGGAAGTACGTCGTCGCGTCGTGCTGGGCTTTTTCGATACAATGTAAGTATCAAAAACATCGAGTCACAGTATTCACCTTGTTAACAGAATTAGGTATTGGTCGAGAAGGTTCAAAAAGCATCAAGAGATTAGACGATCAGGCTATATGACAGATATTCCACAGCTTGGTCCAGAAGTCTTCGTCGACGATATTGATACTGGAAAGCAGCCTCAGCCATCAGGAGCAACGTTATTGTCACCACTGGATGTTCCCACCTCGTCACCTTTCTTAGCTCATGGTTTAGATGGAGCTCGAAGAAATAGGAGTGACAGTCTCGGAGCCGGTAGCCCCGGTCCAAGTCCAAGACTTTCACCTCATCGTCCTACTAATTCAGCCTTCAGTTTTGATGGGACTGAGCTCATTGAACCACCAGGTTCTGGAAACAACAGTCGACGTAACAGTGCTGTCAGCACTGAGAACGTTCTTGATGTTCTAGACAACTCAGCGTGGGGTGAAAGTATCAGGCGAAGTTTCACGACGAAACGACCTGACAAAAGAGGTTCATCATGAGTAACGACCGAGTTTGGATGATTGCATAAGAGATGCAAGCATTGCTATGTAACATGTATTTTTTGGGGAGTTTTGGTTCGGTTAGCTTGAAGGTTTGGGAAGGTTGGGCCGTGCGGGTTACAGCTGCTTTGTGGGCGCAGGAGGCGTTTTGCAGCGTGTTATACATGGAGTGCACGGTTGTTTCAATCACTTTGAGGTAGAAAATATTCTACAGAACTCCATATTATGAGCGAGACTTATGCTTGGAGGAACAGCCTCGACAACCTTAGAGTAATGGACCAGATGCGATAGTTAGACTTCTTGTGAAGGGGGGGCATAGTTGTCTACCCAGGGAGCGGAGAGTCATAGGTGAGGGTTCTGGTTACAATGCATAATCCGTCCAGATAATCTTCTTTGTCAATCAAGTCGCATCAACTTTCAAATTGGGTGTTGGTTGCCTCACGCACCTGCTGTTGTACTCTGGTTTGTGAAACTCCTGCATCTCTCAGGACAGTGTTGTTTGATCATCTTCGGTGGTGATGAATACCAGTCCGAAAGTGGAAGAAAGTGGGGCCCCGTGACTGGTCCCTGAAACTTCATGGGACGGAACTCGCATGAATACCTGAACATCTTGTTGGAATGCGGGAATTTCTAAAGCACTCTGAAGTTTGTCAACGCGTCCGTTTCTTGCATTCTACGGAAAGCTGTAATAGCAAGTTGAGGAGATTGGCAATGGCATGATGACTGATATCAGAATCAGCTCACGCCGTTCGCTCAACAACCAAAATTTCCAAAGCAAGCAATCAATAGCTTCACGGTGGAGAGTGCAGTAGCCACTGCATCAATTCACATCCCGTTGTCACATTCCCATGTCCGTGGGTTGCTACCAGGGAACGTTATGTTACAGCTCATCTTTCTGTGACAAGAGCAGGGGACTCCTCGGAAGGGATCTTCCACGCAGTGTGACGTTGAGCTCATTCTTCCCCTTCCCCTTCTCCTCGCCATTGTGCATAATGATGAGTATTAGTCTGAACTCCATCCCTTGGATATTTTTGTACATCCTTTGACGACTCTTGCGTTCTTCTCAAACAGAACAGCGTTCCTCCTTGTCACAACGCTCGGTCATTCCGTTGCCACACCCTGCGTATACCATCGGCTACGTGTATTTTCAGATCTTGCGTGTGTGCAGTGGGCTCGTTTTGTGATAGGTATATATCCCCGGACTGGATCTGAGGAGATTTTCTTGATTTTTTTGCTTTTTGATTAGACGATCTACGTTATTTATTGGATCTCGGGAACCTTCTTTGGAACATTTGAGTATTTTGGGTTGTGGATTTGCTTCTGTTGCTCTCTGGAGATCTCGGGACTCTTTAACGACAAGCTGAGCTTGTGGTACTTCATTCATTCTCTCACGATCGCTATCAACTTCAACAAGAGTCTGTCTTTACTACCTGCACAATATTCTTATCAGCACCGAAGGAAATTTATATCAGCCTTCTTTGGACCTAATCAAAAGCATTTCTCATCCTCTACTCGACGCTGATTTGTTATACCACGGTCACCAGACTCTACACAAACATAATCAATCATGCATTCATCACGCTTCACCACCTTCACAAGCTCATTCTCTCACATCCGCACATCCTTCCGTCGATCATCATCATCACGTTCTTCATCGGCGTCATCAGCTTCACGAACAGACAACAGACTCTCCTACGCTTCGTGCGCTTCGAGCCCAGTCAATGAGATCAATGCTATCTTGAACAAGCAGGCAGGTGTGCTTGAAGTAGAGGAGGAGAGAAGAAGTTTTGGAAGTGGTTTGGATGTGCTGGAACCAAGACCTGTTGTCTATTGGGGTGGCATGGAGGAGAGAATGGCGTCTTTCTGAACATCGTGATCGACAAGAAAGAGATATTGAATATGACTGAAGGTTAGAGGATGCACGATGACGGATTTGATTAGGACCACAACGGCGTAGGAGGGGGTGCTATCTTCTCTTTAAGAGATTTTACGGATGACGGTCGTAAATCACAGTAATGGCGGAACGGTATGGGACTTGGCTATCGGTGTCAGGATTGGATATATGAATCTCATGTACGAACTTCTTGGATATACGTGATTTGGGTAAAGGCGAACAATGGTTAGGATGAGTTGGGAGTATACAGGATTTTAGCTTCCGGATGCAATTACAATCAATAGAAATTGAGCACAGCTCTTTCTTTAAAGATCTCTGATTTCAATATTCATTTTGATCTTCTCTCTCAAGTAACGCAATATCAGGGATATAAGCTATGGAGTGCCGCCAAGTATTCTCTTGGCATGTCCAAAGAGGTTGTTGGGCAACTTTCTTCTTCAGCAAACTATTGATTGATAAGTGATTGATCGTTCCACTACTTCATGTCATGATTGTATCAATATCAGTATCTGAGTGAATGGCTACCACAGACGCGACGAGAGACCCTCGGTCAATAGATTTATTCTCCGAACATGGTTCATTGTTCTCAGATTTCGAGCTTGATGGGGAGCATGAACATGCGCCCATGAACAGATCTCAGGCGTGGAATCTTTACGTATCCCATTTCTTATCGACGTGGAATATGAGGATATATGAGTTTGCCGCAGTGTGTACCATGACCTGAGGGGATGGTTTACGAGGACAACGACTAATGTTCTCAGATCATTTTCACCGCCTCAGCATATCCTGAGACATTGCTTGCTGCTTCGTTTCGGTAAGTTACACAGAGCCAAGTCCTACATGCTTGTGTTTTCGAGAGAAAGTAAGTGATTCTAAGGTCATTACAGTGGCATTGTTAGGACATTAGCGTCAATGTGCTTCTCCTCTGCTGTGGGAAGATGGATAGATCGTTCTCCCAGTCGACTTGATACCCTATCAACCACCATTTTTGTCAATCGTAGCTCAGTTGTGCTGGCTTGCATATTGTGGTATTTCACAGTCGATGTTACTTCTCCAACAAATCTCGACATATGGCTGCCAAGCCCAACGCTCAAAGCAATTCTTTTTGCTTTCATTCTGCTATTTGGGATCTTCGAGACTCTAAGTGCTGCTGGCAACACTCTGTCCATGGAAAGAGAGTGGATTGTAGTGGCGGCATCCCGTCCAGGACAACCTTACGATCTTACCGCGCTAAATGCGGTGATGAGACGTATTGACCTGACATGTAAACTCGTCTCGCCAATCTTCATATCTATGGTGATCTCGATCTTCGGAACACGTAGCGGAGTACTGACAGTTGGTGGCATGAGTGCCTTGGGTGTTGGCTTGGAATGGTATTGTGCAAAACGGGTCTGGAAGAGTAGTCCTCGGATCCGCGCAATCAAGACAACTCCAGAACAGCTCAATCTAGATATCAGCACCTCACCCAGCATTCTCCACCGGCTGCAACACTTTCTAACGGATTTCGCTCAAGACTTCAGGCTCTACCTCCTTTCGATCGTATTTGTTCCATCTCTCGCGCTCGCGCTTCTCCATCTTTCAGCACTAGCGTATAGCGCAAGTCTCATCACATTCCTGCTCAACGTAGGGATCACCTTAAACACAATCACCATTGCTCGAGCAATAGGGAGCATTGTAGAAGTTAGCAGTACAATCGTGACGCCTATTGGAGTGCATCGCCTCTCTCAAGCTAAGAACCATGGATTGTTCTACGAACAACTTGACTCGGACGCTGTTGAAGTTGCAGCAGGCAATAAAGGTAGTGAGGTTGGACTTTTCAGACTCGGATTGTGGGGACTATCATGGCAAGTCATAAACCTAGTCCCAGTGATCCTATCTCTCTGGTCCATGGCATCTGGCAACACAAGCATCATCACATCTATCACGTTATTCTTCTTCCTCTCGTCGTCTCGGCTGGGTCTTTGGATCTATGATCTTACGACTCAGCAACTCACGCAGACTATGACGAACCCTAGTCAGCGCTCATCATTCGCTGGTGCTGAGAATAGTTTCGTTTCAATGTTCGAGTTATTGCAGAATATCGCTATCATTATCTTTAGTCGGCCAGAACAATTTAAGTGGATCGCTGCGATGAGCTTCATGGCTGTTACGACTAGCACTGTCATGTATGCGGCTTGGGTATGGAAGATGAGGGGCCATCTTGTACACTGGGATACGATTATAAAGAGTTGTGAATGTATCAAACTGAGGATTGGTAGTTGATGGATAAATATCTTCATTATTTACACATGGAGGAGCTACACATTTTAACTGAGAAGATCTTTGGATGCTATACACGTCCTTCTTTCTTACAGAAACAGTAGTACGCGCCGTACGACCTCTTCACCCATTTAACTTGTCACTAACCTCTGGGTAGATGAGAACATTTTGGGGTCAGCTATTGGCACGCTTATTGTTGTTAGTCCCTTCAAGCAACTTCTTAGAGATTTATGGGTTAGACTCTCGCACAGTTTGGCCATCCCGCAGCTTCAGTTCTGTAAAAGGCTTTTTCAAGCCCTAGGCATATCGAATCGAGTGGTAATGTGGGTAATGGTCTCACTTGAACCTACTGGCAAGCTAGGAGGTGCCCCATCTAATCTTTCGGTCATTAGCAACTATGCTAGATCAGGTAGTTGTTCTTCAGCTCGCTCCACAAGGGCATTCGGAACGTCTTTGCAGACAGATCTCACGTATTTCTATCTGCAACATTTTCCTATTAACAGTTCTGCAAGGAAAAGAATAGCTTGGTACAGGACATTTGTGATAAGGCATCTCAAGACTCATTACTGGTATGAAAGTCGGACTGCAAAGAATGTAAGATGTCACAAAATCAACATTGCTTGCACAAGGTGTATTGATTTCAAGACATGCTCTCTTGACTAGGACAAGATCATCCTCAGCTTGGGTTTAAGTTGATCAACACTCAACCCTATCAGCATGTAAGAAGTTGATCCGTGACGGCGCATTCGTAATGTGACAAAAGAAGATATATCAAGACGCCATCACTCTTGCTTCACCTGATCTGTCAAGAACGCTTGCCCTATGAGGAGGTTGAGCAAGAGCTCATAGCAGCAATGACATTGATCCAGCCTGATGAATGTGAGCATCGAGATGATTGCTTTGAGGGGTTGAGCAATGTGGTTGTATGCCACAGTCGACTGGCCATGATGTCTCAATCGCTTAACACGTTTTCTTGAAACTAGATTTGTGGATGCGAAGAGGGTTCAAAAAGAGTCTTGGTGGCGTGCTGAAGATGCACCCCTCTTTCCCCATCTGACGGGCTGTCCGACCCGGTCCGTCCCTTGCAGATATCCTAACCAATGCTGATTACAGAGCTGTACATGCTAGTGTCCTATATACTTCGTGGCTGTCTGTTTAAACTCATTGCGTGCTTTGATCTTCACTCCTGACAGATTTGTATGAACAACGAGTTCTATCTCAGCTGGCCATCGACTTCAGCTGGAAGCAGATCAAAAACACCACCATGCAAGGGTTGAGAAATGTCTCAACCCTGCGAACTCAAGCTATCAAGATGTGATTGCAGTTTAATGCTATGTAGATCTAGAGACGAGCATTCAACGGTAGGTAAATTCTCTCATATCCCCTCATCGTCGTGACGACTTTGACATCCCATTTCTGATATTTTCTCTATCGACTAAGATTGGACACGAATAGCTGGAGTCACCGTTTAGAATACTGAGCGTGATGCCTCTCATCACTCGCTTTCAGCATGCCTTGACAGGCTTTCTGTCATGGCTGACAATGTCACCCATCGCTGACTTTGGCTCTCACCACGCTCAACATCCACTTGGTGTGAGCACACCAACTGTACTCGTACTGAGCAGTGATGTTCCTGTCTTTAGACCTCCAGCGGCAAATCCCGATGACCATGAGTTCGTTTGCGACTACAGTGCCATGGAGGGCTGGTTTCCTTGCTCTATTCCAGAGAACAGAGAATGCTGGCTACGCAACAGGAAAGGCCAGGAGTTCAACATCCATACTGATTATGAGAAATTCGCTCCGGTTGGCATTACTCGCCATTATGTCTTGAATGTGACTGAGGGCTCGATCAATGCTGATGGTCAACTCTTCGATAACGCAAAACTGTTCAATAAGACATATCCCGGACCATGGTTGGAAGCATGCTGGGGTGATGTGAGTGCAAAGATTGGTCTTGACCTTCTATTTGGCTGATTTCTCCTTAGACACTGAACATAACCGTGGTCAATAACATGTTCAAGAATGGTACAAGCATCCACTGGCATGGAATCCGCCAGAACCAGACCATGGACATGGACGGAGTAAATGGAATTACTCAATGTCCAATTGCTCCAGGCCAAAACTTCACATACAGTTTCAAAGCCACGCAATATGGAACTTCTTGGTACCATAGCCATTACTCTGTGCAATATGCAGATGGCCTACAAGGTCCGTTGGTAGGTAGAGATCAGGCTTCCTGATAAACAGTTTACTCCAAATAGAATCATGTACTAAGTTTGTGGTAGACGATTCATGGTCCGACATCTGCTCCATTTGACGCTTCCAAACGTCCTCTTTTAATGACAGATTGGTGTAAGTCATAGCGAACCAACTTCAGTCATCTCAAGGATCTTATACTAATTTATGTCCTTCAACAGCTCATAATACTGCTTTCAAACTCCTCTTCAACAGGCAGTGGGGCAACAAAACCATCCTATTAAATGGCCATGGAAATGTCTCACACTACGGTTACACTCCCACGGAGGAAATACCCAAAAATTATGTCTTGCACTTCGACAAAACACCTACAGACAAGCCGAGAAGGCCCAAGAGATATCTGCTCCGCCTTATCAATACCTCATTTGATTCTACCTTTGTCTTCTCTATCGACAACCATTGGCTCCAGATTGTTACTGCAGACTTTGTGCCCATCGAGCCATATTTCAATACATCTGTCCTCATCGGTATCGGTCAGAGATACAATGTCATTGTCGAGGCAAATCCACTAGCTGGTGATTCCAATGAGATTCCAGACGACGGAAACTTCTGGATCCGAACATATGTGGCAGATGGCTGTGGTATCAAGCCGCAAGAGCAAATCGGAGAAGGTTATGAGCAAACCGGCATATTGCGTTATAACCCAGATAGTACAGCAGCACCAACTTCCAAGCCTTGGAGGAAGATCAGCAAAGCCTGCTCCGACGAAACCTATACTTCCCTGAGGCCTAAGATCCCCTGGTTCGTTGGACCAGCGGCCAACTCTAAAGATTTCTCAGATGGAGAGGTCTTCAACGTAACATTCGATTCAGGTGCGAAAAACAGGCCGAGTTTCAAAGACTATCCTCTAGCGACCTTTTCTCTACAGCCAGCTGGTGACAACTTCTTTACGCCTCTGCAGATCAATTATTCGGACCCAATCATCATGCATCTTGGAGAGTCTAAAGACAAATACCCTCCCAGATGGGTCGTGGTGTCCGAAGATTATTCCGAAGAACAATGGGTATGTTAACTTTTATTGATCACCAAGTAAAATCAATGTTAACATGTATTTAGATATACCTTGTCCTCACCATGGACGATACAAGCTCCCGCACAAACGCTCATCCGGTATGTGACAAAGCATCTCCTTGCCTGAATATTTTCTACGCAATACTGACATCCTGTCTCATGTAGATACATCTCCACGGCCACGACTTCGCCATTCTGCAGCAGGAAGAGAAACAAACCTACCACCCAAGCAAGCTCAACTTGACCCTCGACAATCCACCACGTCGCGACGTGGTGCTCTTGCCTAACGGAGGCTTCGTGGTGATTGCCTTCAAGCCGGACAATCCTGGATCATGGTTGATGCATTGCCACATTGCTCGACATGCTTCTGAGGGATTAGCATTACAAATCTTGGAACGTCAGAAGGATGTACACAAGCAGTTCCCTCCAAATTCTCCTCGTATGATCGAGGCAAAGCGTGTTTGCAAGGAGTGGAGGAAGTGGCAAGATGGAGAGAGTGATTTCTTCGAGGGTGATTCGGGTATCTGAGCAGATCAGTTGATATATAGTAATTATTGCGATAGTATGATGTAGGGATATTGATAGGAATATTTGATTATCTCTTGACTTTTAATCATGTTATACACTATCTCGATTCATTGTCCTTCTAGTGACGACCATGGTCGCTTTCCGAGGACCTATACCTGCTCATAATACAACATTCTCATTTTAGAAAACAGGTTGGTTGTAGATGCGATTGAACCACGGGCCCAGGAACCAGTTGTTCCACACCCGGTCCAACAATAGCCATCAAGACAGGAAGCTGAAACTATCATGGTCATGATCTCCAAAAGTACCCTACGTTAAGATGGAGAGGTTCATTCTTGCTCGTGTGAAGAAGATCTGGAGAGGTGCAAATATACGGTCACGGGTATGACCGCTGCGCATGTAATAACAGGAAACATAGCAACGAGCAGAAATAAATAAATCAGATGATGGAAAACATAGACATTGGACGGGCGGTACGAGAGCGTGCTTGCGCAACTGAGAATTCAAAGTAGGTTCTGGACCCAGAGTGGAGGGCGGCGTGAGAATTGGACCACAATATTTAATATAACCATGTAGTCATTTGAATCTGATCAACAGTTCAACCGTTCTCAATGTACATGTTGTAAAGTAGCGGTGGATCTACCAGCCATCCCTCTTCATGACAACGATCTATGATACTCATAGCATTCGATCTCTATGGCACCTCCTTCCATGGCTACAGGATGTGATGGAAGATGGATGGAGTGAAAGCTCGATCAGAAGAGATGGAAGAATCGCTCGGCGTTCTTGACCTTGAAAGTAATAGCGTTCCGAGATAGGCAAGTTTGACCGCTTGTGCTCGAACATCTGGAGGTCCATGGGGAACCCGGTTTGTCCTAGTGTCCCCCACAGCACTTGACTCGCAAAGTTTCACTAACCATGGAAGAATCGGTTCTCGCCCGAAGAATGAACTTGGAGGCTCATGGTCACGTCACCCGGTAACAGGAATTGACTAACGTGGAAAGTGGACTGGTTGCTCCAAGATTTGACAACGGCCCTGATCAACAGTACGAGAAGGACGACACAAATGCTTCAAAGTGTCTAAGGGAATGAGTTCAAAGCCTCGATGTAGTGAAAGTTTGCACTTCTTGGTTCTGCTCGCGGCAGCCGCACGAGAAGCCGGAATCCGCGTGGCCTGCGAGCTGGCTCGGATTCCGGGAGGCATGCTGCATTTCCGATTCGATGTGTGCTGGAAATGGGTCTCTCCTCTCTTCTTGAATGCCTTGTGAGGGTATTTTAGACGCTGAAAATTCTTCTATTCGCACCTTTCACCGTCACAACCCGGGAAGATGTCCTTCTTTATTTTACGGGGAATTGCCGATGGAAGAAGGAGGGTACAAGATAACATGCAGGCTACACAACGGGTATTGAAGATTGACTAGTCCAGATAGTCAAGACTCCACCCCCCACGCCTATCAAAGGGGATTATCCGCCTATACAGCAGAGCAGAGTCGCGTGGGATGTGGTGGGATGATGCACGAACGAGGAGTTCAACCACGGACTTGGGAAATCGGCTTGAAGAGGTTGAGATCTGCTGTTTGGGCTAGACGTGGTTCTCTGAGCCATATCAAACAATATATCAAACAATTTCCACAAACCCGACGAAGAAACTCAATGGACAAAGAGTAATTGAAGAAGTTGAAATTCGAGAAAAGAGAGAAGAATATCCCTCAACCTTCAACGTAATGATGTTTTTGGAAACAAGCATGAAGTCGGTGTGCAAGGCGGGGTGCAGCCAGCCGAAAATATCCCACACTCTTCCGGCTTGATTTAGTAGCTGGTTGAGCAAAGACAATCAAAAGTGATGATGCAGAGGGTGTAAGCAGGACCGTGTTGATGGGGATTGTTGAGAGGAGACGAAGAGGAAGAAGAAGAAGATACCGCAAGTACTTCGTGAATCAGACGTCCCGTCTCGTGTGTGACATCGGATATCTCCCCTCCCTCTGGTACAGAGAATGCAAACCAAGGTGGTAAGTCGGGAGCGTCGATGATATTTGTGGAAGGAAGTTCTAGAAGTTCTCCAGGATGACCCGGCTATTGACCGGCATTTGAAGATGCAGGACCGACCTCTCTCTGCCTCCATGCCAATCGGGGCTCCGAGGGCAGGGGCGAATGACGCTGAGTAGCCAAGGAAGGTGCTGCTAAGGAAAAGCTGGAGAAGACGAGCCCAACGTTGTCATGCCCCCTTTCCCGTATCTCTTACGCAAACAAAGACCAAATCGGAAACAGGGAGGGACGAGACACAAGACGACAGTCGTGCAAGTGCACGCTTTCTCTCTTCGGTGGCTGCTGCCCATCCCGCTTGCCCAGTTGTGCGATGGGCAGTAGTGTGGGGAATGTTTTGCACTTGTGAGGTCAACTCCCCGGCTCTCGTGTGGTGCAGACATAAGACCCACGAGCAATCCGCCTCTGGTTCCTGACCTGTTTTGTTTCGGTTTCTATCTGCTTCAAGAAAACTTCCTTCTCGTATCACTCTAATCCAATTTTCATCTGTTTGCTCGTCCTTTGACTTCGGGACTTTGCTTGTGCAGTACACAAACTTCAAGTCAAGACAACATCAAACGGCGACTCACTTCCACTCTATATTTGCTTTACCTCTGACATCAGCGCTCGTGTGCCTGCCCAACTTGTGTGCACAACGCGAGCTATATTAACCTCCAATTCTCCCATTCGATTACGCTCCTCTCCTCCCTTTACCATGCTTGCATACGAAAAACAATTAGGCGGAATGGCACCTCCCACTCCCCCGAACGGTGACGAGCGCATCGAGCGTCTCGACTTGCACACCAGAATTCCTTTGGGCGACAAGACGAATGCATCGGCGAAACGCACGGAACATGTAGAGGTCAATCCCAAACACACTCACATCTGGCTTGTCTCTGGTCCAGCAGGATGTGGAAAGAGCACGGTCGCCGAGTTTGTCGCAAAGACTTTGAGTGTTCCATATCTTGAGGGTGACGAGGTGTGTACTACTCTTCCTGGCAGGTTGACTTTGTAAGAGTACAGTGTGCTAATGATATCATAGTTCCACCCACAAGCAAATATCGACAAGATGGCCAAAGGCACTCCCCTCTCAGACGCCGATCGCTGGGACTGGTTAATTCGACTCCGTGACGAAGCAGTTCACAAGCTCAACGAGGGTTCGAGAGGTGTGGTCGTCACTTGCTCAGCACTCAAACGCAAATACCGCGATGTCATGCGCGTTGCTCAATACTACCAGCACGACGTTCAGCTACATTTCATCTACTTGCAGGCTTCCGAAGAGGTTTTGCTACAAAGAGTAGGAGCACGACAGAATCACTATATGGGTGCGAACATGGTCAAGAGTCAATTGGCAGCGTTGGAGCCACCGGATCAGGACGAGACGGACGTCACCATCGTTGATGTGAGCGGCACCAAGGAGGAAGTTGAGGAGGAGGCATTGAAAGGCATCAAGCAGTTGCTCAATGAGTCGCAACCAAGCGCCAATTGATTGCGACGGTGCCGATTTCGTGAAGTAGAACAACGACATAATGTGTTGACTTTGCAAGCGCTCATTTGATAGAAAGAAAAAGGGTTTTAGCGTGAGCTATAACATGCTCTGGTTATGGCGTTAGGCTGGGGGAGTTTTTAGAACTGGTTCGGGAGCGATCTGTATGATACCGAATCGTATGATTAATCATATTTTTTTATGCTACAGATCTGTCAACTTGTATTTACGTACTCTGTGTCGTCAAACTTGTGACTATCTAGTCTGGCAATACAATGTTAGACAGCGTACCAGCAAATCCTTGCCGTGATTCCCTGAGCGTCCTTCTGAGAACAAACCAAACCGCTTGCTTACAAGATCTGCATGAGCTAATTAAGGAATGCATGGTGAGGCACAGCTGGACGACGCGCAAGATATCACCAACAGCAAGGCTGCACATCAACCAGTGTATGGGATGGGAAAACCCTGTTTCCAGGATGCCGAATAGATGCATTCATGATCTCTCTCAACCGAAGAAAGAAAAAGTCTATGTATGCTTGTTATGGCCATCTAGTCTCGACTCTCAATTTGCTTTTTCCATCTTGCTCTGACCGGCTGACTGTTCTCTGATGTGTTTGTTGATTGATTATACCCGGAACAACGCCCCGCTTCCCCAGATTTCTAAATGCATATATCCATAGCTGCCGTGCAACGGACGACAAAGATCGATTCCTTACGCACACCAATGAACTATTCCATAAAGCTAAGCCGTTAAATAAGTAGTTGATTAAACCAGACGGCGTGGTACTCCCTTCTTTACCCCACAGGCGCCCAAAACTCCACCTTTCGCGTTGCGTTATGTCATCATGCACTTGTTTCCTGGTTGCGATCATGCCAGCGCATTCAATATGCCACAATACAAGCCTTGAATCTGAATCGTGACCATGAAATCGACAGCTGTGCTTCTCAAGGAGGGGTCGAACCAAATCAGCTCAATTGCACTACCATGGTTTCTGGCTTCTCCACGAATGCTCTCACTACTTCAGCAGCCCGCGCCATAGTAGCTCCATCCACGACCCGGTGATCCGCACTCCAGCTAAAGTTGCATACTTGCTTCTTGACCACCTGATCACTCTCATCGAAAGCAGGAACTGTCTTGATCTTGCCCATACCAAGGATGGCAACCTGCTTTTCTACGATGACTGGTGCCAGATATGTACCGCCAATGTTTCCAATGTTGGAGACAGTTATGGTCCCACCTGATAGATCTTGTGTTGACAATTTACCAGCAGCTGCAAGGGATTGTAAACGAGATAGTTCTCCGGCTATCTGAAGGATTGATAACGAGGCAACGTTCTTGATGACAGGTACAATGAGGCCTGAGGGTGTGTCCATTGCAATGCCTATGTTGTGGTGACTTCTGTAGTATAGTGATGGCTTGGAAGCATTGGAGTCAACTTCTACTCGAGCGTTGAGAATTGGGTATTGGTTGAGCGCTAGCGAGACAGCCTTAATAAGGAATGGTAGATATGATAATTTCTTTACCTCTCCTGTTGACGACTTCGTCAAGCTTTTATTAATGTTGGTCCTTAAATGTGAGATACCAGTGAAGTCCAACTCATCCGCGAAAACAAAGTGTGGAATGTTTAGTGACTTTGTCATAGATTTGAACATTTGTGCTTGTATGGTCGTGAGCGGTGTTAAAGTTTCCTCTTGCTGTGCTGTAACTAAAAGTGGAGCTGATGTTGGCTGAGTAGACGACGTAGATGAGCCTCTTTCTTTGACGAAGCGCTGTACATCTTCTTTTGATACTCTACCGTCCTTACCGGTTCCTTCTACATCTGTGATATTAATACCCAGTTCTTTGATCATATGTCTGACAGCAGGTGTAGCCAGACTAGCATGCTTGCCGCTTGGTGTAGATTTTGCCGGTGCGGGAGGAGCAGACTCTTCTTTCCTCGTAGGCGTTTCTGTCGTAGTGGCTAAATCATCTTTTACTTGTGCCTGGGATGCCTCTGCAGCGTTGTCTTCAGTCAAAGCAGCCAAATCTTCGTCCTTGATCTCTCCTTGTATATCAATATCCAATAAAGGCTTTCCTACTTGTGCCATTTCACCAGCATCGTAATGCAACTTCTTGATAACCCCCGAGAACCTGCTTGTAATCTCTACCGAAGCTTTGTCGCTCTGGACTTCACACAGTTTGTCCCATTCTTCGACTCTTGCTTCTGGCTCGACAAACCACTGGATGATCTCGCATTCTCGAATGCCTGCAGGTCCAATTAGTGATTATTCGAGGCACAACTAGTTGCACAAGACTTACCCTCTCCAATATCAGCTAGTATGAAAGGTTTAACCGCAAGAACTCTGCTCGAAGCATGAAAGTGACGAGAAGATGGTGTGGTGTATTTGGAGAGGTTTAAGCCATTGTAAACAGACCATTGCCTTCGAGAAATTCGTGAAAGAAGCTGGACACGCATGTTGACTCAATCGACCCAATGCTGGAAAATAATGAACAAGAGAAATTGTTACTCTCTCAACATGGTCAAAAATTGTGGGAGGTAGTTGAAGGATATCTGGGGTAGTGGAGTTGTACATTGCGGCCAGTCGCGGCTTACAACTTTATCTCGGCCTCGGTTTGACATCATGGAGCAAACGCTTCTGGCAGAATCGTTCGAGTCGTGACCGCCTCTATTGCTTACATAACGTATCGACCTTTTCTTGAACGGTTGTTTACGAAATACTACGAAATCATTTTGTGTTAGATGTCGCGATTAGGACATACTGAGGATACAAGTTGATTGACTTACAGGTACAGACTTTTTATAGAAATCCGTACTACCCGCATGCGCATTGTGCAATTACAACGAGATGTGTGTTTCGCTAGTGAGAACGATCACCAGTACAAACTACATTATGATAGGAAAGCGCCAGAGAATCCTAGGCAGTCATTTCTAGCAAGTGCAAGTGTGGCGCACTTAAAAGACACAGTCGCTCAACATCTGCTCATCATAATGTTACAGCCGCTTTACGCGCTTTGTTCGAATCTATGGTTCCTCGTCAAAGTTACTGGTTCGCCTTGTTAAAGCCCAGCGCTTTGTTCTCGATAAGGAGGTGCGGAGAAAACAGTGTCTATTACAACCATTTAATTTATCCGAAGATTCACCATCTATGGGTCGCTTAGTTGTGTTGGCATTGTTTGTGCCCGCGAAAACTCCGTGTGTGTTTGATCCAAACTATCTTGTGGGGCACGCATAGGGAGAAGAACGAAATACGATTCTGATGCTATATTCAAGACTATGCTTCTGCAAACTGCTTACTGTTGCTTCACGCAAGATATCCTATCCCAAATTTATTGTCTGCATAGATTTCACGGCTTTTGACGATTGAAAGGGAGACAGATTGATTTTGTGCCGAGCATACTCTCATCTGATTGCACCACATTCAATCACTTAAGTCTCTTCGAAATCAGATATTGAACTTCAGACGCATAGTCTTTCGATATGGGGCCGTTTAACAAGACACCTTTGTTTGATTATAGGCCGCGGGACTCACTCAGCTAATTTCGAAGGATCTCCGCAGGGGGCTTGGGTGAAAGTTGATGGTCCTGGGCATTGTTTCAGTATCCTCGCATCCCAGTACACCCATGTCATTGAA
>Ga0181470_100174_pt1 | contig 15967 bp, 10 predicted proteins | sample InSIn5SAF170_FD_119082 | JGI IMG/M metagenome (GOLD analysis project Ga0181470, IMG submission 119082) | Clean room microbial communities from NASA Spacecraft Assembly Facility at Jet Propulsion Laboratory, Pasadena, California, USA -... ...
GTACGCGGATATTATGCTCGATGTGCAAGATGCACGCGTCTTAGTCGCGTGGCCAGACCGTGAACGCAAGCAGTCAATTGGAGTGCCATCGGAGTCTTCTTGGGAGGAGGAAGCTTCACCAAGTGCTGGTAGAGCATCCGCTAGAAGTGCTCGTGGACAATTGATTCAGTCCAGTCCTCTTCGTCGAGACCAGCGTCTTCAATCACCACAGTCTCCGACTCCTGCTGGACCTTCACTTCCGTCGAGTTTGGCAGATTTGTTCTCGGACGATGCTGAGCCTGCTGTTGTACAAGTGTACGAAGACTCTCCTTCACCAGAGAATGACGAGAATAGACAAGATATTGCAGCTGGCATGTCCATGTCTTCGACGATTGCAGCAACATCATTCCACCCAAACATCAAGGCAAGCCAATCCAGCGAATTGAGCGAGGCAGAGGACGATGGAGAGAATGATCCAGACGAGGAAAATGATCCCATAGTGCACTCTTTTGGTCCATTTGGATCCAACATCACGAACAGAATGGCCTCTTTTATGGCGGGCTCACCAAAAGTACCGCGTCGACAAGACCTTTCGCCTATACCAGTTACTCGATCTAGCTCAGAAGATGTGCACGAGCATGACTCAGTGCCAATTGTCAACCACGTCGTCAACCAGCTTGCATACTCACGACTGTCATCAACCCCACTCTCTGTTATTATGAGCCATCTTCCTGCGGACCTAAAAGGTACTCTTGCAGTCTCAGGTGAAGACAGAGCCTTGTCAAAATCTGACCTGAGAAGGATGTTGAAAGCAGCTGCCTGTATTGGAGAGATTCACCGCGAGGGAAAGGATGCAGCTGGCAAGCCTTTGGAAAGCGAATATTACTACATTCCGGACCAAGATGATGATGTTGCAAGACGTGCAGCAGTGGTTGATACGATGAGAAAGCCGAGTTTGAGAAACTGCCGCAAACAGCACAAGGTGAATATATCTTCAACTCTATTGTCGTTGTACTCTACTGATTCTCATAGCAATACTATTGGAAGAGGCCAAAGACTCCTTGATAAGCTCGCAGTCATCATTTCTCGATCGTGGAACCATTTTCATTCAAATCTATTCACATCTGATCTGCTCTGATCATACCTACATAGTGGTGAATTTTCAATTTTTTCATGTTTGGTGGATTATCGATTTCATACCCAATGCATAGCTTGAGGGCGCTGGATTTTGTTTTGTTGTGTAGTCTCCTCTTTACACAGATATTGTTAGACCTCTGTATAGCCCTTCTGTTCAGATCAACATACTTTCCCGCTCTGCTGTTGAGTGAAGAGAATTTGGGAGTTGGGGAATGCTTATTGCTGGGTCTTTAACTTTGAAGGATCAGATTTTGTCTGTTTATGACAAGATGTCCCTATGGTGTGGTTAGTGTCAAAAATGTACAAAAATAAATCAGAATATCTCTAAGTGACAAGAGCTGTATCATTGCTTGTGTGATAGGTATGGTGTTTGTTCAATAAGATGCTTAAAGTGACAAAGGGTTAGTACGACCATGTGAGCGCTAAACCCTCGCTAAAACTCCACCCCCTTCGCTAAAGCCTTAGCGCCTGGACCCTTGAAGTTCTGGCGTCATATCAGAAGCTTGGAGACGTTCTGAAGTGTTGAAGCTTCCCCTCGAATTCCCCCTCACCTTCTCTCTCCCTTGATAATCACAACCAAAGGAGTTTCGCTCATTTAATGATCTCACGATTGTTCAACGATTTTGAATCAGAATAATAGAAACGCAACTGTAATTTTCCCTTGGATACATAAGTTGCAAAGTTCAAAGTAAAACAACAGTAAGTTTTATCTAGCGATTACTTAAAGCTCACATTGAGGCTGTCACGATTGTGAGAGACGAGATATTTCCTCCCGCAGCTTCGAACTGAAATATAGTATAAAGAGCACACGACTGACTTCCTATCAGTAGTATCTCGTCACTATAGCATAGCTTACTGGAACACCTCCTCCATCCACAATGTCAACAGCAACCACAAACGAAAATACCCTTCCGCTCCACACCTCTTCCCCCTCCACAACCACGTCTTCTTCCTCCAATCCTACCGTCACAACGACACTCAAAGACGGTCGTAAGAATAGCGGAGGAGAGGAATTAGCTAGTGCGGTCGAATCATGGAAGCCAAACTTGGCGAGACAGCAGAGTTGGAATCAGCAGGATTTGAAGAGGCAGTTTCAGCTGAGCTCTTTGGAAAGTGGAGAGGGAAAAGGAGGATTTTCAGAGACTGGATCCAAATAGGATGAAAGGGAGAGGAAGTATGAGTTTTCAGGAGGGTAGGGGAGTGACATGGAATAGGACGGAGCAAGTTATTTGATGGCTTGATGGGGTAGTTTTAGTGATTACGGGAATCCTGATCGGTACCATAAGTGGCTTAAAATTAAGTTACATCACGGAAAAGTTAATGCATGGAGCAAAGTAACAAGGTATGTGGATTTGGGAAGCATTGTTTTGGTTGCATTATTTGCATTGCGGTTTTCAAAAGTATCAATAGGAATCATACGGCATTATGCCTCGTCAAATAGAATGTCTACAATATAGCCAACGTTGAACCTCCTCTGCTAGAATCTCTTCATCTCAGCAAGGTTCGGAAGATACCTACCAACGAGTTTGAAAGTATGATATTGATTCAATAATAGGATCAAGCTCCGAGGATGCGTACGTCGAGACATTTTTAGAACAGTAATTGTACTCGTCAATACAAACTTGCGAAAACAGGAATCGATAACTCACTTCATAAACACTTGATATTAAAGTCGACCATTGTTCTCCTCCATCTTTTCCTCCCAAGTCCTTGGCAGAATCTCGATGCTGTCTCAATAATTGGTACTCGCAGGGTCATCTTACAATTCGCATCCAATCTTATGTTATGGTTACTCTTAGGCATTTACAAGTCCTGAAATGAACAAGCTGATGCTTGAAATCAAAGAGTGTTGTGAGAGTGGATGAGTAAGTGGATTACACCCTTTGTAAGGAGAGAAGACTGGATTCCGGCCACTACCAATACATGATCACTTGACATTGACGATGACCATGAAAGTTTGTTTTGAAAACATGGAACAGTGTAGTCCTCCTTCAAGACATGCTTCTTCTTGATATTCATGTTGGGTGTCAGTCCATTGCGAATGCTAAATGATGAACGGTATAAGGTTGTACATTGTATGCAGCAGAGAGAGCAAACTCATCCCTTGCAACCAAGCCGCAAAACTCATCGACAGGTATTCCTTAGTAGTGGCAGGCTCTCAACAATCCATCGAAGAGCAGGCTGGAGCACAGTAACCAGATGGGAACTTTTATGAGAGACTGCTGAACCCCCGAAGTTAGTTATCTCAGAATCATTTTAAGATGTTCACATCACAGTGCATAAGAGGAGAAGACATGTTTTGATTCAAATCGCTGATTCATTCTTTCCCGATCCAGATTGGGATTTCGAGTCTTGCCCAGCTTCTCAAGTCTATCTTTTCTACAGGTAAGTGTCCAAAAAGAATAGTACAGGAGAAACGAACACCATCGCGCGTATCTAAAAGAGTAAAAGTATATGTACAAGAATCTATCTCTGTATGTCATTTCATGTGTTATCATCACACACATACATTTCCATTCCTCATCTTCACGGAAGAATAGGTTTTCATATCGTCGAGAAGGTTTCTGAAAACTGTGGGGACGAACTCGACTGGCGAGAAACGAGGCCAAAGATTTAGAATTGACGAGCGTGTCGGCGGCGGAGTGGGGTCTCGGCATCGAACTCCTCGCCGTGAGCAGCGTAGAACTTGCTCAACCAGGACAAGACGCTGGAGAGCTTGGTGCCAGCTGGAAGATCAGATGCTGGGGTCTCTGGTGCAGGAGAAGTCTCAGGCTCCTCTGGAGTTGGCTCAGCAGTTGGCTCAGGGGTAGGCTCAACTGGGGTTGGAACTACAGTCACAGTTGGTACAGGCTCAACGGCGACAGGAGTGGGCACAGCCGTTGGCAAAGTGGTCTTTGTCTTAGGCTTGCAGGCAGATTTTGACTTACTGCTTGTTGGTGTTGGCTCTGGGGCGGCGGTCTCGACTGGAGCGCTGGTTGGTGCTGGGGCAGAGGTCTCTTCTGGGACTTCCTCCTCAACTGGTGTGGTTGGGCTTGGTGCAGCAGTAGTGCTTGGTGCTGGGGCTGGGGCAGGGGCAGATCCAGAAGAAGAATAGAGTGCTGGACCTGGGATCTCGTAGCTGGTGAGGCCGTTGTAGAAGTTTGGAACAAGGATTCCTGGGTCAGTTGGGGTGTAGAAAGTGGTGGCAGAGACACCAGCTGGCTTGGCAGTTCCGGAACCAGTGATCTCAATGTTCAAGCATTGTGGGTAGTTTTGAGCACCGTTGGGGTTTGGTCCACCGTGGAGGGCGATGATCTCGTGACGCAAGACGTACTTGCCTGGGGCAATGTCGGATGGGATCGTGGTCTTCCAGGTGAATCCACTTGCTGCGTTGATCTTGTCGGCAGCCCACTTGCCGTCGACGAAACCCTCCTCAGCGATCTTGAAGAACTTCAAGTCGGCAGCGGACTCTGCGTATGGAGCAAGGTAGTCTAGTAAGAAGTAAGTAAAATTTCCCCAGCTAGGTGCAGTAATATCATACCAAGGACTGGACCCTTGTGGGAGTCTGGCCAGGTGTCCCAGGTAATGGTGACCTCAGATCCAGCAGCAACAGTGGCAAAGAGCTTGCCAGTCTTACCACCCAAGTGGCAGGCAATGTCGGAAGTACCGTACTTGGATGGCTCGACGAAACCGTTGTCGAGAGCGGTGGTTTGCCATCCAATGGAGTCAGGAACGGTTGGTGAGTAAGCATCAGCGAGCTCGAAACCACGGCTGAATTCTCCGTCAACAGTAATACCCTTGACGTGACCGTGGGCTGCAACGGAAGCAGCAAGGGAAAGAACGCCAGCGACGGCGGAAAGCTTAGAGAAAACCATGATGAAAGATTGGAAGTGTTTGTGTTTTGAAAATGCGCACTGCGTGTGTGATGAACGGTTCGTTGATGCTTATCAATGTCCGCTTGATTGACGTTTACAAAGAGATTAATCACAAGAGATATGCTGGAATTTACTACTCTGAAATATTTCTCCTGCATCTCATCTTCACTGACAGTACGTTCGTCACTAAGACTTTGCGGAGTTTCCTTGAAAGTCTCTTTCGCATATTCCAGAATCTGCGATTGATATTTAGTCCAAAAAGCCGTAATCTTGGCGTCAGTGTCAAGTAATGACAGTATGCCTTCGCTGGCAGACCGTGCAACGCCTCTATCACGGTCGTAAATACCTGCTAGCCAACTGCCCACCAATTTAGGTAGGTGCTTTTCCATGCGCTTCCGCGCAGCCCGCAGAAGCTCGATCTGAACAAAATAGGCGAGTTCTCGCACTCTTCTAGAATTCTCAATGGACAGTCGCGGAAACACTTTGGCCTATAGATAATTTAGTCACGTCCATTAAATTCGGGAATGGAGCTCGCTTACCCATGCTTCTAGTACTGCGTCTTCTGGACCACCAGTAGTCTCAAATGGATGTTCCCGTACGTAAGCACGGAGATCTTCCAGCGCCTTGGCTTTTGTGATAGCATCTTTCTTGCTGAGATTTTTGAATGCTACAACAACATTCGGATCACTGATAGTTTGTAGATTTGGTGCCTCTGTAAGATATGATAGTGTACTGGCTGCAGGTGCCGATCCAAAGCCTCCAAAGCCACTTGTGACAGCAGCTCGACTACTAGACGCTTGAGATTTGAATTGGCGTTTACTCATCGTGAAGCGTTTTCGAGAAGAGGTTGAATATTCGGAAACAGAACTTGATATGTAAATTTACCCTCATTAAAATCTAAAAAAGTGGGAGACTTTACACGATATCCAAAACTGATTGCATGCGTGTTTCTCGCAGTTCTACACTTGTGAATGTGATAAAGATATGTAAGACGGAAGTGAACAAAATTTATCAAGAATAGATTAAGAAGTACTGTATCAGACAAGAATAAAATGCTCGTAGTGTGTAAAGAGGTAAGGCTACAGAGGTTCTCATAACGGAATTTGCAGCCTCGTCCGCCGACTGCGTCATAGATCACTGTCACGTGAAGATAGCACGGCCCCTTCTTCCCACGTCTCCACGGCCACATGAAACAGCTCACGAAGGTGGCAGAAGAACGGAATAACAAGAATCTTTATTCAATACCGTTGATACACTGTTCCAACACGCAAGCTATGCCATACTCGAAAGCTCGACAGCTGCAAATTTGATCGACATAAAAGTCATGACGAAAACCTGGGGAACCAGTATGTTATGCTCTAGCGCTACGTTCATTAGCGGGGCCATCTGGCCGATATGCCACACTTATCGTGAGCGTATATAGTAACCCCGCTGTCCGAGGTTGATGAGCCAACATCACCTTCTCCCACTCTCCGATCTTCCTCCAAACTGTTCGTACGATGTAAAGTTTCCATCTTCAGGAATTTTATGGTGAGTTGAAATGAATCCTAGCAATACATAATTTTTCCGGAGCTGTTGTACCTTGGAACGTATCTGACCCGTTTTAGTAGATCCACAAACAGATTCACCATTCCTACTGTGCAACGTACCACTGTAAACCTATCGAGGGCAGACAGTCCACAACCCGCGTCTCCCGAATATTCAAATCATAGCAGATTCCCCAACGCACATTACTGCAAGATCGGGATTCTTGCATGAAACTCTACATACGTATTCTTTTGTGGAATCTGGATACGCGAGTGGCACGAAAGTACATAGATAGAACTCAAAGTTGAGATAAACTTCGTGTGGAACTTTGATATCGCTGTCTCCTAAGTCATTTGTGTTAAATATGCTCGCCAATCAAAGCAGACGTATTCGCCTTCCAGCGAGCCACTCTCGGAATGTTTTGGTACAGGCTACAATACCGTTGTGCTGCCAAAATATAGTGGGAAAAGGGTTGAGTCCATACGAACAGTACCGAACCTTTAGGATTGGATTCTGGTCATCTTATCTTGATCCTGACTTCCAGAAGGAGATACAACGACGACAGCGCCATGTTCGAAGAAAGTATGTAGAAGCACTTAATAGAAGACTTTCCTGGGATAGACAATCTTACAGTCACTTCAAGAAGCCTGGCCGCAATATTACACATCACGAGCCTGACAACAGTGATGTGAGACCACTTAAGAAAGGATCCATTCAAGACGAGCAGAGCACAATAGATCATGCCGATCTCGGCAAGCAAGGTGGTGCGCTTCATATTGAACATAATCCTGTGGATCGATTGCTGAAAAGTCACCACGACATGATCGAGAAGATGCTTAGTGCTCAATCCAAATTTTTTAGCCGTGTGCTTCCGAAGAACGAGATCCCGTCATCTGCTTCATCCAATTCGTCAACAATCTCTTTCAACACACTGAAGAAGACCGTTTCAGACAAACTAAGCAGGTCCTCAAGCACTGAGACACCGTATACCATCGATCCAATTACAAACAAGAGGGTATATCCAAAAGACAAAATTGCCGATAGCGCACTAAATGCCAGTGCCACCAGCATTCCACTTACATCTCTCGAATCATGGCTCCCTCCTCTACAAATTTTAAACCCATTTTCTTCAGACCCAATGCGGGCATGGCTTAGTGAGTACGAAACGAAAGGGAAAGAGGAGTACAAGCCTGTGTATTACAGGGAGCCTGATGGAAAACTCGTTGACAAACCTTGTTCTGTGCTCAACGGTCTCGAAGCTTATGATGATAAAGTCTCATACGGTCCCGTCTATCACAACGAACCAGACGGAAAACCAATCATCAATACTTGTGCTGAAGATGCTGGTCTTCAAGAATATGATCAAGCGCATGCCTATGGTCCAGTAATGTATCGTGAGCCCGATGGAAAACTTTTGGATTCAGTATGCCAAGTCAAAACAGGATTAGAAGATTTCGATGAGAAAGCAAAGTATGGTCATTCCAAAGCTGGAGAGTCAGGGACCTCAAGGAGACTTCGATACGAACTTTCTGAGGATAAACGAGAAGATTTGGATCTTCTTCGTGCCAGTGATCTGCTTGCTGCATCAGGTCTTCAGAGGAGCCCAAAGAAGGAGACCGAGGCTGAGAAGTCTTCGAAAAGAGAGCAATTGGAGCAAGATTTCCATCAGATCCAAAAGAGTATGATTGAGGATCTTAGAATCGAGCATAGTGAGCTTCTCAATCGCATCGCCCACGCTCGAGGAAGGGTCAATGCCAAAATCGCACAGGTCGAGAGTAGTCCAATCAGTACCTCTGGAACTCATACACTGACTGGTAATTATGTGCGAGACTTTCCGGAGGATTTTGCAGCTTCTTGGACCAGTGAATCTTCGAACTCTGGAGTGCTCGCCCCTACTCAGATTGCGACAGAAGCTTTCAACTTGAAGAGTATAGCAAATTCAACAGCATCTGACGTTGTTTCCACTCCGATACCACAAAGTGGAAGAATCCAACCTGCCTTAGATCGTGATAACTCCGTAAACATTAGCTTGGATTCTCAATCGGGCCACGATGGACAAGCACAAAAGCGTGTTGATAAGCAAAAACATAAAGAGCTAGTTCGAGAACTTCGCCAGATCTACGAAGAAGCTTACGGGGTTCTTGACACAAACCATCGCGCCGCTCCTATGAAAGCTGCTTCTACCACTGCGCACGGAAATGTCATGATTGACCAGCCAATCTCGTACAAAGTTCTCGCATATGATCCTACCATGCAATCAATCACTGAAGCGGAAACAACTTCTATTGTCACGGATTCAGCGACTCCTCTGACACCAGCTGAGGTGCTTCTTCGTTTATCAAATCCTGCAAAATTCTTCCCACATTTCGCGCCACTCCAAGCAAGCGGTTATGAAATTATGACTGGCGGTGGAGATGTTCTTGTATTCCGTAAGGTTCGCGAAGCCATGTCGAGGCCTGCATTGCAGGAAGCACTCTCCTCTACAAACAAGGCGTACGCATCGACACGCCAAAATCCAATTGACGGCATGCGACCCATTGCTCCCACTGGCAACTTCGCCAGTCCAACTGGTTTTGTCAATTATGATTTACCGCAGGATAAGGTAGAGGCCGTTGATACCGAATCACAATTCAAGTCTAACATCGATGTCAGAAGGGAAGAACCTGTCTTTAGTGGCAAACGCAATTGGCAAGAGAATCCAGCAAAGAAGAAGTCTAGTAAAGCCAAAAAGATCCTGATTGGAGCTGCCTGGGTTGGCGCATGCTCCTATGCAGTTGGAGTCGTAGCTGAGTTCTTCAAAACTGGTGGAGCCGAAGGATTCCCCAAAGGGTTTTAGAAATCCAGTAGAATTTCCACTCATGGATTGGGTGGTATCGGAGCATTCCGAGAAGGCATTTCTATTATTGCATGTTTGAAAGTGTGTATAAGGCAAAGTTAGCTACTCGTTATAGTTCTTGACATTATGTTGGTCGGCGCATTCTATCAATCTAGGAGTTGGCGGCTGTTTTTTCTGGGCGTTGGAGGAGGTCTTGATATATTTGCCTCCAATGCTTACTTTCGTCAAGGTCAAAGGCAACAAATTCACAACTCAGCACTTAAATACATGATCACATACGAATGAATCCACTCAACAGGAATGCCAAAATGCCTAAATCATTGACAGACTAGTCCGCGTCTTTCTTCGGTAAACAGTTCCATCACAATCTATTTAAGCCTTTGCATTAATCCGGCCAAAATCATATAATATCAGAGCCTTCATGGGTGATGATGGCGAAAGGTTAAGCGGTACGAGCATATCCGTCTCTCCTTTTCACCCATGAACGACTTGAAGCAGACCGTAATATTGATTCCTCCTGCCAAGTTGTACCGTCCACGGTGAGAGCCGGATAACCACATTCGCAATTGTGGAGCATTATCCTAATTTGCTAATCACGTTCCTCATGAAGTCTCCATGACGAGGAAGCGTTTTGGGATAATTATGGTACAAGAGTACGAATTATATCTGATGACGCCCGTTGCGTGAAGTCGATTGCGTTGAGCGAGCGCGAAACAATGACAATCTTATGCGTTCAAGCAAACACTCTGCGAACGCTCAAGGGACCCCTCCTCACTTCATCTCATCTTGAAAGAATTCGAGACAAATGCAAGTGGGGTGGTCAGCCATGGCGATGTATCTCTGCATCCTTGCTTCTTCGTTTAAGGCGTTCGCAACGGGATGAAACATCAGAGTACCAAAGTTCGGTTGCTCTGCCGGAAATATGCGCCAATGACAGTCGTCGTTCTGAGAGGGGCCGTTTCAAAACAGATTACCCATGAGTTCATAAAGGATGAGGCCAAGCATTTTTTCGCATAAGGGATTAGCGCTTCAGTTGAAACTTCGCTTCGGTAGTGGATATATTGTTTCCAAGCCTTTGACGCAGGTTGACGACCTCCTTTAAATCCACAACTCATCAATACTTTTGCTGGGTCTACGCAAGGGATCAAGGTCGGAGTCCACAGTGATTATGGTTGAACATGGATTAGAAATGGTCTAGTCCACAAGGTATCCGCCGCCCAACCGCGCAGGAGTGGACATCTCTGTACTTCATCCCTAGCAGGCGCGAGTGCACAGGGCATTCAACGGCGGCAGATTGACTGAATCTGACGATTGTGGACCCGAAAGAGCCACAATGTGAAGAGAGTTGACCTGGGCATGTAATTGACAGGCCTTTTGACGGGCCCATAGCGTGCTTTTGGCATTTCCTCCCTCATCTCTGTGACGGTATATAAGGATGATCTGGAAACCTCTCATTCACTCTCATCAGCATCATCGCTAGATTCATTCTTTCCACAACACTCTTTCCAGGCCTTTGCCTTTTTACATTCTTTTCTTCAAAACACTATCAACACTTCATTGATTGAAGTTTCATTTGATACGTTTTCTCGAATCTATCATCAACGAACCGTTCATCACACACGCAGTGCGCATTTTCAAAACACAAACACTTCCAATCTTTCATCATGGTTTTCTCTAAGCTTTCCGCCGTCGCTGGCGTTCTTTCCCTTGCTGCTTCCGTTGCAGCCCACGGTCACGTCAAGGGTATTACTGTTGACGGAGAATTCAGCCGTGGTTTCGAGCTCGCTGATGCTTACTCACCAACCGTTCCTGACTCCATTGGATGGCAAACCACCGCTCTCGACAACGGTTTCGTCGAGCCATCCAAGTACGGTACTTCCGACATTGCCTGCCACTTGGGTGGTAAGACTGGCAAGCTCTTTGCCACTGTTGCTGCTGGATCTGAGGTCACCATTACCTGGGACACCTGGCCAGACTCCCACAAGGGTCCAGTCCTTGGTATGATATTACTGCACCTAGCTGGGGAAATTTTACTTACTTCTTACTAGACTACCTTGCTCCATACGCAGAGTCCGCTGCCGACTTGAAGTTCTTCAAGATCGCTGAGGAGGGTTTCGTCGACGGCAAGTGGGCTGCCGACAAGATCAACGCAGCAAGTGGATTCACCTGGAAGACCACGATCCCATCCGACATTGCCCCAGGCAAGTACGTCTTGCGTCACGAGATCATCGCCCTCCACGGTGGACCAAACCCCAACGGTGCTCAAAACTACCCACAATGCTTGAACATTGAGATCACTGGTTCCGGAACTGCCAAGCCAGCTGGTGTCTCTGCCACCACTTTCTACACCCCAACTGACCCAGGAATCCTTGTTCCAAACTTCTACAACGGCCTCACCAGCTACGAGATCCCAGGTCCAGCACTCTATTCTTCTTCTGGATCTGCCCCTGCCCCAGCCCCAGCACCAAGCACTACTGCTGCACCAAGCCCAACCACACCAGTTGAGGAGGAAGTCCCAGAAGAGACCTCTGCCCCAGCACCAACCAGCGCTCCAGTCGAGACCGCCGCCCCAGAGCCAACACCAACAAGCAGTAAGTCAAAATCTGCCTGCAAGCCTAAGACAAAGACCACTTTGCCAACGGCTGTGCCCACTCCTGTCGCCGTTGAGCCTGTACCAACTGTGACTGTAGTTCCAACCCCAGTTGAGCCTACCCCTGAGCCAACTGCTGAGCCAACTCCAGAGGAGCCTGAGACTTCTCCTGCACCAGAGACCCCAGCATCTGATCTTCCAGCTGGCACCAAGCTCTCCAGCGTCTTGTCCTGGTTGAGCAAGTTCTACGCTGCTCACGGCGAGGAGTTCGATGCCGAGACCCCACTCCGCCGCCGACACGCTCGTCAATTCTAAATCTTTGGCCTCGTTTCTCGCCAGTCGAGTTCGTCCCCACAGTTTTCAGAAACCTTCTCGACGATATGAAAACCTATTCTTCCGTGAAGATGAGGAATGGAAATGTATGTGTGTGATGATAACACATGAAATGACATACAGAGATAGATTCTTGTACATATACTTTTACTCTTTTAGATACGCGCGATGGTGTTCGTTTCTCCTGTACTATTCTTTTTGGACACTTACCTGTAGAAAAGATAGACTTGAGAAGCTGGGCAAGACTCGAAATCCCAATCTGGATCGGGAAAGAATGAATCAGCGATTTGAATCAAAACATGTCTTCTCCTCTTATGCACTGTGATGTGAACATCTTAAAATGATTCTGAGATAACTAACTTCGGGGGTTCAGCAGTCTCTCATAAAAGTTCCCATCTGGTTACTGTGCTCCAGCCTGCTCTTCGATGGATTGTTGAGAGCCTGCCACTACTAAGGAATACCTGTCGATGAGTTTTGCGGCTTGGTTGCAAGGGATGAGTTTGCTCTCTCTGCTGCATACAATGTACAACCTTATACCGTTCATCATTTAGCATTCGCAATGGACTGACACCCAACATGAATATCAAGAAGAAGCATGTCTTGAAGGAGGACTACACTGTTCCATGTTTTCAAAACAAACTTTCATGGTCATCGTCAATGTCAAGTGATCATGTATTGGTAGTGGCCGGAATCCAGTCTTCTCTCCTTACAAAGGGTGTAATCCACTTACTCATCCACTCTCACAACACTCTTTGATTTCAAGCATCAGCTTGTTCATTTCAGGACTTGTAAATGCCTAAGAGTAACCATAACATAAGATTGGATGCGAATTGTAAGATGACCCTGCGAGTACCAATTATTGAGACAGCATCGAGATTCTGCCAAGGACTTGGGAGGAAAAGATGGAGGAGAACAATGGTCGACTTTAATATCAAGTGTTTATGAAGTGAGTTATCGATTCCTGTTTTCGCAAGTTTGTATTGACGAGTACAATTACTGTTCTAAAAATGTCTCGACGTACGCATCCTCGGAGCTTGATCCTATTATTGAATCAATATCATACTTTCAAACTCGTTGGTAGGTATCTTCCGAACCTTGCTGAGATGAAGAGATTCTAGCAGAGGAGGTTCAACGTTGGCTATATTGTAGACATTCTATTTGACGAGGCATAATGCCGTATGATTCCTATTGATACTTTTGAAAACCGCAATGCAAATAATGCAACCAAAACAATGCTTCCCAAATCCACATACCTTGTTACTTTGCTCCATGCATTAACTTTTCCGTGATGTAACTTAATTTTAAGCCACTTATGGTACCGATCAGGATTCCCGTAATCACTAAAACTACCCCATCAAGCCATCAAATAACTTGCTCCGTCCTATTCCATGTCACTCCCCTACCCTCCTGAAAACTCATACTTCCTCTCCCTTTCATCCTATTTGGATCCAGTCTCTGAAAATCCTCCTTTTCCCTCTCCACTTTCCAAAGAGCTCAGCTGAAACTGCCTCTTCAAATCCTGCTGATTCCAACTCTGCTGTCTCGCCAAGTTTGGCTTCCATGATTCGACCGCACTAGCTAATTCCTCTCCTCCGCTATTCTTACGACCGTCTTTGAGTGTCGTTGTGACGGTAGGATTGGAGGAAGAAGACGTGGTTGTGGAGGGGGAAGAGGTGTGGAGCGGAAGGGTATTTTCGTTTGTGGTTGCTGTTGACATTGTGGATGGAGGAGGTGTTCCAGTAAGCTATGCTATAGTGACGAGATACTACTGATAGGAAGTCAGTCGTGTGCTCTTTATACTATATTTCAGTTCGAAGCTGCGGGAGGAAATATCTCGTCTCTCACAATCGTGACAGCCTCAATGTGAGCTTTAAGTAATCGCTAGATAAAACTTACTGTTGTTTTACTTTGAACTTTGCAACTTATGTATCCAAGGGAAAATTACAGTTGCGTTTCTATTATTCTGATTCAAAATCGTTGAACAATCGTGAGATCATTAAATGAGCGAAACTCCTTTGGTTGTGATTATCAAGGGAGAGAGAAGGTGAGGGGGAATTCGAGGGGAAGCTTCAACACTTCAGAACGTCTCCAAGCTTCTGATATGACGCCAGAACTTCAAGGGTCCAGGCGCTAAGGCTTTAGCGAAGGGGGTGGAGTTTTAGCGAGGGTTTAGCGCTCACATGGTCGTACTAACCCTTTGTCACTTTAAGCATCTTATTGAACAAACACCATACCTATCACACAAGCAATGATACAGCTCTTGTCACTTAGAGATATTCTGATTTATTTTTGTACATTTTTGACACTAACCACACCATAGGGACATCTTGTCATAAACAGACAAAATCTGATCCTTCAAAGTTAAAGACCCAGCAATAAGCATTCCCCAACTCCCAAATTCTCTTCACTCAACAGCAGAGCGGGAAAGTATGTTGATCTGAACAGAAGGGCTATACAGAGGTCTAACAATATCTGTGTAAAGAGGAGACTACACAACAAAACAAAATCCAGCGCCCTCAAGCTATGCATTGGGTATGAAATCGATAATCCACCAAACATGAAAAAATTGAAAATTCACCACTATGTAGGTATGATCAGAGCAGATCAGATGTGAATAGATTTGAATGAAAATGGTTCCACGATCGAGAAATGATGACTGCGAGCTTATCAAGGAGTCTTTGGCCTCTTCCAATAGTATTGCTATGAGAATCAGTAGAGTACAACGACAATAGAGTTGAAGATATATTCACCTTGTGCTGTTTGCGGCAGTTTCTCAAACTCGGCTTTCTCATCGTATCAACCACTGCTGCACGTCTTGCAACATCATCATCTTGGTCCGGAATGTAGTAATATTCGCTTTCCAAAGGCTTGCCAGCTGCATCCTTTCCCTCGCGGTGAATCTCTCCAATACAGGCAGCTGCTTTCAACATCCTTCTCAGGTCAGATTTTGACAAGGCTCTGTCTTCACCTGAGACTGCAAGAGTACCTTTTAGGTCCGCAGGAAGATGGCTCATAATAACAGAGAGTGGGGTTGATGACAGTCGTGAGTATGCAAGCTGGTTGACGACGTGGTTGACAATTGGCACTGAGTCATGCTCGTGCACATCTTCTGAGCTAGATCGAGTAACTGGTATAGGCGAAAGGTCTTGTCGACGCGGTACTTTTGGTGAGCCCGCCATAAAAGAGGCCATTCTGTTCGTGATGTTGGATCCAAATGGACCAAAAGAGTGCACTATGGGATCATTTTCCTCGTCTGGATCATTCTCTCCATCGTCCTCTGCCTCGCTCAATTCGCTGGATTGGCTTGCCTTGATGTTTGGGTGGAATGATGTTGCTGCAATCGTCGAAGACATGGACATGCCAGCTGCAATATCTTGTCTATTCTCGTCATTCTCTGGTGAAGGAGAGTCTTCGTACACTTGTACAACAGCAGGCTCAGCATCGTCCGAGAACAAATCTGCCAAACTCGACGGAAGTGAAGGTCCAGCAGGAGTCGGAGACTGTGGTGATTGAAGACGCTGGTCTCGACGAAGAGGACTGGACTGAATCAATTGTCCACGAGCACTTCTAGCGGATGCTCTACCAGCACTTGGTGAAGCTTCCTCCTCCCAAGAAGACTCCGATGGCACTCCAATTGACTGCTTGCGTTCACGGTCTGGCCACGCGACTAAGACGCGTGCATCTTGCACATCGAGCATAATATCCGCGTAC
>Ga0181470_100176_pt1 | contig 15929 bp, 15 predicted proteins | sample InSIn5SAF170_FD_119082 | JGI IMG/M metagenome (GOLD analysis project Ga0181470, IMG submission 119082) | Clean room microbial communities from NASA Spacecraft Assembly Facility at Jet Propulsion Laboratory, Pasadena, California, USA -... ...
TACATTTTGCCTCGCTATTGCACTCGTCTTGATTGAATCCGATCGTTTCTTCACTGACCCATTCGCTTTCTGCTTATTGTCGCATATGGATATCGTGGTAGGCCTCTGATTCGTTGTGTCATTCAGGTCTCTGCAATGGTATTATGTGCCCCAGCGGGTATCAACAACTGTTCCTTCTGGACAGTGCCTTCCTCTATTTGCGCCCTTGTTACAAACTCGAAACTTTGCTTCAGGTAGGGTGCATATTGCTCGTAGACGCCTTCGATGGCCGGGGTGGAGACGGTCTTGAACAATCGGTGGTCCAGAATGAAATCAAGATGGTCTGATCCTTTCAGTGCTGCAAGGGTTTAGTACAGATGATCCTCAACTGTGGAGGAGATAGCTCACCTCTCCAATGCGACCAACAACGGTAGACTACGTAGAAGAAGGGGATGTTGGGCACTCTGTAGCTCGTCAGTCAAGCTCAAAACCCTAGTTGTTGCACTTACACAGGTACGAGGGCGAAAGGAATGGTGAAGGGCATTCCCACCAAACTCCCAATGAAGCGGTTGAAATGTAGCTGTTTTCGATCCCTTGCCAATCTTCCCAGCACTTTCGAGACGTCCTCCTTCTGCATGATGTTGCCTGGATACACCACTTCGAACTTCTTCTCCTCCGTGATGTTCTCTGCCTGCAAGTCCGGATTGGTGGGTGGAAAGCTCTTCAGAGCCCATTCTTGATATGGTATGCGCTGCAGAGCACGATTACCGTAGGTAACCACCTGCTTCTGCCATCCCTTCTCTGCTCGCTCCCATTTTGCCCAAGTGTCGGTGGCTTTCTGGTTGACCTTGTCGAGGATACTTCGCTGACTGGCGGGCTTTTGGGTTATGCGCTGACAGAAGACGAGAGCTTGCCTGGTCGTCAGAGGCAGGAGGAATATGCGCATAGCCGCAGTGCTTTGCTATTTTCTGTAAAGCAGCTTCATGCCCTGGGGAACTCCAGACGGATCATAATGAGCACATCTGTCGAGCTGAGAGGCAATTCATCGTGTACAAACGTGCGTGACCAACAGCGCTAGATCCAGGAGTTTACATGAAAACATGCGCCAGCTCGAGGCAAGGATGGTATCGATGCGTCACTGCCTCTGCTCGTGCCGATAGATAGGTGGAGCGACGCCCCAAGTCCTCATCCACATCAAGCCTGGCAGGAGCAAGCTAACGCCTGTAGCGCCTGGAACATCCTCACCAGCCACAGCACCTGCCGGGCTGACAGGAAGCGAGATCGATCTTCGTGCACAGCCCGAGCAGATTACTACTGTATTCAATTCGTGGAATCAGGACTTCTGACACTGCATAATCTTGTACTTTCTTGCCCAAACAACATCTTAGTCATTGAATAGCCTACCTTCTGCCGGACAGACGCCTTCCCTTCCCACCGACCACGTTCCTTGCGCCTTCCACTATGTTCCAACGGCAATAGCACCAACCTCCCAAGACTCAGCCTCAACCCACGCGTAAGGGCATGGCACAAGCTGGATTTCCCTGGCATGCTCAACCTCGACAAGAGTTATCAGAGAAGGAAAGCGGCATTGCTGTGCCCGAGACCAAGCCGAACAGAGCCCTGAATGACACAACGAATCAGAGGCCTACCACGATATCCATATGCGACAATAAGCAGAAAGCGAATGGGTCAGTGAAGAAACGATCGGATTCAATCAAGACGAGTGCAATAGCGAGGCAAAATGTACGGTTCCAATCCGAGCCTCCGCGCCAGAGAGAGCCCATCAAACGCATACCAGTGAGGACAATCCCGGCTTGGGTACAGGACGCGGACGAGGATGATCTGATAGAAGCTGGACTGTTGCCAGACAGTCCGAACTCAGCACTGGTCGCGCACCACAACTACGCGCCCGCGCCCTCGTCGACACAGCGACCACTTCTGTATTCAAAACTTCAGCCTCCGGCGGCTGATGGTTTCCCGACCTCTTCTGGCGGAAGGAGAAGCGAGCCTACTTCGAGGTGGATCTCATTCGCCCGTTCCAGTGCCTACCCCCGTGAGAGGTTCGACAACGAGAAGGTTTCTGCAGAATGGCTCAACGAACACTTTACAGACTATTCCAAACCTTGGCTGGCTGGCCATAACGACGACGATGTCGAAGATGGAAGCGACAAGTACCGCGCTTTTCGCAGAAAGAGGCGGTCCTGGTACAAGCGTGTTCACTTCGCCATCATGCGCAACCCTTTTGTTCCCTTGGTTTTCCGCCTGGTTGTTATCATCTTTGCGGCTATAGCTATGGCCCTCGGAGCCAGTATTCACCACGAAAACAACGTTATATCAGATTGTATAGCCCAGACACAAGGCAACAGAGATGCTTATTGCGATGCACGAGTTGGGCAGGGCGATGTGGACTACGTTCGCGATCCTTCTGCGGTGATGGCGATCATTGTCGACGCTGTAGCAATCGTGTATACCGTCTACATCACCTACGACGAATACTTCTCGAAACCTCTTGGCTTGAGGCCACCATCGGCCAAAGTACGACTTGTCCTACTGGACCTTTTCTTTATTGTATTTCAGTCTGCCAACCTTAGTCTGGCATTTAACAGTTTGACCCTCGACCAAGGCCCTTGCAAAGCCGGAGATCGCAATGGGACTTTCCTAAAGTTCGTGAACATATGTGACCGAGCAGAAGCACTAAGCGCGGTACTGCTCATCTCACTCTTGGCTTGGCTCTTTACATTTTCTGTCAGTATCCTAAGGTATGTTTCGTTCTGCTCAAAGCCATGCAGCCTAGCATACTAACATTTCTAGACTTGTCGAACGAATCAATGCAAGATGATGATTGCTCAAACTCGTGTTCACGATATTCCTATCAGGCAGCATCTATTCACTGAGCCCACTCTAGCATGTTCAAAGCTATCAGAGCCGGTAAAAGGGTAGTCAAACGTCAAGGCATGGACCTTCGCTGCCATAAATTGGATCCTTCTCGAACCAGCCGAGCTTCGAGATGCCTTGAACTTTCTCCTCCTCTCCCGCCTTACCATAGCACATGTCCCAGTCCTTCCCAACCGGATAAGCACCGACCATCTGGAAACCTCCATAATCCTCCAGGAGACGATGCGAGACCCCAGCCGGGACAACAACAACATCACCTTTGGACAATACGGGTTCGACTCGATCAGGATTGTCTTCGTGTCCAAAGCAGCATTTAGCTGAACCAGTGACAATGCTCAACACCTCGTGCGCGGTTGAATGGAAGTGGGAGTATGGGAACATACTGTAGCGCCATTGAGGATCGACGACGCCCACTGATTGGAGCTGCGCCTCTATCTTGGAAGCGGATGGATTTTGAAAGGCTTCGTGGTAAATCAGGAGTGGCTTGTTCTGAATAGACGTGTTCGGGATTGCTTTCCAGGCAGGAATTTGGTGCTTCGAGACTCGAAGTGCGCTCAGTGGTGCTAGTGACATTTTCAGATACGAGATAATGAAAAGCTGCGCAAGGAGGCTGTGCAAGCTTCTTTCTTTGTTTGAATCAATGAAGGATCTCTAATGCTCTGGTGGTCTCGTGCCTCTTGTTCTACTGTACTTTTATCGTGTCTGATGCAAGTGATATTACGTCAGAAAAGTAGGGGCTCTAGCGCGTTTTGTGGCGATCCACTTTGATCACTCAGAATGTCAGGCAGCAAGGCTTGAGCAGGCGACTATCATCTCTCCACAGAGCCCGACACCTGCACCATTTCCAACACCAGGACCAGTGCAGTGACTCTTGCCCCAGCTTCACTCCTGCGATTGCCTATTCGCAGATTATAAAACCGCCTTTGGGTCTGCCTTTCCGATCATTCTACTTTACTAATCATTCTCACCACCAATACCTGCCCTTCTCCCACCCGCCACTCTTACATCGGTTGAGACCTCGAACCACAGTGACCTCGACCAGTGTGGTAGATTACAAACAGCAAACATTGCAGCCTGCGCTGGTCCTAAACAAGACCAATCTGGGTCTTTGTCGATCTGTCTGGCACAATCTTAGCGCTCGTCTACCAACTCTTCTACCGTCTACCATCAATCACACAACTCTAAGCATTCAAGATGCCACCCATTACAGCCTCTTCGGCTGCCAACCGATCGCGAGATGATCTGGAAGCGACATGGGCATACCTGCAAGAAAACGTCGAGAAGGTGATGTACAAGTTGAGAGAAGGTGTTGATATGAAGACCTACATGGGCGTCTACACGAAAGTCCACAACTTTTGCACGTCACAGAAGCCTACGTCTACACCAACATCAAATCCTGTGCATAATGCATCGCGGGGTGCTCATCTGCTGGGAGAAGAAATCTACACTCTACTAGGCACATACCTATCAGATCATTTGAAAAAGGTCTTAGTGGATGCCGAAACCCACACAGATGAGGCTCTTCTTGCCTTCTACATTCGAGAATGGAAGCGATACACAGACGCTGCCAAATACAACAACCATCTCTTCAAATACCTCAACAGACATTGGGTGAAGCGCGAGATGGATGAGGGCAAGAAGAACGTTTACGATATCTATACTCTTCACCTCGTCAAATGGAAGGATGACTTCTTCATGAAGGTCGAGCAGCGGGTCATGCAGGCAGTTTTGAAGTTGGTCGAGAAGCAGAGGAACGGAGAGACCATCGACCAATTACAAGTCAAGGCCATCGTCGACTCGTTCGTCTCTCTTGGTCTCGATGAGAATGACCCAACGAAGTCCACCCTCGATGTCTACCGAAGACACTTCGAAACCCCATTCCTCCAGGCCACCAAAGAATACTACCAGCGCGAGTCGAAACTTTTCGTTGCTGAGAACAGTGTGGTTGAATATATGAAGAAGGCCGAGGCCAGACTTGAAGAAGAGAGGGAACGTGTTGGTCTATACCTGCACCCAGATATCATGAAGAAGTTGACAGATGTCTGCAATGAGGCCCTCATCACAGATCATTCCCTCCTCCTTCGTGACGAATTCCAGGTTCTTCTCGACAATGAGCGGATAGACGACCTCACGCGAATGTACAAGCTGTTGTCAAGAATAAAAGATGGCTTAGATCCTCTCAGAAACAGATTTGAAGCCCACGTTCGCAAGGCAGGTCTCGCCTCCGTCGACAAGGTTGCTACGAGTGGAGACAACTTCGAGCCGAAGGTCTATGTTGATGCTTTGCTCGATATCCATTCCAAATACCAGCAGCTTGTCAACATCGCCTTCACTGGCGAGTCCGAGTTTGTTCGGTCTCTCGACAACGCTTGTAAAGAGTTCGTCAACCGAAACGAAGTCTGCAAATCAAACTCATCTCGATCGCCCGAGTTGCTGGCCAAGTACACCGATCAGCTGCTCAAGAAGGGCGCAAAGGCCGCCGATGAGTCGGAACTCGAGGAATTGCTGCAACAAATTATGGTGGTCTTCAAGTACATCGAGGACAAGGACGTCTTCCAGAAATTCTACTCACGGACACTTGCGAAGCGTCTCGTCCATGTCAGCTCTGTATCTGACGATGCGGAGATGAGCATGATCAGCAAGCTCAAGGAGGCTTGCGGTTTCGAGTACACAAACAAGCTGCAGCGCATGTTCCAGGATATCCAGACCTCGAAGGATCTGAACTCGTCTTATCGAGAATGGTACGACAAGCTTCTGCAAGATGGTGGAGAGAAGCGTGCTGTTGACTCTTCTTACCAAGTGCTTGGTACTGGCTTTTGGCCGCTCAATGCACCGAACACACCATTCACCCCGCCAACAGAAGTCAACAAGGCTGTCGAGTCCTTCCGTCGGTTCTACGACCAGAAGCACAATGGTCGAAAGCTCACGTGGCTGTGGCAGCTATGCAAAGGTGAGATACGTGCCAACTACGTCAAGCAGCAGAAGGTGCCATACACTTTCCAAGTGTCGACGTACCAGATGGCAGTATTGCTGCTGTTCAATGAACAGGAGACTCTTGATTACGCTGAGATCAAAGAATATACACAGCTCAACGATGACATCCTTGAGCACCAAGTTGTTGGCATACTCATGAAGGCTCGAGTCTTGACAGCCTCTCCGGATGATGGCAAGCCTGTTGCTGGCACCAAATATACCCTCAACACCAACTTCAAGAACAAGAAGATAAAGGTTAACTTGAACATCAATGTCAAGTCGGAGCAGAAGACCGAAGCCGATGAGACACATAAGACTGTGGAGGAGGACCGAAAGCTGCTGTTACAAGCTGTCATTGTCCGTATCATGAAGGGTCGCAAGAGGCTGCGACACGTTCAGCTCGTGGAAGAGGTCATCAACCAAGTGAAGAACCGCTTCCCACCAAGGATCGCAGATATCAAGAAGAACATCGATGCTCTGATGGAGAAGGATTATATCGAGCGAATGGAGAACGACGAGCTGTCCTACATCGCATAAGCGTGATACCAGTCACGGTTGGACCGTAGGGGAGGTGGTGAGGTGGAAGTAGACACTATTGATTGATTCTTATAGCGTTGCATGGGCTACCAGGGTGGATTGTTAGGCGTTCAGCCCCATCTCGGAGTTCCGAACTTGATATGCATGATCAGACGAGGTTATGAGGATGAAAGAGACTTGCGCGACCTTCATGCTGCCTTGAAACTGGCTATTGGCAGCTCAATGTGATAGGTCAAAAGGTCTAGATACTGAAAATGTACAATCACAGTCGATCAGTACAGTCTTCTGCTTGTGTCTTTGATGCTCGACTCGGAGAAGTGATCGATAATCTGATCTCTCCACCCTCGAAACATGTCGAGATCCGAGAAAGCTCGTCACAGCTGCTCAGTTATGTAAGCCTTAGCGTAGGGGCCAAAGAACATACCTTCCCGAAGTCTGAGACTTCCTTATTCATCTCAACTTAATCATCCATGCACGATATCGACCTAAAGCATCAACGTGGCAGGCTGGTTCTCCCTACTTCCGAACGCGTCAGTAGTGTGCAGCTTCTCACGTTGCAGAGGTGCAGCTCTTGGCCCCAAGCTGTACATGCTCGGTGTAGATGCCGGAGCCTCTCCACAAGACGGGATGGACGTCTCACTTCTGTCTACACCTCATCTGCCCATTCGTGCCCTTCTAACACGAGACATGCTGCAGTCACTTGGCTTAGTAGCGATGACTTAGTCACGAACGTAACGCTCAGGCTGCTGGGGAGTGCAGAGAGTGAGCGTGAGTATCATGAAGGAAGCTATAAAGATACTCATGTGCATCTGTGATACCACTGACATCCAGACCGCAGCAGCAATTTCAAGAGCAAGCTAACGACTAGGCACGACCAGCATCAGGCGAGAATTCATCGAGCTTCTCGCAGAGGCGTCATGGCACCATCTACAGTCAACCACCTCGTGGTCTCATGTCTCCTTGGCTCGACTCTAGCTCTTCCCCTTGCTCAGATGCAGCGCCGAGGCTTGAACACCACTGCTCAAGATGGCGCGCTCGAGAAGAGACAGGTAGCCACCTCATTGGGCTATGATTTTCCTGCTGTCACCTACGCCAGCCCTTACGCCACAGCTCAGGACTTACCCACTGTCGTCTATGTCACGACACTAACCAGCACAAACTACGGTCTCCCGACACCTTCAGGAACAGCAGGCCACGCAAGAAGGCAGGACACACCAGGCCGCACCGATGGTTCCGACTTCGCATATTTACCATCGGCAGCCTCTGCTGAAGCAAGCGCGGCACCAAGTCAGTCTAGCGCTCTCAGCTATGCATCATCGCTGGATGAATTGCCCGGACGAGCAGACCCGACTGCAACCGCAAGCTACGCAAAGAGACAGGATACACCTACTCAAATTGAGGCGCCTATGCCCAGCTACGCTGATACCGAAATGCAAGCGCCTGCCGCAACTTCATATGAATGGAGCGCGGATGGCGTTGCTCTGCAGAACGAAGAGCCGACGGCTACAATGCCTGGTGTTGCTGAACCCATGCTTCGGGCTCGACAGAACGAGAATTCGGTAGACAGTCTTTCCGGTTCAGAGAGCGAGGGTATGAATGATGTGGCCAGCGAATCCATCAGTGGCAGCGAACTCGTTAGTGGCAGCTCAAGCGACTCCGTGAGCGACACCCTGTCAAGCAGCAGCAGCAATGGCATCTCCAGCGAGAACAGCGACGAACCGAACCTCAAGACCCGACAAGAACCTGAAGCCAGCAGCCCAGGAGGTGGCGACAACATGGTCCCCTCTAGCAACGAGGCCGATGTCAATGGAGGCTCTGCAAGTCCAGGTGGCGGATCGGATACCCCAGAGGCCGCCAGTGAAGATATGGGCACCGGAAGTGATGATACAAGCCCAGGGCCAAGCGGCTCAAAGTGAGGAAAAGCGGTGGAGACAGTGGCAAGAAGAAGTCTGAACTTTCGTCCTGAACTGCGGAGGGCGCTGGCAGTGTGAGTAACGAAGATGTGGCCAGTCGACAAGCGGACAAAGCTGGTAGCAATGACGGTGGAGTCAGGCAGCGGGTCGAACGGCGATAGTAGCGGGTGACGGACAGCGATGGGAAGGTTCAGATAGCTGCGAGACTCATCGCAATTTATACGTTTGCTTGAATAGACGGATTAGCCTTGCTTTGAGCTAAATGAAAATATTTGGCTTTGATATGCTCCTACCTTCACAAACAAGACTCGCTGCGAATGAAATACTACCTACAGCTCGTCCCGCCATGCTTCTTCAGAGTCCATACCTAGATCCATACTCCGCTATCGTCATGAAGGTCCCAACGACACAGCCTGCTAGATCATGTTACACGCTGCCGCAGAGTATGCTGACCTTAAATCTCTGAGTTTCTGACCCTCTCTCTTGATCAGCAGCATCGGGCACACAGCAGGCCGCTAATACACGCCATCGTGTTTCCTCTGCTATTGCCATTTCTCAGCAGCTTGGCGAACGGACCTGCCAGTCTTTCACCGACCGGTCGCGTCGTTGGCTGCTCGTGCACGGCTAATGATAAGAGAGGTGCGCTCCAAATGGAATAGAAGGTGCGCCTGATTATGAAGGAAGGTGTAGCCTAGAGGGAGGTACAATCCTAAATCCTATTGAGAAGGCTGGGAAGCTTGACCAGTGCGATTAAATCTTGCAAAAATTAGTGCTGGGGAACCGGCTGATAAAGAAGGCACGATGAGTGGGAAGGGTTATCGCGAAGGGAAGGAGCATCCCCCTCAATCAGTAACGCTCGAGAAGAAGTCGTGGTAGAACATTAGGAGAAGACTTTCTTCATCTGACACAATATGCCGATAACATATGCTCTCATTTGTTTATCAAAACCGTGCCACTGGAAAGTTGCATAATCAATACCTGGACGGGCGACATATATGGTCGAGCTCACATCCTTCACCACCAACGCCATGCTAATGAAGCAAAAACACATCCTTAGCCCATCTTGGGTATCATAATAATCGACATCAGTAATTCTCCTTCAGACAACAGACCTCATCGACGGTCTGACTCTCGGTCTGATGGCCTTAAGCAAGCAGCTCTCCCACCAGTTTCGAACTGCCAGAACAGCATCTGCACCGTCATCCCGTCGTTCGGTACCATCAGGATTGCCCATGATGTTGGCAAAGACCCAGAAGGCACCAGTAATCCATGCAGCAACGGCAACACCCATGCTGATAAGTGGTGCGATAAGGTGGACGATGATCAGCATACCAGGCCGAAAGTCCCACTCGAAAGCGTACTCGACGGAAACGGCATACATCATTTCGAGATGGTTCTTGAACAGTGGTGCTACTGTCCGTATCAATTGATCACCAAAAGAATTCTGCTTGTGTACAAGCCGAATTGGCGACGCCAGCACCAGCCCGAAGGTGACAAAGAGCGTGAAGAGACAGCATGCAAACGAGTGCAGCGGGTCTAGACATGACAGCCAGAAGAGCACCCACATGGCATGGTCGTTCTCATTCTCTTCTTCCTCCACCTCTTCCTCGATTTGTCTCCTCTCACGGATATACGCCAGCGCAGGAGAGTTTGTCTCCGCCATTTCGGATCTATTATGGCTATGTCCCACTCTTGTAGAGTCTATCTGCTGCCATTGAATCGACTGGTGAGGGTTGTACTGGTCACTGTTTACTAATGTTCGCTCGATGGTAGGAGAGGGCCACCTCGACGCTGGTGAGGGTATCTGCTGTTTCTGATATGATAATCCCGAACTTCCGGATGCTGACGACACGGAGCTATGTATCCTTGTCCCTTCTGTTGTCTGTTCTGAGAACCGTTTCGCATAGTTGATCCGGGCAGCAGGTGGTTGTTCAAGTGTTGGCATTGGGGGGTAGAAGTACTTCTGTCGGTCATGCGCCTCTAGGCTACCCTGGAAGGGTCCGCTGGTCTCGGCGGATATCTGCCGCTGTGTCATGTCGACGTGTTCAACCCAGCTCTTTCCGCAAGCGTCATGCGGTCACTATCACGGGCAAGGGTCGTCGGTATCAGTGCTGGAGGTATCGACGAGGATATCAATATCGAGGTTGAAGCCAGCCATGATATGGAAGGGAGTCTTGGACATTATAACGATGGCCAAAGTGAGCACGACGAGCCTGTTCTTGTCAGTCTTGTCCTGTCCCATTCCTGTCAGCCAAGAGCTTCCAAGCAGAAGCGATCGCAAATGCCAATGCTTGGCTCCTACTTGGCCTGTTTGCTTTCGAACAAAAGAGGAGCCGCCCCATGATCGACTCGAGCTTCATCTCAGCAACCGACTCACAGCGGCTTGCTCGTTTCTTGACACGGTGGGACGGCTCGTTGTGCTCAGCGGAATATGAGGCCAGCAGCGAGGTTTCCAGAGACAGTCGGCAAATATTGCACAGAATTACTTGGCGTCATGTTCTTGGCGACGCCAGCAATGTTTCGTCTTTGCCTACGAGCACTCGTACAGCTTTGACGCTCCTGGGCATTCCTAGGCAAAACCTCCTGCCTAGACATTTGTGCTTCCTGCTAATCAAGCAAATGCCTCACATCTTCTTGGCTTGGTCTTTATGCTTCCGCCAATACCGTGTGTCACATGCTGCGAGCACGACGCGCTTAAGGTTCGTTTCATGTCTGTGATTGGCGCTGACCATCTCCATCAGGATTACCCGGACGGAAAAACAAGAGATGGTTGACGAATAATATGTTCTAACATGCAGCTGTATTTGTATATACATATTCAAATAGCCCTCTTCCCCTCTCTCCGTCAAGCGAACAAGGCTTACGGAAGATGCGAATGCGATGTAATTGGCACGAAACAAGGCGTCCTTCAAAGACGATTTTATTGCGTCCGAAAAAGAGCTCAATTCATGACTATTGTTGATGTTCTTGACAAGCATTCAGCTTCATTCGAAGGGCGTTGTTCGCACGGACAAGACTTGCCAAGTCATAAATGTGGTACGAAATGATTGTGTCGGTCAAGTTTTGCCAGCTTGGCCAGCTCGAATCACCACATTGGTCTAAAACGGTACTCGGTCAGGCTGGGCAGAGTGCCGCTTTCACGAATGCTGTCCTTGGTCGTTGCTCTGTTCAAGGTCGAGATAGACAGTTTTCATGGTAGCGACGGCTTAAACATGTTCGACCAGCGAAAGATGCATGGCCGACTACGCGTCCCCAGGCATTCATTCGGATGTCAAGCTTTCCTCCGCTGTCGATCAGTTCTTCGTTGACTTCTTCGCGGCTGGAACAAGCCGAGCGTGACATAATGCGGACACCACAAGCTGAAGACGAAGCGACTATCTCCGTGAAACTTGCTCAGATTGATGGAAGTCGCTGAGTTCCTTTCCATCCGCTCATTTCATGCCTGAGGGCTACTCGTACACGGAAATCAGTCATTTCCTGGCCTGCAGCACCATACAGGGAACGAGAATTGGATGTGGCAAAAGGAGTATCAGGGCGCATGACCACTCTCCCTATGTCCGCTCGAGCTTATGGAAGGTACGTCTCAATCTGTGTTGTTCGTGCCGACAAATCCGATCAACTGCGCGTGGTTTCATACTTCCAGAAAGCACAACTACAGAGCCTCACGCACCCCGCCCCGCCCCAGTCCTTCTATCATTTGCGCCGAGAGTTGGCTGCCGCAATACCCATTCGGCTCTTGGCTTCCGCAATACCGAGTCTCATCGAAATGAGGCTCGGGGAAAGCCTACTTGTACGTGACACGTTGCAGACTCCACGTCGGGCTTTGAAGAAGACAAGTCAGCCCTTGGTCGACAAAGCGCTACGAGCTCTCGTGGATTCGCGACCTTTGACCGATGGCACCTAGCCAGAGAAGCTGAGTTGGGACAGTCGCGACAACTTCGGATCTCATATGCACATGCTGCGTACTGTGTTGTATGGCGAAGATCACGGTAAGGCCAAGGTCGTTGATCAGCTCAGGTCTTCACAAGAATCTGGTAGGAAGCTCAATGTGTTCTTGTTGCTCTTGCGATACGAAGCTGCCTGTTTGCCTCATCATCATGCTTGCCCAGTAGCGACATCCAACTGAATCTCCTACCAGCGGCTTCGCTGCCACTATACTTCAGCTTCCAGATCGTAGTCAAACACCCGTCACAAACATCACCACTGAAACAAGCGGTCAGCGTTCAACCACGCCTTCGAGTCACACACAGACACGCGAGAATCTGGCTTCGTCACACGGCATGAACGACTCGAGTCTCTTCAGGTTGTACCGAGCACGAACAACCGAACAAGCTCGCCACCATGCAGCAGCACAACAGCTATTCCACTACACACAAGCGAGGTTGCAGCCGAATCTATGTTGCCTGCAGTTGTGCGATGTCGCCCGTGCACAAGGAGGCTGGTGCAGGCTTGTGGGATGTGATACTGCGCAACCCAGTACTTCGGAGTGTACGTGATTAAGGTAGGTGTTTGTGCTACTTGTTGTGTGACTTCAGGGACTCAGCAGCCCCGCGGACTTGCATGTTCTCGAGCTCGACGTTCGAGTGACATTGACACTGACTGAAGCTTCTACGTCGAGCTCGTGGCTCTGACAAATTTTGTGGCGTGACCCATCGATGGCTCACGAGCAGGAGGTCTCGATCTCGGAGACATGCATGAACTGATGTTGGGCGTCTAGGCCCGATGGGGTGACACTGACTTGGTCCAGCCTTGTCGAATCGAGAACATGACATTGATCACATTCCAGCCCATCAGCCCACAATCCAGTGACAACTGACAAGAAATCCTGTCAAGGTCTTGTCAACACTGTCTGTCCCTCGAACACGTGTCTCTGACAAGTCCGCCAGATCCAACACGGCAAACGTACCCACGCCACCCTTCAAGGATCCAGCGTTATCATTATCACACTTCCAACTCCACCCACACCCTCCCCAACCACAACCACAACCACACCTGCTCACCTACTCCCCAGTAGCAATATCGACAACCACCCTGACCCTCCGCTCTCTCGCCAGCGTATCCCGGCAGACCTTGTCCTCCTTCCCGCTCAATCTGCGCAACACAGGACATCTAATGAACACCAGGGACTTCCTCTCCGTCGTTCTTCGCTTTCTTCCTTGGTGGGAGTTAGTGGTAAGCCTTGATGAGCTGCAACGTGTCTCTGGCTAGCTCCTCGCGATGCATGTGTGGAGTTTGCGAGGTTTAGGATCCAGAGGTCTTGGTTGGGGTGATGGAGCTAGGGAGAATGAGTATGAACGTTATGCGGCGCGGACGGAGAGGGTGGGTTTGGGTGGGAGTTGGGGTTGAGGAGGTATCCAGCAGGAACCTCGTTTAGATTTACTAGGGAATACTATACGCAAGGGGGAAATATTCTGTTGGCTTACACGGCGATATAGGAAGCATGTTCGTACTGGCCATTTTTAATGCGCTTGGGGATGAGAGGAGGGTAGGTCGATGAGGACTTGGTACGTACTTGTTTGCGAGCGCTGCTTCACGGGCTGTTTTAATCGCTTCTTCTGTCGATGTGTTGTCCATGAGTCCGAATCAGGCAGTGCTCGTCGGTATTGCTGACGTATATTGCGAAGTCTGACGGCAGGTAGAGCATACAGTGAATTGGCATCGAGTCGTCGCAGGTTGAACTTACTAGAGATTGGAGATATGCATAACCATGATCATTCATTTTATTCATGACCTGGATTCACCGTTCGCTGTCGCGTGCATACAATGAATGGTCTCGTATAAAAGAACCTGTGCCGCGAACGGTGTCTTAGATCTATGCGTAAGATCTGTACAGTGTCGAGCAGGTGTCTCACTTGCCTTTTGTCCCCTGTTGTCGTGGGGTGGTCTTAGGGCGGTACGCCTCGCTGACTCAAGGTTGTCGTGAGGGAAGGTCGCTACCGCAAGATATGCTTTGCAAAGACATTCTGGCACGGCTGTGTGAGGCGTTTGTGGACTGACAGTGCTAGAGATTCGGTGGGGTGTAGAAGGTGATGGGAGATATCTGGCCGACAGAGAAGAAGCTGGACAGCGGCGTAACACGTAGCTACAAGCCCCAGGTAGGTCGTGAAACGCAGCAGGACCCGTCAAATTGTGACGTCCAGCTTGTCAATAATGTTCAACACCTCCACTAATCTATGTCTTCCATGCTGATATCATGTGGTCTTTGCTCAGACAGCTTCCAATACTTGCCTCACAACTCTACCGCTACCAGCAGCGTGCAATAGACTTCGGTCGCTCACTCACTGGCCCTTGGACCTCTACGAGATCGCCGCCTCCCAACCCCGCTGACTCTGTCCACAACACTTCTTGCGCTTTCTATCACGCACTTTTGCATTCCCAGCCTCGACCTTGATGGCCCACTCCTTCACCCATTCTGCCCTTTCAGCTTGATCCATTGGCAACCACTCAGTGCCATCGAGCACGCTTCTGGCATACCCCTCCATTGTGCTGACGTTCTTCTTCCGCTGGGTTGAGTTGTCCTGTCGCTTGCTGCGAGCGGCGGTGATCAGATTCGTGATCGCAGTGGCGATGGTTTTGCGTTGGTCAAGGTGGATGTTAGGTTGTAGGGAGGTTAACAGAAGTTTCAGGAAATGGGCTCTGGCTTGGCTGTACTCGCTTAGGAGGATAGTGTCAGCTTGTTGGATGATGGTGCTGGGGAAGTTAGTTCTGGTCAGCGCGAGAGTGTCTGCGAGATGAAAAGCAGGTCAGATACGTACTTGACTACGTTGGAGGCGTCATCGTGTCTGCCCTTGCGGATGAGCTTGATGGCGACTGTGATGTTGGCTGCGGCAGGTTTCGGTTGCGGCATGTTGATGCGTCCGTTGGTGAGACCAGGGTGGGTGCTGATATGAGAGTATCAAGGAGACCTGCTGAGCCAATTGTTGTATCTAAGTATTATGAACGTCGGATTCCTTGAGTGGCAGAAAGGAACTGGTGCAGCGATACTCGGTATAATGCATAGCTGCTGACCTGTGGTAGGTGATGCTTCCATATTTACCTGTCACTTTGGGTGAGTGTCAGCAGATTGTGCACGGCGATGAGCAACAGTTTTCTAGAGCGCAAGTTGGCTTTAGCCTGCTGACTTATGCCACTCGGCGAGCTCCTCGACCCATGGAAGACGTTGTGTACTTCGACGTCCTGGGAATATCGAGTTGGTATGCATGACAGATGTTCGCGTGCTCGCGACGAGAGCAAAGCTTCACGAACGGGGTAACGACCTCAACGTTGCAAGAAGCGTGGCGCCCATGGAACGCTGCCTACTGGCAGCCTGCTCTTTCTGTACCAAGTGACTATCGAGAGTGCATCCGTTAGACCTGCCGTTGAGAAAGTCACAGCAAGATGTGATTAACTCTGCTCTGACAGGAATCACAATCCCGTCCAACGTATCAACAATAACCTCGGGGATGGTTCCGCATTTCGCCTGTTCGTGAAGCATTGCACCACATGCTGAAGTGCGACGAGATCCTTGTTTCTCAAGCATCACCAACACGACTGCTCAAACACGAGCACAAAAGCCCCACTGTGCCAACGTCAATCAAGCCCAAAAATGCTTGGGGAGGCTCAAAACCAACCAGCTTCGACCTCCACTCGGAG
>Ga0181470_100181_pt1 | contig 15696 bp, 10 predicted proteins | sample InSIn5SAF170_FD_119082 | JGI IMG/M metagenome (GOLD analysis project Ga0181470, IMG submission 119082) | Clean room microbial communities from NASA Spacecraft Assembly Facility at Jet Propulsion Laboratory, Pasadena, California, USA -... ...
GTCAAACGGGGGCTGTCGTCAGGATGAATATCTCCGTGTCAGTCAACATAGCCTGCTTTACCTTTTCCAGCCTGTAATCTGGCCAATTCCTTCGCTTAGAAGATATATGGAGCTAGCTAGAACGCACGGATGCAATACTGCCAGTCTTGCCTCTCTGTTCGAGTTCGAAAAAGCCGCATCAGCCTGCATTCTCGGCTGTCGGGAAGGATTTGTGCATTACGTAGTTCTCGATAATCTGGCCCAATGTGGTAGTCGCCGTGGTACAGCGCCATCGGTCTCTACGGACCTTTTCAAAAGACCGCCGTTGTCTCATTACGGGCCAGCCTTGCCCCTTAATTCATGCCCGGATAGAATACGACGACCGGTCATATGTTCAGTGGATGGATCACCAGATACACAGTCGAGATGCAGGATTTGCATATGAAGAGGTTCGGGGGACAGGCCCCGAGATCCACGCACGTTTTGGTCAGGTAGAAGACAATAGACGACTCAAGGGATGGTGCATACACAGGCTTTCTAAATTCGTTGTATGGAAAGTACGATGACCGAATTACTTGAGTTATTAACACTCAGAAAATCGAACTTACTAACCACTAAAGTATCGCTATAATCATGCATGCTACCACTATCCTCACCAATGTTATTATACTCTCCGTCACCATGGCCGTAGCTGTAAAGCAGAAGTACGACGTCGATGTCGCGAGGACGACCTACAGTGGCGGTGAATACTCGCTCCTGAATGTGACCCCCGGTGTCCTCACACCAACGAGGACGTTAAGATTGCCGAGTTTGACATTGCCCGTATTTACTCGGGCGTGCCGATTAGGATACTCACCAGATGTACTGTCAGTGGGGCATTGTCCCCGCCAGTAAAGACTCCACCGCCAAGGTAATCGCTCTCATCAGTATTGATAATACTCCTCTTAATCCATCAGGGCGAAAACACACTTGGTCTGGAATTCAAATTCTCCTCCCATGTAAGATCCGCCACATGCGTGAGGAACGATCGACTTTATCAGGAGGGGCACCCTACAACAAATGTATCCTGTGGACTTGTGGTCAAGAGCTCTCAGTAAAAAAGAGTCCCACTATTTTCCAGCCGCATGTATGGCAATAAACCGGCCATGACAGTAGTGAATAAAGCGGTCCTACATAAATGTTGAGCTGGCGTCATACAAGTACAGTTGGAACAAAGTCAAGGACACGTGCATGTAAGCGTGGCCTTGCGTAGCTCCAAACTCCCACTCGCCCATTTTAGGTAATGGCCCATTGTTTCTGGGGTAAGGTATAAGGTGATTCGGTGCTAAGTTGTTGCCTAGTCTTGACCCAAAAACATAGAATGATCAGAGTGGGCTGCTCCCAAATGTGGCCACTCTATTCCTTCACTAGCAAACATCTTAGCGTTCCATATGAATTCCCTCACACATCGGAGATATCTGATTCTGGTAATCGTTCATCAGAGCGCCTCAAATACATTGCTATGTTGACAACATGTGGTGTACAAGGGTTTACGTAACAGGTCCCGAGGCATTTTAGGCACCATTTAATTGCAAAACAACAGAAATATTTATACTTGTTACCTTTTGTAACCGGTTTTTTCAAACATCTCAACATCATTCCCTATATTCCAGAGAATACGTCAAGTTCAATATACTTTTTTTTAGACAGCTTTTATCTCAAAAATGCAACCTAAGCCCTTCTTCGCCGCCCTGGTGGCTCTATTGCCCACAGTACAAGCCTTCAAGTTTACTGGGCCTGACCCCTTAGTCGACCTCGACTTCAGAAAGGAGATCACCATCACTTGGACTGGAGACGTCGGGAAAGATATTCCCCACAAATTCGATCTAGAGTGGTACTCCGAACCCGACAAGTTTAACAAAATCGGCGCTGAGATCACCCACAATGTCGCAGATGTGTTCCTGTCTGACGGCCAGTATCGGTTGAAAGTCAGCAAGAATACGAAAGAGATGCTTCGCCCATTTGCCGACAAACTCGCTACAGACAAGTTGTTCTCTTTCAGAGCCATATTCAAAGACGGAGACAAGGATGTTACGTACTACAGCCAGAACCATACTGTTGTTGGTCTTCATTAGGGGAGGGGCACCGCGAATGCGTGGAGCTGGTATCTGTTCAGCTTACAGAGTCTTTCAGATATGCGATACAAGGGGTTTTTGCTGCGATGTAGTTTCCCCAATTTGGCTGATCTTACTTTTTTAAAATGCAAGTAAACATTAGCAGGAGAATACATACTTGTTAAATTCCCGATGGCTCGTTCAAGGTCCTAGTGAGATGTTTCCACTTTACAGCAGGCAGAACCGAACAGAATGAATGCAATTCGGTTGGGTATTCGTTGGAGTATCCTTTGTTGGAAGCGTTCTCCAGGCGATTAGACTGATCTTTCCCTCTATGGTTTCATTGTCGTGTTACATCAGTAAATAGAAAAGTCATGCGGTAGCCCTCTACGCAGCTTTGGAGCCAGAGTCGGTGTTAAAGGGAGACGCCGAGGGGTGGTCTTTTCGCCTTCAAGGGCCCGCTAGGCAACGGTCTGGCCGCACCAACTAAGAATCGAACTCTTCATCATTGTGTAAAGTCTTGGTCTGATAGTCGCAGAAAATTATAGTTTTCTAATGACTACTCTTGACGAAAGATCTTCGCGTTAGTATAGCTGCTATTTGTAAATAGACATTGAGGCAGTTACCATTGATAAGCGGTTAGATAAGGTAGCACTGTCAGCCCTAGATCCATTCGGGTATAGCTGCGTTACATCTAAGCTAAGCCTTGCGGCTTGTTGTCCTTAGCCCCGCCAGAATGACGACCGAAGAAACAAGACAGAAATGATGCACCAGCTACCTCTTTCACCTCCAAGTATTTATTACCTACCAAAACTCTACGATTCTGGTGAACACTATCGGTCGCGATGGAATCACAACAACTGCCATATCGAGGAGCTCCATTTCCTTCCAAGTGGCGCCGGAATCATCCACGATCTAAGAATGGCTGCTTGACCTGTCGCTCAAAACGTAAGAAGTGTGATGAAGTGAGACCGATCTGTACGGGCTGCACTCGGTCAAACCTAGAGTGTACCTGGCCCACCCCCGATAAGAGCCAAGCGGAAGAACAGCTCAGCTCTCAGGTTGATGGCGTTTTGAACGTCAACGACCCCAATCAGCGGCTCATCGACACAGTCGCAACCCTTAGTGCTGGCCTGATGGTCTCACAAGGCGCCACTACTGCACCGTTAGCGATGCGGGTGGCACCCACGTACGGCAACCTGGCCTATCTAAGCGATAGTTCTCGGCCACTTTATCAACAGTACCTGGATTTCACAGCCGAACAGTTAACGCGCGGGCCGAGTGAAGATGGCAACCCCTTCATGAATTATTTACTACCATTGGCTGCCAGTAACGAGCTGGTTCTTGATTGCATTCTTGCTATTGGAGGGGCGCATTTGGCCGTCAATAATCCGACGGATCGTGGCTTGGAAGTGGCTACACGAGGCCATTACGCAAAGGTCCTAGCTGGTTTGCAGAAGCTACTGGCGTATGAGACGGCCCAGGTTACTGCCGGGACGATCAACGAAACTACATCAACAAGGTCTTCCCAGATTCTGTTAATTCTGCAACTGCTTTGTGTTTATGATGTAAGTCGACCACCACAACTTAGAACGTCCTACTTACTAACTCTGCTTAGCATATAGAAGGCAATACTCGTGGTGCAGTCTATTTACACCTCAAAGCGAGTCGTGAATACATCACCACGCTCACATCCTCGTCTCGTACTTACGACGAACTCGAGTACTTGCGCGGTTTTCTCTTGGAGATGTACACCTATCATTCTATGAAACTTGCTCTTTCCCCGCGAAACGCGCTTCATGATCATAAGGTGGATATTGATCCATCTGTCCATTCGCTCGACATTCTTGCCCCGTATAAATCTCGGGGATGCCTCCTCGGGTTTGGGCAACGTTTGTTTGAGATGATACCTGAGATACACCAGCTTGTCGAGGCACGCCGAGAAGAGGAAAGCTTGGGCATTGAGTTATCTCTGGCCATGAACCATCGATATAAAAGGCTCGTGGCAAAGTTGGAAGCATTTGATCCATATGCAGAAAATCTCGAAGGTCTCCGTCCTCGTCAAGAACGCGCCGGTGCTACGATGATCTATCAAAATGCCCTCATCGTGTATTTGCACTCTGCATTCCATGACGATTTGCTCTCAGACCCCAACATGGCTACGGAGTTAGAAGCACGTATCGACAAGATGATGCCTACATTTTTCTCTCTCTTCGTCGGGGACTCGCCTTATCGTCGTATGTTGCTATGGCCTGGAGTTATCATGGCATCTTGTGCGCGTCGCAGTGAGCACGTTAGAGGTTTTCGTGGGGGGCTAGTTGGAAGAGCGACGCGGACGCCTGGTGCTGTGAAGACTGGTGCGCGGGTGGTTGAGCTGCTATGGCAGGACCCGGATCCACGGGCCTTTGGGCCAAGAGGATTGTCTTATGTTATGACGAAGCACGATATCAGCTTCGGATTATGCTAGAATAGTATTCTTTATAACGATGTGTTCAGTTATTGAGCAAGCTTGAAAGATGCTGCAGAACGATATTGTAGGAAGTGAATTCATAGGCGGTGTCTGCCAAGGCCTTCCCTCTTATTCTCCTCCCCCACATCCTCCACCACCATCTCCACCCCCTCCAAACCCAGCGCCTCCTCCACCACTAATATCATCATTCCTTGCTGTCCTTCTCATTTTATATCTTTGTCTATAAGCGTCGCGCCCTTCAATAACACAAACCAGATCAGTTCTCTTAACGTCGCGAGAAGCAAATTTAGCCGCACAAGGAACATATTCCGCAAACCACTGAGCCACTGGCGTTCCTCCCCTAAGCTCTCGGGAGTACCTGTCTTTCCACTGCTCTTGTGTGAAGCCCAACAGCGTCTTGCCCGCCTCTGGGCCTAAGGTTACCTGGGGTTCCAACAGCCAGTCTGCTTCTTCGTTGGAATATATCCAGTAATGAGCTGGGAAGAGTCGATGGGTGTGCCATAAAAGGTCAGTCTCGAGCGTTGGCGGCACTAAACGAGGGAATCGCAACTTGCGGCCCTTCTCAGTTTGTGCCTCCGATCCATGTTCACCCGAACTCTTTGGGTCATGTTTCGATTGGTAAAGGCCATATCTACCGTTATTCGGTAGCACACCTCCAAAAAGACCCAAGAAGTCTTTGTAGTCGGTCACATGTTCACCCAAACTTTCAACAAAACCAGGAATTGTATTCTTCGCTTGGACCATGACCTTCCAAAATGACACTTGCTGTTCCAATTCACTTCGTAAATCTTGTAGTGCGGGCCATGGCTGAAGGGCACAAGTCGTATGAAGCTGCTCGTGTTGACTTTGAGTCCGACATCGTTCTTCTACCTGCTGTGTCCGTATCGCTGTGTATGCTTTGATATCCCAGACTTTGTAACCTTGCTCGGGAATGCCTGTTCGGCAGCGAAACCATTGATGCATAAGCACAACCCGCGGATGTCGACCCTTTGAAGCAGCTGAAGGGTCCCCATTTGTCGGTGTGAACCACTTCCGGTCTGAACTAGGTGGTCGTGAAGCGTCCCTGCCAAATACCGAAGCAACGCCTCGCGAGGATCGTTTATTCCAAGGCGCAGAAGACCACAGCTGATATGGTAGGTTCGGGCCAGGACACGTAGCAGAATCGGGTATGTTGGTATCGACCCAAAGCTTCCGGCTGCGTCTGGGATACCACTCTCCTGAAAGAAGTTCTGATAGTGGAAAGTGACGATGCTGGAGCCCGAATATGCCATTCAATACACGATGTCGGGTGTCGTAGACATAATGATGGAATCGTGATGGCGATAGCATGTGCAGATACAGGATAAGCGCAACATCCCTGCAAGAGTCAGCGATGACTTCCATGCTATCCAGTTCTGCTTACCATGGCGGTGGGATATCAGATGGACAGTAGCCTCGCGCATCGATCATCCGAAGGTAGACGACATATCGCCATTCTGAGTACGCTAAAGTCTCGTCACTTATTTTACCATCTTCATCACCCAAATGCGTGAGAAGCTTGAGGAATATCTCAATAAGCTCAAGGTGTTTCTGAATATGACATCAGTTTACCAAGATTCCAGGGCAGTACATGGTGAACTTACAGCAGCCGCATCTCCGAGTTCCATGGGGTTCCTGGACCAAGGGTTCTCGAACACTGTTGAAAACCCCATCTCTTGTTCACTTCGTTACAAGCTTTCGATGAAGATCTAATATTCGTGATCAATGGGTAGCAAAGTATCAATGAAGGATTGAGTCACGCGCTTTGTTTTATGGTTGGTATGCAACGGGGCTGTGTTGTTGTTCCGTGGACTTGGCAGCTGAATGCAGTTAGCCAAGGCATTCTGACACATATTCCGTTGTGCGGAAAGGTTCCGATTCCAGCCCAACATCCTTGGCAATTTGACGAATAAACCTCAGCTCTTTTATTACTTCCTCTCAATTGTCATCGGTTCTTTGCAAACCGTTGTTATAACAAGCGTAGTATGTGGGCTGTTATTACATTGTTTTAAGGTTTTATTTTTATTATGGTCAGATTTTCAAGAAAGATCAGAAGTTAAGGCCGCTATCATGGGCTATAGGGTATAGCGTATATTTTGACAAGGTGTTTTGCTCAACATTGCGGGATGGGTCGATCGTTGCTTGCTATCGTCATCTTCCTATCGACATTTTCATTATAGACGTACCTGCCTTAAACAAATTATAGCCAGGGAAAACGTAGTGAAGATGACTGGAGTGTGAGTTCGGAACATCGGCAATTCCAGGCTTTAGTGCATTCAGAGAAACACGACACGTCAAGCTACACTATCTGAAAAAAAAACATTTGTTAAAAAAAGAAAGAAGAATTCTAGGCAATCTATTTAAGGTTTTATGTATTTAAGGTTTTTAAAAGTCAGTCATCCAGTCTTACAGTTCAAACCATTCTAGGCAATGTGCCAAAGGGTAAGTAAATGGGAGGTGCTGAGATCTTTAAGACCTTGACCATTCACCCAGGTCTTGGAGTTCACATGGTTGCCAGTCAAGAGCACTTTGTGCCAACTAATATCCTACCACGACGAGAGTAGGGTCAGTCGGATGTTTCCAATGCATGTTGGTAGTAGACTAAGTCATATCATCTAAACCTTGAAGTCGGACAAGGATGACGTGTCAAGCGAGACGTGGTGGGGTAGCGAGAAACGTCAATGCGACGGTTTGCCAATTGCTATTTGATGGCTAATAGTATCTGTTGCATATAACTGTTGGTTCCTACAGCTTGAAGGTAGGGAGCCACATTTATGAGTCTCCGGCGCGGCCGACCCGATGTCCAATTTTGGCGGATGCAGGGGTTATCGGTACTGTTGATTGAGAGAGTAGGCTTGTCTTTCTTGGCACAAAAAGCTCTCACGGCCTACTGTGGAGAAAAGAAGAGGCCAGGAGGGAATTCTACTGGGGCAGTTGTATTTGTTACCTTTAAACAAGCGGTATCCCCGAGGTACCAAGCCTTTTCTTCCCTCATTCGTCTTGTTCTTAACTGGACTAACCTGTTTATCCAGGACTCCATTAACAACATTATGAGCGACCTCTACGAAGTCTTGCTGGGCCCATCTTTCAAAGGGATATCTAGTGAAACCCTCAACGAAGACATGTCCCGAGATGAGGAAGACGTGCGTCAATGCGTCGCTCGAGGTGAAATTGAAGAGCTCCGAGGAGCGGCACTTTATAATCGAACCTGGAACGTCAGCAACCGATATTGCAATATTGGAGACGGTATCGACTCTCTCGAGGGGCACATTCATTCTATCTGGCACAGTTACTATCAATTAGCCCGACATACTTCCCATCAATCGGCAGACCATGACCGACTCGTTCTTGACATCCTTAGGATCCGAGGGCTTGGACCCTTGACCAGGCCCGTATCGGGTTGTTATGGACTCGACGTTGCAAGAACCGTTGAAGGCATGGTGTGGACCGACCTACCCTTCCTCGCCACTGATATGACCAAATTCTGGATGGATAACTGCGCACCACTTTCAAGCGCTCACCGCCTCAACTTTGCGTCATTCTTGGCCAAGTTGGCATCGACACGCGTCTGCAATGACAGGGTCTGTCAAATCGCCCTCGTGCTTTTCCGACAGACATTGGAAGTCGGACGAGATCTTAACACTGGAGAAGAGTCAGATGAAGAAGTCAAAAAGCGAGTCATGAGAAGTCTCGACATGGTCCACCTACTTCCATCAGTTGCAGCGTGGATCAAAGAAGCCCAGTTCAATCTGCTTCAATTGTCCGACGTATCATGGAATGAGTGTCCGAGTTCAGTGGGCCAGGGCGGTACTTTGTTTGTAGAGTCAGAGCTTGGGAAGCGATGTTCTGGAGGATTTTCGCCGTGGAGATGGATGTTCTGGCTTAAACGACTTCATGAAATTCGGGACGAGGCAAAAGAGGCCAATGAAAACGGCTTGGTGGAATATACTACTGATTCCATTGAATGGATGTGTAACAGCGCGGAAGAACGACAATCAGAGGTCCTCAGGGCTTTTCGAGATGGTGATAAGGACTTGCACCATGATCCTCATTTGTCTTGCCTGAGAGGTCTGATCAAAGACCAAGTGCATGATGATGAAAGCTAATTTCTTATCGCACCTTGTACCTCATATAATAACACCGAGTTTTTCTACACAAACAATTGCGATGAGAATCTACCCCAACAACATGATAAACTCGAGAGGAAGTTAATGATCCGCTGGCCTGATGATGTCAGCTGAACGCCAAGAGAGACGGACGGGACCGTGCCGTGCCATAGCGCGGTGGGCTCTCCGCTATGTGGGGTTCGGAACTTAAACGGCCTGCTACTTATCGTCATTTTCCACATCCTACCTATCTCTGGTGTTAGATGGGAAAGATTTTGTGATCTGCCTAAAGCTTATGTTAAGGCAGTGCAAAAAAAGTTTCTATGCAACCATTGATATTATGTTGTTTCTGAAATGTGGTTTCGTTTGGGACAACTTTAAATATTATTGGAACTTGTGTTAGAAAAGTTCAGTCCCTTCCCAAAGTAAACTACGGCTGACGGTGCGACGGTATCTTGTCGCTTATTAGTGCCTGCTCTACTATCGATAAATAAAGGTTAAAATAGCACAGTATTGTATTAACTTAACCTAATTAAACAGAAAGCTATCAACTATTTTTATTTTTTAAAAACTTTTTTTCCTTAGGTGGAAGCCCGAAAGTATACAGATGAAAAAAACAGAAAGCCAATGTACTAGTCCAATTCAGATCGCGCCCATCGACCGTACGTCGCGATTATATGGAATGGATTCTCCTGTCCACGCGGGTATGCACGAGGTGACCCTGGAGAATAAGCCGGAATTGCCAATGAAGAGCGACGTTTCGATGGAGAGCGATGCGCCGATGAAGAGCGACGCTTCGATGAAGAGCGATGCGCCAATGAAGAGCGACGCTTCGATGAAGAGCGACTTTCGGACACTTTCGGGAAAGCAGGCCCATGTGAACCTTTGGACGAGGAAGGTGGTAGTGGAGAGTGATGTGGAGGTGGAGTCGCTGGAGCGTCAACTAGTGTTGAAACGGAGTTATCAGAAGATTGCGCCGACGCTGGAGCATGTACTCCTCGGTCCGGGGAAAATAGCGGCCATGGATATGATGTTTCAGTGTCCTCAATCAACCTAAGACGTGCGGTCCCAGGCGGACACTTAGAAAGAATTGGATAGTAGGCAGTGAACGTTTTGGTGCAAGTTGGACATTCCTTACTGTCCCCACGGCAGCTCATGTGCAAGGAATGGCCCAAACCTACAAAGCCAATGGCTCCAAACTCATAGATACCACACGCAGAGAAATGGTCTGGATTATCTTCCTTACAGAATGCACATTTGCTCCAATACTGTTGCAGTATCCATGTATCGTCCGACTCCACCAACATAAAGCATTCAGGATAGAGAAGCTATCAATCATCAGTATACGTAATAAAAAGTATAAAGTTAAAAAAGGTAGAGAGGAACTTACTCCGTTATCTTTAATCCGGCGGGCCAGGATAGAGGTCTGTGTTCTCGGACTCATGTAACGAGCGCATCCCCAGCATCTCTTCTCCATATCAGTATAAGAACACATATCCATAGAGGTAGGAGACATATTATAAGATAATATGTTGGTATAGATAATAGTTAAAAGATCAGGGTATGTAGGAGAGGATAAAGAGTGTACTGTTGTTACTGGTAGTTAGGTGTAAGACGAGGTAGTTTACGGCCTTCTTATAGAATTATTTCTCTGATTATTGATTTATTAAACAGTACAGATCAAGGAATCATAACGTCATCTTTCCAAGGAAACACTTTACACTTGAGCCCCGGGATCCTGATTAATCCGTTCACCTGTGCTCAATTTACAGGGCTCTTTAGTTAATCAATGGGCTGAAAAATTGCTTTTTCCCAGGGCGTACTGTACATTAGTCCCAGCTCGCTACCAACCTTTCTTTTTAGCTGCAAAATGTCGCTGTACCTACATGGGGGTTAAAGTGATCAATCGTGTTCTTCGTGCAGTGGTACGCATTGGCATTATTACGATCGTCATCTATTCGTATGCGTTGCCGAGTTCCAGGCAATAAACGCTCCAGTGATATTGCAGAAATTCCACCGATGAAGCACGCTGGCTTATGGTGACCTGAACCTTGTTCCAACTCCAGAGAGATGCTGCAACAGTGTTCAGAACAGACTTGAACCGTAGAGTGTATTTTCAATCACTAACAACGATACAAAGATACACGGAACACAACTCTACAGAATAGTCTTCAAAGTGCTTTTCAGAAGAATTGAAATTTTACTAATCAAATTCGGCTATTGAAACGACGTGGGCTGAAGCTGCTATCTGTCCGTCCCCAAGGAAGATCCACTAAATAAACTAATACGACCTGCAACAACTTTGGAAAGCACTTAGTCTTCAGTCCACCAAAGAGTGGGGCCGTGAAGCCAAGTTATTGCCCTTGTTCGCGCAAACAACCCTAGCCGTTTCTGTCTCCGGATAGCTCGGAGTTTCCTTACAGTGACGTCAGTCCGATCCAACGGGTGGTTTGGACCTGGATCGATCTTGACAATTGCGTGGGATCGGATACCTTACTGTACCATGCTTGAAAGGGGCAACAGGATCTATTCTACTCGCGGGTTTCTTTGTGCTCTGTGCCAGGTTCTTCAGGTACAGGCTTTCGTTCGACCCATAAAAGTTGGAGATCCTTGAAGTCTAGGATCCCAGTTGACACTCGGAAATAGTAAGTATCAAAATCCTCCATGTCGGACCACATCTCGTATTGCCCGTAGGATGATGTAGGTTCGTGCTGGACCGAGTATTTCTCTACAATCTTGTCCAAGTCCCAGGGTTGATCGAGAGTGAAGTTGCATTGAATGAGGGAGCGCCTAGCATCGTTGGATGTGGCTCCCTTATTGGGCGTTCGCGTCATCATGGGGTAGTCCGGGTGATCTGGAGGAGCGAAAAGACCCCTCGCTACGCAATCGGTGTTAAGAGTTAGCCAGGCTATCTCGCGTTCCATAACAGTATGGAATGCAAACGTCGAATGGTTGAGGTCGGGGTCTCCTTCAATCACCACAGAGTATGACTGAAATGGCATCCTAGATTTGACAATGTCTAGAACACTCATAGTCCATGCGGAAAATGTAGAAGCAAAGCTGCCCCTTTGGACCTCATCAAATGCCCATGGCAGGCGATTAGGGTCATTTGCCCATTCTTGAATTGTTTCGGGCGGTGTCTCGAAGCTGATCGCGAGGCCATCCGTTGAACGGTCTGACATTCCCAAAAGAAGTGTCGTCCACAAGTTCCAGCGATGCTCAATATGGAGCTTTTCGTTCTCGTTGCAGAATGGGATCAGTCCATTGGCGTGACACATGGAAAGAGAGACAGAAGTGTGGTTCTCATCGAGGATAATATGCCGCATAGAGATACGTTGCTTGTCGGTAATTCGGTTTAGGAATCGGATCGCCACTGAAGTTGCTGAAAAGAAGGCCTTCTTCCGATACTGGTATCTCGAGGTTGCGGGTATGGTCCTATAGAAGTCTGGCTCCATCTTCCCCCAGCTTGTGAAGCGGTCAAAGACACCCTGAAGCTGTAGGTTTTTGGCCATCGTCATGGCGTCGGATAGAGAAGGGATGTCCCAAGGTTTAAAGGTCAGGTCGAGGACCTCAGAACCTTGATGTGAATCGGTCCAACCAGGGAGAGCAAGGTCAACAGCTCGGTCGAATTGATCTGGGTGCCTCTCTGCAAGTATTCGTAGGAGGTAGGCTACTGTACGATCAAAAACAATGGTCTCGTCGCCGTCCTCCCTCATCGTCCGAGGCATTGGGTGATTCTGATGATCCTCGTATCCTCCTCGATAATCCTGACGCTGCTGCAGAATCTTACAACGCCAGAAATCAGGATCTTTCACATCGGGATGTCTCGCCACAAGACGGGAATGATTATCGATTCTTTCCTTGATCGCGGGCATATACTCGAGGTATTGGGGGTTACGGGGGTGATACATATCAGGAGTAATATGATCTCTCAGATGTTCGAGTATAGACATCTGTAGCCAGCTGTGAAAGTGCCTAATCCAGATAAGACTACCAGCTATTTGCTGCCAGTCGTCTCTGTAGACTGTAGAGAACTTGATGGAGTTGAGTTGAAATGGATAATCTCTCGTTTCGTGGGCGATGCAGCGACAGGCGTATCGAATTGCGATATCGATGGGCTTGCCATCAGTTTGTGTGAGGGTCTCGGTCACGCCATCGTAGATGTAACCGCCCTCGACCTCAAAGTAATGGTGGTAGATCTGCTCGCGGAGTTCCAGAGGCAAGCCTAAGAGGCTCGTCGTGGAGACGGCGGAGGTCGTTCCTGAAGACATTACGAGAAGATGGGTGATTGAGATGTGTGGGGGAAGAAGAAGAGGAACCGTGAGGAATTTTATGGGCGGCATGTCTCGAGTGGGATGACTCCTCGGGGTGCGATGACTCATTGCATACGTGTGTGAAGGAACCCCACCACAAAACCTAAACCACCGACATCCAATGACAGAAAGGAGATACCAAAGTTTCCCGAGGGACAAAGGGATAAATGGATAAAGATCTATTCTGAGCGGGAGTATCGCTGTGTACGATCAGATAAGGTTTGTGAAGCTATTTACACTTTCCACAAGGGCATCATGACTCCTTTGCCCACACATGGCCTTTTTTTGCCCTGCCTAAACATAAGGTTTAGGCACAGCATAAATGCCCTTCTCATTAAGGAGGTTAGTGATAAGCAGATAGGTAGCAATAGGGGAACGTACTTACTTCCTTGCTTCCATCCGGCTTTTTTCCTCTTCCTTCCACTCACATCAACAAGCTACACTACCAGATTAGCAAGATTCCATTAATATACAAAAGAACAGATCATACACACACCACAACCGTACCTCCTCAACAAGGTCAGTAAGTCCCTAGGGATAGTTGAAAGCAGAGACCTGACATAGATAACAGCTACACCTCCTCAGCAACTAAGTCAGTCAGACTACAGGGATACTGAAAAGGATAGGCCCTGCCAACCGCACTTCCTCAACAACCAGATTAGTAAGAGCACTGTAGGATAGAGCGAGGGAACAGCGTACTTACACAATGCCTCTCAATCCTCTGCTTGTGGCAGAGATAGGCAACCCCAGTCACAACAGCAATACAATCAACCTTGCCCAAGGGATATCTATACCCCTTGACAGCCTCGACAGTAACAAGAAGAGGGAGCTGAAAATGCATCCCTCTTTTGTTGCCCTACGCAACTCAAATGACAAGCCCGACTCAAAGGTCTACGCAACTAAATACAAGTTAATAAACATATTTATAGGGAGGAGCAAGAGATTTAAACTTACGGATCTTCCATTTTGCTTATACAGTCGCCCGCAAGCAACAAGCCTGTAACCTAGACCTAGCAAGGCAGTATGCAATTGCTGCTAAGAAGGAGTCTGAGATACCGTTTGGAAGGGATAACCCTGATTGGTTATTGGAAGTGCTGAATTTCTGGATTGCCCTAGAGGAGGAATAAGGGACTGCTGGCCTCAGAAGCTACTGTTAGAGTTATTATTGTAAAGAGATGACGATGCGGCATGAAACAGGTAAGGGTAACAATGGAGATAAAGGGGGGTAAGGTTGTGCAAGGGGGGTACTCACTGAAGGAGTCATCTTGTGTTTTTTGGCTGGCGTTCGAAGGGGAAAATTCGGTCGGCAGCTAGGCGTTTAGGCAGCTATCTCATGTAAAACTTAGCTTTGTATTCACTGTTACAGAGAGACGGGGCAAGAATAAACTTACTTCACAATAAAAAGCACACTTTGTATTCGTAATACATAGAGATAGGTAAAAGATACAAAAGAAAGGTAATAGTATAAGTAAAGGCAGGCAAGGTACCAGCCTATAGTCCTCTCTTATGTGTAGGAGATAAGAACAAAAGAAAGTAAAAGATCGTAAGAGTATAAGTAGAGATAGAGAGAGATAAGTAAAGAAGAGTGGTTATCTTCGACAAGAGCGCCTAGCATTCCGTCGAGGAATTGTTAAATCCTGACCGGATTTTTGCGTCGTATTAGATGATGGCTTACGCCTAGATGAAGGCAACGTTGCTGAATATGCCTCTTCAGTAGGGGCTAAAGTCAAAGTGCCGTTTGAATAGGCTCGCTGCTGAGTGGGAGTTGAAACTGATAGCAACCTGCTGGGATCCTCCTTGCATCTTGTAAGGTTCGGATCCACGGGAAAGCAGGATGCCTTCGTCCGCACTCTGTCGAACTGTTCATTCCGGACATAGCGGTTGTTCTACGCTCTCAGGCACGCCTACAGAGAGCCAAGAGCTTCTGCGCCACCGACAAAAGGTGGCGAACTATGCTGAATACCAAGTTTCTCATGATGAAACGTTTAAATCCCTCCATAATCCTGCACAATGAGGCCGTGAACCTCGTTCTAGAAGCAACGAGATCGCATGTAGACCTCGCTCTTCAAAGATGCAGAAGAGACAATCTTGGTCCATACTACGGGGCCTTGGAGCACGTTGGTGATCCAGCGAAATGGGCGGACATTGCCTCTAACCACATCAAGCGTCAAGTCACTGCAGAGTGCAAGGCTATCTGGAAGGACTACGTTGATTCACGAATCAGGGCGCGGGAGGTTTGTGGCCGGCCTTCTAAGAATCTTTCGCCGGCCATAATTGATGAGACATGGGGCAGGAGTAGTCTTGAATACTACGCCGGCCTGACCAGGGCGCAGAGCACCATGCTTCTGCAATGTCGAACCGAGTTTATTGGCCTTGCAGGTTATCTGTTTACTATCGGGAACTCGGACTCTCCGACCTGCCCATGCGGTGATGGACGACAAACTCCGTTCCATTGCTTTGTCCGATGCACGAATCTTGACAATGTCCGACATTCGCTATATCTGAGGCTTGGTCACATCAACTACAAGGATCTTCTGACGACACACGGCAAGATCGCCGCTCAATGGGCCATTGCCTACTTCGACATTGAGCAGTTCGACAGAGTGCGGACGAAGGCATCCTGCTTTCCCGTGGATCCGAACCTTACAAGATGCAAGGAGGATCCCAGCAGGTTGCTATCAGTTTCAACTCCCACTCAGCAGCGAGCCTATTCAAAC
>Ga0181470_100160_pt2 | contig 15608 bp, 10 predicted proteins | sample InSIn5SAF170_FD_119082 | JGI IMG/M metagenome (GOLD analysis project Ga0181470, IMG submission 119082) | Clean room microbial communities from NASA Spacecraft Assembly Facility at Jet Propulsion Laboratory, Pasadena, California, USA -... ...
GTAGAGCTCGATGTAAAAGTACTGTGGTGGTATTAGCGTGTACCATGCTGAAATGGCATTTCTATCACTGACAAACAGCATGTTTGTGATCTCATCGGTCGTGAGCATCCATATGTCACGGCCTAAGCCGTTATCGATCATAAGCTGTCCAAATACTACTGCTGGCACCAGGGCTAACTGTTCATCGGCTTAGCCAAAAGTATTCCCGTTGTATCTTTAGTACCTACCAGACACGCAAAGATCGTGTAGTCGTCCCAGGAGAAACTGCCTCCCATTGACGGTAATCGAGCGATGCCTCTGCAAACGACAGCGATAATGGCTATGGCAAAGAACGTCCACATGATTGCGCCGACAGTACTCCCAATGTCACGAGTTGGTGCGCCGCAAGTTGTCACTTGAAATCGTTGCGTTTCTAATGCATATTAATTTAACCACCGAGTGTGTGAGTCTGCAAAAGAACTTACCCAGCTGTTCGACAACAGTGCAATTTGGTGCGAGGCATGCCAACAGCGCGCTCGAGAGGTCCGTATTCGTACATATGCAAGCGACATCTGTTAAGGCGCACTTCAATGGCCATTAGTCTCATGTCCGCCTCAAGACGATGGTGGACGATGATGTGCTTTCAAGGCATCACCCGCAACGTAGGTGTCAACAAGCATTGTGGGAAGTTCAATGACACATACTGATGATTTTGGGATCTCAGTCAACATGCAGTTGAGCTACGAAGAAGCTGTCAGCATTGGATTTGCGACAGAACATCCTTGATACGTACGGCACATGGTGGTAATTGCTCCTGCAATTGCTGCAGAAGCGCTGATGGGTCGATGGTGCCTTGACCTAGGACGAGAGGTGCAAAGGTGCATAGAGCAGCTACAGCAGATAGGTAGACATGCTTCATAGTCTGCGTCGTTCTTGATACAGTGGCTCAAATGTTTCTTGTCCCAGAAATGCGGGTGAGATGGGGAGCCTCAAGGGTCGCAATCATGGCGAATGTGCCATTCGTTTTGGTTAAATTTCCGTCTCTGATGTGCATGAAAGAATTTAAAGTTTGGGAGATCTTGGAATTGGTTTCCATTGGTGATTGACGATCTCTGACTCGTGAAACTACAGCTGTCCGCGATTCATCTGCGAAGCTAACATTCTGGTGAGAAAACTGTGGAACCTCGAGCTGCGCGCGAGGTTCTCTTCTGCAGTACACCACAACTGAAAACATGTCAGCGAATACCAAGAATCATCCAGATTATGGCGCGTGCTTGCTTGCACCAGTCTCGATCGATGATCTATGGTAAACGTTCTCCCCTTTCGCTTACTTTCGAGTCCTAATCTAAAGATTCTCCTGGACTCGGCTGAGAAAGTGATGTTCTACCACAGCAGTAGTCCCACTTCCGGGGCATGGATGGTGACATCCGACGTCCGTGCGGAGAGTCCTCTCAGTCTGGTGCGGAGCCTCGGCAAGCAGATCCGGAAAGGAATTTAAGAATGCCATCGCTTTTTCGATTCAGGGACCACGAGGAGCTATCTGAAGCGAGTCTTCCACAAAGTTAGGCTTGATTTGCTATTGCCGTATTGTTGGAAGGCATCAGAGATCAAGAGGAGATGCAGTCGTGGTGAACGCAAGGAGGTTTGGTTCGGTAGCTCGCTTCTAATAGATTTCGCGTGTTATCAATTTCGACCCTCGACATAAGCCTCTACTTACTAGCCTGTTCTGGTGCGCTGTCCGTCTACTTTGTATAATCGTCTCAAAGGTCCCGTCCTTCCGCTTCATAGTCGCCTGTGGTCTGTGAACCCTGGTGGAGAGCTTCCGCTGTCATTACAATGGGGTAGATAAGTGGCCTTTCGCTTGATGATGCTGTGTATCGCGTGTGAATCTTGGCCAACGATCTGGCTCGTCAACCTACTACTGCACCTATTTCTGTCTTGCAGAGCGAATTGTAAACTCAATGTCGAATCGTTCCGGGACCTGTTGTGTTGTAGATGCTCTAGACTGTGAGGTGAGCCGCAATGACGGCCATTACTCGGTCAATTTTTGATGCCTAAGTCGAATTCGAGCACCTCTCGGTCAGGCATTTCTGACACTGGTTGGTCAAACTATACAAAATTTTCTCGTTTCGGTCAAGACGAGATAAGTGTTCTGGTCAAACTACTGTACAGTATTTGCTTGATCGTCAATACTCCTGGGCACCATAAGAAGCACGTCATGGAGCGTGTGATGGATTTGCTGCATGAACTTACTGCTGATCAGGGGTTCACCGTACAATATCATGTGTTCTTGGCGACCTCTGTCTGGCTTTGATTGTTCCCTTGTGATTATCAGACGCCGTGGAGGTAAGGACAAAAGCCATCGCCAAACGAGAAAGTGCGAGTCACGTGGAAAATCAGGTTTGGGGTGCCACTGGACAATGGCTGTCTAGGCTTCAGCGAATGATTACTGAATGATAAGTCGCTGAATATAGTGGAATTCCTCGCTCTTTACATCCAGTAATCACTCTGTACCGCAAGAGACGACAACTATCTCCAAAGGTGCCAGCATGAGACACTTGAGGCCGGAGACAACAGTCAGGGGCTTTCCGTTGCTCTTCGGAGAACTCCAACATCCACCCGTTGTCCTTGGTGCTGGTTTCAGTCATGCCAAGCCTGCCAACCTCACCTCCACGATCCTGCGGAGAATTTGCGCATCTTGATGTGGTGGCCATCGGCATAGTATCCAATCAGGAAAGGGACTGCCATGGATGTCTTGCTCTCTGCTCTCGAAAAGAATGATCGATCTGACACATCCTTGAGCTCCACTGATAAGGATATGGGTTTGGAGGTTGTACCAAGCCAGGACTGCATGAAAAATCTAACATCAACCGAATTGTGAACAAGAAAGCACAATGCCATGGCCGCCCGCCGAGCTTTTGCATGCGCCAACCTCAAATTAAGCCCATTTTTGATTCGCCTTTCGTATTCTAGGCTCTCCATCGCCGTCCAAGACCATAAGATTGTTGCTATACTGTCGATAAGCCCTTTGATAACGAAGCTTCTTTTTTGCAGCAGAGGTACCGCTTCGATGCGCCAATATCGACACCAAGCATTCTTCTCGCTTAATGTGTGAGAACCCTACTCGACGATGTTGACCACACGATACCCAAGTGGGGGACCAGGCGATTGCGGACAAGTTGCTGTGCAAAACGGTCGATAATAAAGAGACGTAGAGTACTGTCTAGACGTCTTGAAACCACAGCTGCGAAGTTCGAGCATTCGCCCGGTCATCAGTGTTCAAGAGCTTGGCATTACTTATACCGTCAAGTACATAAGCAAAAGAATAGTGCGTATATCCATTACCAATGTCCAGCAATGCACCTTTACATGCAGGCTGGGGATATGGCCTCATCCTCGGACTTGGGTTCGTTTTTGCTGGGGGGATGATTTTGGCCACTTGGGCTATGAAACGATATAGTGCCCATCAGACAACTTCCGAGAACTTCTCCACAGCTGGTCGGTCCGTTAAATCAGGTCTTGTTGCAGCAGCTGTCTCATCTACATGGACATGGGCTGCTACCTTGTTGCAGAGCTCAGCTGTTGCCTATCGTTATGGTGTCTCTGGCCCATATTGGTACGCCGGTGAGTCTATTTCAAGTCTTTGAGAGGAATCCAGGTATTAAATTTGGGGTCCACATAGCCGGTGCTACAGTGCAGATCATCCTCTTCGCGACCATTGCTATTGAGCTCAAAAGACGAGCACCAAATGCCCACACCTTCCTCGAGGTTGTAAGGGCTCGATATGGACCAGTTACGCACGGGTATATCCCACAACCCAGTGTTTGTTTATAGACCCTACTAACATTTACTTCAGAGTCTACATCATGTTCTCGATCTTTACGAACATCCTGGGTATGCTACTTCCTTTGCGTGGTGAGGTTGCGCTTATGCTAACCCTGTTTTCGAAGTGACGGCGATGCTTTTGACTGGTGGATCCGCTGTCGTCTCCCAGCTTACGGGGATTCCGACTGCTGCGGCGATCTTCCTCTTCCCGATTGGTGTCGTTGTTTACACAATGGTTGGTGGCATAAAGGCGACCTTCCTCACGGACTACTTCAACTCCCTCACTATTCTGATCATCATTTTCATATTTGCATTTACAGTCGATACCTACCTCACAACTACTAATTTCGAACATTTCAGATGCAGTTCTTGGAAGTCCGGGAAGGGTATATGATATCTTAGCAGAGCTTGCAAAGACGAGACCACTCGAGGGTAATGCGGGTGGCAGCTATCTGACCATGAGAAGCAAGGACGGAGGAATCTTCTTTGTTATCAATATCATTGGTTCGTTGTTAGCTGCAGGACATGAATCGACAACGGCTGACGCTCTGGACAGGCAACTTCGGAACTGTTTTCTGCGACAATGCCTACTACAACAAAGCCATTGCCGCTTCTCCAATACACGCCTTGCCCGGCTATATTATGGGTGGTCTTGCTTGGTTTGTGAGTTTGGAGAGTAGTTCTGCATGAAATCACTGCTCACAGTTCCTGTTTGTAGGCAATTCCATGGCTTTGTGCAACGACTATGGGGCTTGCGGCGCTTGCACTGGAGACCAACCCTGTCTGGCCAACGTACCCGGAACGAATGGCTGATGCAGATGTTACAGCCGGTCTGGTGCTTCCTACTGCTGCTGTAACGATGCTGGGTTCTGGTGGAGCTGTGGCATGCCTGATCCTCATGGTACGTAATCACTATTGACACAAAAGAATGACATACTAACACCGGATATGACAGTTCATGGCTGTAACTAGCACTTTCAGTGCTGAGCTCATCTCTGTGTCAAGCATCTTGACCTATGATGTGTACAAGACCTACATCAATCCGCAAGCGAAGGGTCGCCAACTCGTCCTCATGTCTTACGCCGGTGTGCTCTTCTTTGCTGTAGCACTTGCCGGTTTCAGCACTGGCCTGTATTACGTCGGCATTAGCATGGGCTACTTGTATCTGATGATGGGTGTTATCATCAGTGCAGCTGTTCTTCCAGCAACGCTCACTCTTCTCTGGAGCGGGCAGTCGTGGGCAGCTGCTACCTTTTCCCCTTTGCTTGGTTTCGCTTGCAGCTTGACAGGCTGGCTTGTCAAAGCAAAAACAGAATTTGGCGAACTGTCTGTAGCAGCTACCGGCTCAAACATGCCTATGCTTGTCGGGAACTGTGTCAGCTTGCTGTCACCCATCATCTTCATCACGGTCCTGACATATTGCCCACCTTTCAAGCCGCAAAACTACGATTGGCAATCGATGAAAGACATCCAACAGGGTGATGATGCTGTTGATGAGCGGGACGAAGAGAAGGAGCAACGACAACTACTGCATGCCAGGAAGATCGCTCGGGTTTTGTCTGTGGTCCTGACATTGTGCCTCCTGCTTCTCTGGCCAATTCCCATGTACGGAAGTGGATACGTTTTCAGTAAGAAGGTATGCTAATTTGGTGTTAATCTGTCTGGTGATGTGGGCTGACATTTCGAAGTTTTTCACTGGCTGGGTTGTAGTCGGTATTATGTGGCTATTCGGATCTCTCTTCATGGTTGGAGTTATCCCGCTCTATGAAAGCCGCGCGAGTCTGGCAAGGTACTTCAGGTGCATGGTTGAGGATTTGACCGGCAATCGCAAGCCTGATGTAGTGCATGGCCAACCCGAACTGGTCGAAGAATCTGTCAAGACAGGAGAGAAATCTGATCTAGATACCAAAGCCCTTTGAAGGTAAGAGTGTGGGATGTCAGGGTTAAGCAAGACCTCACTATGTGCCGACGCCTAGGAATTCAGAGGAGAGCCAATCTGATGAATGGATCTATTGACTTTCCAGGATGTTGAGAACAATGGCGGTTCCAAGTATAAGTAGCTTGATCGATCTTGAGCAACTCGGTAAGGATGCATCAACTATAATTCACGTGTATAAGTTAGTTGTTCGAATCTAGGATGGTGTATTTTTGCTCTTATCCGCTAAATTACCTTGCCAGATCAAAGATGACCATTCCAATACGTCAGCCTCACGGATCGTCATTTCCCTGAAGTTGTTCAAACCCCATTTCGCTGCGACCATGTCATTAGAATAAGCTTCGTTTTCGCAGACTTTTGATTGAAAACCTGGTACTCTTCTCCGGCCATGGCTCAAGATGTGCCCTTGCGAATTGGATAAGTTAGCCATTACGGAGGCTAGGTCTGAGCATGCGCGAGAACATACGCATAAAGTCCTAAGCTCCGCGGTAACGGCCAACTGTGGTGGAAACTCCAGTCTATCTTGTTTAACGGCACATCAACAAAGCAAGAGGCGTCTGAGGACATTTGCGCATGTTCGAAATTAGTAGTTGTGAGGTAGGTATCGACGCCGTACTTTGCAGCGCTGGCATATGCGTCAAATAATGAAGATTACCTTTCTGTCAAGCACCCATGATTGATGGAGGACTGATTCTGAGGCCAGGATTGCTTGCTCGAAGGAACGAGCTCAAGGATCTAGCTTCAACTATCACAATGATGTGGACTTTGCATGCCTTAGCGTCACGAATCGGAGGCAGAAGTATCAACAGATATCAGATTGATAAGCGACCAGGTGCCGAGCTGGACATGTGCGCCTTGTGGCTTTGAGCCTTAAGGACCAAAGCTGCATACTGCAGAAATTGCTTCTTAACGGCTGTAGCATTAGTCACTACAGATGTTGTCAAAACGCCACAAGTTTGCTCAAGGGACTGTTCATGCTTGGTATTGGACGCCTGGAACAGACTCTGCCACCCATTTTGGAACCGTCAGCCTCTCATCGATCGATCAGAGTCGTAGTCATGGTCAACCCTATGGTCGGCAAGGCCATAAACATAATTCTGCATGACATAAAGCTCATATTGACATCAAAGACCGGTATGATAGTCCAATAATGCGAAGTATTCGGCCAGAAACCGAATGAGGAATGCGGTTCGTTCTCCAGGTCTGAGACTGACGGCTAGGTGGACAATTTTCAACCGGTTGAAGTACTCTAATCTTCTATGCTGCAAGAGCTAGGCACAGGTATGCAGGATCTTATACATCACAAGCTGGTGCGATTGCGACCGCAGTATTAGGTGTTGCCATGCCGCGTACTCTATCACTACAATGAATGGACCACAGGTACCTTCTGACTAAGCTACCAGCATATGCACAAGGGCAAGGTTAAGGAGTCTCATATTGCTACTTAACCATATGCAACTAAACCTGTGATTGCGAGCTTATTGGCAGGTATATTCTAGAGTTGCTTAGAACCACGTTTGATAGTAGATACCTGACTCGGGGGCGCACGTTGGCTTCATGATATCTGAATGCGATAAGTCGTAGACAGGCTAGATTGTTGCTAAAATCTGCACGATCGCAGAATTGGCAGGACTTTCTCTGTGGCCTAATATTCATCCAAGGTTGATTTTACATTGAAATTTAAGCATGGGTCGAGATTTGGTACTCGGCTTGAGACTTTGATTCGCGAGCCATGCGAACGTTGCTTGGGCAGAATTCGCGATCACGTGCGCCCACCCCACAAACTGAGAGGTCATCACTAGCGCAGCAAAGGCCTATTACTAGTCATATATCTGAATAACAGAGGACCCACTAGGAAAACTCTACTTATAACTAGGCTATCTACTACGTTCTCCTGTAGCTAGCCAAACCAACCAACCAACGCATGAGTGGCGGGGTCCCTCCGAAGTGGTTCGCCCTTTTTGTTCTTATTCAACATCTTTTGCCGCATCTGATCCGCCTATTGAGATGGCAGCTTGGCCCATTTGCACGATCTGCTTATTTCTCTGCGCGTGGATTCAGAAAGAAGGGAAATGGACAAGAATACGAACATCAGCGCATACCGAGTGACGCCGTTAGGCTTCTAAGAATCAGGCGGCACATCTTTCTCCCTTGGCTTCGCACATTTCACTTGATCACCGTCGCAGATGAAGAGCTTGGAAACATTGAATACGATGCCGTCTCGTACACCTGGGATAATCAAGCGACGTCATCCTTTATTCAGATCAACGGTCACGCCTTCGGCATCACGGAGAACGTTCGCGATCTCTTGCTTGGTCTCACTTCTCGTGAGCGTCATCATCTGCTATGGATCGATGCCATCTGCATTGATCAGGCGTCGAACGTGGAAAAGGTGTCTCAAGTCAGGAAAATGGGGCAAATATACAAACAGGCTAGGAAAGTCCCGGTATGGCTTGCTCCTCCTTTTCATAGCGCTACTGCAAAGGCACCCGTTGAATGCTTGCTCCTAAATGACATGTTCGGAAAGCCATCAATTTCGTGGTTAGGTGACCTGCTAAGCCATAGGTATTGGACAAGAGCCTGGATCGTACAGGAAGTTGCTCTTGGCCGGCGAGTGGAGGTTCACTACAAAGGCAATATTGTCGAGTGGGACGAAGTGAAAGCTAAAGTTGTAGCTAAACCTCGATATTGGAGTAGTCGACCCGTTCTGGCGCCTCACCTACCGTCGACATACGTGCCCGCCAACGACTTCTGTGACTTCTTCACTACCGCAGATCATTTTGCCACGTCTCAGGCTGATTCAAGATTCGGGTTGAAATCAAGACCGGAGATCGAGGACTTTTTTATCTTGGCGGATCGTATGATCGAACCTCCGGCGTATGTGGATACGAGTACCCTGATAGGCTTAAGGCAAATACGCCGCATTAGCGAGATCAAGGAAAGGGGTTTGCGAAATATGCGTCAATTCCCAGCACTGGTCCTTGAATGTGCTGGAACAAGTAGTTCGGATGCACGCGACAAGATATTCGCGTTCCTGGGCTTGGTTCACGAAAGCGAGCATGCTGTGGCTGCGGACTACACTGTATCCGTCCACGAGCTTTTCAACATTTTCGCGCGTGCAATTTGGACTGTGAGAGGTGGCCCGGAAGATCTCTCGTACTTCGATCCTCTTAGACTTGCAGGTATAGGCTGGTCAGGGCATCTCGTGCAGGGACAACCAAGCTGGGTGACGAACTGGTCGCAGCTACCTGACACTGTGCATGATGGATTTTCAGCACAGATACTGCACGGCTATCAAGCTGGCGGACAAAAACGTCGGCGGATACGCGGTCGCCTACGGGGTGATCTTGCAATCCTCGACAAGAGCTGTCGCATAGATAAGATCAATGCGATCTCTGGCACCATCGACATAGACTTCGCTACAATTGACGGTCGCGTTAATATAGTAGCCCGCTCATGGCTTGAGGAAATATGCGACATTGTGCAAACTCAGCAATTACGCCTTGAAGAACTTGAAACCCTTGGAGTTCGGAGCAGAAGAATGAGGGAACGAGATTTTCGCGCGAACCCAGGACGATGGCGCGGTGCCATCTTCCGCACTTTGACTGCGCAGTCTCAGTCTTACTGGGGCTGGATCCCTGAGCGCCATTCTGCGAATGGGAACGTGTTCGAGCGACCAGATCGATGCGACATGAAAGCATTGAAGGGCTGGTATGCATCTTGGTTAAATGGATCTTTGGGTCGCCGTGACTTCCACATCCCTGATATTGATCGTGAGTTGGAACTAGCATTTGAGGTCTGGGCGAGGTTGCCCTTCTTATATGATCTAAACACCAAGGGGCACCTCTCTATAAGCAAACGCCACCTGAAGATCTTGCTGGCGCAGGCCGCCCGCTTCAGCCTTGCGGCGAGGCCGCACATTCAAGGGCGATGTTTTGCACTCACCAGAAGTGGGCATATGTGTCTGGTTCCTCCATATACTCGAGTTGGCGATGAGATATGGGTCAATGAATTCGCCTCTGTCCCCTATGTCTACCGTTCAATGCGCATGTACCAAGTCGCGCCAGAAGTGTCACGTCGTCTGAACTTCCACTTTGGGCTCAATCCTATGAGTACGATGCGACGAACGTATCAGGTGGTGGGACACTGCTTCGCGCTAGGGTTAATGGATGGCGAGAGGACGATACTGCGGCAGGACAAGGAAGACTGGGACAGGTGGAAGCGACGTCATAAGATCATTCTCATTTGACAAAACAAGTAAAGGCACACAACCTGAATTCTAGCACTCCTTGAGTATAGCATCACGTGTCGGAGCATTGTGAAGTGTGTAGGCGTGTTAGGGGGATGTGATCAGGTAATTAGGGCTTAGAGTAAAGCTTCTAAAGCTCTAAGTCTACTTTAGAATTAGAAGCTTAGGTATTCTAATTAGGAAATTAAAGTCCTAATTAGAATAATAATACTAATAATTAGAATATCTAATCTAAACTCTAGATTTAAAGAAACTTTACCTCTACTTTAAACTTCTAAGATACTATTCTAATATTCTAAGTACTACTCTAAACTATAGGGTTACTAATCTTAATAGTGGAGGGACTAGCATAATACCTAGTCAACTCAGAGACCTTATAGACTGCATACTTCACAGCATATCAGGATATTCATATAGTATTTAGGCTTGAGGACTATAACAATATAGTAACTCATGTCCACTTATCCGTCAGGCATATGTACGCCATAAGAAACTACGTGCAGACCGATCACTAAGCCTATACTCCCTAGTATTTTAATTATTGTTTAAGGTTTCGCTGTTGTGCAAAAAGAGAGAAGGAAGTCAAATAGACGTAGAGTCTATTTTAGTCTAGGTCTACTTCAGCCTCTCCATATATAATTTCTTGGTCTAAAGGAACGTATATTGCTATATATAAACATGCTTAATTATTGTTTTCTATATCAGAACTAAAGCTGCTTTGAACATAATTATATGCTCAGATTACTAAACATAAGTATACATAGATAATAATAGACTAAGTCTTATCATAAAGCTAGATAGAGTGAGGAATCACCTAAAGAGAAAAGCAAAGTTCTTAACAATTCGTAATACACAAGCACTGCTACAAAGAGCTATAAGCTATAATTAGAATCCAGTCTATTATCTATGTTGATATACTGATAATTTTGATTAGGAGACTAGAGTTTATTTGGCTATATATGTATAAAAAGATAAGAAATCTAAGAGAGTCAAATTAGGTTACTCTATCTGAAAATAAGAGTAGTTTATTATTTCCGAGTAGTATTAGTTATAATAGTAACTAAGCTAATCTTCTCTATCTTATTTTAATATATCTATTTATTGAGTCCTATAATCAATCCTAGATAGACTTAATATTTGACACCAAGGAATTATATTGTGAAGTGTATAGGCGTGTTAGGAGGATGTGATCAGGTAATCAGGGCTTAGAGTAGAGATTCTAAAGCTCTAAGTCTACTTTAGAATTAGAAGCTTAGATATTCTAATTAGGAAATCAGAGCCCTAAGCAGAATAATAATATATAATTAGAATATCTAATCTAAACTCTAGATTTAAAGAAATATTACCCCTATTCTAAACTTCTAAGATACTATTCTAATATTCTAAGTACTACTCTAAACTATAGGGTTACTAATCCTAATAGCAGAGGGACTAGCGTGATACCTAGTCGACTCAGAGACCTTACAGACTGCATACTTCACAATATAAGGGCTAAAGGGAGCTTAGGCTATGATATGCCCTAAGTTTATGCTACTACTCTACCCTTTCTATATGTTACAGTAAAATTTAAGGTAGCCTACTAAGTTATCAGTGATCTAGACTAGATTTAGACTCTATGCATAATCTCCATTAATGCATATAACACTAATAAATAAGAAAAGATAACTAAATAACTAGATATCAATATAAAGATCTTACTAAACACAACCTTGCTTCAAGATATATACCATCTTTCTTCATGTTCTAGAACAAAAGAGCTCCACTCTTCGACAGCCTTTATAGATATGCAAATACCGTCAAAGAAGGAGTACAACACTAAATATGAAAACTGTAAGATCTTCGCAAGTAAGGCGATAGTGAATATCCTAATAGTGGCGCAGGAGGCTTGAATGAAGGCTAATATTTGTTCAATCTTACTTACCCAACAGTCAGGGCCACCTTTGTAACTCCTCATTAAGACCGTGAGCAGCAGAAGTATAGCTGTATATAATCGCAAATACATACAATATCAGATACCTTAATTAAATCGAACATCTGTATATAAATTCTAGCCGCTCAATTAGAGGATGCCAAAAATCAAGTGTTCCTTAGAAGTCCTCCGTAAGCCATGCAGGCTTTCAAGATTTCTATTCACGTCAGAGTCTTCCCTTGTGCCCATATTAAGTTTGAGTCTTAACATGAAGAACGAATCTTTTTGTGAAATCCTACAGCAGTTATTACTCTATATACGCTTCTACATGGCTTAAGCATGAAATCGATAGCATCACTGACGGTGATAAAATAATCGTTTTTACAGATGCAGAAGGAGCTGTACGTTATGACAATCATTCCAGGGTGAAAGGAGAAGGTGGCAGTTGTTAAGATATAATAGGTATTACTATACTTAATTAGGTCTAGTAGTTGCCTAATTAAGGTAAAGCCTATTATATAAGCGGAAGTGTTGAGTAATCTTATATAGAAGAAAAGATATAATATCTATTAATAGTTACTTATTATAGATATTATAATAGTATGATGCTTTTACTTAGCTACTTAAAGATAGGACCTAGCTAATTCTTATATAGACCTTTAAAACACCTTATTAAGCTATTAGTAATAAGCTATTAATAATATACTTTATTATATTGATAATAGTTTATATACTATTATTAATATAAAGCTATTATTTTAATAGTCTTACTACTATTGCTAATATATAGCTATTAATAATAGTTAATAAACTATTGTTAATAGTCTATATACTAGTGAAGATAAGCCTATTTCTTTCATTATTTGTACTAGAGTAACATCTTCCAATCCGTATTGTTGAATATAGATTGACAGCAGTCACCATCCTTCCATGATCTATAGGACACAATCTGAGTATATATAGGGAACAAATTACAAGACAAAGACAAGGAATTCGATCTCTGGGTAGTATTCCATGTCATGGTATTCTGAATGATGCCCTGACTCCCTACCGAGCTGCCGTGGAGTATGCGCGGATCTCACGGTCTTAGGGGAATATGAAGTGTGGGGCATGTTGGGAAGTCTGGTTAGGCGATTGGAGTCTTAAGTCTATTTGATATTTTAGCTTGAGAGACCTTGATCAGGCAATGAATGATTTTAATTAGAGGATAAGGTTAAAATTTTGATAACTAGATTTAGAGCTTCTAATCTAGGTTATATGATAGAAGCTTCTAAAGCTCTAAGTCTATTTTAAAACTAGAGTTTAGGTATCCTAATTAAGGCTTAATAATCCTACTTAGAATATTAACATTTATAATTAGAATATCTAATATAAACTTAAAAACTAAAGAAACTTTACCTCTAGTTTAAACTTCTAAAATACTATATTTTAAATACTACTCTAAACTATAGGGTACTAATCCTAATAGTAAAGGGACTAGTATAATAGCTAGTTAACTTAGAGACCTTACAGGCTATATCCTTTATAAATAGGGGCTAATCGATAAGAGATCCTATAGAGTGTATACTTTAAAGTTATAATAAATAATAAATATACCTAAGAAGTAGAGAAATCCTTAAGAGAGAATATTTTATAGAACTTATAGAACCTTATATTATTTATAAAATATCGGTTAGGCTATATATATTAGTAAAGACTGTATATATATATATAGATTAGATATCTAGTATAAAGTATACAGTCTATAAGGTCTCTAAGTTAACTAGATATTATACTAGTCCCTCTACTATTAGGATTAATAACCCTATAGTTAAGAGTAGTACTTAGAATATTAAAATAGTATTTTAGAAGCTTAAAGTAAAAGTAAAGTTTCTTTAAATCTAGAGTTTAGATTAGATATTTTAATTATATATACTATTATTCTAATTAAGACTTTTAATTCTTAATTAAAATACTTAAGCTTTTAACTTTAAAGTAAATTTTAAAGCTTTAAAGCTTTATCCTAAGCCTTAATTACCTAATTATATCCTCCTAATATACCTATATACTTTACACTAGTTAATTCTGCTAGTATTTAACTATCTAAGTTAATATAATATTATATTAAAAAAGAGGTAGTCTAATAGAATAGACTTAGAGTCTATTTATACTCCCTAACTACTAACCCTTCTCTTTATATAATAGGATCTATCTAATGCTCTAGATTATATATACTATGAACAATAAACTATGAAAGTATCTATAGAATCAAGTTTATAAAGTGTAAAAAGATGCCAGAAGTCCTAGTTAGATAATTAAAGCTAGATAGGCGTACTAAGAGTCCTAACTCTATTTAACAATTAGAAGGATAAGGTCTTTAATTAGGTATTTCACAATTTTAATTAAAAGCTAGAAGTATATTAGGATAATATATTATTAGAATATTCTATCATAAAGTATATAGGTGTGTTAGGAGGATATAATTAGGTAATTAGGGCTTAAAGTAGAGCTTCTAAAGCTCTAAGTCTACTTTAGAATTAGAATAATAATACCTATAATTAGAATATCTAATCTAAACTTTAAATTTAAAGAAACTTTACCTCTACTCTAAACTTCTAAGATACTATTTAATATTTTAAGTACTATTTTAAACTATAGGGTTACTAATCTTAATAGTAGAGGGACTAGTATAATACCGAGTTAACTTAGAGACCTTATAGACTGTATACTTCACACTATCTAAATATTAAAATCTAATAACTTTATCTATACTGTAGAACACTAAAATACTTATTTAAACTTCTTAATAGTACTTTAAACTATAGAGTTGCTAATCTTACTAGTAGAGGGACTAATATAATAGTTAGCTTGGAGATCTCATAGACTATATACGTCACACCATATTAAGGACTAATAAGAAACAGCTAGAAGTTCAGATCTCTCATCGTACAACAAGATACTAGTATAATTCTCCTATCTATCTAGAGTTCTAATAACGGAAATACTTATCATAAAGTAATAGTTATTGTATTCTAACGTTAACTATTTGACGGTTATGTAGAACTCAATACTAATGCGTAAATCACTGACCAAAGCTGAAACGCTTGTGAATAAAAAAAACAGCCATTTCTCAGAGAGAGGTCCAGCGAGTCCTCGGCCAAGATAATTAGCACTGAAAAGACGTCCAAGATTTCGCAGAAGGACGTTCCGACGATGGGGAATGGTGATTTAGTAGAGTACGATTTGAATGAGCACAAGTAATCAAGACTTCACTGAACATGTCGTCGTTCCACTCTTTCAGCGAGCCCAGCAAGCATCGGAGCAGTGGAGATGTAGTCCATGATTCCACCAAAGAACACGAAAAACCTCCTCTTGATACCAGTTGCCTGTAGCTTCCCTCTGAACCTCAAATGAACCACACATAATCCATCGCCCGCGCCCTCGCCCGCGTCTCGCACCATCAATACCCACGAGAATGGCAGCCCAAATCGCTCCGTCTGGAACGCAACCACCCGAGGCGGGTCCACCAGCGCAACGTCAAAGTAGTCATCCTTAGCCCCATAGTCTGGGATGCGATCGCCGACCTTTAGTTGCTGCCATTGTGGCTCGATCGTTCTTGAGGCATGCCAAGATTTTGGAAAGAAGCGCTCCCAGAAAGTGGTGAGGTACCAGCCACCACGATTTTTTCCTACTTGAATAAGCCAGGGACATATATCGTCCGGTGAAGCGTG
>Ga0181470_100187_pt1 | contig 15544 bp, 14 predicted proteins | sample InSIn5SAF170_FD_119082 | JGI IMG/M metagenome (GOLD analysis project Ga0181470, IMG submission 119082) | Clean room microbial communities from NASA Spacecraft Assembly Facility at Jet Propulsion Laboratory, Pasadena, California, USA -... ...
ATGCTGGACAGTTCAACATTCTGTGGCAATGTACGCAAGGGGATTCGATAAGCTGGAACCAACTGTATCGTCGAGTTAGCATCTTTGAACCTCATTGTGCGTCTATACCACGAAACTTTCGCAGTTTCTCAAACTACGCCAGAGATAATTTAGGTCCGCTCGCTAAGAGCAAGACCACTAGACGCGCTCTGGCAAACATGTGACCTCGCACGCGGTAACAGATGCAACCCGGAATGGCTGTGCGCGCGAAGTGCCGTCTACGTGGTATAAGGACTCCAGCAATACGTGGTCCATCATGTTGGGATGTGCATCACTCTGGGTCACAGCTCCCAAGTTGATAAGATATGGGCACGCGTGGAAGTGAAGGCACGATGTTGGGGCAGTAACCTTGATCCCCTCCGATTCTTGCTTTCGACTAGTGTGCTCCTAGCACGCCATCTAAGGCAAGGTCGACTATCATTCGTGAAAGATGAGTGTAAACTGCTGGTAGCTAAGCTGACTCGGAGGTATGATCGAAGGAGATGTTCTCAGCTTTCGTCTGCTGATGCTTCGCCTCACGTTTCGATTGAGCTCATGTCACACGTAACGTCGGATGACCACATGATCAAACGACTGCTCCTAGGTTTTGAGTGTGATTATTTCATGGAGCAATTAACGTCCCATATAAGTAGCGATCGTCCTCTGTTGCAGTGGACGAATGCAAAGTGAGGCGAGAATTGGCTGACAACGGCAGTTGAAGAAATCTTCGGCAGAGCAGAGTAGATCATGACCATCATCTGAGTGCCTTACATGCGTTTGAAAGCTCGTCGGAGTAGGAACACTGTCCGAGGGACTTTCTGTCTCAGCTCCAAGATCGAGTCTCCTTGAGAAAGAATTTGAACATGGGTCTCAGAAAACACAGTGGCTAGGATGGAATGAATTGTCTTGGCTTCGACTGCTGAGGAATCCTTGGAGATAAACGGTGAACTGTGAGGTATGGTTGCGTCCCTTATCAAAGACTTTGGGCACCCATCAGCGTTACCGACATGATTAGAAGTACCCGAACGCATGTCAGCCCGAGATGCTGAAACCACATCACGTTTGTGCCAGCTGCAGCCGGTGAATGCAGCAGATTCCGGACGACACAGCCTGCAGCAGAAGGTCAATCTGACATCGTTGCTACTTGATTTTGCGTTCCATGAACAGAAGAAGAATAAATGCCGTGCGCGTCTTAAATGTGAGGACTAGGACAAGCCCAGACGCATTCGTACCCAATTGCAGTGTCGGTGAGTACTTGACAGGCGGCAAGGCAACGTGGTGCCACTGGAGACCGGCAGATGTGTGGATAGCTGGATCGCCTCTTGCCCCTCAAAGTCCAGACAGGCCATCGGAGTTTGGCCGAGTTTATCTAGGCGGAGGAGTGATCTGCATACATTGATCAGCGGTGACAGATCTGCCGAGTCCGCCATAAATGTAGTTTCGCCTGATCATGAATATCACATGAGTTGTTGGAGAAAGCAGCTCATCACAAAGAGTATCATGGATAACCGTGAAAGTCCATTAGATAGTCTTGCAAGATGTGCAGAACAAGTCGCTGCTATAATGGCATGTCAGCAGGGAAATCCTAGATCTAGTGGTAAGACTTTATTTTAGAGAGTCATAATAGTCACTATATGCGTTGCGAATATGAGGAGGTAGGGAGGGAATTACCCTGTTCAAGATCAAGCCATTATAGGTCCGCCTTATTTCTCCGCCTCATTGGGCTCACATTCTTCCATGGTTAACTTCACTTGTTGATACCCAAGGCACGATTGCATTAAGCAAAAATACTTTCGCGAGCGCAATATATTCCGGTCGTTAATATATGACGACAAGATGGATAAAGTGAGTGTATTTAGTATATGGTAAGGCCATAGCAACCGAGTGTGTTGAGTCAGGCCGCCATAGATCGGACCTTCATAGCTGATCGAGAGTCAACCTCAAACTGAATTTTTGATAGCATGGCGCAGCCATATAGTTCAACCAACTCATACTTCGTACCAGGCTTCGGCATTAGCCGCGCTGTTATCCAGAGTGAGATCCGGTACTTTTCAGGTCCGGACTCTATCGTACGACCATACACACACCAGGTGGGCGCCATGAGTGCATACGGGACAGGGTGATCAGCACTGATCCTGAACAGGGCCGCGACGGATTCCTAGTGACAACATCTGGGCCGCCACTCACGAGAGTAAATCTACCCCCACGATCAGAGACACCATTGATGCTGACCGTTGCAAAGGAGCAAATTGAGGACCTCAAACAGTCTTCTGCAGCATACGAAAGGCGACAATCTGGAGCCATTGAAGAGACGGATGCTTTCGTTAATCGCCCGGTACAAATGGGTCACAGATCACGGAGAAGCGGTTGATGGCCATCGCACGAGGGGGTGCCATTGTGAGATGGGGAGCTGGAAGCTTAACTAGCCTCACTTCAGCCGGCAAAGAAGGAGCGTGAAAATCTTGCAGGTTATTGCGCCCATCAATGGTCCTCGATCGAGGGTCACATACGTGAATGCCTACCAGCGCAAGAGGATTTTTGGGGCATTTTGGAGGGAGTTGAGCGCAACGGGTTGTTACTTAGCGCATAGCATTGCTGTCATCTTACAGCGCGGATTGGCGTTCCACCGTTGGATTGATGTTAGGATATTGATGTTAGGATATTGCTAAATCGAAATCTTTGAAACGATTGACATGTTCGACTCCAAACGTTCCTAGTTGTGGAGAAAGTGAGGCCGAGTCGCAAACATGAGGCTTATTGGCCTGTTAAGAGCGATCTTGTGAGGAGGAGAATTTAAAGTGAGGCTGCAGATGGCGTCCGTGAACCAGTTTCGCCCATCAGTTACACAACTGCCGATCATTTTGTACCGTCATTATCCCCGGAAATTTGAGTCACGTGAGTATAATGCGTGTTCCAGAATTATCCATGCTCCAATCTACGAGTACCGTGCTGACATTGTACGCTTGGAGGCTAGGATATCCATTAGATGTCGCACAAGGAAAATCCATGAGTGATCCGTGAATGTATCTTGCGAAATCTCGATGCCATGGTCACCATCTGCCTATCAAGATCTACTCCGACACCATCAAAACGTTTATCAAGATGAATCTCGGAACAGCTGCGGCGGAGAATGTGTCGCGATCCCCTCAAACAAACCATCATCACGACACACATGCTTTGCCTCCAGCTTTTATTCAGAAAGCACATTGGCATTACACCTCCGTGAAAAGGGCAACACTTGATGCCGACGAGGATGTCATCGACTTTCGAAGAGGCTTAACAGCTCAGCAAATACAAGCGCTGAAACCCATTGGCACTGTGGCCGCATCTAGGATAAATGAGGCTTGTCAAGCGTACAAAGATGCGTATCTTGGTTCGGTGCATGATGTGCATGATATCAAAGATGTCACCATCTTTGAGCACCACCATTTTCCTGGTACGCGAAACTTGGGACTTTAAATATATGCTGCTGGACTAACTACTTCTGAAGGACTACGAATACTACCAGGGTTGCTGCCACCTGAGATCCAAGTTGTCTTCACATCTCAAATCTTACATCGCGAGTTGGCAGACGAAAGGCACAAAAACAATCTCATGCCCGATTACAACATACCGTTTCCAAGCGTTCGAGTAGGAACAAATCATGCCAAATCATTCTTCACATACCCGCAAAACGGAAGCACAGGAGCCAACCTGATACCGAAAGTACCTGATAGCGCGAAAGCTTTGAACATGGCGCAATTCTTGACGTCGAAATTGAGATGGTTGACCATCGGTGATCAGTATGATTGGCCTACGCGCAGCTATATGCGTGACGGTCCTTCTGCCTTTCCTTCGGATCTGGCAAAATTAGTGCAGGGCATCTTTCCAGAAATTCGACCTCAAAGTGGCGTCGTACTACTTTATTCCGGCAAAGACTATATGCCTGTGCACAGAGATGTGAGCGAGGAATGCCAAACAGCGCTTGCAAGCTTCAGTCTTGGCTGTGACGGTATATTCATCGTGGCCAGAGGCGAAGATGACGGAGAAGGCGAGAACACGCCACGTACACTTGCTATCCGCGTGAAGAGTGGTGATTGCATCCACCTAGATGGTGAGGCACGTTGGGCGTGGCATGCGATGGCTCGCACTATCGTAGACACTTGTCCCGACTTCTTGTCTCAGTGGCCCAAGGACACACCAGGGGCCACAGCGGAGGAGAAGAAGTCATACAGCAAATGGCAAGGATTCATGGCGGGCAAGAGACTAAACATATCTTGTAGACAAGTATGGGATTGAGCATTAATCTTGAGATATAATTTACCTCATGTAATTGTCCATTCACAGTTGTTGAGCGGTCAAGGAGCAACTACGGAGGTAGAATTTGCGACTCACGCGACCCCGGATATCAAGATGATTTCCGCATCGGGTGAGGTACAGATCTGGGGCTGCCTCCTGCTGTCTGCAATGATGGCGCGAGACCGAGCTCGGGGCAAAGCGGGATGTGAGTATCCAGCATACATCTTCCAGCAGTCCCTAGCTCTTGAACAATTGGAACATCTTGAAGCCCATCAGCTCTACGTGAATCTCACTTTCGTGCGTATCGATAGCTGTTAAATTCGTCATCCCACCACAAGAAGAGCCAGCCACGTGCGTTTCCCCACACACACCAAAACGCGTGCTCCGTTGCCCAAAGCAAGAGACTCGTCTGACGGCAAAGGGCAACAAATACTTGAGTCAATTGATTTCAGAGAAGATCGGACTACTTGAATAAAGTACCCTTCGCTGACAAAGGTCAATTCGGGGCGCAGTCTAACGTCATTTGGCTGCCAGAAACCAGGTCGGCGCACTTCGGGAATTGGGGCACTTTGTCCAAGGAAACCTCGGCTTTTCTCTCCCGCGTTAGCTTTCTTCTTACGCCAGTGGCCCGTAGCGGATCTCAAGAGGCTCCCTCGGCTGAACCCCAACTGCAGGACACGACCGAGTGTTAACCGCGTTTAAAAAAGTTGAGAGATCTGATCCTCGAGCAGCATCTGATCCCTAGATCAGTGCACCGATATCAGCCGTGGGAATGTCCAGTGCGTTCAATGGCAGTGTAATAAGAGCAATCCGCGCTCCAAATCTGAGACCAAGACTGTTGCCAGCTTCGTACACCCCAGCTCAGAGGTTTTTGCTGCCAAAGGTACGTGAGTTTTCCGCATGGGGCAGCTATCTGCAGGCTCTCAATGCGTCCGTACATCCGCACGCTGAGGTCATGCTAACATGAGATTTGTGTAAACAGTCACCCACAATGGCTCCTCAAGCGCGCAAGCAGTCGGCGCTGCCAGCCGGTAAATACGCACCTTTTCGCACAAATAAAAGGACTGTAACTGATTCTGGTGCTCGCTATAGGCTACAAGGAGGATCTTTCGAAGGGCAAGATGCTTCGCTTCGAAGAGTCGTTACCCAAGCTACCAGTGCCAACATTGGAAGGTAAGACCGTGCTCTTGACAAAGGGGATAAAGAATCGTCACTGATCACGCGCAGAAACCGCCAAGCGCTATGTTAAGTCGCTTCATCCTCTCCTCAGCGACAGTGAATTTGAAGCGTCGAAAAAGGCTGTAGCCGAATTCGTCAAAGCCGGTGGTGCTGGTGAGGAGTTGCAAAAGCGTCTGATCGCCCGCCGTGAGGACCCCAATGTCAAGAACTGGATCTACGACTGGTGGAACAATGCAGCATATCTCGGTTACCGCGATCCCGTCGTCCCTTACGTCTCGTACTTCTACTCGCACCGCGACGACAGGAAACGACGAGATCCAGCCAAGCGTGCCGCCGCCATTACCACTGCTGTCCTTGAATTCAAGAAGCAGGTTGACCTCGGCGAGCTTGAGCCAGAGTATATGAAGAAGCTGCCAATTGCCATGTCCAGTTACGAGTACATGTTCAACTGCTGCCGAATTCCTGCTAAGCCTTTGGATTACCCTGTCAAGTACAACTACCAGGAGCACCCGTATATCATTGTCGTTCGCAAGAATCAGTTCTTCAAGGTTCACCACGAAGTCAACGGAAAGCAGCTGAACACTTCCGAACTTGAGGTTGCTTTCCGCAAGATTTACGAGAAGGCCGAGAAGAGTGCACCAATTGGTCTTCTCACTAGTCAACAAAGAGATAACTGGACACATGCTCGAGAGCATCTGCTTGCGGCTTCGCCAGCAAACAAGGCTGCTCTTGAGGCCCTTGAGGCGTCATCATTCGTGGTCTGCTTGGACGATGCATCACCAGTCACTTTGGAAGAGCGCAGCAGGCAATACTGGCACGGCGATGGCCAGAACCGCTGGTTCGACAAGCCCCTGCAATTCATTGTCAACAATAATGGCACATCTGGTTTCATGGGCGAACACAGCATGATGGACGGCACGCCAACACACCGTCTCAACGATTATGTTAATGAGGTCATCTTCACCAACAAGCTCGACTTCGACAACGCGGAGATCCGGTCCAACCTTCCTGAACCTCAAGTTGTTCGATTTAAGGTCGACAAGCAGGTTGACGAGGACTTGCTCGCGGCTCAACGTCATTTCGATGGACAGATCGGACAGCACGAGCTACGAGTACAAGCATATCAGGGCTATGGCAAGGGCCTAATTAAGAAGTTCAAGTGCAGCCCCGATGCCTACGTACAGATGGTCATCCAGCTTGCCTACCACAAGATGTATGGCAAGAACCGACCCACCTACGAATCTGCCGCCACCCGTCGCTTCCAACAAGGTCGAACAGAGACTACGCGCACAGTCAGCGATGAGAGCGTCGCTTTCTGCAATGCTATGGCTGATCCCAGCAAGGGTCCAGAGGATTGTGCCAAGCTTTTCCGTGCTGCAGTCAATGCTCATGTGGCATACATCAACGATGCCAGCGACGGCCGTGGTGTCGACAGACATCTATTCGGCCTGAAGATGTGCTTGAAGGAGGGTGAGCCTGTTCCGGAGATCTTCAAGGACCCCGCGTTCAGCTACTCTAGCTCTTGGTACATCTCTTCCTCGCAACTCTCCTCGGAATACTTCAACGGTTATGGCTGGTCGCAAGTCATCGACGACGGCTGGGGTATCGCTTATATGATAAATGAGTCCAGCATCCAATTCAACGTGGTCAGCAAAGGTCTTGGATCGGAGCGGTAAGTCATTAGACATCCAACCACGTGACCAGTCGAGATCAGGGCTAATGTAAACACAGCATGTCTTTCTACCTCAACGAGGCCGCAGGCGACATCCGCGACATTCTCCTCCCATCCCTCACCGAGCCACCAAAGGCTAAGCTCTAAATGTGGAAGATATTTACTGAATATAGTTCCCACGCAATTCACTAAGTGTACAAAGTCATTTCTCGATCACATTGCTGGGGGAGCTTGCAAGGAGCTGAAGGCATTTAGACCATATCTCATTCGCGAGGGATGTGCGATTCTTGCAGCTCAATAAAGAGCTGTTGAACATCATCTGTATTATTTGTCAGTTCCGTTGGGTAGCATCGAAAATGGTAGCTTGTGTCCAAGAATGGGTTCTACTTCATGTGTCTTCTTGCAAGTGACAATGCTGATTTCTACAAAGCCATTCACATGCATTCACGGTAGATCAACTTACAAAGCCTTTGTCAAGAAAGACTGTTGAGATTCACAAATATCGGCATACATGTGGGCATGCATCGCATCTTACACAAGAACTGACATACTCTATCCTTCCGCGTACATGATGTCTTCCCGCCGTCGCCGCCATGCCTACACGCCGATCCGAGACTACGAAACCACTCTTTCGGCCATCCGCGAAGACCGCGACATGATGAGCGAGTCCACCATTCTACCGCCACGTCTCCCATCGAAGAAGGCACTTCGCAGCAGCAGCAGCCACTCAACGACCAAGACCTCCAAAGCACGAGAAGTACGTGGGCACGCGACAAGCTGGACACAAGAGGATGACGATGAATATGAAGTTGTGGAGAAGCCCGTCAACATGCCTTCCGCAAAGAAGAGCAACCCACTGAAATGGTTAAAGAAAGCAGTCGACCTGGTTCGTGACTTGAGTGCAAAGAATGAGAAGAAAGTTGACGGTGATGAGCATGCTTTTCTTGAGGAACCAGTTGACGTGGAACAGGAGCTTCTGGAGGACCGAGAAGGTATGCAAGTGCGTCATGGGGGTGATGCTGTTGAGCACGGCGAGGACCTCTTCGGAGACTTCTACGAGATTGGGGAAGAGGCTGATGATGTTGTCAAGGCGCCTGTGACTAGTTCTGCTGGCCGTGGCTTTCGAGATCAGTTGTAAGTGAGGTGGTGTTCCTCCATGATAGACAGCCCCATAAAACATGTAACGCCTCAATGTATCTGAAGCTCACAGCCCGCTTCGGCGAAAGCATGCTTCAGCTCTTCCACCTTTGCAGCATCGTCCTTCCACTTTCCGCGTCCTGCCCTTTCCCCGTTCAAACTAACGTGAATAATCACAGTGTGCAGCTCCGGGAACGACATCGGCATATCTACTAAAAGAGTGTAGAGCATCGTGGTAGCTGATGCGAAATCCACCCACTCCTCAGACACAAAACCATCATCGCGCGGGAACTCGTGAATGGTGAGTTTTCGGATCGAACGCGGCAGAGCCGAACTAAGGCGAAAAGGAGGATCTTCATCCTCGTCCACAAATTCTCTATCCATCATAATTGCGTAGTCAAGCTCGAGCTCTTGTAGGTTCTCCATTCTGCTGGTGGTCGTGGATGGAGGGTGATCCCACCAAGTCCCCGAGTCTATCGGCGGAGCTTCGTACTCACTGGCCAACGATGCATCAAGTGTGATCGTAAGCCTGCGCAGAGATTTCCAAGAGGACTCTAGAGCATCATAGAGGCCTAAAGCGAACGGCTTATCGACTTCATAGCGGTTCAACTCCGTCCGCACCCGACATTCGAAGCTCTGAAGTGCGCCGCAGGACTCTATCAAACGCTGTGTTGCAGAGGGGTCGTCCAAGGAGCAGTCTATAAGACTTAGTGAAGTCAATCTTGGTGCTTTTTTTTCCCGGTCCTCTGGCAAAGGTTCTGTGACATCGAGATTGCCTACCAATCGCAGGCTCTCCAGGGCAGGCAGATGGAAAAGTTGAAGGGGGTCGACACTATCAAACGCGATGCGAAAGCCATACTCAATGCCATCGTCCTCGTTGTTCATCATGTCCAATGTCCACTTATCGAATTCGTCTTCCTCGTATTTTGTCCTGTCCAGTATGTTGTCCGCCCGTTCTCTCCAGAAATGCTTGAGCACCATACCTGGCCTGCCTACCACTTCTATCTCTCGTATAGCACGTAAAGCGTGCCCTACAGAGTGATAGAGACGACTCCAATCGACAATGGCGGCTTCGACCGTCTTAATGTTGAAAGAGGAACCTGGCAGAGCAGGACAGAGATCTGAATCCATGCGTAAGGTTGTAACATTAGGGCAAAGCGCCAGGAGTAAATTGACATGGTATGTGATTGGTATTCGCCCTTCCTTTGGCGGTGTCCAGTAGAATCGTGGCACATCTTCAAATTCGAAATCCGACGCTTCCCAGTCCACTGTCTGGTCGTCGAACTGAAACTCCTCAACGGGAAATCCTAGCTTCGCTAGAGCTGGTATCACCCAGTTCTCATCCTCAAACCACTCAACGTTCCCAGGCCGCAGGTATCCAGGGACGCGTTCAGGACGCGTCGGATCCTCTTCTTGAGTGAGATCAAGGCTGGTCACTAGCTGTGCAAAGTCTGGTCGCTCTACGAGTTTGTGCACAAAAGCGCGTAATTTGCTTGTCTCGCGTCGTGACCCAGGAAATGACCGATACATGAATGGCTCTGCGACCGGACCAAACCATCGGCTTGAGGAAGATAGTGATGCAATGTCACCTGGTGATAGATGCTCAAAGATCATGGTTAAGAGCTCCACCGGTAGGCTCTCGAAAATTGAATAGACGGGAGCCATGATCCTACAATAGGAACTGGTAGTTGAGCCGTACGCGTCGTGTTGGGGAATGAAGTGGCTCATAGATGTGTTGTTTGTTGTATGGCTTGCGAAAGGGGAGGCTTTTTTGGACCTGCGTAGGTGGCGCAGACATGCTATCAAAACGCTGTCACGCTGACCATTCCACGTCAAAACTTGTCAGACTGGCACAAAAATATTGTAACATATCCTTTGTATGATCAGGAAAGCATGGTATTTGGTCTAGCTATGGAGAAGTAATACAAAGTCGTCTTTCAGTCATAAACTCCGTGACCATCCGTTAAGCACCCGCTCGCATGCAAATCAGGCTCTCATAGAGGCATTCTCGTCCAAACCACAGTCGCGTACGCCAATTCATGTCTCGCACACCATACTCCAGGGCTAAAAGAAAAGCAAGCCAAGTATCCAGGGCCTCCCATACACCGAGAGATGATAAAATCAGGCCTTCAACTGACGTCCATGCCATCATCGCCATCTTCCGCCTCCGTTTCTTCCTCTGTTAAGCTAAGCCCAACACTACCTTTCCTCAAGGCTCCGCCGCCTCTCATTCCAAAGCCACCTGGTACTCCCAATCTATCCACTTCATCACCAAACAACACGCGCCCTTCTGTGTCGACTTCCTCACACAGCTCCAACAGGCTCGAATGCTTGAGGGTTTTGAAGCCCTTCGTCCTCACTATCCGGCCCCAGTGCGTCATGCAGAATGTGGCCGCCTTCTTACGTAGCCAATCCTCTCCAGCGGTACCAGCGCGTTCCCAGATCACGGCTGCATGCTCGAAATCGAGTTCCTTCCCAAGGCGATTGACGCAGAGAACTCGCAGACGAGGCATGTCGTAGAGATCAGCCATGACGAGCAAGCCCGCCACATCGTTGATCGTTACTCGTTCGTCGTAGATGGAATCCGTATAGAGGTAGAAGAGGAAGGCGCGGACCACACTGTAGGGTTCTGGGATGTGCAGATTCTTTGTGTGAAACTCCCGCATTTGGGCGTTGTACATACGATTGAAGTGCGCCCAGCGAGCTTGCAGAATGAGACGGTGGACATGTATCGGTTTTGAAGGCGGCCGTAGGTTCGATATGCCATCTGCGTCACTAAGCATGTCTGCGCCATCGGAATCGTCGTCGTCGTCTAACTCGCCAGTCACAGTGAAATCCGTGCCTCCGCCAGCTTCGGGCGAGCGGTCGAAAAGCTGAACGAGATCTGCACCAATGCCTAGCAGGTTGGATTCTCGAGTCATGTCGGACGCTGGCACATTAGAGGCTGCAGGTCGCACTTCGCTTGAGAGCTTGTTACCCATAACACCCAGTTTCCTTAGGTCGATTGGAAGCACATCGCTAAGATACGCCTCTGATGCAATCTCGCTGTTGTCTGTCGTTTCTGAGGGACAGCCCAGTAGCCACGCTTGTGTACCATCTTCGTTCATTGCGCAATAATGCCAGCGATAACCAGGATGAAAGAGATCCTTGCCCTCAGCCAATTTCTGCCATCTCAGTGTATCCAAGTCGAGTGATGATAGGCTCGTCTCGAAGGAGGAGAGAACAGTCGCAGGAGTAACGAAGTCAAGAAGACAGCCCGATGAGTAGACGTGGAAGTGCTGGCCGACCGCTTGCGATGGCAAATTTGGACTTGACAAGAACTTGAGGGATGATATACTGCCGGGGGCACTAGGCGTGTTAGCCTGTCTTAGCAGTGAATGTGATCCAGTCGTGAGGCTGCTGGTGTTCGCAGCATACCCAGACGCGCCTGTCGTTGGCAAAGTGCTGCGTTCGGCGCCCATCTGCAAGCGCGGCTGCGGCCTCCTCTTCTCGAAAACGTTTGATGCATTGCCCCGCAGGTCGATCCACCAGATCTCGCTCGTACGCTCCATGTCTTCTCCCAAACCGCCGAATGCCCATATTCTGCCTTCCCAGATCCAGGCTGTATGATCGTATCGAGGCACAAATCTCCACGTCCGTGACCACGTCCATGTCTTCAAATCGAGGTAGCAGATATCGTCAAGGACATAGCTGTCGCTGCCTGCCATGCCACCAAGAATATACAACTTCTCGTCGTGGATCACAGCAGCGTGGCGAGCGCGGCCGCGGGGAGCAGGCCCATGCAACTCAGGCTGTGTCCAGTTCGCAGTTTTCAAATCAAAGATTATGACGTCCGACAAGTACGCTCTATGCTCGTTTTCTCCGCCATAAACCAACAATTTGTCACCCTGCCACAGGTTGGCCGTGTGGCCCATCCGCACACCAGGGATGTCGCCATAATTGTCCACCAGGTTCCACTGCTTCGTCGTAAGGTCAAGCCTTAGCACATGGTTGTAGACCTCATCCGTGTACTGGTCGAATCCTCCAAAAGCGTAGATCTGGTTGTTGCCCACATACGTCACGGAAGCATTCACCAGGCACGCCGGTCTGGCGCCGACAGTGGTTATGATCTTGGGCTTGTAAGAGTCACTGGTGGATTTCTTTGTCCGTGCAGAAATAGTCGGCATCACGAAGGTGTTGTTGGTCGAAGAGGCTGAGGATGCGACACTAGAAGGAGCGGGAGGCTGAGACGTGAGCGGAGCAAAAGGGTTGCGAGGGGTGCCGGTCGGATCGTTCTGGCCTATTGTTGCCATTGACACTGTTGTAGGGACATGAGTCTCGAGTGAGGTAGCCAACAATCTTTGTAGTTGGAGGTTCGGCAAATGAGGTTGGTCGCGCAGGCCGGAAGGTGAAATCAAAGGTCGGAGGGAGAAAACAAACGGCTCTAACTAAGAAGGGCTTAGTAGTGCACTACCGTAAGGCTGGGTCATGCAGGGGCCGCTCCTTCCTCGTGCAGAACTCCGCAGAGTGTGGAGATCGTGAAGTCTTCTGATGAAAATTAAAGGTCACCGAAGCGTAGTCGTGGTTCCTGACTTGACAAAAAGATTCTCATTGGTGGCAATCATGTTACAAAGTCAACTTTACTTGAACCACCCCAATATGTGCCCAAGCAGCTCCTCTGGTCTCTCCTCTGGAATGTAATGGCCGCAATCGATGGCCTGTCCTTCCACCTCGGAATCAGAGACCTTCCTCCACTCAGCCAGAGCATCAAACTTGGTACCCACAAGCCCTTTCGCTCCCCAGAGCGCCTTAACAGGACACTTGATCTTGCGACCAGCCTTTATATCCTCCCTTTGTTCCTCCAGATCAATGGTTGCCCCAGCCCTGTAATCCTCACACATAGCATGACAACCTGCTGTGTCTCTGAATAAATCTGTGTACGCTTTTAATGCGTCAGGATGAAAGACCTCCTGCTTCACGCCAGGCAAGGCCATGAACTTCTGCGCCCACAGCTCCGGGTCACCATTCATTGCCCTTTCAGGAAAGGGCGGCGGCTGGATAAGGAAGAACCAGTGCCAATATGCAGTAGCGGCAACTTGGTCTGTTGCTTGAAACATCGCCAAAGTAGGTACAATGTCCAGCAGCATGGCCTTGAGCACCTTGTCTGGATAATTGACGCATAGTTGGTGGGTTACTCGTGCTCCACGATCATGCCCGCATACATAGAATTGGTCGTGGTTGAGACGATCCATCACAGTCACCACATCGCTGGCGAGTGTGCTCTTAGCGTATACCTTATGAGAGGCATCGCTGGCCGGCTTAGAGGAGCCACCATACCCGCGCAAATCCAGTGCAACGACTTTGTAGGTTTTTGCTAGTTCTCCAGCGATCTTGTGCCAGATGAGATGAGTCTGGGGAAAGCCGTGGAGAAGAACTAGCGGTGGCCCGTCACCAGCTTGACAGCCTTGAATGGAGACATCGTGCTTGATGGGTATCGTGAAAGGAGTGAAATCGTCTCCGAGTTTCATTATGACTTTTGGATATTGTCTGTAAATTTCGAGCGACGTACAATGACTTCGTGAGTGTATACAGCAGGCACGCAGCGATTTGATGTTGGATACCAAGGTGTCGTGTTGATTTGATGTGGTACACAGGTAATTATCGAGCAACTCCTCAGGCTACGATGCGACTTCGGCAAGCTGATGGATCAAAAGGCGTGCATGAATTGCCTATGCAAAGAACAGATCCCAGATACAAAACTCGAATGATCCGGCGAGCGTGCTTACATATTCTATTCCCGTCGCACCGAAGGGCATATCGGAATAAGCGGGGTCATTCTGCACTTAGTGGGGTTGATCGGTGTCTAAGGTAAGCCTGGATGAAGCGGTTTATATGCCTATGCACTCTTGCTATTGGATTATCTTTATTTGAGAGCAAAACTATATGCTGTATCTTCTTCAGCCATTACAAACACTCAGATTTAATTTCAGATCGACGAAGTCTATGGCGACCATCACGGAGTCTACCAAAGGCTAGCAGCATAGACCTGTTGTATGTTGTGCTCACCTGGACGTCTTTACGGTCTTCTGCAGCAAGATGATGATCTCCGCCCTTTTGGCGGCTGCCGCGCTGATGATCGGACGACGAGATAGTCAGGAAAACGCGCAACTTAGAGGTTCCAAGATGTTCGTTCCTGTTAGTCCTCATCCATGGGGGAAATCGGACCCTCGATACGATACATTTCACATGTAAATCATTGGAACAACTGGATCACTCGATTGTGATAAGTAATCCTGGTCAACGGGTCTTCAACTACTATGTCCTCCATTATATCTGCTGGTCAAGAAGAGCAACCAATTTCCATCTTCTCTAGGGAAGTAAAGGATACCCGTGCTTGGTCAGGCAAAAGAATTGCAATGCACGACTTACCGTTAATTCGGCAACGTCTCTGCATTTCGCCAGGTAAAGATTGCTCGTGCTCGACAAAGTTTCCCGCTTTGACGGTGTTCGGACGAGCAGTTCGTAATTCGTGCAATGTCATGCTGAGCTTGAAGTATAAGGGGCCCAGACGGGTACTTCAAGATGCCAATCAAGTTGGCTGTGTATGCAATGATGCTACGGCGCAGCATCTAAGGTTTTCGCGATCATCAAATCGAGTTGTTGCCTCGTGGGACTCGGTGCTTCGGCCGATCGCAGCAACGAAGGACAGTCGACGCACGTGTTGGGTCAGATCATAAGGTCGCTGCTCGATTTGCTGCTAAACGTCGACAAACAAGTGACATGCAACCCAAGATTAGACTAGACAGCGTCGTGAAATGCATCCCTCCTCTGCTGTCCTGGATGCCTCTCATTCATGCATTAGGCTGCAGTGCAATGTGTTTGCGACGATCAAAGCCAGGGTCAAATGACATGCTTGCTCCCCGTTGCGGTCCGAAGAGGTAAATAATATGTTCTGATGGGGAGGGAACTTGCTTTGGAGACGCTGTTCGCATAAAAGAAAGTGGCTAGGAGAGTTGACCGAACACAAGTAGATGGGGGTGCGATCGCTGTAAATCGTATTCCCTTTTGGAAGATGGTATCAAATTGCTCGACTAATTTTGCACGATCTCGCGAGGTTCGTTCGTTGGCAGACACTCCCATGTGCCGTACCTAGCATCGCTCCAGTACTCGTGTAAGCCTCAATTCTGTACCATACGCGAGGTTGAGAATGCCAGCCGATCGCCCTGCGCCGGCCGGACCTAAGATGAAAACTTGAGATTTTGCGAACGCAGATATCTAGGA
>Ga0181470_100188_pt1 | contig 15533 bp, 11 predicted proteins | sample InSIn5SAF170_FD_119082 | JGI IMG/M metagenome (GOLD analysis project Ga0181470, IMG submission 119082) | Clean room microbial communities from NASA Spacecraft Assembly Facility at Jet Propulsion Laboratory, Pasadena, California, USA -... ...
GCATGATTTGTCCTGCACGCCTTCGCAAGCCCCAATGCGCTGGACAAATCATGCCAAGTCAACCGACCCTTGTTCCACCTGGGCCCTTACATGATATGCCGCCTTCGAAACGTCCTTTCAAGCACCGAACGCCACAGCGGCTATATCCGGTAGAACCTCTATGAGGGTCGCCTGAGAGTCGAGTCAGACCACACACGATGGCGCACGACTCGCGGCCACGGGGAACCGGGGAATCAAAGCGGAACATATGATTGGGGCTCATCGGCTATCGGACAGGCAGCCATACGGCGCCGTGCAGCTGCCTGGAATATGGCATAATTTGATGCAGTCTTCACTCTTGGCTGCACAAGTAGGCAAGCTGACCGTGGTTCTCAACAAATCTTTGACTATGCACGGCGAGAATTACCGCAGCCCTGGTGCCACCCCATTGCTGAGGTCATGCAACGTACCTCACAGACCTGCAGAATGTATCGCCCCGAGTCCTCAACGATGTGAAGGAGAAGCTTGATCTGAGACATATAAATTCCATCAGGGAAAATCTCCAGAATCTGGATGATGAGATGCAGGGTAGGGGGACTGACCCGAAAACTATGTATAATTAGCAGGTACGGAGGATATAGAACGATCGGAGACCTCAGACACCTGTCATGAACAAAAAATCTGATCCCATCAACTACGATACTGGTCTCCCCCTCTGCAACTGACACCCATTTCTGACGTCCTTCTTCGACATCCCTGCATCGAATGTAGGGCGGCTGCTAGCGAAACAATGTCCATGATTCTTGATGCCTTCAACAGCGCGGCCTGACTATTCTACGAATGGTGCCGCGCATCAGCTGAGGAAATACGGCCTTCAGCTGGACAAGCCACAAGGTATGTCATGTATGTAGTGAATTGGAACTTGGCTGAGGCCTGTCTATAAGTACAACGTCTCGATCAAGAAGCTTCTTCGCTGCTGAATAAGCTGGAACCTAGAGTGCACAACAACGAGTCTATATGCCCGTATACATAGCAACGCTGGCTGAAACCAGTTGCATGGACAACGGCTTCACGCCAGAAGAGCGGAAGACGCGAGTCAATGCTTTTCTCGATGGGCACAGCATATGGTAAGATATACAAAAGCCTACGATGCCCTGAGCTGCTGCGAGAGTGCCGAAAAAAAGTTTGCAATGTAGTGATCATCGCGCTGACTATCAGTGAGCGAGTTCGTAAGTTTTACGCACTACGATGTAACCTCCTATGCCTTCCCTCTCCTTGTTCTACTTCAATCATCAGATTGTGAATGAATTGAAATGTAGCTAGAAGGCCTTTAACGCGGTGTGGAGCTGGATCGAACCTGTTTCAAGTTTTCTTTAATGCAGGCTGGGAAAATCTGGCCCAGCTGCTGCCTTCTTACTTGGGTCATATCATCGCGCCGACCGTTACCGATGCCGGTTGCTACACTGAGGTCCATCACGTTGATGGCACAGGAGAAGATGCAGGGTAAGTATTTCTTGACGCTTGTGCGTTGTTTGCTAACAACACAAGTGTTGTCTACTCTGAAATACAAGGACGTCAAAACTTACAGGGGGACCTGATGGATCTCCAGCTGCGCCGTCTCCTCTATCCTGAAGGCGATGGTTTCCGCATGGAAACAGGCGGCCTGATGGAGAACCTACGAGGTCTTACCCTAGAGCGCATCCGCCGATTTCATCAATACATGTACCAACCTAAGAACATACGACTTGTGTTGATCGGAGAGGTGGATCATGCAAATCTTCTGGGTGTTCTGGACAAGTTCGAGGACCGGATCGTTGACCGCGTACCGGCTTACAGTGAGCCCTTCAAGCGTCCATGGGTCGAATCGAAGCAGACTCCACCGCTGAGTAAAACAGTCGTTGACACGGTTGAGTTCCCAGAAGAGGACGAATCAACTGGCGAGATTCTGATCGCTTTCCCAGGGCCCAAGACCATTGACAATCTTGCAGAGACTGCCATCACCATACTGTTCCTATACCTTTCTGGTTCACCTGTTTCGGTCTTAGTAAACACGCTTGTGGAGAAGGAACATCTTGGAAGCAATGTCTTTTATCGCTGCACAGAACATACCGACATGATGATCCGATGGTGGCTGACATCAGTAGAGACAGATAAGCTGGCAGATGCAGAGAAACGTTTCGTCGAAGTCCTCAAACAGCACGCTTCCAAGCCGCTTGATATGAGCTATCTCAAACACTGTCTCCATCGTTTTAAGCGTCAAACTCGCTATATGTATGAGATTGGTATGGATGAGTACAAACATCCGATTATCAAAGATCACGTCTTCGGTGACCGAAATGGAAAACATCTCGAACACACCATGGCCACCCTCGACGTATTCGATACTTTGGGCAAATGGACCGAAGAGGAATGGCGAGCGTATCTGAACAAGTGGATGGTAGATGCTCATCACGTTTCCATTCTCGGTAAGCCCTCAAAGGCTCTGTCAGATAAGATCGAAGCAGACGAGATTGCACGAGTCAAGGCACAGCAAGAAAAGCTAGGTGAAGAGGGACTGGAGAAGATGGCACAGAAACTCAAGGAAGCCCAAGAGGAGAACGACAAGCCCATTCCAGAAGAGATCATTGCCGGTGTTCAGGTTCCGAGCACCGAGTCTATCCACTTCTATGAGACTACAACAGCACGCTCTGGACTAGCAAAGAAGCTAGGTACATCAAAGAACAATATCCAGCAGATTGTGGACAAGGATGAGAATGGTCTCCCATTATTCATCCACTTCGAACACATTCCAACTTCTTTCGTGCACCTCGGCCTAGCGCTCGGAACCGCATCGCTACCAACGGAACTCAAGCCTCTGCTCGGCGTATATCTCACCAACTTCTTCGCTACCCCTATCATGAAGGATGGAAAGCGCATCGAGTTTGAAGAGGTCATCACCAGGCTTGATCAGGATACGATTGAATACTCCATGGACCGTGGTACTGATATCGGAAGCTCGGAAATTATTTACGTTCCCTTCATTGCTGAGGCTGACAAGTTTGAGACGGTCGTCTTATGGCTCAGATCAATGCTTGTTGACTCAGTGTTCGACACTGAGCGCATCATCTCTGCAGTCAAGAAGATGCTTGCGGATGTGCCCGGAGAGAAGCGTGACGGTAGCTCGATGAGCTTTGCAGTTGATCGTACGATACACTACGATGCTGCTTCTGCTGTTCGCGCTACTGGAACATTAGTCAAAGGTCTCTACCTAAAGCGTATCCTGAAATTGCTCAAGACGGAACCTCATCAGGTTCTCGACAAGCTCGAAGCCTTGCGAAAGCACCTACTGACCTTTGCCAACATGCGCATTCTCGTGATCGCCAATCTCGAGACTTTGTCAAACCCAGTATCCACCTTCAAACATCTCACCGACGCTTTCAAGCCCGGCCCGGCCCGGAGCCGACTGTGAACCCAATCGATGATCGCAGTGCACTCCTATCAGGTATCAGCCGCAACCCAGGTGGCACACACTACATAATCCCCATGCCCATCGACTCTTCCATCGCAGTACTCACATCCAAAGGACCAAAGGGGTATACAAACGCCCAACTTCCGCCACTCATGGTCGCACTGGCCTATCTCGATGCTGTCGAAGGTCCCATGTGGCAATCAATCCGTGGCACAGGTCTTGCATACGGCAGCAACTTTTTCCGCGACCTCGAGACAGGCCTACTCAAGTTCAGCATTTCCAAATCCCCCAATGTATTTGCCGCGTACAACAAAGCGAAGATAGTCATTAAGGAATACGGCGACGGTACACAGAAGTTTGAGAAGCTGGCTCTCGAAGGTGCCATCTCTAGTATCGTGCGCGACTTTGTAGATGAGCGCGCTACTATTGTCCACGCTGCTAGGAATTCCTTCATTGATCATGTTACGCGTGGTATTGGAAAGGATTGGCAGGATTGGGCGCTTCGCGAGGTGCGCAAGGTGACTGAAGAAGACGTCAAAAACATCTTGAACGAGGTTGTAGCTGGTGTGTTCGTGCCAGAAAAGACGGATCTAATCGTAACATGCGGTGGTATCATGAGTGAAGCAAGTTCCTCGTTATCTACCTCTAGTTCTTGCTCTGAAACGCTGCTTACTTTTCCACATAGGGTCTTAAGAAAGACTTTGAAGACGCAGGCTTCAATATCGAGATCAAGCAGCTAGCCGATTTCCAAGACGCATACGGTCTTGAGGGTAGAGAGGATGACGAAGAATCCTAGTATGACAATGGGGTGTTAAGAAGTTGTTATGATGATAGTGTTCTCGCAACTGGATTTAAGATGATAAACAGGGCTGTAAAATCCGATGTGAGAATTATGCTGTCTACCCGACCGAGTTGTGCCATAGAGACAAACTGTTGGCGTTGGAGAGGAGAACCTGCTTAGCAATCCATCCGTCCAAGATCATCTCAACGTTCACATGAACACACCCACGTGATGAACAATGCTTGTGGAATTGAGAAAACAACAGGTGTTGCCAATATTGACCAAGTCCTACTCTATTCTTATTGATCGAACAAGACGCTTCCCCCGCAGAGGTACTAAGCTAGAATATGAGGAAATCTGCACAGCGGAATTACCTCGATCGAAAGTCGATATGCTTGGAGAAGCAGAGCAAATCATCTACCTTGTGAGTATGCAAACGCGGGGAGTTTGGGACAGGTTGCACGCCAACTATCTCTCCAGCTCGCAACACTCGTGAGCTTGGATTCCTTCGAACTGGAGGATGCCAAGGCAGTATTCCAGTCCAGCTCAAGTGTTCAGAGGGGACATTCGCGGAGAGTTACAGTATTTACAGTATTCACAATAACAAGACCTTCTTTGGTTGGCGGCCTCCTCATGTGCGAATCCGTCCTGGTTTCTAACCTCTAAAACATGTATGTTCATGTGCGAGACGCTGCTACGTGGTCGTACCCCTGACAAACTTGACGAGCCTTTGACCATGACGGCATTGAGCCTGGTCTCTTCGTTGACCCAAGGAAACTACATGTAAGAGTAACTGATTCCATTGTTGTCAGTGAAAGCGACAGGGTCGTCAGCTGCAAAGGATACTCCAGTGATCTGCATGGACTGAAGAATTGTCCCGTCGCGCTACTCCGTCTCTTTCAAGGCGCTGCTTTGGCTCGCTTGTTCGACGATCTCATTCCAGCGCGGAATGAGGGCAGGATCGATGTCCAGAATCAAACAAGACTCACTCTGCACACGCGCGCAAAACGGATATTGCGGGGCAACAACCTTATGTCTGCCTTCGCACGGAGATTCCGACACGATCTTTTCGGAGTCCCCTGCTGTCTTGGTTTTGCGCCGGAAGATGGCCTTCACTGCTAAGAGGATAGCCTTCCGAACACACATCCTGCCTGCGCCATCAACTGGATCGTCGCAGAGCTGCCGGACGTCTACGAGGCCCTCGAGTATGACGAAAGACGGCTGAAAGGGGTAATTCGAGCAGGCAATTATATCACCGTATTTGAGTTTTCTTACCACCAGCCCTGGCGATGGCAGCTTGCGAAGAATGAACTGCAGCTCGCCGGCAGTTTGCTGCAAGGAGACACCAGAATCAGCATCCGGTTTAGAAGCAGAGTGGGAGGAGCGTGACCCATCTCCGTATCGTGCATCACTAATTGCATCTTCCAGTCCCCCGTATGCTTGGAGTTGCTTCTTTTCGACGGATTCAGGGTCCTTGTCACCAGTACCAGGAGCCCCGTCGACAGGATCAAGAGTGCCCCCGACCGGCGATGTAGCTACATCCCAGCTGTAGTTCACTCCACCCCGATCGAGATCCATCACTGCGAGTCTACTGCGAGGGAGCACAATTTTGATGCGTGCAGCAATTCTCTCGGCTTCGCGCTGTATACATTGCGCGAGATCAGTCCCAACAGAGCAGACCTCTTGCAAGTCGAGAATGATACACGACGGTTGACCACATCGTGCGAAACTTTGTTCTAATGGTGGCGCAACAAAAGAATCGATATCCCCCTTGAACTGTACGACGGGCGGTAGCAATGGTGGATCTTGACGTGCCGGAGAAGTTGACGACCGCAGCTCCTCCTCGGCGGGGCAGTCCATCTCCTTCGACAAACTGTCAGCGACGTATGTCTGCGAAAACAAAGGCGGGATGTAAGACACTTTCCTCAGCAATATGTGGTGACATGGTTTTGTGGCTTTGAGTCGCTGCGCGTCATATTAGTGGTTGCTTTTCTGGAGGACCAATGCATTCTACCGTAACCAGGACATGGTGGCAGAATTGCCGAACGACCACTATCGCGAGTCCTATACCCACCCCCGGTGCAAATCCAAGCGAAGCGCAGGCAATCGTTGTCCCCGCGACGTCGATCCACTCGCAACAAGTCAGCGATGCAGTCGACTCCCACAGCGCTTGCAACGTCAGTTCAGTGCCGATGAACAGCACAAGGGCCGACGCCTGGATGGTCGGCACATAGGGCAGGACGCGAGAGGAGATGAAGAAGAAGACAAGCGTGAATAGCGCAACGAGGAGTGCTTCAGGGCGTCCGCCGTCAGCATTGTGGAAAAATTTGGAGTTCGAGTATACCTGGATCGCATGAGTGATGGCCTTTTGTGACGGGAGCTGGTACGCCTACGAAAAGATTAGGCAGCGCGCCCACGGCTCCGGCTACCGTGTTCGAGATGCCATGGCCGACAAACTCGTGGTTCATGCTATGGTCGCCCTTACCCCAGTCTAGCGCCGCTTCTGAGGCGAAGATTGGCAGACTGAGGGCGCCGATCAGGACGAGCATGAGCACGTCACCGATGCCAGCCGATAAAGCACGCCATTCGACCATGTGGAAGTTGAAAAGTGCCCAGTAATCCCAGTCGGCCGCAGCGGTAGCCTGTATAGGGCCTTGCTCGGACGTGAACAGCCAGCCTGCGGACGCAAGCCCTTGTATTGAAGTGTCTTCGCATGCCGCTACGACGAGCCAGAATATCCCAGCCACAGCACAGCAGAAAAGTGGTATGTACAGCGGATGCTTCGTCGGCTTCGTTGCTAGTCGTTCAAGGCAGGTCAGGTGAGTGGACAAGGACAACAGGACAGCTGGCCCTAGGGAAGCAGCCAGCAGAGGCAAGTGATCGTTCTCAAAGAGCGTACTGATGCTCAGATGGGGCGTCGAGGAAGGGAGGGTGATCTCGAGCCCTAGGAGAAAGAGTGAAACACCTACGCCACCTGTCGCGGTCAGTTTGTTTACAGCAGCCCGAGGGAGCGCTCTTACCGACCACACCCGTCATCACAGTCCGGGGGAAATAGCCTGTCAGTCTGCCACAGCGCAGCGCCGCAAGCGCAAAGAACACAGCTCCCAGCAGCACGCTTGTTGACGCATAGGCGACCATTGTCGTCGGGAGCACACCAGGATGCCCCGGCCCCAGCTCTTTCTGAATGGCAGTGGCGATACTTCTCAGGAACGGTAGTGTCTCAGCCAACATGGAACCCAAAGCACCCTCTATACGCGATCCACCGCAGGTCAGCGTGACCTGCGAGACGACAGTACTGTACAGCGTGAGCGCAGCCAAGCGTGGTAGGGCGCCTCGAATACCTCATGATGTACAAAGACATTGCCTGGTTCTGTAGACCGGCAAAGTCGGTTTCCTGCGCTGCCCGAGGAAAGATGAGCAGGCCAATTGACACTGCAGCAAGTCAGAGTCGTGGTACCTTCTTGACGGTATAGTAGGTGCACTTGCCTGCCTCGAGTATGTTGAGGGAAGTCCCGAGAAGAATGGCTGCTGGGGACAGTTTCGAGCAGCCACGCAGCTTCCACTGCACGTTGTGGTGTAACATGTTGCGCGGATGCGTTGCGCCAGATGTCTGTAGATATTCCGCAGGAAGGTGGTCGTTCTATGTAGTCAAAGAAGAGAGAGAACAAAGACGACCGTGGTAAAACTTCATGCGGCGGTGCTGCATGTCTTCTTGTCCGGGTAGGCAGTGATGAATTGCTGTAGCTTCTGGCGTTGAATGTGCTTATCGTCTAGCAGCTGGGCTTGCGGAGTAGTGCTTCCTCCACATACACAGCGCGCTCGAGATATGTAAGACTGGGGTCAGCACCATCGTAACCGAGCCAGGTTGGTCCGACACAACACCCCAAGCAAGCAGATCATCTCACTGATGTTTTGTGAGTCTCGAGCAGATGCCGTGTGTGGGTTGGGAAATGCCTCTCGTCAAACTACTGGCTCAGGTTGTCCAGAAGAAGATTACCTGTTGTTATCCGTGTCGATGTAAGACGCTTCCGATTGTAGAACGCCATAGCGGCATCGCCAGTCCACTGGGGTATCGATCCTTCCACGCACCCTTGAACGGGCTTCGTGAAGTCCAGGAACACTACACAGTTCGCAAGAGCGCCCAAAGTAGCGCCAGTGATATTGATCCTCCTACGCGCTGCTGACGGAGATGGCTTCGCGCCTGGAGTTATGCTTTCTATCGTCCAGTCCAACATGCTGACACCAGAAAGGCGGACTGCACCCGGCATGTTCGGGGAACTGTGTCTGGTCGTCTTGGTAGCGTGGGGGATGTGTGAGCGGCGAACCCAGGTCTCTCCGTCGCCTTGGTGAAGACTTCGCAGCCGTACACCAACTAGGCAACGTGCGGCTCTGTCGCAGCCTCCAAATGAGACCATGCGTCCAGTGCAATGATGTGAGTGTGGGATATCGCTGTGTTGCCCGCTACTTGAATGTGTTATCCCACATCTGTTTTGGCGCTGATAGCAACCAGGTGATGCGTACCTAGTTCTCACCGGTCGTAGCGAAACAAGCCGGGCAGAGTGGTCCTTGCAGTATGGCGACGCTAGAGGCCTCAAGATGTCTCATTCGACTGCCTTGGAGCTTCGGTCTCATCCACGCGATTCTCTGTGTTTGGTCAAACTTGGCCTGGTGTGTGTATGTAACAGAGATGGGCACAGTGGAATCGATTGACATGGATTGCCACACGGCAGACAGTCATAGTGGATCAGGGTCACAGTTTCATTTTCAGATCGTGGAAAACTTCAGAGCAGCCCATATGGCCTACGAATATATTCGCTTTACCCTCGAGACAGGAGGGCAGCGGAGGTACAAATAGCACGAGAGCCAGTCTTTAGGACGACTCGCTGGTAGACGCTTTCCCAACAGGTATAATCGCAGTGAAACATGTGTAAGATAAAGAGACGCGCAGCTGGCTTGCAACGTCTTAGAATTCATCCTGCGGGTGGCGCTATCGTGCGACGAAAATCCCGTCCTGAGTTGTGATGGCATGCCGTCCAGAGCACAGCACGCGACCTTCCCTGCCACTTACTGCGTTGTGGCAACCCAACGTCTGCGCAGAACCCCCGGGATTTGCCTGCTTTCCAGAGGTGCGATGGGACGCGGTTGCGGCATTGTCGGTCGGGGTAGTCTCTAGGCTATGTGACCGCGTATCGCTTGTCGGAAACTGTCTCCTGGTGGCCTGCCTTTAGCGCCAAGTCTTGTCCATCTAGCTCGCGGTACGGTCCGACACAGGCTGGGTCTGCAGAGATATCCGGCAACACGTCCGATGCTTCGTCTGACCCTGCTCCATCACTTATCTCCCGGACTGATCGACTGGGCTGTGCGCCACGTCTGTTGGCGAGGCGATGCGCAGTCAGAGGCCTGGGACGGAGGAGGTAGAGCTTCGTTAGGGTCGGCTGCCATCTTCTCAGGAAAATCGGTGAGCAAGGCGAGGGATCACCTCCAGTTCAGGAACCAGAGGCGTAGGACGAAGGAGACGAGAATGCAGAGCGCAAGCTTCATCAGCGCCTTTGCGAACAAATCGTCGGTTGCGTCCAATAAGGCTTCGAGTCTAGCTGCGTTCTCGACAGGCTGTTCGTCGTGAGGTCTCGCTTCGTCAAACTCAGGGCGAGGCATGGCGATGCAGGGGCGAGGGCAAAGCGTAGGGAGCCGTCTTGCATCTGCGGCCGTCGTCTCTTGACACTCGCAACGTGAATATAGCGATGACGGTGAGCACACTTGAGCGCCACCGTCAGCAGTAATCCTCGCGTGGTATTCCAGCGCTGTGGTATTCCGTGGGGTAAGTTTTCTGGAATTCCATGTTCGTGGAATCCCAGGCCGGCGGAATGCCACACACCCGGTATTCCACGCGTAAGCTGCTTACGGTCAACGTTTGTCAGCCATGTACTCTGATAACCAACACGTTACTCCCACGCAACCTACATGATGGCTGCTAGATGTAAGCATGCTGAACCAAACTGGCTCTCTTGTCACCATGCAAAAGGAACTCGCGAGGTCTTTTTCCTGCGTCATCGTGCATACACTCCTGTGAGGGTACTTTCAGGCTTATCAGAATGGTAATCAGCTACTAGTACCTATAGGTGTGATGTACGTAATGCAAACGAAGGAACAGCATCTTTTTTGACGAGCATGGTGTGTGATGCGGTTATGATGGAGAGGGATTCAGCCAAGCAGAATTGAGTTATGTCACTGCTGATGCGCGACTGTCAACTACACATGTCTGGACTTGTATAAGAAGATTCGCTCAACAACAAGATTCCATCTGTTTCTTCATGTGATAGCCTTCTATAGCACGCACAGTGTCTTAGACTGTTATCAATATTCAAACACTCTCCCTTGCTCTCATTCGTTCATCGTCAAGTTTCGTACTACCTATCTTTCCGGAAAACACCCCTTTGACTTCCATCATGCCTGGTCAAGAGTTTGCGACAGACCTCCTCGAGGCAGTATCCAAGACTCTTGATTCCAAGCTGGCGTATCAGCAGTCCCGCCAAGAGCTTCGAGATAAAGTCCGGAACAATCCAGATGAACTAGACTCTTTTCTCAAGGGATCGGATCCTGTTGAAGCGAGCGAATTGAAGGAATGGATCGACGGAGAGATTGAACGTGCGGAGTTTGATGAAAAACAGAGTGAGGGTGAGCAGAAGGAGGGTGAAAAGAAGAACGAGAGTGACGGTGGGAGTGACGGTGGGAGTGACAGTGAGGGTGAGAGTGAGGGTGAGCAGAAGGAGGGTGAAAAGGAGAACGATAGTGACGGTGGGAGTGACAGTGGGAGTGACAGTGAGGGTGAGAGTGAGGGTGAGCAGAAGGAGGGTGAAAAGGAGAACGATAGTGACGGTGGGAGTGACAGTGGGAGTGACAGTGAGGGTGAGAGTGAGGGTGAGCAGAAGGAGGGTGAAAAGGAGAACGATAGTGACGGTGGGAGTGACAGTGGGGGTGAGAGTGAGGGTGAGCAGAAGGAGGGTGAAAAGAAGAAGGAGAGTGGCAGTGGCAATATGTTTTCGTCTAAAGTGCGAGAAATTAGCGAGAGACTTGCGGCAATGAATCGCTCGAATTGATCCGCTGCATGGGACGGTAAAGTTCTCATCAAGAACAGCTTTATATCCGAGCAGATGATTATGGGACAGGAACTTTTAGCGGAAGCTCCTGATTGCGCTATTATCGAACACTGTGGGTATCTTATCCACGTAGCTCGCTCCAATGTAGCCGGTGTCGCTGTTCCAGCTACCCCCACTTGAGCCCTACGTTTGGCGGACTGCTATCTACTATCCAACTCCTTGGCCTCACTCCATTCTTGGGGACCAAACTCCCTGCTTACGCGACTGAGACTCCAGTGAGCCAGACTCGGGCGATGAGACATAGCATGTGGTCGTAATACCTACCACACTAGCTCGGATATGTGCCAACATTTGCTCACTGCTTTATTCGTGCTGTAGTTAAGCAGGGAGACAGCTAATTTTAGTTTTTCGCTATTTCTCGCAGGCCAACATCGGCTCGTTGACTTCTTCGTCGGAAGGGGAGGGAGGTGAGAAGATTCGAGATCTCTCGTCAGGAAGTCTTCGCCGTAAGTTAGAGGGAAGGATAAATCTCACGAGACGCCATTGACCCATACTTTTTGGGGAATGACACAAGCTCAATCAATGCAAACCTTGAGAACATGATTTGTGTAGCATGTAGGAAAAATCTATTTCTATGCATAGCTCCGACAGAGGTAGAATACCTGGACAGCACACACCGAGAGTGGTATAAGAGAACTGGCAACGACAGAGGGTCTTTAGCTTGTGATAAGAACGACGCCACCAACCACCTCATTTTGGCGACCCATTATTGTTGATCCGCACGTCTTGTTTGAGAAGTTTGATGGTTTTCTCCAAATCTTCAATGATACTGCATGTTATGTTATCTCGACGTTTCAACCACTCAACGTCGTTTCTCATTTTAGTCCATTCGGAATATGTGATCGAGTCCGGTAATGGGGGCGTTTCCGATCTATCCCTTCCGGACCGTCGCTTCAAACAATTGACGTACTCTTCCCACAGTTCGGGGTCCTTTTCCTTCAAAAAGTTATCGAGGGCGGCTTGCGATCCACCAGCCTTGACGAAAGCACTCCTACTGCTTCGGATTGGGCCTTTGCTGTCGTCGCCAGCGGCCTTCCTGGCTTTGTACAGATCTGTCAGCTTTCCGGATTCATCGCAGTCGGAGAATACCGTTTTATACCAAACGATCTTATCCGACTTTGACACATACTTCCAGAGAATAGCATCTTTGATAGATATTTCCTTGATAGATATATCGTTGATCTTCTTATGTTTTTCCATTTTTTCCAGATATTCCCGGTCCGATGTAGGATGCATTCCTTCGCTGTTATATTTCGGATCGTCAAAAACAGCGTTTCCTTTAAGTTCTGCTTCTCGGATCTCAGACCATAGCATTACCTTGTGTACTCCGTGGTCGTCGCGGACTAAGCATGGAGTGCCAGACTCGACTTGCTGTTTCCCATTTTTTAGATCCTTCCCTACAATCACATATTTACCACTGCATTCCTGAGGATTTCCCATTTTAGCAGCTCTTCGTGGCCTTGGTGAGGGACAAGGAGTTTCAACAGATGGAATGATTAATTGGCTGGCATCTGTTGCTTCGTTCCGAGACTTAGGCGAGCCGTCGAAGTTCTCGTTCCTCTCTTCATAAAGGGCCTTAGTCATCGCCTGTGCCGCGTTGCTCTTGGACATGATGTACAGCCTATCGTCTCCGTTCAGCTTAACTACTGTGCTTCGAACATTGTTGCCATATGGCTGGGTGCTATACACGTGCTCTATCTCTGTGCGAAACTTGGAGGGGTCCTTTTTTCTTATCTTCTGGAGGTCATTGAAGTCGGTCGACGAATTGAGCTTTTTCCTGCCGGTTTCGATTTTTTCACTGAATTGCAGATTCTTGGCCGTGGCATTGGCCATATGCTCAAACCGGTTACCATAGTAGACGAGACAGCTGTCATTGTCCCTGGCGACTATCACGCCTTTGTGGCCTGGCACGGCCGGAGCGGACTGCGAGGGCGCGTCCGACACAGGAGACAGCATAGTCACGTCTTTGTTCTCCTGTACCACAGCCTTGACCTTGTCAGTAGAAAGCTTCGAGGGCTTTACAGGCAACACAGAGGTGCCCTGAGACGTAGCCGAGTCGTCGAAGTTCTCGTTCCTCTCTTCATAAAGGGCCTTAGTCATCGCCTGTGCCGCGTTGCTCTTGGACATGATGTACAGCCTATCGTCTCCGTTCAGCTTAACTACTGTGCTTCGAACATTGTTGCCATATGGCTGGGTGCTATACACGTGCTCTATCTCTGTGCGAAACTTGGAGGGGTCCTTTTTTCTTATCTTCTGGAGGTCATTGAAGTCGGTCGACGAATTGAGCTTTTTCCTGCCGGTTTCGATTTTTTCACTGAATTGCAGATTCTTGGCCGTGGCATTGGCCATATGCTCAAACCGGTTACCATAGTAGACGAGACAGCTGTCATTGTCCCTGGCGACTATCACGCCTTTGTGGCCTGGCACGGCCGGAGCGGACTGCGGGGTCGCGTCTGTCGCATCAGGAAGCATAGGTGTGTCGTGACGCTGAATACTATCTGCAGCGTGGACTTCGATGTCCTGCGGACTTGTGGGCTTCTTATTGCCTAGGGCTTCTTCATTATTCTTGTGACGGCTTAATATCTTCAGCATATTTGGATATGGCTGACTGGAGTCAGTGTTTGATCGGGTCGAGGCTCGTCTGTTAGGAGGCATTGGAGTCTTCTTCTGTAGTGTAGTTTACTATTGCCTATGCAGTGAGTGATAGCCTTCCCAGTTGCACTTGATTGACACCTGGGAAGCGAGTTGAAAGGAATGCTCTCTTATAGGAATAACTCTCAAGCTGCTTACTGCTGACTACCCTATTTCCATGACCGTGGCAGCATTTCCCTTGGATAGCGCTGTCGTACTGACCAACCTTGAACATAATCGCACACACCACGCTCTGTAGCTGACTGTAACCTCGCAACTAACGTAAGCATGGCGCCGCATTGCTTGACAGGTTTTAGTGACACAGTGTGTAGAGGTCACATTTGTCTTGGTGCTCTTCAAGACAGGGTATATCGGCAGCATCTTAACAGAAAGTGTCTTGAGGAACCTCTTCACTCTATGGGATAGCTGCAGAGCGCTAACACATGTCATGGCCATGCAGCCAGCAGCAAGGATAAGCAGCTTACGTCAGTCAGTAAGACAGAGATGTCGTGGCCAAGCGCGTGGGATGATCTCATGTGGCGGAATCCCATGCAAGTGTCTCGCTAGGCCCAGCGCTAGGCTTAACGCGTGTAAATCCAACACCCGAGGCACCACGAACCCACTAATTACTTACAACACATCTGGAAACTGTTTGATTGATACATGGCTGATTCAAGGGAGACAAACAGGAAGGTACGCTTTCTCTCTTCCATGTAGAAATCCTGTGATCTGAACACGCCCAAACGGATCGACTAGGAATACAACCTGTACCCGCATACTCCTCCATGAATTGTGCGACACTTGACCTGCGGCCTCTATACAAGTCATTGCTCATCAAACCGAATCATAGAGCAATCTGTGTGATGGTTGACGGACACATCGCTAATCTTCCTCCTTGTAAAGCGTAAAACTTGGTGGGCCGGAACTAGCCAATAAAAGCGCAAGGTCAGCAGTCATCCCCGCGAGATACTGAATCTCATTGGCTCACTCCGGCACATAGGAAAGGATGTTGTCTCGAAGCTTCAACTGCAACTACAGCGGTTACTCACTGACCCTTCGATATCATGTCTTGACTTGGATACGGCGCATCCTACCGTTGGCGTTCGTGCAACAAGAACCCATCTGCCAGATCAAAAGCAAGCACTCAAGAACCAAAGAGAGCTTGATACGATCGAGCATGCGACAGCAACCCACAACACCACAAATAAATACATGCCTAGAGATGCGTCGATGTTGTAGGGACGTAAAAACGACTCGAAGACACCCGCCAGGGCAGCGTAAATGACAGTCGCTGCTGCTGCTGCCATGACGGCAAAGATAGGCTGAAACTGGTCGCACGTATCAGCAAGTGCATGCATCAGAGCGAACGAGACCTACGAAAGACGTCAGCGCCATGAAGGGGCGGCACCATCTGTTACATATCGCGAGCGTTCCAAGTGTAATCTCTAACAAGGTCAGTCCCAACGTGATGACGAATGTACAATGCATCGCTTGAACTGCGCCTCGGTATTCCTAGTCGATCCGTTTGGGCGTGTTC
>Ga0181470_100189_pt1 | contig 15529 bp, 19 predicted proteins | sample InSIn5SAF170_FD_119082 | JGI IMG/M metagenome (GOLD analysis project Ga0181470, IMG submission 119082) | Clean room microbial communities from NASA Spacecraft Assembly Facility at Jet Propulsion Laboratory, Pasadena, California, USA -... ...
AAGGCCATGGTTCAGAGGCCTTGCATCGCCCAAGAAAATCCGCTACACGCTCCTGATCCCCGAACGGATAATTAAATTTTAACAGAGCATTCAAGCCCCCAACCCAATGGTCCTCCTCCTTATCCTCCAAGCCATTTACCCCTCTCACAATACTCGGTACTCCACCACACCACTCCCCATTCTCCGCCTTGACTTCTTCGCCAAGCACACGGACTTCCATGCCCACGCCTATTCCCTCTGAAATGCGTTTCCCATCTATGGAGACCTCAACCTCACGACCCCGATTCTTCTCACCAAGACGCAGCGTTATTGGTGTTTCAGCTGGGAGGACCAAGGGCCGGAAGGATAGAGAGCGCGGACAGATGGGTGTTAGGAGGAGAGAGGGGACAAGCGGGTGGACTATTGAACCGCCGGAGGAGAGGGAGTATGCCGTTGAGCCTGTGGGCGAGGAGATTATTATGCCATCTGCGACTGCTTCTGTTAAGAAACGGCCACCGACTGTGACGTCTACAATTTTTAGGTGTGGTGAGGAACCTCGGTGGACGATTACTTCGTTGAGAGCGTAGGTGTCGCCTTCGAAAGAGGGTGAGGAATTTATGCGTTTGCCATCGGGACCAAAGACACCAACCTTTAGACGATTGCGCAGGAGGATTCGGGCTGTTCTGTCAGCGCCCATGGCTTTTCCTCGTATATCTGCGTAGGAGAGCGGTTTATCGAGCGGATCGTCTGGGGAGGCGAGAGGGGGTGTGCGATGGTCTGGACTTGAGGGGTCTTCGAGTTTGGCATAAGCGTCTGAGGCGCCAGACATGTAGACTTCTCTGAATGCGCGTTTATATTCTTTGAACTTCCATTCTCCTAGAAATCCTATTGTACCCATTGCGAAGGAGAGAATTGGGGGGACAGTCGCGGCATGGGAGAAAAGGGAGGAGGCGCGTAGTATAGTTCCATCCCCTCCTAAAGTGCACACTAGATCTGTCTTCTCGGACAGGTGTTGTGGGGAGGAGGGGCCAGTCGGCTGATCATAGGTGTAGATGGGGAAGGAGAGCTGCTCGTGGACTTCGTTCGCAGATTCGGGCTCGAGAATTATGTTTATGGAGGGGTAGGTTGTGTAAAGGTGAGTCGAGTACTCAACGAGAGATTCTGTTATACCGGGCGTCCGCTTTTTCTTCGTTATGAGGATATTGCGTGGTGGAGATGGCCATTGTAGGGACAGGAGCGTGTTGGCGGATCGCTGGATGTAGGAAGGCTTTATGCGGTCTGGGAGCTCCGATATGGATTTGATGAGCTTTCGACGTGCGGTCGAAGAGAACAGGCGGTCGTGTGGGTGCCGCCAAGGGAGGATACGGCAGCGTACCAGCGACTTCATCTTTACAACAGTAGTGAAGTGGTGGCCGCGGCTTTCAAAGATGAGAAGAGTCTAGGCGGACTAATGTCTGGGGTGTGGTTCGTGTGGAGCTTGAAACCAGCCATATGACCATGATATGACGGGTTAGACAGAAACAAGAGGGTCCAAAAGAAGCCACATGGATCTACAGTGACGGTCGCAGGGATGCAGTGAATACTTCGGCTGCAGTATTCACTGATAAGTGTTAGCCCCCATCGTCGTCAGTGCATAGTGAGAAACAGAACGGAACAATCAACTTTGATGGAAATCGATGAATCTTGGCGCTCGATTAGGCTTGCCGCGGTTCGTTCGCTTATCACCCCGCAGTGATTCGTCCGGACCAGGGTGACACGGCAGGGGTCCGAGCAGTGACTGAGGTCCCCACTACGGAGCTCTGCAGGTGGGCGGTGCCTGCTGAAGGTGGCATGTCCTCATCAGCTCCTACGCCAGGTACCCATCATAAGACCGTCTTCGCGCAGTATGCCGAATGCTAGACCACCTTCGACAGCTCTCCTTCATCGCATCCTAATCACCTAAACCTTTATGGTTATCGTCATCCGCCGCTCGCTCGCTCGCCCTATACATTGTTCTTGTATGCCCAAAGCCCGAAGTAGAACACCGACCCTCCACACGTAATAAGGGCACGCGCACACTTTCCAGACCTGTCGCATTTCTTCCCTTCTACGACCCGTTACTATCCTCCTCCAACTCTCTCCCCCATCATGGCTGCCAACGGCCTCAAGCAGCGGCATCCGGCCGCTTCCGTATCGATACTTGAAAGGAAAGAAACACAGGAAAAGATAGCAGAACAGCAGCACCCGGGCGGCGCAATCAAGCATGGCACCTGGGAACAAGCCCTCCGCATGCTACTTTTCGCTCTGTATTTCAACGGATGCTGTTTAGCGTAGGTGTTCTCACAGCTAACTCGTACAGAACACTAACTCCATCGATCAGTATCTTAGTAACACAGCTCCTTGGTGCGCCGTTATATTTCTATAACAAAGATTGGTACTATGCATGGATGGCAGTAACAAAGCAGCACTTCGGGCTTGTTGTAACAACTATGACGCACTGGTGGGCACCCGTGAAGATGAGAGTGAGCGGGGACGAGAGTGTGAGGGGACAGCTGAGGAAGACAGAAGATGGGAGGCTTGAGTGCGACTTCCCGGAGCGGATGGTACTAATTTCGAATCATCAGGTATGTGCATGACGTTTTGAAAGGGCCTGGCAGGTTACTGAGTGGAGCAGATATACACCGACTGGGTGTACCTATGGTGGATCGCCTACACTTCCAAGATGCACGGACACCTCTATATCATCCTGAAAGAGTCGATAAAATACATTCCTGTCCTTGGCCAAGGGATGTTGTTCTACGGCTTCATATTTTTGTCGCGCAAATGGGCCAAGGACAAGGAACGATTTGCATACCGACTACGAAAGCTCAATAGCAAACATCATGGGCCGTTATCAGGTACACAAGATTTGGACCCTATGTGGTTGCTCATCTTCCCTGAAGGGACCAATCTGTCAGCGAACGGACGGGCATCGAGCAAAAAGTGGGCAGACAAGAACCAAATGGCAGATATGCGGCACGCCATGTTACCGCGCAGCACTGGCCTTCTTTTCTGCTTCCAAGAGCTACGGAACACTGTAGAATATACATACGACTGCACTGTAGCATACGAAGGAGTCCCGTGAGTACACTTAACATATAATTCTGACATTTTGTACTGACATAATTTCAAGCCGGGGTCAGTACGGTCAAGACATCTTCACTCTCCGATCAACCTACTTCCAAGGCCGACGCCCGAAGTCGGTCAATATGCATTGGCGGCGCTTTGCCATTAAAGACATCCCGCTCGACGATCCAAAAGAGTTCGATAAATGGGTTTTACAACGCTGGAGGGAAAAGGATGACCTCCTCGAGTACTACGTTGTAAACGGCCGCTTCCCGGCTGACGAAGGTACCAGCCCTGCTGTCAACGGCGCGAAGCCTCTGAAAGGCGCTGGCTACATTGAGACTGATGTGCGCCCCGAAAATCCACTAGAGTTCTTGCAAATTTTCATACCGTCGGCGGCTCTAGGACTCGTTATCAACGTCATTCTAAAGTTCCTGAATATGGTACTGAAAGTGTTGCGGATCAGATAATTGATCCGAATCAATGGCGTTTTTGTTTAGAGGGCCAGGACGCATCAAGAAGAGGCTAGCATTTACGATGATCATTATCAGAGCGATGGGACGTTGGATTTTTGTGACCTGTTTTTCACGATATCCCTCCTCTGCAGGAAGGACTTACGACATAGATATGATAACACAAATAGGCGTACGGATAGGCTCACTTTGAGGGCGTTGTGGGTAAGCATTTCTAGGGGGTTCGACACGTGAAAGGCTTTATACCCTCTTCTTATACGTTAGGAATCTGCACCTTCTTTTTGAGCTTCAACATTAACGTATGATTTTTTTTTTCAATTCCTCTACCATTTCCTCATACTCTCAAGCCACACTGTCGGCAAATGGTTTTTTGCAGTAGAATTGTATTGGCACTAGACGCCCTACGCCCCAGGCTAGTGAACTTCGCTTAGTTCCAAAAAATAACCTTGGGCATCCGCAGGGCTCGCTTCGTATTCATTTGCTTTTACCCCTCACCGTGTCGCCCGGACACGTTTATAGAGCTTAGTCCACGGGCGTAAACATCATCTAACGCCATTGTTGAAATTGAATGAGTCGAATCATTGCCGAGTCCGGAGACACTCACGGGAATTCTACCGGCGTGAGAGAATGGCGCAATTCCGTAGAAGTGGAAATCGGTGAGAAGAGACATGGGAGTTTGAAGAAGCAGTCGAAAGTATAAGTAAAATTTAAGATCGCGTACTCCGGTCCTTGAGTTTTACGAATCCTTCTTGCAATTGTGTGTAAAGATTCGAGTACTTCTTGTCCGCTATGGGTGTCTTTAATTCTTTTGCCTTTGGTGCAATTCTGACAGCAATTACTCAAGCCGCCCACCTAACAACTCCAGACCTAAACCAAACTTATGACTATATTATTGTCGGCGGAGGGACCTCAGGTCTTACTATCGCGAACCGTCTTACTGAAGATGGCGGAATTTCTAAAAGTAGTTTCCGCCAATATTCCCAGCTCTTATAGTATACTGACTATAACCTCCAGAGTCCGTTCTAGTAATCGACCCATATGGATTGAATGATGATCCGGGAATTTTGGTTCCGTTCGAGACGTGGCTTCCACACCCAGACAGACTTTGGAATATCACATCCGCCCCAATCCCGAACTTGAATAATAGAACGGTGGGTGTGAGTGTTGGGGCATTGGTTGGGGGTGGGAGTGGTGTGAATGGTATGACCTTTGATCGCGGGTCTAAAGCTGACTATGATGCCTGGGAAACCCTCGGAAACACTGGCTGGAGTTGGTCCACTCTCCTACCCTACTTTAAGAAGAGTGTAACATGGAATCCACCAACGCCCGACATCGCAGAAAAGTACAACTACACGTGGGATACTGAAAGCGCATATGGTGGTAGGGGACCAATTCAACTAAGTTTACCGCCTTATGGTTGGCCAGTAATGGGCCTTATGTGGGAGGCATGGAAGCAGATGGGTGTTCCGAAGACGAAGGAAGGCGCCAATGGGAATGCAGTCGGTGTATTCCATGTACCAAGCCCTATGGATCCGGTGACTAGAACAAGAAGTTATGCGAGGACCGCACATTACGATCCGTACAGGAATCGATCAAACTATCATCTTCTGACTGGGCACCAAGTAACAGAGATCCGGTTTGTGTCGGATGTACGTCGCACTGCCACAGGAGTCAATGTAGTACAGCGCGGAACAAACGGTCCCAAGATTGCGATCCAAGCGAAAAGAGAGGTAATCTTGGCTGCTGGTGCAGTTTGGACTCCTTGGATTCTGCAGCGCAGTGGGTTTGGGCCAAAGAGTGTCTTGGAAGCAGCTGGAATACCAGTTAAGAAAGACTTCCCGGGCGTTGGAGCGAATCTTCAAGAGCACCCCTTCGCTCAGACGGTGCGCAGCTTCACGAATAACCTCTTCCCTAATACAAACGTACTCCTATCCAACACCACTTTCTACGAGGAAGCGCTGCGAGAATACAATGAAAACCGTACCGGACCATTGACGTTGGCGAGAGGGAACCAACTTGCTCTTTTGCCTCTGAAGACAGTTCAGCCGCAATGGGAAGATATTATTAGGGCCATGTTGTCGCAAACTGCAGAGCACTATCTTCCTCAAACATATGACAAAAATCTTACGGAGGGATTTATCGCTCAACTCAACGTCATTGCCGATCTTTTCAACAGGACCGATAATGCGGCAATAGAGTTTCCCTTTGGAAGCAGTCCGGTCGCTGGCAGTGTCCTGCTCAGAACTCTCTCTCGTGGGGTGATCAACATCAACACATCAAATCCGCTTGCTCCCCCGGTAGTTGAATACCGCACATTCTCGAATCCGATCGACATTGCTAACGCAGTCGCCGCCTTCAAATACAGCCGTAAATTCATGTCACTACCAGTATTTCAGGGGCTAGCACCAGTCGAGACCGTACCAGGGCTTAACGTAACATCCGATGAAGACATCGCGATAGCTCTCAAAAGTATCTTCAATCCCGTTTTCGCACACCCAAGTGGAACTGCGGCGATGATGCCGGAGAAGTATGGAGGTGTTGTTGGGCCTGATTTGAGGGTTTATGGGGCGAGGAGATTGAGTATTGCGGATGCGAGTATTATGCCGCTTCTTCCTGGGACGCATATTTGTACTACGGTGTATGCTGTTGCAGAAAAGGCCAGTATTTCCATCCTAGTTAGACCTTACCTTGTAGCTGAAGGCCAGCACTGACAACCTAGTAGGCTGCGGATTTGATCAAAGACCGAACAGAGTGGTGAGTGGTGAGTGGTGAGTGGTGAGTGGTGAGACTGTATCAGCATAGACGGGCGTTCTTCATCTTCAAAATCTTGTGTATATACTTGCATTAAGATTCTTGACGAACGGGGAATCTTTATACCGAAGGGGCAACTAAATCGATTGAGAAACCATTGCAAATCCCAACTCTTAGGCGCATATGTGCACTTGCAAACAGTGTGCAGGGCCGCAGTTCCATGAGGAAGATTCGATGGAACTCGCAAACAGCTAAACTGCATTTCTAAGGTGTGGGGACATTGGCAATTCACATGTCCGCGATCAGGTTAGGTTCCATACCGGGGCTGAGTCACAGTACGGACGAAAGCTCAACACCAGATTTCCAACGCCCAAGATGATTGACGTCACCAACGGAGCGGAGGAGAAGGAGAACGGCATTAACAAGCAAAGCGCCGATGAAAACTCTTCATTGGTGCGTTAGCGATAAGAAGTGTCAAACGATGCTGCGTCAGCATAGAGTCTTGGTACGCTCAGTAATCAGCCCAGCCAATTTTCACCTGCCAAGGATTCTTTGGGCCGCCCAATCCCCGTTGCCCCCCAAACCTAATCGACCGCTAACCTACGCTCCTCTCTCTCCTTAAAGTTTAGTGCGAATCAATCCTGCACGTTTCAAAGTTTGGCTTGATGCCTTACTCTCGGAAGAAATGGACCGGCCAATCTTCGTCGTCCGCTTATTGCCAAATTCCTCCCATGTAGCTTCGGAGACAATTACTAACGCCATGGCGCTGCAGGTGCTGCTTTGTGAGCCATCTGGATGACTGTTGTGCCATTGGGATATCTCGTAGACTGTTTGGTTGCTGGCCTAATTGTCCGAATTAGTCCATAAAGCGACGAAGCAATAGATAAATATGTATCTCTCTGTCTCCGTCTTACCTTCTCATCATAACACATCCACTCTCATCAACTTTACCCACAGTAGCACACCGCATTCCCATTTCATAAACCACACCGATTCTTTGTTCGACCCTACATTGGCATTTGGACTACTCCCGCCCCCACCTCGCTCTAAGGCATCTGCCCCTCCCGCAGCATGTCAGCACTCATCAGAGATGCGCCCATTGGGCAAATCATTAGATTTGTGACTCGCAACAAAGTCCTTCAGTACCCAGAGGAACGAGCCGACTTTGTGATACCAGATTGTTACTCTGGTGCTAGACAACCTCATCAGACAAAACAAATTCCCCTTGAAGAAGATGTTTCACCATCAGAGCCTGAAGGCCCTGCTACCGAGGAAGTAGTATACCCCGACCCAGAAACTGTTCTCGAGAAAATGGAGACCGAAGAGGAGTCAGAATCCGATCTTGAGAAGGTTCAGACGGCCCGGACCGCGCATACAGCACGCACCCAGATTTCGCGGGTCGGAACGAGGACAGCTCTAGAAAAATCGATATCGAGAGCCGACCTTGAGCAGCAATTTACACTCGCCAGCATCGAGAAGGGCCCTTCAAGGCCCATTGAGCCAGGGACGCTAAACGATGGAACGATCCTCGTTGACTGGTACACGACCGACGACCCAGAGAATCCACAAAATTGGAGCTTTGGGAAGAAGGCTATTGTCTTGGCTCAAATCATGCTGTACACCCTTTCGGTGTATATGGGTTCGGCCATCTATGCGCCCAGTACGGAGGGTGTGATTATCCGATTCGGTGTTTCGATCAGTATGGCTTCGCTTGGTTTATCCATGTATGTTTTGGCATACGGGATTGGACCACTACTCTTTTCTCCTCTTAGTGAGATTCCAGTTATTGGACGTAATCCGCCTTACATGTAAGTTCCACACCACTTACTTTATTAGTTTCAGTTGCTGACATTATTAGGATCTCATACGCCATCTTTGTCATTCTGCTTGTGCCCACCGCACTTGTTGACAATTTCGCCGGGCTCATTGTTCTCAGATTCTTGCAAGGCTTCTTCGGCAGCCCCTGTCTCGCAACCGGCGGCGCAACCCTTCAGGACATGTACAGCATCATCAAGCTCCCATACGTCCTATCGCTCTGGGCCTTTGCTGCCACCTGTGGTCCTGCTCTTGGTCCCATCATCTCAGGGTTCAGTGTAGCTGCTGAGAATTGGCGCTGGAGTTTGTGGGAGATGCTTTGGCTCAACGGCCCCGTCTGGCTCGCCCTCTTCTTCTTCCTGCCCGAGACGTCATCTGCCAACATCCTCCTCCGCCGCGCGAACCGCCTTCGAACACTCACCGGAAACAACAACCTCAAGGCTCAGTCTGAGATCGACCAAGCAAACCTGACTGCCCGAGACATCACCATCGAGGCGCTCTACCGGCCCTTCCAGCTTGTGATCCTAGATCCCAGTATCGCATTCACGGCTCTGTATACCGCACTTATCTACGGTATTTTCTACTCTTTCTTCGAAGCTTTCCCTCTCGTCTACAGCGTAATGTACCACTTCAATCTTGGCGAACAAGGACTCGCTTTCCTCTCCGTATCCATTGGCGTCGTTCTCTCGATCTCTTGGTACTGGTGGTACATCTGGTACATTGTTGAGCCTGACATTCGCGCAAACGGTCTTGGAGAGCCTGAACGCCGTCTCATCCCAGCGCTGTTCGTCACATTCTTTGTTCCTGCTGGTCTCTTTATCTTCGGCTGGACAAGCGATCCAGATATTCATTGGATCGTTTCTATGATCGGTATCGTAATCACTACGATCGGTATCTTCTTGATCATTCAATGTATCTTCCTGTATCTTCCGTTGGTATACCCGCAATATGCTGCCTCCCTCTTCGCTGGCAACGACTTCTTCAGATCCTCTCTAGCTGCCGGAGCTATCCATTTCTCATATCCAATGTTCCACAATCTCGGCGTGGATCGCGGTATTACGCTGCTTGCTGGCCTGACGATTGGTTGCAGTGCAGGCGTTTATGTCCTGTACTTCTTCGGCGCTAAGTTGAGGTCCAAGTCCAGGTTTGCTGCGAAATAAGTCTATCTTTGCTAGCGACTTGACTGGTCTGAAGATATGTCATGGTTTTCACGAATGGATCCTCTATATTTTCTTTAAATTTTGAGTTTTTGATACCAATCAGATAAAAAGCAAGGCGCTGGGGTTAATTATGACTTTACAACTTAATATATAATACTACATTCTATAAATCATTCTACATCTTCTATGACGTGCATGAATTTTCATTCAACGCTCAATGTTCTCTACATGTGCGCTTACATATAGGGAATGGTATACGGCTTGCCCATTAGCTTATACGAAGCGCATCAGCAGCATTGTCTATGTTCTCGGTTGCCTATTTAGGACTACCACAGCACGAATTGTATATGTTGTCAGGATGTAGTTTCCCATCCTAGGGATACAGTCGAAAGGAGCAAGCATACGCGAGCGCGCCCACGTGGCTGCCACGCTACACACATGCTCTCTTTGCCACGTGCGGCAATCTACAAGCGAATTCATGGTTGGGTGGAATCGATAAAAAGTATTGTCAAGCCAGCGAGCAAACTACCTTGGAAGACTCACTCAACAACCGAAAACTAAGCACATCAGCGAGCGGCAACAGCTAGTAGAAATGGGCTGGTTGGCGAAAGTGACTTACCACACTTTATCGCCTCCTGGGAAAGGAAATGGCTTTGGTGTTGTTAATCAAAGTTTTATAGTCTAAGGTGACTAGATCTTGGTTTAGAAGATCCACCTATACTCCGTATCAAGAAATCTACGAAGCACTCGTCTTAACTGCACCCTCGAATTTCCCACATGCATACGTTTCAAACCTCGACACCCCTTAGGATCTCATCATCTATCCTACGTTGCCTCGCGCTTTTATTCGGCCGTCCCCGATCCATAACATTAGTAACCGAATCCTTCTTTACTCTCTCCTCTGGATCTTGTTCTCTCCCCTTATTCATTTCACAGGCCTCCTCGTCCTTGTCTAGGTGCTGCATCCCCAACGGCTCAGCTACAGCAGACGTAAAACTACTTATCCGATCTACCTCATCATAAGCCTCAAATCTCACTCTCCCTCCATACGAAATAGGCATAAATTGTGGTGAGGAAGAGTCATCGTTGCTGACGAGTTCAGGCCCGTCATCATACACACTCGAAGTCGCATACTCTTCTTGCGGTAGCTCTTCTTTGGGCAGTTCCTCTTGCGGCAGCTCCGTCTGTTCACTCCCATCAGGCCTTGATTTATAGGGGATGCCTATCCAGCGGAGGAAAGGTTCGGCCATTACGCGGTGTTTGTAGGAGCGGATGATGGGGAGGCGTCGTTCTTTGGTGTGAACGAAGCAGCAGAGGCCTTCGAGTTTCTTGCGCTTCATTTTGATACAATCTAAGAGTTTGTCTTCATTTTCGGAGTCGGGAGGGGGGGGCGATATGGCTGGAGGCGTCATCGTAAATTTTGGTCGGTGTGAGCGTGAGAGATGCGGATTGGATGTTAAAGAGGGCGAGTGTGGGTTTGAGAAATTGATGGAGAGTATGTGAATGGATTGCTGGGTTCAAAATGCTTGGGTAGTCCATTGTGTGACGGAGTCTAGACATGGAATCGGTCTTGACAAAAAATTGGATGAGCATCTCTTTTGGAACTTTCCTTAGTTGAATATCAATCCCTGAGTGGGGAGCTTACATGTATTATGAGTGGTATTGATCAATTGGACGTATCTATATCAAAGTCATGGGACCGTTTTAGGGACTAAATACTCCTGTTTGCCGAGTTAAAGAAACTATACGCGAGCCTAAACTAGGTACCAGAGCACAAAAAGGAACGGATGAATATAAAATGAACTAACTTGGACGCACATCCCTCTCATCCCGTCGCAAGAACGTCGCGCCGCAGCTCGTAATCCCAGCATCCACATCTCAATAACGACAAATCCAAGGTCCACATCGGCATGCCTTCTCCCCCCTTCCCGTCTAGTTCAAGCGTCAAGCTTGATATAATTTGACCCGGAAATCCGACCGAGATTACGCCTTTATCTTTCCAAACTGCGAATTTACGCACTGGCTCCGAAGAATATCCCACAGATGTGAGTGCCGGTGTTGTATGCGTCAAAACCCCTTTCTGGGCAGGTTCAATAGGTTCCAGGGCCTCGTCTCGTCTCGGCCGCTGATATCCCTTCTCCGTCTCTTTACCGTGAACCTCGCTTGTCCCATGGTCGCCCTCCGGTTCGACTCCGTCTACGCCCACCCCTTTATCTAATTCGACATCATCATCAAATTCACCGAAGCCGTCGTCCGTTTCTCCACTTCTCTCGTCCTCTGGCTCCCAATCATGCGGTGGTATAACGTTGGGATCTTCCATAGCCTTCCAAAGTGCTTCTTTCCTGTTGAGCATTAGCTATGCCATTACGTTTCGCATTTAGCCATTAAATTCCTGGATGTTTACACTATTACTCTTCATCCCCCACGTACCAGGATGTTGAGACTCCCGATTCAGAGGAAGTGTATTCGATGTCCATCTTTGGGGCATTGTTATAACAATACTGTGGGTTACATCCGTTCAAGTCCATGGGGTTGATAATCCAACTGACCCGTTTGAGAAGCTTCGCGGTCAAGTCAAAGGTAATTAGTGGACATGCACGGAAGAGCAAGAACGAGGAAGATCAAAAGTTCGAGACAGTACGAGTCTGAAGACATCAAATATTGCACCTGTTTGCCGCTGAGTCAAACTAAAACAAAGATACTATGACGCGAGGCAAGTTTAATTATCGAAAGCGGCCCTATATTCGACTATGGTACTGCTTAGCATAAGGGCCTATTATAGTCTCTCTCACGGAAGGTCGTCTCGAAGGAAAGGTACAAAATAAAACATGCCCGATGATTCCACATTATAGCTCCTACCATTCAGGAGCCTTAAACGGCCACTCAGTAAACCTAGTCGATCTAACTAAGCCTTCAACGAATGTTGTTGTTGCGAGGTCCTTCCCTGATTCCGACATCCTTTTGATTCGTAGACTCGTTTCTGAATTTTACGTGTCACATCCAGAACGTGACACTACGTTCCCATTAAAGGCCAAGCGATCTTTAACAAATCCTACTAAATTACTGAAAGCCTTTCAAATTTTCACCAAGCTTCGTCTGTTTTTCACCAGGCTTTGTCTTACATTGCTCTCAGCAGTGTATTCTGCCATATCTTACAAATCACTGTTCGCCAAAAATATTCGCATTAGACCAAACTTCCATAGTAATACAATGCAACGAAAAATTAAGAGAATGTCATTAAACTCTCTCAGTATGGTGTCTCTCCCCCTCATGTAATCCCGCAATGCTACTCTTCCTTCTCTTTTCCCGACTCTTTTCCCTACTCTTATCCAAACTTTGCGCGAACTTGCTCTTTTCTCTAATCTCTGGACCCTTCTTGTACACAATATAGATTGGGATGGTCACTAGGACAGCAAGACACGCGAGGATAGTCGACGCATATTCTAGCGGTCGACCTGGAATGTTTTCGTACATTGGCGCGCTGTAGAGAGCAGCGATACCCGCAAGGAAGTCGCGAGCAAGATCATTACCACCGGTTGCGGAAGCAGCGTAAGGACCGTATGCTGCAGTCTGGTAGTCGATCGAAGATTGGTAGATAGCGTACTGATTATACCTGTCAGTTTGCGTCATAAGGGGGGAAAAAATTGGAAGGTCTTACGTTTGCTATGCCGACCATGCAAGAGAAGATCATTGTAGCGATCCATGGTATTCCATAATCGGGACCGAGCGACGTCCACGCGAAGCCAAATAGCCCTATGGTTTCGAGTGGCGCTAGGAACAGGAGCCACCAAAGACGTGCTTCCGGTTTGACAGATTCCGGCCCGTCACGACGTCGCCTCATGCGGAAGTGATGAATTGAAGGAAGGTAGGACAGATATGATAGGATGTAACCAATGAGTAAGCTAAACCTTGATTAGAGACATGGTTGAGGGAAACTTTAGTGGTCCTTACGGTAGAAAAGCTAGACTGATGCCAATCACATCAAATCCCCATTGCTCATACACTGGCTGGAAAGACTGTAGGAATGTGAAGATGAGGGCATCACTGAAGCCGGAGAGCAATGAGAGCCACAAAACGATAGGTTCTGTAAAGAACATATAGAATGGTCTAATCTTTTGTTAGTGTTTTTGATCCGGTTGAAGTTAGAGATGCCGGTGGATAACGTACCTGAAGAAGATGGTTCTGAACTCTTTGAAGGTAATTCTGGACTCTCGAATCTCATTCGGACCATATATGTTTGGGTCTTCACCAGTCTTGCGCCTTCTCTTTGCTTCGCGATCCAAAAGAATAGTTGCTCGTGTCTCCGGGTTGCATGTAAGATGGATAAGCTGGACGGCTCCACCAACGATTAACTGTACCCAGAAAATCCAGGGAAGACTGAGGTATTTCTCCACGAAGCCTCCCACGATGGCGCCAACAACAGATCCACCTACGGAAGACAAGACAAGAAAGGCAACTGCATATTCCTGTTCATCTGGTTCCCACATATCTGCGAGTACACCCAGAGTCACTGATCCACCAGCGGTGGAAAGACCGCCAAGGAAGCGGCACACAACATATGTCGCATAGTTCTTCGATAAAGCGCAAGGAATCTGCCAGATGTTGACTAGAAAGAGACTGAGCTGCTGGATCGGCCAGCGACCATACTCCTCGGACCATGGGGCCCAAAGCTCGCAACCAAAAGCATAGGCAACGAGGAAAGTCATCTGCGGAATGCGGGCCATCTAATAATATGCATTAGCAAATGTTCTTTATCATCCGACGAGTTACGCTTACTTGTTTGCTAATGCCAAACTCCTCACTAATGTGGGCAACGCCATTGGCATACATACTAGCATTCATGTTCATGCTAATTTGGATGAGAAAAACGACGCCTAGAATCTGCCATTTGCGCCATGTCGGAAAGCTATACCCAAGCTTATCCCAAGCATCAGAGTCTTGGAGCTCGATCTTGTCGTTTTTGATTATTCGGTCCGTTTTCTCTTGCTCGAGTTCTCGACCTTCGCCATAGTTGGGGTCACGCTCTGTTTCTGGGACTGCAGTCGCCATCGTGACAGTGGAAGTGAGATGGGGGGTTTGGAAGAGGCAGAGGAGAAGTACGGCACAAATTAGAGCACTTCAGCCTTCACTATGTACTCGTCTCACACATCATATTCACCGCAAAACGCACTCTTGCTTGTCCTAGAAATGGGATTCCGATACCCTGGCCGGATACGTCACAAGCCTGTGGCTTTGTCTTGGAGAACTTCACCCCGCCAATGCCCGCACAAGAAGCTTTATGCCAACAGCCATGGCTTCGGCAAAGAGGAGCCAAGGTGTACATGAGACACGGGAGCACGCCTGATTGACAGTCATCGACCGATGGTGGGATTCATTTCCCCATGGTGGTGGTGCGATGCCAAGACAGAGGATGAGATATGACATCAGGATCACCGTCACGGCCGGCTTGAGGGTTGCGCAGCAAGCATTGTGGCTTGATTCCATCACAGAACTTTGGTTTGATAAGTCTTGGAGGTTGTAGGCGGTTTTCTAGATGTGTGATGTCATCAGAAACAGTGAAGGAAATCAAAAAAACGTGCCAGCGCGCTGACAGTTCCGTTTGCGACCCACCTCCCGGACCGCAAACCATGCGACAGAATCTGGGGAATGGCGCTAGCCTTATCGGGGCTCGTGATCGCTAAACACCAGCAACAAGCGGGGTTTTGCGACTGCAGGTTGGCTTAAGCATACAATACAGCTTTGAATTAAAGTCGATATGGTTTGAATTTGTTGCAGAAGATCAATCGTTTGCCTTCTGTACCACCGAATCTTCTCAGAAAAAATGAAGCCTAAGCCCTCGACATGCGGTGGCGCTTTGTCTAACAATATGTCGTGGTGGTGATGTTTAGATTCAGAAGGGAGCAGCCTGTATACAATCTTGGTATAATTTTGCTATCTGAAAGCAAGTAATTCATAGTGAGTCTACTTTAGCATTAACCTACATTTCATTAAGTCGTTAAACCGCCATTCGTAGGGCAGATGAACCATTGGAGAAGGTAGTAAGTAAGCACTGCTCATAGTCATCGATCGCAAGAAGAATATCTACCATATCCTGCCATGCAATCTCCGTTGGGTTGTACCGAATACTTCCACGCAGCTGGTTTACGCTAGCGGTAATATGTTCGGACCCTCAGACCGCTTTTTTTTTTATTTTGCAGGCTCTACCCAAGCTCCCCCCATTAGTAGGTTTGAAATAGCATCTACACAAGCATAAAACCTCTCCCCTTA
>Ga0181470_100190_pt1 | contig 15501 bp, 24 predicted proteins | sample InSIn5SAF170_FD_119082 | JGI IMG/M metagenome (GOLD analysis project Ga0181470, IMG submission 119082) | Clean room microbial communities from NASA Spacecraft Assembly Facility at Jet Propulsion Laboratory, Pasadena, California, USA -... ...
TTATAGTATATACATCCATAAAAAACTGCATCACTAATGAGGTTATCGGAAGATGATCTACTGCCCAGTCGTGAGAATTTGGACCTCAGGAGTGCATAATTTCTTCTCTTGCGTTGTGTCTCGTAATACTTTCTCAATATCATGTAGGAGTCAAATAAACAAACTCCTTAACTTCACTTTTTCTGTCAACATGCTTCACCATTCTCTCTCCTTCATAACACTTCACTCTGATTCGATCTCTACTGTTCAGCCAAAGCAATACGACACATACACGACAACGTGTGAATTGACCTCGCATTTGGTCCTCTTCTTTCCTTCTCATAACGATTTCGCTTGTGAGACAGAGAAGGATCAACAGTCATGCCAACCCCATCGTCCTTTACCTCCTCACATCAGAAGACAGCGGAAACCGTCCTGAGTCGTCTTGCAGCTCAGCTTGGAAAGCAGAAGAAGCAAGCAAGAGAAGTCGTTGGGAGTACGAAGAGTGCTTCTTTGCTTCGTGAGGGTGAACATAGTGTTGATTTGCCCCACGGAAACGGCGGTTCCATAAACCACGACGGAGATGTGAAAGACGCAAGCAAGAAAGCAAACTTGAAGTTGTCGAAGAAACGAAAGTTGGTTGACGAGGGTGAAACTGGTGGTGAAGTTGATTTGGTAAAGGAAAGGAGAAAGAAGAAGAAGAAGGGGGAGAAGAGCAAGAGAGAGCGTATTGCTGCGAGTAAAGATAACAATGGGAAAGGGCAGAGAACGGACGCAACGGAGAGAAAGTTTGAGGTGATCGTTGAGACTGCTCCCGCTGTTTTGGCTTTATTGTCTGAGGAGTCAGCTTCGACGAAGAGAAAGAAGCACAGGCCTAGAAGGTCTAAGACAGATGAAGATGTGGTTGATAAGAAGGAGTTGAAAAGACATAAGAGCAACAATGAGGCTATACACGACGAGGCAGTCGATGGCAATGGAACGGTTGAACAATTGGATGTGCAACGACGAGCAGGACTCAAGAATGCGGAGGCAAACCTTCACATCAAAGCAGAGACTGGTGCAAGTGAGAAAACCTCGCTTATTGCGGAAAGCATGAAGGAGCGACTACTACTTACAGTCAAGAGTGTCAACGGGCTTCGATCCAAAGTGTCGCAAGACAAAGTCAACAGAGCTCATCACAAGAAGTCCGAGAAGAAAGTATTACCAACAATTGAACTGCCAGATACCACAATAAAATCACAAGATACGCATTCAGAAGACATATCTGATGCAGACGAGGTCGTTCTCAAACATATCAAGAGAGAACGAACAGGTGAACCAGTCTGGGGCACGCGAGACGGCTCATCGTCAGTTCTTTTGTTCAACTCAGGCGTAGATAGAAGTCCTGCTCCGTCTCCTGAAGTCTCTCCATCCGCTGCTCCTGTTCAAAGCAAGGCAGCGCCTACTGAAGAAGTCAAACATGGCACCAAGAGGCCAAAATATACCCCGATCCTACCACCTCCTCGGATCGACTCGCTAGCCAACCTTAGTAGACACGAGAAGCAAGTTACAGATCAAAAGCAGCAGAGCCTAAAGACAGCTGCAAAGCATAAAGTCATCCTCCCACCAACGCGAGGTCTCAAACACAGCTTGCCAAACTCACCAGCCCGCCCCATCTTACCACCTATCAAGCTAGACCCCGACACAGTCAAGAGTGTTCCTAACAGGAAGCATGAGCTTGGAAGCAAGAAGCGTCCTCTGTCAATCAGTAGTGCAAGTGACTCCTCGGAGCCTACACGAAGCATCAGCAAGCGTCGTCGCAAAGTTTCATTTCAAGGCTCACCCATTACACCTGATGATAAGGCAGATGTGATGCTGACCGAGCAAGAGGAGTGGGAGGTGACCAGCGGGAAACTTCGAGAGATCGTTAGTCTGGCAGACGAAGATGGTAACACTTCTGAAGTTACTGATAGTAAGTATATTCCTTGGTCTTTTTCTGAACCCGTGGACACGAATCAATGATGACTGATGTGAGCTTATAGCTATCGCTTACTCCTCGAGTTTTATACGCGAACGCATGAAGCCCATAAAGATTGGAAAGATGGCGGCCTTCTCTATTGTTCGTGTTGACAGCGATGACGCCGTGACTTTATCAATCAGCGGCGACGCGGAACATCGTGTGATGATCTGCTCTATGGCAAGTGGTCGAGTCAGCGTGGGCATTGACAAGAACAACTTCGGCATCGGTGAAGGTGGTATGTGGAAAGTTCGAGGTGATGAAGTGTGCCGGATTCGGAATGCAGGTGTTGAGGAAGGAGTCATCCACGTCGTAGCGTGTGCTTGAAGTCGAAATCTACTTTCTCATGAGATGGAATGACAGGAGTCTCAGTTATTGCTACGGAATTCATTTTCATTGCACGAATTTGATACGTCATTTGCTTAACCAAAATGTTGGGTAGTAAGCTTGTGCACAAATGTAACAGACATGGACGGTCAATGTTCAAAATTAAACCATACCCAAACTCTGATGGTTTCAAGACTAGCTGTACTGCAAATACTGATCGTTCTGTCTTTGACAGTGCTCAGTTCAAATTTTTCTTTGATATCATGGATCACGAAAGTTGGGAGAAGGTTCAACGCAATTGGCCTCACTTGGAAAAGTGAAGCGAGCAAAACAGTATGCATGAATGCATGCTTAGATTGTAATATGCTTTACAGCCAATATTTTATGCATTCATTCATATAAGCGACATGATGGCATTAGCGTTTTACGCCTCATCACCCTCACCAGCATCAATATTGAATTTCTTCCGTCCACCACCCGTAAGTTGCTGCAAAGCAACCTTGTTGACCTGACTTCCAACCTTCTTCTGCATCTTCTCAATCTCCTCCTCTGCATCCACGGTATCATTTGTCGCGAACTCCAGCACAAGGCGTCTCCCGAGCAAGTGCGTATCCTTGAGGGCCTCAATGGCATTCTCTGCCTCACGTGCGGTAATGAAATCCGCAAATGCGAAACCACGTGTCGAATGATCAAACTTCTTGGGCACGCGCACCGAACGAAGCTGACCATATGAGCCGAACAGAGAACGGACGTCTTTCTTCGTTGCTTCAAACGGCAAGTTCTTGATAATAATCTTGGTACGTTTCCCAGCGAGCTTCTTGGCTTTGTCTTCTTTCCGTCGTTCTTCGGCTGCATCTGCACCTTTGTGTGATGCTTTGATGGACAATTTGTGGCCATCAAGCTCGTAGCCGTCCATTGCCCTAAGAACAGTTTGAGCTTCTGCTTTGCTCTTGAATTCCAGAAAACCGAAACCCATGCTAAGAACTTGACCAGGTTTCTTGGGATCGGTCTTGGTGTTGACACGAGCAGATGAGAAGCCAGCCAAAGGCTTGAAGACTTCTGTGAGACGACTGCTTGTAGTCGAGAAGTTGAGGTTACGAACAAACAAAGTGGTCGTGTCAACACTCTCAACTTCATCTTGCGCTTCAAGCAGACCAGAAACAGATGGCTTCTGAACAGCAGTCGAAGTCTGCGAGGTTGACGTTGAATCAGCATCTTTGCTTACAACACCAGAGAAGACATCTTTGGGTGCCTTTTCAAGGAATAGGACTGAATCTTTGATTCGACGGTAAGCTAGGCTGGCGAATGCAGCGCGTGCATGCGTGGGTTGTGCAAATTCAATGATGGCAATAGTTCCAACAGGTGGCATCAAGACTCTCAGCACTTGCCCAAACTCCTCAAACAACTTTCTCAGCTCCTCTAGCGTCATTCCTGGAGGAAGGTTCTTCACCAGAATCGCTGTATCTCCTCTCTCTCGCTTCTTGAATGTGTCTAGAACAACACCGTGCTTCGCGAAGTATGATTTTGTGTCCTGAATAGCTGTTGCTTCGGCAATCGCCTGCTTCACACCAGCATCCGCAGAAGTCGGATCAAGAAGCTCTGACTTTGACACACCAAGTCGTTCCGCAATGGCGGTATTGACTGAATCCTGATTCATGTAGAGTGAATTCCAATTGAAATTAGCAGTCGCGTCAGCTTTTCGCTTGATTTCTTTCTGCTTTTTCAGCGGTAGTTTCGAAATTGCAAATTCATCAAGCTTGTTTTCTCGCTTGGCAGCAGCAGGCAAAATGTGAAGTAATCGACCTTGGAATGGTTCACCGTCCAGATTGTGGAAAGCTTCCGCCGCAGCATTCGGGTCATTGTATTGTACAAGCACGAATCCTTTGCTTGCCCCTGTCTGATCAACTGGTAAATGAACCTGGTATCGATAGTTAGCAAGATTTTGTCAGAAGACGTCAATCTTATATCATATGAAATTGGTAGTTGTTCTCAGAAAATACGAAGCATCTACTAAAATATTCGACCAGGTTCTCATCAAATGCTTATAGCATAAGCTGTCCCTATCTGGATAATCATCATGAAACGATAGTAAAAGCAAAAATGAAATCAATACAAGCTTACCTCTTCCAAAGCACCAAAAGGCGCAAAGTGAGCTCGAAGATCATCCTCCGTAGCGGTATAAGGTAAATTTCTGACAAACAGTCGTCCATTGGATCGAATTGCTGCAAGTGTCGGGTCCTCCTGTTCCGCCTCTTCAGCTTCAGGTTCTAGTTCATCTGCGGCAGCTTCTTCATGTTGTGTGATTGGTAGTGGTTCTTCCTCGAAAGACTCGAAAGGTGCAGAATCTGATTGCTCGTCGGCCTTCGACGGTACAGGGATATCATCTGGGTCAACCAAGTCTAGTAGTCGACTCGTCCGACTACGTAGCCAATCATCGTCTGTCGCATCAACCTGATTTGGAGTTGAAGCCTGTTCCTCTCCTGCAGTCTCCGACACTGATGGTTGTTCGGCGACGGGTGCCTCGACCGCAATAACTGGCATGAGAGGACTCTTCTGTCGAGACTTCTTCGGGACAGCCTCATATTCTCCATCACTCTCGCCTTCAGGTAACTCAACGGCCTGAACCTTCGTTGGCGGTTCCATGGATACATCTTCTCCAACATCTGCTGTCCATTTCTTCGCCTTATTCGCAGGCTGCATCACCTCCAGGAACTCCTTGAGCTTAGCATCATCCTGCTCGACATCACCCCTCTTCCTTTTCGTCGCGGGTGTCAGCTTATCAGAAAGCTCTGCAGCCTTCTCCTTTCGCGCCCTCGCATTCTCACGATCCAACTCTCTTTGAGCCTTTCTTGATATGGGAAGTGTGGCATCAGATATCTAAAATCATGTGTTAGTGAAAGAGTTCTGGGATAGTCGCAAAGACGCCACCTACAGGTCGGGCAAGCTCGACGCCAATCTTGGACATGCGTATGAACGTACGGTTGAAGTATTTCACTGCCTTTGCGGCATCCTCGGGGGTCTTGAATCCCACATATCCTATCCTACGATGCGGGATCAATTTCGTATCAGTCGTCTCAAACTTCGCACCAAAATGACTCTTGAACTCTTCTTCCGAAATGGTCGGTGGCAATCCCTTGATGAAGATACGGGATGACTGGATGGGAGCCATGGTCGACATGGAAGGCGATGAGTCGAAGTTGTGAAGAACTTGACTGGAGGACAGTGTATGGAGAAAAAAAAGTTGTGAAAGGCATTCAAGATAGTGGAGTGTCAAGCAGCCACAGTGTGGCGTCGGAATAAAGTGCAACCGGCTACCGCCCGTTGTCGCTGCCCGCGAGTTGTGGATCAAAATAAACGGCATTCACGCATTATTCAGGGGATGCGAAAGACACCACTCTAGACCCTACTCATTCTTGTTCCAGAACATCATTACTTAAGCAAGTACTCACAGCAATCGTTACTCAGACAGCTCAACACACATCCGATACAATAAAACAACACACCATCGAAATCCGCGTGGAAGACTTGAAATAATACCTCCCCCGCCATTCAGTCTCCAGTAAACAAGATGTCTGCCGAAAAGTCTGTCAATCCCAAGGAGAAGCTTGAAGGTGAGTTCCCAGTCAGAGAAAGGCGCATTGCAGCAATCGATTCATTTAGACAGAGGTACTGATGGAATGATTGTACAGCGCAGATCAAGTCCGCAGATATGGTACGCACGCGAGCGCATGCCCGAGCAGCTTAACCCGCACGCAAATCGCTGACCGTTTCAAAGACCGAGGACATGCAGCAAGAAGCAATCGACACAGGTACATCCCACATCGGTGCCTTGGTTCTTGTGTCACATCATGGTTAACAGCAACGCAGCACAAGAAGCAATGACTAAATTCTCCATTGAAAAGGTACAAACACATCTCAACCCTCCGCTACATCCTCCAGATCAGCGCTAACTCGTTCTACAGGACATCGCACAACACATCAAGAAAGCCGTACGCAAGTCCTGAATCCCTGCATGCGTCGACGATGACTGACACCCAATGATCGCACAGTTCGACGAGAGAAGAGGTCCAACATGGCATTGCATCGTCGGACGAAACTTTGGATCCTTCGTGACGCACGAGACGAAGCACTTTATATATTTCTATCTCGGTCACTACGCGATCCTGTTGTTCAAGACACAATAGATCAGATACACGCTTCCACCAGAGCGCACCTAGGGCGTATCAAACACCTTGTCTTAAAAAAAAAAAACAGATGCAACGATAGCATCACTTTGGAGATTGCGAAGGGTACGGGAATAGAACGGGGAAAGAGATTTGTGAGGCTCAGAGAGGTGTGATAATGTTTGATTGTTACATGATGTTGGGGGAAAGGAAGGCTAGAAAGATATGTGCAAGGTAGTAGGTCGCAAAACATGGGGAAGATGTAGATGGTATAATTGAGAAATGAAAGGAAGAACAAAAATATCTTAATGAAATCAAGAGTGCACGTAAAGCTCGATTGAACTGTGGTTTTGCGCATGCCATACAAAAGACTGCGAAGCAACCCTTGTGGAACATGACCATCAGCAAGTAATTTTGAGTACACGCGATGAAGCCTGCATCGAAGGGAAAGAGCTGGCTTTGAAAATGAGTCGAGATGAAAGTGATATTACATCATGCGTACCCTCACTCGATCAGCAGTTGTCTCGAAATGGATCGAATGATTTGTAAAATGCTTCAGATTATCCTACTTGCAACTCCTATACTACGATGCTCCTACCCAGCTTTTTAGCTATGATGCAATGTCAACCTTGGGTATAACTCCATTGAACCGTCCATATGCACTTTTACCCGCTCCAAAACAGTGACCAAGAAAATCAGCAAAACTCCACAAAAGTGATATGATGAGCAGGAGGCTTTGGGGATGTGCCTTATCCAACCAAAATTGGACCTGCCGGTGTATATGCAATTATCGTTGGTATCGTGGCGCCTCCATCGAGGAGACCATATGTTACAAAATCAAAATTCCGCCATTGATCAACGTGACATTCGAAGTGCAGCCTGCTTGATTTTGCTCTTCATGTCCACAAGTCTCTCATGCATATCAATCAAATTGTCCACCTTCTTCTGATCTCGATCTTCTTCTCGAATCTTACTCAGCTCCTTGTGCAAAGCTGCATATTTTGGATAGAACAGTCGAAAGTTGGAAGCGATTTGTAAGGTAGTGGCATCAATCTTGTTGTAACTGGCCGTACTGCTTGCTGACGAGGTGGTAGAGAGCGAAGATGTTGAAGCATTGCGTTTGTGAATTGGTGAGCGAACAGCCTTGGAGCTGAAGTTGGAATGATGTCGTGGTGTCGATGAGTCTGAAGCAGCACAAGAATTTCCGGAGGAAGCAAAGTCGGATGCGTTGGTCGGTGGTGATGAAGCAAGTGGAGAAGACTTCTGTGGTGATGTGCCTTTCGTTCGTGCAGTCGAGGATGAGTGCTGGGAATTATTCTTGTTGTTGCTTTCGTGAGCTGGCTCAATGGGTTTCCCATTACCAGCTCGGACTTTCTTGCTCAGAGGCTGACTTGAGTCGCTAGTGCTTTCTTCCTCTCGAGCACGCTTCGGAGCAGGAAGTGACTTTTTGGGTGCAGGTTTGGATGGAATTGTGGTGATGGTCGCCTCTTCGTCATCAGACTCTGTAACAAATTGGTTGGATAAAGGTCTTGCTGCACTCGTCTTGCCAGTCGCTTCCTTTCTTTGGACCGGTGCAGAAGTAGGCTTGGATTTCGTCGAGAGCAAACGTTTCGATTGAGCTTCCTTCTCGCTGATCCGCTTGTTCTTGCCAGTGCTAGGTGGTTGTGAAGATGATCGGTTGACCGTATCTTTCTTGACCTTCGCCAGTGTTTTGTGGGCAGGAGCTTCAGATTCATGACCTGGAGTATCTCGACCAGAATCCGCATTTGAGACGTTAATCTTCGGCGTGCGAGGAATTGGTCCCTGGGCTATCCGTGCTTGCACCTTGCTTAGTGTCTGTCCATCCCCTCTTTGTTCCAATGGCTTTAATCTTTCCCACTCATCGTCGTTCGGTGGGATACGTAGACGATCATATTGCTTCACAGCATTATCGATTGCTTTTTGCCGATCCTCTTCGTTCTCATAATTAAATGTCCACACGTCTAGCTCTTTGTAGTAAGGTTTGAACAACTCATACGCCTGCCCATTCGGAGTCTTATCCGCCACCTTGTTGAGTGCCTGCTTGAAATCATTATCTGAAAGGTCGTCGACTCGTTCTCGAAGTTCTTTCTCAGTCATTGGTCGTACTGCAAGAAGGTGAACAATTGGTTTTCGCTTAACCTTGGCTTGCTCCGTAATCAACTGTGAAGTTGGGACCGACGTTGGTGCAAGAGCGGGTGAACCAACTCCACTAAGTGCAGGACTAACAGGCATTGATCGAGTGGTATCCGTGAGACGTCCTTGCTGGGACATGATCTTGCCCTTCTTGCCACCAGCTTGCAAGCTGATGAGCTTCGTCCTGTAGATTGTCAACAGCCACTCCAACTCTCAAGCTAATCCACACGTACGTATTCTCCTCCTTCTTAGCCTTTGCTAAGGCCATTGATCTCTCCAAATTTTCTCTTGCAGCATCCACGCCAGCAGTCACTGATTTCGTTGCATTGGTAGCACTCTTCTGAAGTGCGGCCGCTTTTGCTGTATACTTGGGATTGAGCATCTTTTGAAACGCCATACATGGTGCTCCCACTGGGGCCATGATTGTCTTGTCGGTCGAGGAGGAAGGATTGGAAGTAGCGTGGTAGATTTCGTGTGTAAAAGGATCTTTGTACTCTGCAAGTTGTTGTGTCGTATTTCCGAAGGAGATGTTCTGCAATGAAAGATATGTCAGTATATTACTTGGACATGTTCATATTGTAGCGAAAAGCTGGTGAGTTGTGTTGTCTGTACTGCATTGTGCACTTGCGTCACAATAGCATGCAACTCATTTCACTCTCGCCTCTAAACCCCAACAATTTAAAAATTAAAGGTCTTACCGGTCGAGAACCCAAGGACAAATGGATCTGTTTGCCATTTTGAACGCATTGTATCATCTCCTCAATGAGATCGTCCGTCAAAGTCAGCCCGATTATGTCCTGCGAAGTGGATTTCGAGGTTCGTTCGGAGACGCTTTCGAAGGACAAGCCCGACGCTGGAATGTCGAGCGTCGGCATCGTGACGAATTCGTAGAATCCAAGGCAGGGCCTGGATGTAAGTATGGTGTGAGAAGAATTCACGGTGTCTCGAGTCGTCCCAGAGTCATCAACAATGGGAGTGACAGTCGAAGTGGTGGTCGACTTCTCTGCTATCTCGACGTTCCGAACTCCATCTGTGACGAGGTCGGAGGGTGGGAACGAGGAAACGACTGGAAGGGTGGGTGATGAGCAGACCAGTAACGCAATTACTCGTCACAAACCGTGTAAGTACAGACTGGTACGATCAATCCAGTCAGTAATCACGATCTCTGCCCGTAAAGAGAGACGAGAGGGTATGAGGAGGGGACGAGAAGACGTGCACCAGCAAAAGTGTAGGGCAGCGCAGTAGCAGCAGCAAGTGCAGTGCTGAGAGCCCTTCAGTCCATTCGTTCCCTTGGAAGCACCGCTGGGAAGAAAGAATGGAGCATGGCCGCCATGCCTGCCCGTACCCATTTGATCACTAGCGGATCGAAAAGCTCACCTCGATATTTGTGATTCGCCCACAGTCATACCAAGAGAGGGGACCAGGCCGGGGTGTGTAGGACAGCGAGTCGGAGATCCCAGGGTTCGCTGGCTCTGGCTGCACCGGGCGATGACTTTACTTTTGGGGGTGTGCGTTCAGCTCGTGTTTTTGGAGGGTGGAGGAGGAGGAGGAGGATTGATAGTGCTGTTAATGGTTGACGGAGGGTTCTTGTGTTCGGTGAGAAACAGAGCACGAGCACGAGTAGTGGTAGGAGAAAAGACGAGGATGATAATAAGAAAAAAAGTTCTTCTACGTGCAACCCAACTTTCGGTGTGAATCAGTCTCCCGGAGCACCAGAACAGAGATCGAGGTGAATGAGTAACCCAGCCAACGTCAAGTCAAGATGGATGGAGCTTCAATCCAGTCTAGGCGTTGTCGCTGCCGTGGGGCATTCCAGCTTGTTTTGTAAGGTGTGTGTGTGGATCGATATCAAACCACTTCCGAGAAAATGGTTTGATCCAGCGAACAATGACATCTACCTATCTATCTATAAAGGCGTGCTTCCTCAACAAACACGTCAAAGAAACCGAACAAGAATCACTTTGTGTCTTCGAGTAGCAAAGCATTGCCCTTCACACATGACAATGCGTGATTGTTCTCTGATGTCTCCTCTTCAAAGGTCCCACACAGATGACTGACTGACTTTCCTATCATGACGGGGTGAATTGCGGGCGAGCTGCTTACCTATCGACCATTGTCGTCTGGCAACTCCGAAGACTTGAGAGCGATAGAGTGATGGCATTCTCCGAGAAAGACCTTACAAATCGAGCAGATGTAGAGCGCAACAACTCCCTCGACTGCTGATGTCCGCCTTTCTGCTTGCTGCTGACAAAAATGCTCATGCGAGCGAACGCTTGTCCAAACTCCAGCCCGCAAGACGGAACGTGGCGTGCACATCATGACTTTGACTGCAGCACCCGCAACCCGGAATTCTTCCGTTTCAAGTCACCTGCTTCGTCGAGCCAGCACGAATTCTTTGGTACTCCCACACAGCTCGACGAATGGTCGTCGTTCCTGATTTATCCGGCTCCATCAATTCAGGAACAACACCACTTTCGGCATGGAATCCTTCCTCGATTGGGCCATGAACTGGATGGCTCGCTTCCTACCAGCGCAGAAACGAGGAAAGCCAAAAACCGTACGGAAGACAAATTCCATATTGTGCCAGTACCCCAGACTTTGACGATATTATCCATATTTGATGTGGCTGGAAGGCACCCTCACACTTCATCTACAGATGGACTATTTGGTCAAATGAAGGAATCATCAGTGGCACACTTCTTCTCTTGGTACTTAAAACTTGATATCATGCAACCAGTCGTTGGCCATACACGATATGACACGGTCTGGCCTCAGTATGGCAATGATGATCATGGGCTAATTCTTCGCGTTGCGCGAAAGGGTATTTTCTTTTGCCTGGTTTCTCGCTACAATCTCCTGGTTTGATGATTCGTCGCTGGGAGATCGCGCTGAAGATGAGTTTTTGCATTTCTTTTTCCCTTGATTCCTCCCAACGTCATACCATGTCTCGGGCAGACTTGAACCCTTTGGCCGCGATCTGGACCAGTCAGCCATGGATGAGACTCACCATTCCAGGCGAGCTCTCTTCTCAACTTTTCCATATTTTGCGCTCAACAATGGCTATCCGTCCCCTCAAAGGATTTACTTTCAAAATGCGTAACACTTTACTTCAACCAATGTCACACCAGATTTCTATTTTGTACCACTTCCCTTCCTAATTGTATCCCGGACCATCCAATCCTTTGGGATGAATCTGTAACACCCCAAGCAAGGAAAACATGACTACCGAAGCGCCCCAGCCCTTCTCGTATATTCGGTACATTCAAAAATAGACTCTTGTGTTTCAACACTTGTCCAATCCATCCAACAATGAACTTGATCAAAAGCGCAAGGGCAGACTTCCAATTTGGAGAGATATCCTGAGGTCTAATTTGTGCTCGTACGCCCGAGGCTAGAATGAGTGAAGAGTTTATGATGGTGGGGTGTTCACAACGATGGAGGGGCGAAAAAGTCTATATGGACACACCATTTTCAGGGCGAAAGCCTATTGAAGAACGTGGCCAGCGGTGTCTGAGTCTTGAGACAGACCGAAAGAAGGCAAGGCAAGCGTGATGATGGAAGGTGGACTCTTTGCCAAAGGGCCAGAGAGAACTTGGGAGGAGTGTTACGATATCAGGCTTTCTCGACCTGCCGCATTCGACCAGTATGTGAGATAGTTATCTACCGAAAGGATTGTTCCACTGCAGAATAAGGCGAACAATATTTGTTACCCAATCTTACATTCCACATTTGATCTCACCACCTAAGAAGTACAGAGAGCGTCATCATCATCATATAGTATCCTACCATCTAATTATCATGCCCTCTCATAGAAAATGTTTCCTCTCCACTTATGACTTCAAAAAAAGGTTCGAACCAGGACAAAAGCATCTTGACGATCAAAGCAGATCCGATCGGATTCATCCGGTCTCGCGAACCAACCAGAACAGCGCAAGTTCATGCATGAACACCCTGAACAAAACGTCCGGCTGTGTGTGGGTGTGTTTTGAGAGCAGAGATTAGAGTCGTGTCAAGGGCCATTTCTCTCAGATCTGGGATGCTACACTTCGCAAAATTAGAACAGACGATATGAGACACTGGTGATGCATCACGACTCAGCATTACGTCCTGTTCCTTTCATCAATTTCTGTCACTTCTACGCAGGCTTTATGACGTTGCTGTGACTCAATCATGTTTCTTTGAAGAAAGATTTGGAGGGTTGTGAGAATACGAGCAATCTCTCTATCTTCACAGTGGCAGACGATTTCTACCATCCGCCACACACGGTTGCTGTCCTAAACAAAGATGCCTTCTGTACACTAGCATTGAATAATCCATGTTTGACAGTGAGAAGACATGCAAGAGCGTTTCTTCAGCCTAGACATTCTCTTGCATGCTGCCAGTCAGCTTTGAATATCAAGCATCTTGCTTCGCACACCAGGTCTCAGGTCAGCTTAGCATCGTAAGCCCTATTCAAGGCAAGGGAGAAGAATGGTTCTGTGTAACGATCGCTTTTGGAGCCAAGCGAACAGGGTGTGTAACTCTTTGACAGACGGTAAGCCTTACATACTCTAGGAGACTGCTCATCACGAGAGTGAGGAAAACTTGACAACAAAGTTCTGTCAGGAATACTCGAACGAAGACAAACGGAAACTCTCAACGTGGATAACATATCCTCCAGACAGCGTTCGAGTTTTCTCCCCCACGTAAAAAGGCACTGAGTTCCAAGCCAAGCTACGGTCCGCAACCCCTTGTCGACCACGCTTCTTGCCGTCGCTTCGGATGTCTGACCGTGTCAAGAATAGCGCTGCTACAGGTGTCTCAGTATCATCACCTCTCTTCCTGCTTTAAGCGCGAGATCAGTTGAGAGAAGCGATGTATGATAGTTCGACACGTCTCGGAAGATGTTCCGACGGCAAGAACGGAGGAGATTCTGGGAATTTGTGCCTGAGATGCAGGTTTGAGCATATATATATATATACATCAAAGAGATGATTGCTTGGAGGGTGATTTGTCGTGCAGGTTCCTCATTTGCATATGAGGAGAAGATTCTCGATGTAGCGTTGCATTCTGCAGGTCTCGACCTTCGCCTGGCTGACAACGTCTCGCTAAGTCGTGTTCGTACACGTTTCGAACATTGTTGTCCTATCGATTTCCAACAACTACCTAAATTTTGAAGGGGTTGGGGGTTTCACTTCAGGCTCTCTTCTGCGAGGCAGTAACCTTTACTGACCAATTGATTTCATCTCTGGCACATTTAGCTGATCTGCGTGAGGTGCCACCACAACTGACAGCAAGAGCAGGATAGTACTCTGCTAAATTTCAGAAAACTTTACTCACCCCTATGTACCTCAACATCCAATGATCAATGCGTAGGTACGATTCCCAGTGCTTGTCAACAAGTAGTATCATCCTCGAGAGACCAGTGCCAAGACATGTCCTGAAGTACAACCATACATCAACTGCAAGCACTTCAAGTACAGAAATGAATTCTAGCATGCGTAGAAGGTACCGAAACTAATTCATGCTCATTATCATGGACTTGAAATATCTAAGTAATCATGTTCTTCACACTTTACGTCTCGCATCAAGCATCAAAGCCGAGAAAGATTCGATGAAGTCATCTATGACACTTCGCTAAACCCCGCCAGTCAATAACAAAGCTCCCCTTTAGCATCTCACATTCGAGCCATCACAGCACGACATCTGATGGAAAGTCACCAAAGATCGCACATCTACATTCTATTCTCCATCATACTCTGTATCACACTCGCAATCTTTTTCGCACCTCTCAAGCACAAATCATCTATTGACATAGACACAATGGCTGCAAAGCAACTCAACGGTCAGTTAGCGTCCTTCTGACTTGTGTGTGTGTGTCTTTTGGGAGATATCTCTGATGTTAACGAACGCCTTTCATAGTTCTCAAGACGCCACTTGCGTTCTTCAGCAAGGATCCGATGACCGGTTTCTATCGCAATGGGTACTGCCAGGTTGGACCTGAGGATCACGGCAATCACGCTGTGGCAGGTACGTCGTCACTCACATATCTGAATGATCAATCATCATGAAGATATACAGCAATCCCTTCTCACTTGCCCTGTCTCTCTCTCTTTCTTTCTTTCTTTCTTTCTATGATATTCACTCACTGACACTGACACTGACACTGACACTTCTTCTGAAGCAACCGTCACGTCATCCTTCTTGAAATTCTCCGCGAGTCGAGGCAACGACCTCACGCAGATCGGCTTGAAGGACGGCTGCAAATGGTGCCTGTGCGTGGCGCGATGGAAGGAGGCGGTCGATCACGCCAAGTCGCTCCCGGAGGGCTCGAAGGAGCGTGACGGGTTGGTGCCAAAGGTGCACCTGGAGAGCACGAATGAGAGTGCTTTGAAGACTGTTGGGATTGAGGATTTGAAGAAGTTTGCTGCTTAGTTACGGATGTCAGAATGAAGAAATGAATCTTGTTGAGAGTCACTGGACTGTTATGCTCGTGTGTTCTGAGCAAAGTGCTATGGTAATGTGGTGAAAACTCATGAAGCCATATCAATTGTAATAAGATGCCATATTCGCAAATCCGTCATGTCGAACTGGAATCGGGACAGGGTCTGCTGGAAAAGGTGTTTCTTGTGTATTTCATAGATGATGGGTTTTATGCTCACATATATCGTTATCCATTAAGATGTTCAATAAACAACACATCTGCCGTTCCGCAGTTAAAATATCCTAGTTCTTAATATACTATTTAATGTCGAGCGGTGATAGTCTTTTTCTGTCCTCACTATCCTTCTGCTGAACGTGTTTTAGTTGTCGCTTAGCTCTCAACATACTATGACCACTCTCATTCGTGTGAAAATCAGGTACAGAGTATATCCAAGAGCTTACAGTCTCGCAGACCCTTCC
>Ga0181470_100191_pt1 | contig 15501 bp, 10 predicted proteins | sample InSIn5SAF170_FD_119082 | JGI IMG/M metagenome (GOLD analysis project Ga0181470, IMG submission 119082) | Clean room microbial communities from NASA Spacecraft Assembly Facility at Jet Propulsion Laboratory, Pasadena, California, USA -... ...
GATGCAAAGACAAAGGGCCTTGAAGGCGCATTGGCGAGAGACCAGATCACAGATGTTGACAAAAAGGATGCGTCTGTCGAAGCAACACCATCCAAGGATACTGAGTCAAAAGATGTACCAGCGGTGCCTGATAAGCCCACAACAAGGAACACGGCAAGCAGCTCGTGGTTCTGGCTTTGGAGCAACGCTCAGAATGTTCAGGCGAACTCACCTCCCCCACAGCCACCCGCCAGTGGCTTCTTCACGCCCAATACATACTCAGACCAAGCAACCGACTTAGCGCCACCAGAGCTAGTAGCAGATGCTCCAACAGAACTACAGTCAGCGAAGCAGACCGCGACTTCAGCGCCTCCCTCGCTGAACGAACCAGTGCCGAAAGCTGTACAAGAAACTGCACAAGAAACTGCACAAGAAACTGCACAAGAAACTGTACAAGGATCTTCAAAGGGGCAGGCAAAGGCTTCTGGATGGGCCTTCTGGTATCGGGAGCCGGCTACGGATAGCAAGCCTGCAGAAGGTGAGGCGCAGAAGCACGTTGGCGAGGTGGCAGTGTTCGACACCCCATCACAGTCTCATCCGGAAGCGGCTCAGTTTAACGAGCAGGAGCAGTCGAAGACAGACACGCCAGATGTAACAAAACAACCACCGAAAGAGTCCATCGTGAAGAAATCGTTTGGTTCGCTTCGAGGCCGATCAAAGAAAAAGACCGCGTCCAAGGACTCTACCAACGAATTACAAACAGACACACCAACGTCGAGCGCACCAGCTACACCTACCAGGGCTTCTCCTGAACGAGAACCGACTCGCGCTGAGACAGCGCCTGCCGCACAGCCAGCACCTAAGCAAGCGACCAAAGCCAAACAAGAGCCGACCAATCTCATCCTCCCCGAGTTAGGCTCGACGTACCGCCTTGCCCAGCAGCCAAGCTTCTGGAAGCAAGTCCGTCAATACTTTTTGGGTGGTGAACCTGCGACTCCCCATCTGCACATCAATCCAGCGCCACCGCGAATACGGAAAGCTGTTGCCATTGGTGTGCATGGTTTTTTCCCCGCGCCGATCTTTCAGAGGATCATGGGTCAACCTACCGGCACGTCGATACGCTTCGCTAACGCTGCGGCCGCTGCCATCAAAGAGTGGTCTGAGGCTCGAGGGTACAGCCCAGAGATCGAGCAGGTAGCTTTGGAAGGCGAGGGCTTCATTGCTGAAAGAGTGAACACGCTGTGGAAACTGCTACTCAATTGGATCGACCACATCAAGGAGGCTGATTTCATCCTGGTTGCGTGCCACTCGCAGGGAGTACCTGTGGCGATGATGCTGGTCGCAAAGCTTATTCAATTTGGCTGTGTCAATGCAACGAGAATTGGTGTCTGCGCCATGGCAGGTGTCAACATGGGGCCATTTATTGAGTACAAAACGAAGTACTTCGGCCCAACTGCGGCTGAGCTTTTTGAATTTTCTAATCCCCAGAGCTTGGTCAGTCAAATGTATCTTGCCGCTTTAGACGAAGTACTCCGTTTCGGTGTGAGGATACTCTATGTTGGCAGCATTGACGACCAGCTCGTCTCGTTAGAAGTAAGTACTCCTGGTGTTGATCCCTTTACTTTGCTAACTGTTGTCAGTCCTCGACGTTTTCAACGTTATCACACCCCTACATCTACCGTGCCGTATTCGTTGATGGACGTATCCATGCACCTGACTTCCTCACCCACCTCGTCGGCTTCACGCTCAAACTCCGCAACCTTGGCCTTCCTGACCATGGCTTGATCCGCGAGCTCTCGCCCGCCCTCGCTGGCTCACTCTACGGCGGCGAAGGCCATTCCCGTGTTTACGAAGATCCAGCAGTATATTCGCTAGCTGTGCAACACGCTCTTGAAACAACCTCGCTTCCTGTCCCGCCTCAAGCGCGGCCTTCAAGCAGCGCAAGCTTCCAGGGCATTAACATCCCTGTCGTTGGTGAAAAGCTGGCTGCCAACGCTGCTGCGAAGGAAGACGTCTACAAGTTGCGTGTCAAGGACTACGAGGCTCCAGCCACTGCTGCGAATCAGAACCCGTACTTCCTTCCGTGGGCTATGCGTGGGTTGCTTGAGGAAGAATTCGTCAAGAGGGAGTTGGGAGATGAAGTGGAGGAGCTGTTGGGTATGTTCGAGGCATGGAAACCGACAGCGAAGCAGCTGAAGGATGTTAAATTTCGATTGGAGGGCGTGAGGAGTAAGCTTTGATCTGATTGCTACCTGTAGCACATTGGCGAGCAACACATGATGGTATGAGCGTTCAGTCATGGTTTTAATAGTAGATGATGGCGCAAATGATCTTCGATACCATGGTTCGGTCGTTTCATGAGTAGATACGTAGATGTACAGTATACTTTGATGCATATTACAGCGCATGCCGAATTTTGATACCCTCTTAGAACTTAACTCGATTCCGCTCCTCTAGCCCTGCACATGGCATATCACTCCGCGTCATAAAAGATCTCCTTATGCCGATGCGTCGCCTCCACAACCGCATTCGCAGCATTGAAATCTACAACAACATCATTAGCAACAATCTCCTCCCCCAATCAGATGCAATACACGTACCAATACTCGTCCCAAAATCCGTCGCGGCTTGAACCTTGATCGCGAGATTCCCGTGAACTTTCCCAATAATCTCCACCGCGTGGCCGACGGCTAGATGTGCGTCCTAGAAATATTCTACATTAGCGGCTGTCGGAACGCAACAACCATGATAAAACGTACCCGGTTCAAGATCACATCAATCTGGCCCCCAGCATCGATAATCGCGTTTTCACCACGCAGTTGCACGACTTTGCCTAGTACGCGCACGATGCGGTGCTGGAAGGCGGAGAGGTGGGGTTGCAGGACGCGGGGTGTCTGTGGGTGGTCCATTTTCGAGATCTGAGGAGGTTTTTATGGGGTGGTATTGATGGTAAAGAGGTGTTAGTGTCTGGTTGTGTGGATGTGCGGGAAAGTTGTTTATGTGGATTGTGGATTAGGCGTGGATGGGATGGGCGTTGGTGATGGCGAGTTTGACGCGTCGCGTGGAGTGGGGATCTTCGCGAAGTCACGTGTGGCGAAAATATGTTACTTCTTGCATTTGCGAATCGAGTGACATGTGAGATATTTGAATATGTAGTTGATTAATTAGTGGCTGAGATTACAAAGAAGTCTATGTCTAAAAGCTTTACCCAGCTCTTCTACAACAATGCAATGCCAGTAAACGCGCGTTTCTCATCTTGATATATCGTCTTCTTATTCTTTCCATCCATGTCGCAAACGTATACACCGCCTCCAAGATCAGTCACGTAAATGCGGTTGTTCTTGCTATCAATCTTCAACCCGATAGCCTCGTGGAATCTCCTGGCAATGACCATCTTGCTTGGCAAAATGGTGGGAGTCTCTAAAATGGGCATCCCTTCATCGTTGAGGTCCACTTTGCTCAGTGTGTTGCCCCAAGGAAGCTCTCCACGGTCAGTCCAGTACAAGCGGCTGTTCTTCTCGTCGATTTCGAGATCGATCGGTTCCGGGAGGCCGTAGAGGATACACTTGATGTCTTCGCGTGTCTCGGCTGTCTTTCCTTCCGGCATGGCGATGTTGGCGTTGAAAATTCTTCCACGGCCACCCTTAGATGGTCCCTTCTGACTCCAGTAGAACTTGCCTCGCGAGGGCGAAACGGCGATACCAACGCACCAGTTCATGGCATTTGCCTGGTCCGATGTGTATGCTGCTGTGCCGCCGTTCTTCGCGAGAATTTCCAGTTCTGACCCATCGTAGTTGCAACGGTATACAGTGCAGCCTTCCCGGTCACAGAAATATATCTTCTGGGATTCGGTGTCGAGACAGAGTTGCTTTGGTGTGTTGATTTTACCAGAATCGATGACAGTGCGTTGATCTGTGCCATCAATCTTTGCAGAGTAAACAGCGCCGTCTTTGTCACCTGGCTCACCCATGCAGGTCCAGAACATGCGCTCGCTGGTTTTGTCAATGGTGATACCATCTGGAAGTGCCTGGCCTGCAATGAGTGACTTCGGTGCCGATCCGTCAGTACTGAGTTGCAGCACCTCGCCTGCGCCATTGCCAGGCTCTGCTGCCGAAAGGCCGACATCGAGAACAATAATTGTTGGCTCAGATGACGACTTCCCATTCACCGCAACTCCGTTTGTGTGTGTCCCGTTGGTCGACGAATCCTTCTTTGCTGGAGGGTATAAGCCACCCTTGTCACATTTGGAGCCTAGCTTGCCGTGATCGAGATAGTTGGATTTGAGGTAGTCGATCGTGTGCGTAGACGAAAGACCCCGCTCGGCGATGTAATGGCTCTCAATCAGCGCAACGGTATCAAGTCCAACGTTGTCCATAGTCTCGCAGGGCAAGGATCCGGCTTTGATGAACATCTCGGTCCAAAGGCTGTCAATTTCCTCGGCATCGGAGACACCCTCGGATAGTATAGTCAGCGTCTCTCGCTTGACAGCCGCCCATAGTCGATTGAAGATGAAACCGGTAGATTCTTTTCTTGCGACGTAAGGCAAAGCAGCCGTTTCTCTGAAACGGTCTGACAAAAATGGGAAAATGCCAGCTTCGGTGTATCCATCCGTCATGAGCTCGACAACCATGTTCTTGGGAGGCATGTAATAGTGCGTATTCAGAACTCGTTGTTTTGTTGCGTCAGAGATCTTGCCGATCATCTCGGAAGACTTGTAGGACGAGGAGTTGGTAGCAAGGATGCAATCTTCTGGTGCAACCTTCTCGAGTGTTGCGAATGTTGAGATCTTTAGCTCGAGCTTCTCAGGAACCGCTTCAATGATGAGCCATGCATTGGCTACGGCATGCTCTAGGTCTTCGAAGACCTGAACATTTCCAGCTCTTGTCGACTTGGTCATGTTCTTGTATGTTGCAATATTTTCATCGGTATACTGGAGGCATTGCGCCCGCTGCTCCGCACTCGGATCACGGACCTGGACTTCATAACCCGCGGCTGCCCATGTACATGCTGCATGCTGTTAGTCGAGTCCCGAAGAGATACAAGCATCTCCAAACATACCAATCCTACGTCCAAGCACACCAGCGCCCAGAATGGCGACTGGGCGCTCCTCATAGTTTTTTGGCGGTTTCCAAGACATCGGAAGTCAAAGCTAATGACTGTTGTTTAGAGTTGGGTAATGGGGGTGAGTTTACAGAATAGCCAACTAGAGTCTGGAGCAGAACGATGACTTCAGAAGGACGTGGCGCATGTCACATATATACGTAAGTTGGCCGATGCTATCTGGAGCACTACACCCACCGTACTATCCGGCGCTTCCTGACGTTCATTCCCTACGTGGTGTTGCGACGTCATCGGCCGTCTAGCTCCCAGTACATCCCTCGTCTGCGCAGAGGTAACGAGCTACAAGCTATGGTGGTGTCCCCCATCTCGGTATGAATCTCGTACGAGACATCTGCTCGCAGCCGAATTGACTCTACCGGCCCCCAACAGCGCATGCTGATTGTTTCGAGGGTGTTGCCTGTGCATCGCAAATCACTTCACCGCGGGTTGCGGGGCGCTCCCGAGGTGGGCGAGAGACCCCGATTGGCCGCAGGGATTGCAGAGCCTCAACTAGTTGTCCTCGTGGCGAGTGGATAGGGATTTTTTGACGCGCGCCCGCCTGGACGTGCTTTGACGTTTGAAGCGCCTAGATTTTTTTCGGGAGCGATCTGTTAGCGTGTCTAAGTTGAGCCCAAGCTGCCGACCAACCGAGTTCGAAGTCATCTGTATGTACACAGTATTTGCATGACAAAACTCTTGGAGTTTATTGGATCTTTTACATGTGCGCTAGGTGAGAGAGAAATGCAATCGCCAGTCAAAGTAAAATAATTGATTCCGCTATGCTATGGCTACCAAAGAAAGAAGAAGGCACTAGAGCCAAAATTGGAAAAGGCTTGTGACTTCGAGAAAAAATCTCGAACATCAAACGTCATACTGCTCACCAACATTCGCACCTGGATATCAAGAACAACGCAAGCACTGCACTCGCGCTTATCGTTGCCTTCTTAGAAACAGAAAACCTCGTCGGACATCTTTGCAACAGCCCCTGGCGCCTTAAAACCTAGTGTCTCAAGAGCTTTCTTCGATGCATTGATCATCCCTGGAGGCCCACATAGCATGATCTTGGTGTCCGGTCCTGGTGCAGGCAGCTTCTCCTTCATCACATCTGCCGTGACGAACCCGCTGCCGTATGTCCAATTCTCTGGAGGACTATCAAGCATGTACCAAAGCTTGAAGTTCTTGGGATATCTCCTGGCGAAGGTTTCGAGCTCTTTGCGCAACAAAATATCATCCTCAGAACGGTTGGCCAAGATCAAGGATACCTCCGTTGTGTCGTACTCGTCTTCGCAGATGGCACGAATGAGCTGATACATGGGAGTGATGCCAGTTCCACCAGCAATCATGCCAATCTTCTTGCATTGTCCAACGGTGTGAGTGTAGGCTCCCTTGGGTCCACGGAACAAGACTTCGTCGCCAACCTTCAGGTTTGCGAAGAACTTGCCTGTGAGCTGGCCGTCCGGATACACCTTGATGACCAACTCCAGGAGACCGGTGTCGAGGTTGTTGGAAGTTGGGGTGTACGACCGAGTAACTGACTTGCCATCGATGGTAGCCTTGATGGCGACATGCTGGCCAATAGGCAGACCCACTACGTCTCTTGGGTCGGGAAGCTTAAAGCTGTAACGGAAGACATTCGGCGACAGCTGATCGATTCTAGCAACCTTCAGAGGCTTGAAATCTTTGGCGTCCAAGAAGCCTCGTGCAAGATGCGGGTTGGCTGGCTTTACGACTTGGCGCTGCTTGCGACGAGGAGGGTATTTTGTGAAACCAGAATCAATCTGGGTGAACTTGGAGAGTTGGTTAGCGACGACAGTCGCACCAATGGTCGAAATGACGCTGGCGACAGCAAAGCCTCCAACGAATGCTCCGTTCCCACTGGATAGTGATGAGCTACCTGTGGTAGGCAGCTGTGGAAGCTTGGAGAAAAGAACGCGCGGCGAAGGCCCATATGTAGTCGCGCAGTAGGCAGCACCGGCGAGCGCCAAAGAACCTGCAACAGCCTTGACGACAACTGACGACGTTGAACCAGTCTTTGCAACAGCAGTTGGAGGCACTTGTTGAACCAGCTTGACGTTCTTCGAGCGCTTCAGTTTCTCAGGGTTGGCAGCAATACCAATGAGGTAGCTGTTTAGAATCTCGTCGGCGTCCTCAGAATGGCCAACGTCTGCATACTCTTCGGTTGCATCCGCTCCCGCAACATCAATCAAGACGTCTGCGCCGCCCGGGTGGTCGCGAACGTACTTAGTGACATCGTAGACTACACACACAAGTCAGCAGCCGCATCGCAGAAACAATTCGCTCGACGCACCTTTTCCTTGAATGATTACCCAGAGGTCATCTCTAGTCGAATGCGCTGCGACGTCTGCCGCGCTGAAAGCAGGTAACTCGGCCATGGTCAGGATTACAGAAGAGTTGGAAGGGTCAAGTTAGAAAGTCTCGGGGCAGCAGTCAACCTCGAACGAACGGGAAGAGTCCTATTATGCACGCAGTCAACTCAGGCCTCCGCGCAGCCTCGGTCCGTATACGTTGCATTGGGATTATCATTGAGACGAGGCTCAACCGAGCATTTCGTGTCTGTGCTACATGGCAACTTTGACCATTTGGTGTCATACCGGACCCACAGAAAGAGATTAGGGCCATGATACCTCGGTATACTCCCGAGGTAACGAAAATCCGTCTTTCTTTCAGCGAATCGGAATCACTCTATATGCGGGCCGTTGTACAGCACACTGACGAGTACCCCTGCTTGGACCGTGCTGAGCTTCGGAGGCTCAATGCATGGTCGGCCGATGATACTTGACTTGATCGAAGTGCTCCGTGGGCCGTCGAAGTATCGGGGCCCGCACTAACTTATATGCCAGTCGTGTCCGACTCGATTCTTGTCCACTTGTTTGCTATCCAATTCACATCAATATAATGCTGTCACAGTCTTTCTATTTGCTGGGAGACGCCCCAGCGTCCGCGAGGACGATTGAAGCTGACGAGAGTGCTTCTTTGGACGATCTAAAGGACCTTATCGCATCGCACTTTGCGATCGTCGTTGCTGATGGTACGTTCTATGTTGTCGTATAAGAAAAGTTTATAATAAACATATGGCTGACCTGACTAGGTGTTGGCTTCACTCGCGGCGACGACGTTCTCTCCAACGTTAAGGAGATCTTGTCGTCTGAAGATGCTATTGCGATCTCAGTAGACGGACATGCGGTTCGCAATGTGCCTGGACCCAAGGGTCTCCCGTACATTGGAAACTTTTTTGAGGTTTTCCCAGACCACTTGGGCAACCACCAGCGACTGTTCGAGAAATACGGACCGATTTTCCAGACCACAAACATGGGCGGCACAGTTTACCACTCCAATGACCCGGACATTGCTGCGATCGCTTTCGCCGAATCAGACTTCTTCACCAAGAAAATTAACGAATCGCATCCATTGTACGGCATCAAAACACCCGAGGCCGGTGTGTTTTTGGGTGACACAGATACACCTGAGTGGAAGATTACACATAAGTTTCTGCCGCCTGCTTTAGGCCCTAGGGCTGTTCGACACTACGCTCCTACCATGCAGAAGACGATCGAGGACGCATACAAGGTCTTTGATGAGCTGGAGTCGATTGGCCAGTCATGGAACGTGTACATCTACATGTTGAAGCTCGGTTCGCAAGCCGTTGCAAAGTTGACACTGGGCATGGATATGGAGGTAAGCCAATAACGCGATGAGCACATGAGTGTTGCGCTGACTTGAGTTCCAGCATTTTGCCCATAAGGATGCCCCTGTACACGAGATGGTTCACTTGATTGCTGAGACATTACACTTGAACAAGAAGGTTACCTCATACGGAAGCTGGTACGCCAACTTGCCTTTTGGCGACCCCAAGTTGCTACGAACAAAGAAGGCTCGTATGGAGGTGATGGTTGAGGAGCAAATCGCGAAAGCTCAAGTCGGTGGTGTTGAGGACCTGCCTTTGCAGGAAGCGGCCGAGCGAGCAGCAAACATGGTTGACTATGCTGTCCGCGCGACAGACAACAAGGGCGAAAAGCTCCCCAAGACCAGCTTGAGGGAGGCCCTTGTGGTCGCTACCGGTGCCGGGTTTACCACAACTTCGTCGCTTCTTTCGTGGCTCATCTACGGCCTTGTCACTTATCCCGGTGTACAAGAAAAGCTTTTGCAAGAGCTCGTGGACAACGACTTCAACGATGAAATGGAGATCACAGCCGAGTTCACAGACAAACTCGTATACTTGGACCGTTTCATTAAGGAGACACAACGCCGACACAACCCCTCGTTCCAGCCTGGGCGAACCGCTAAGGTCGATTTGATTCTTCCTGGTGGCTACAAACTACCGAAGGAATCTGTTATCATTCCTGCCCTCCACCACATCCACAACAATCCCGCTCTATGGGACAACCCAGCGAAATTCGACCCTGACAGGTGGGACACCCCTGAGGTGAAGAACCGACACAAGGCTGCGTATATCCCATTCGCAACCGGCCCCCGTATGTGCATCGGTTTCAATTTCGCCCTGCAGGAAATCAAGATCTTCCTACCCAAGTTGATCTACCGGTACAAGTTCACTAAGGATGGTGACGACATCATCGAGTACGACCCCATGTTCCAGCTCATCAGACCAAACAACTTGTTTGTTCGGTCGCAGAAGCGCGCAAAGCTACCACCTAAGACAGAGGTCGAAGCTTAGCATCGACGACGATGAGCTGAGGTTGATTCGCTGTTTCTTTCTTTCCTGTAAAATTCCTGGATTATAGCATAGCACTGCTGGAGTAGATCAGAGATACCTTGATATAAAGATACTTTCCTATTGTCCCTACCCCCTACATGTTACGCAAACGCAACGAATGAAGTGTTAAAGTCGAGAGATGCTAGACTGGGTCTTACATGTATTGTTTTACCAAACACTCTCTGTGTTACTCAATCAATCCGATGCCTCACATCAATAGGATGTTGACAGAATGGCTAAGCTATTACACGTCAAGAACACATACGCGTCGCGGCTCGCGGAAGTGGCGATGCGATTGGTCCGTGCGATCGCGCCCAACCTCCGTAACCTTCATCGAACAACATTCACTGCATACACAGATGCTGTAGCTTGCGAAAAAACAAACAAGCATCTTTAAAATGGCTAACGGATAGATTAACAGCCCCAGGCCGCTCTTCACATGCCAGTGCAACGCCGCCATCGTTCCACCGTCGCCTGCCAAAATTGCAGGCGACGCAAGGTGCGATGCAGCGTCACTGTCACAGGCTTACCGTGCTCGAACTGTGCGCAGGATCGTACGGCGTGCGCTATACAGGAGAACAGCCATGATTTGTAAGGCTGAAATTACTGTCCATAAGTCGTCTCAGTGCTGACCGCCGTTGTGACCATGGACCAGACCCAAGAATGCTTTCTCGACGTCTGCACGTTATTCGTTGCCCAAAGAAACCCCGGAGAGCTTCTCCACTAGTGATCAGCATGCAAACTTGGGAAACAATTATCGGGTGTTAAGCCCACAAGCAGCTTTGAACTCACACCCTGCAATCCAGACCACCGCCTCCGAAGCATCACAGCCGATGGCGTTCGATGAAGCACACACGCTGCACCACACTGCTGATACTCGGCTGGATCCAGAACGTCAAAGGGATCTTGATGAGGAGCAAAGTGGAGCCGAGCTTTCCTATGCTGCGAGAGGGCAGGGGAATTCGAACTCAGGCACACCTTTTTATACTGGTAACGTAGATCTAAAGCCACTTGCATCATAGCAGCTAACGATGTTCGTAGGAGAGCAGCCAGGTGTGACCTCTCTGATTGATGTTCAGCAGCCTTTACCACGACATATCATGTTGAAACCTACCTCGCCACGCTGTTTATCTTCGACTGATCGCGAGTATCTACAACGCAAAGGGGTATTAATGCCTCTGTCAGCGTACTCACACAAGGAGCTTTTATGTGCATATGCTCGTCACGTACATCCAATGCTACCAATACTGCATCTCGTCAAATTGGAAGAGTTCAATTCGCCTGATTGTATACCGCCTTATAGCATGCTCCTATACTGGAGTATGGCGGTTGTAGCAGTCAACGTGAGCATGCGAGAACCATCGTTGAAGTGACAAGCAGCTGACAGTCATTTGCTCAGTTCGTCCCAAGCGATGTGTGGAAGTCAGAGAATTTCACATCACGAAAAGATATGAAAGATACAATGTATCATCGTGCTAAGGTTATCACCATATCACCAATGATTTGAACGAGAGACTAACTGATGCAGTGCATGTACGACAACTCTGGCGAAACTGACAAGGAAGTACTCCTGCAAGCTGCATTGCTTCTATCTTTCTGGCATTCCGAAAAAGACAGCCATTCCCAACCATGGTATTGGAGTGGTGAGTTCAATAAACTTGCGTCTCTTCCCAGAACACTGACACGATATGTCAAGGCGTTGCAATCAACTGGTGTCAAATCATAGGACTGCACCGAGATCCGGATGCCAACAAGACAAACCCATTGGTCTCGCCCCAGCGTCGGCGTCTCTGGCGACGGCTGTGGGCTAGCTGTTTGTTTCGAGACCGATGGTTGAGCCTGACTCTTGGAAGACCACTCAGGATCCGTCTTGGCGACTGCGACATGCCCTTCCCAACCTCTCAGGATGTGCTCAGCGATATTGAGCAACTTCCCCATGAGTCGCAGCACAGACGTATACCTGAAGATCTCCACTTGATGGTGGAGCATTGGGTTTCGCTAATTCGACTCAGTAGCATACTAGGAGAAATCCTTTCACTCTTGTATCAACAGCTAGGGAAACAACCAACGTTATTACAATTCGAAAGCTTGGAGGACGAACTCGGTAATTTCGTCATACCTGAACCTAGTGACTCCCATCAAAGCCCATTGGCGATGTTCAGCTACTACCAACTACAACTACATTATCAGTAAGAAAAGTGAACTGATCAGACCTGCATTGGATAGCTAACTGTCTCTCAGAGCCACAATAATCACATTCTATCGTCCCTTTGTATCATCCGTACCACATGACGTTCCTGCTGTGGCCAGATCATCCTGGAAGAGTCGAGTGCGAAGCCGTATGGAAAGTGCGGCGACTCAGTCTAACAGCATATTGGACTGTATCGCTCGCGAAGAGCTTGTGAGCTTTGCTAGTCCAATGACGTACGTTTCCCGTTAGGTTCTGTGGTGTATAATGGAGTCTCGTCGACTCGACCCTCAAGCATGTAACCTTCACTAACACGATTTAGCCCGCCACTCCTTGTGCCTGCTATGCATGTTCATCTTCTTGGCTGCAAGTCCGAGAGTCACTTAACCCGCCGGCTAGCATTCAACAAACTTGAAATGTGCATGACTGTCATGCGAGAACTACAAAAAGCGCATACCTCAGCATCAATTTTCTGCGGCGTTTTTGGAGAAGCGATACGCCAACTCATGCCAGGGCCCCTCGACAAAACGATATGGGGTGTTGCGCAGACGAGACGTCCCTCGACTGCCGCAACAGCAATACCTCAGAGCACAGAGGTCATCAACACGAACAACGACAATCTACAACCTGTCGTCACCGACGACATAATCGAGTCTCTGTTGAACGAGACCTCGACGTACAACTTTTGGGAATCGATCAACATGCCTGAGCAGCCTTTCTTTGATTACGGGGAACAATAGCTTTGGACCGTGCAAATACTCTGCCTGTCCAACAAGACATACACTGTAAACGGGGAGAATGCAAGACAATCCTGGCGAGCCTGATCAAGCCTGCTGCTATGAGCTTGCGAATAACGACGTCCAATCCTGGCAGTAGATTGCAACAATTCACCGGTGTAGTAACAGCTATCACTCTGTCGTGCTTGCAAGTTGATCTGCATCATCCAATTGGCGAGAACACATTCTCGGCCACAGCCTATACGGACTAATGCAAAAGTTCCGGAGTAGCCGCTCAAAGTGTTGACAGGCCTCCATCAATCACGGTCTCTTTTGCTTGAGAAAACTTTCACCATGTGCGACTACGAGACGCTTTCGCCGCACTCTATACAGCTCGTCACAATTTGGCCCGGCTAGTACGCAGCCCGGCAGACTCACGATTGCTGACTCGCTTCTTATGAAGCTCTGAGTTATCACAGTGACCACCCCTCTCCACAACACAAATTTAGCTCAACAGAAATGACACCAGGTTTTTGTAACAGCTGCGTGGCGAGTAGTATGTGATACTGTTTCGTCGAACTCCTTCATGTGATCGATTATCAGCGCGCGAAACGCTCTTTATTGTCTACTGTGTTATAAGTACTTACTTGGTACAACGCGTTAATTCAACCTCCTCTCTGGTAACTAGAGCTGTTCCTCATACACAACTCTCCTAAACTTTCGCCAGTTATAAAGCCGCCAACCCTGATTTGTTACCATTAACGCAGAAAGTGCATCAGAGCGAACGTGCATCCTCGCCTCCGATTGACAGTGATTTGCGCCAACCCAGAAAAAGACGTTTGCGATAGCACTAAGCGTGAGTAGTGCTGTAATCTTGAAATGCATGGAACGATTGGTAGAATGCAGAGCCAAAGAGATGAGAGAACGAGACTAGTCTATTGAGTAACTGACTCTTGACTTGATTAGATTCTTTGTTAGCCGGTAAGAGTATAGTGTTCTCAAGATCACAAGTGAACGGCAAAGGATCGTGAGAGCTCCGTATTGTTCTGCGCGTAATATCCATTGGCTACCTGACCACGGAACAGTTGGGCGAGTGTCCTTAGTACCTAAGTCTATTCCTAATTGAAGAATCCCTGCATTGGCACAAAGAGGGTTAGATTAAATTCATAGAATGCTTAACAGATATAAGATGTGGTCTGGACGGTTTAGTCTGGTTCGATTTGGGATGGTGATGTACAGATTTATGCGCCAAGACTAAAGGAATGTGAAGTCAAGAGGCTGCAAGCAGCGGCTTGAGTTAACAAGAATCCCATGTATTATTTATTGAAGCTGCTTGCATACAAGAAACAAGGGGGAGTTGAGTGCGTGCATTGTTTTTTCTTCGTTTTTCCAAGTGGCATGTGAGCAACTATCGAAAATGGGAAAGGTAGGATACATGGGCGACAGGGACTCGCAACCAGATCATGAGAATTTACACACACTACTGGGGCACGAAGGTATGATTTCTTAATCCGAAAGCGTGTTGACAAGTGCTTTGACCCATATTGTAGAAGACTACAAATAGTATCCTTGCAAAGACTACTTATGCTCATGTCGAGCTGCTCCCGCCTGGACCAGTCTGAATCTGCGAATCCTTACAAACTTGAGCAAGATGGCTTTCTTTAAACAATGCTTCTCTCAGAATACTCAATCCAGAGCAAAGGACCGCTACCCAGACGATATCATCTACCCTGTACACGCTTTGGATGACACCAAAACATTTCGCAGTCTCTTGCTAGCATGGACAATTTGCTTCAATGATGTGTTAGATGCAAACAAACTACGATGCTCATTGGCGAAGCTCTTGGAAATCGGGGATTGGAGAAAGATTGGCGGTCGGTTAAGGTTAAAGGTAGGCTTGAACCTGAAACTGTCATGTAAAGATGACTGACGCTCCTGACCTAGGCTGATGGATCATTGGAGATTCATGCACCGAACAAATTCACACCGGGGCGACCGGCGTTCTCTTACAGCCATACGACTTGTGAGATGAACATAGAAGACCACGACCTGGCTAAAAGTTTGCCCAAGGCTGACAAAAATTTATCGATCTGGCCTGACCCCCAACACTTCAAGGCATTTGCCGCTCGGCCTGATGCACCAGCGACACTCAAAGATATACTTTCGCCAGATACACCACAGATTTCACTACACATTACTTCGTTCGCCAATGCAACCCTAGTAGCGATACTTTGGCCACACACCTTAATGGACATCATGGGTCAACAGGCTTTACTTCACGCCTGGTCTCTGGTGTTGGCAGGCCGAGAGTCAGAGGTACCACCGGTACTTGGTGCTCATGAAGATGTGCTACGCACTGTGTTGGAAGAGTCAGACGAAAAGCCAAAAGAGTACATACTGAAGTCCAAGCAGCTGAAAGGGTTGGCGTTGGTAAAATTTGTTGCAAGGTTTGCTTGGGACATGGTCAGAGGCCCTGCACCAGAGACGCGCACAATTTGTCTACCTCCAGGAGGCATGACCCAATTGCGACTTCAAGCAAGTGCGAACCTCGTTGCTACGAATGGCGAGAAGAAAGATACCTTCATCAGTGACGGGGACATACTTACAGCATGGGCAATTCGCGCAGTTGCCGCTTCGCTTCCGCATCCACGTCCCATGACGGCACTGCATGCGATGAATGCACGGTTCCGAATTCCATCGCTTGTGGATAGCTCTGGAGTATACCTTCAGAATATGGTTCTACCAGCTTGCACCTTTCTATCTTCGGATGTTACTACCGGATCCTT
>Ga0181470_100050_pt1 | contig 15473 bp, 15 predicted proteins | sample InSIn5SAF170_FD_119082 | JGI IMG/M metagenome (GOLD analysis project Ga0181470, IMG submission 119082) | Clean room microbial communities from NASA Spacecraft Assembly Facility at Jet Propulsion Laboratory, Pasadena, California, USA -... ...
TCTCTCTCTCGCTGCAATCTGTCCGTTCGTTGGATCCATCTCAGATATCGTCGGCCGAAGATGGGTCGCCATGATCGGTGCTTCCTTCCTCATCCTAGGCATGATCATCTGTTCGACAGCGCATACCATGAACACCTTCATCGCCGGCATGGTGTTGATGAGTCGAGGATCCGTTGCCTTGGGACTTGCTGTTCTTGCTGTTCGCATGTTCCAAAGGTCCGCCTGTTGTCCTCGGCCCTACTCATGCGGAGGTAAGTCCGCATTGATACTGGGAACATGCCGTGTACATGAGCGCTAACTCCATCGATTCTGCCGCCAATTTCTGCGATAGCGGTAATAGGCAACTCGGTCGATGCGCCGAATTTGTGACTGCAGTCGGCTAGCAGCTCTTGTAACTAATGTGCTCGGCTCTTTCTTGATATAGAGGCGAATGACTCAATAAAACTCCCTCCAGATACTCCAATACTCTTATACGGACACAAAGAAGCCCAATATTGCTCACTCTCGAGGTCTTGTCATTCAACTGCGGAAGAACGCACTGTGTCCATTACGTCGAGTGTCATTACTCAACAAGCGTTTCGAGAAGACTTTTCTTCCGTTTAGTTCCGTCTTTCTCCTATTATTGTACGGTGAGCGAAGTTTCAAGATTATCAAGACGGCCCTCAGCCTTCCGAGGTTGACAGTAAGCTGTCTCACGTCGAGTTTGGAAGAACGGGGCAGCTGACGTCATTCCGTCACAGCTCCGCGCGTAAACCCTACCATCCCTCCACAACCCCACGGATAATATAAGTACGGCTGATAAAGATGGCCTGATCGGGAAACATGAACATCAACAGCTCGCAGAAAGATATCCGGCAGTCTCAGGCGGGAGAGCCTACATATTACTGGTTGCAACAGCCATTGCTACCTCAGTATCGATAGCGATCCGATGCGATCTTATCTTTGCGCCCGACCTCCCGAGGCCTCTCTCCCTATCATTTGACTTTGCAGCCCACTTTCGTCATCACTAAATGTTCTGGTGAACTGCGCTTGAAACATCAATTGACTTCGTACACCAACCTTCAGATTATGGATACCGAGAAAAACTATTGCATCGTCAACAAAGAGCCGCCCGTAACTACCGCCCCTTATTCAGGCTCTATTGAACATGATACCATGATGTTTATAAAAGGTAACATATGCTTCATCTTTTTTTCTCTCCTAGTAGCATTTATTTTACTTGCCGCATTTAACGCACTTCTCCCCGTTAGCACCTTCGCCGCGGTTGATACTCGAACAGTGCGGGCATAGCCATTCGGACATGTGTGGCATTTCTTTTCCTTTTCGTGGATTTATGGCTCGGTAGCGGTGGGCGTGATGGGACGTCGCAGAACAACGAGGATGAGGTAGGTCGATACAAGGATGTGGTCTTAGAGGCTTGTTTTTTTTGTAAGACAAGGCAGCGAAATGGCGTGTGAAAAGTTTAAAATATTGTGCATCGATATTCAGGTGTTGAGGTGAAGAAAGTGCACCTGCGGAAAAAGATTGGATGATATATGGTAATTGTTGTGTTCTGGTACTTTGGGGAAATGTAAAGTCCCTCTTTGGAAAGTGGTGAGAAGCGATGGAGGGGGTTCTTGTATTTGTTTAAAAACGCACATGTGAAGTGTTGAGACATTGGTGACCTTGTTTGCAAATGCTGCACTTTGTACACACACCGCGATCGGCCCGCAAACCCTAGGAGGCAGAATGCAGTATGGAAGACTCGGCATACTCAAAGCAAGCTTCAATACTAAAAAAAATCAGAATCACTTACCCAGTATCTTCCTCGAGCACTTCCAACGTATTAGCCGTACAGCGCGCTTTCTCAATCTTCCCGGCCTCGCCCTTCAATCCCACCAAAAACGCCATACTCCCTTCCACCGCCATACTCTCAACGCCAAAACACATGACCGCAACCTCCAACTCCTTCCTCGCGCAACCGACAGCCAAGTCCAACCGCCCATGTCTCTTCCAACCCAAAGCAGCATCATGATACGCCAGGCCCAGCGCCTCCCCCACCAACCCTTCCTCTTTGAGCAGCCGGATCAGTTCCAACGCGGCCTTCGGCACGGGTGATCTCCACAGCTGGCGCCGTCCTGTCCGGATACGCGCGTCCAGCAACAGCATGCGTGAACGACGGACGTCGCTACAGCAGGAAACGTCACTGCATGCGGGACAGGCACAAGTGAAGCCGTAAGCGGATAGTTTGGCACGTCGCGAACTGGTGGTTTGGTAGGGGCGCTCGTAACTTAGCTTGATCTGTGTATCGGCTGGTATGGAGACGATGGCGTAGATGGTGATTTGGCCCAGGCGTGCGTTCCACGCAAAACTTGCATTGGGGACGCAGGAGTGGTTGAAGCGTGCGCCAAGAGGGCAGATGGATGTGCGGGAGCCGGTTTGCCAGGCGTTGGAATTGAATATGTCGATTACCCTGGCGGCGTCATCATGCTTGGCGTGGCTATTCTGGGCGTAGAGGGTAAGATATTGGAGTTGTTGGGCGCTGTCGAGACTGGCGAATGCTGTTGTGACTGCCGAGTTTGTTCGCGGCTCTGCGACGCTGAATAGGGGGGTTTCGCTAAGGATAAGAGTGCCGGGTTGGATGTCGGTGGTCGCGAAGCAGCCCAAGCCTTCGCCTGAGGAAGGTCGCACCATGTAAACTGTATCCATCGCAGTTTTGATATTTTACCAGGTGTCTTATGTTGGTTCTCCGGATGTCCAGAGCGCCTCTGTATCCTTCAATCTGTGATTTGAGGCGCAGATTTCGATAGTGTAGTTACATTTGCTGCAATAGTGCAGCCTGGTGTTATTAAATGCATTGTATTTCAAAATGAATATGCAGAACTTGCAAAGCCGCCTCGCGGTTGGTTGTGGAAGTAAATGGCGACCGAAGGCAACAGTGTTTTGCTGCTTTGTCACCCCGAGCCATAGCACTCCAGATGCATGCTAGTGTGATGACGTCATGCGCTGTATCCGTACCCTTGCCCAGGGCCGAGATGGCTCGGCGGCCCTGCATACAGCTTTCTCGTGATTGTGAATGAATTGTGATTTTATCTACACATAAAGTCAATTGCGCGTTGGTGTTATTGCAACGCCCGGTATATGCCCAACGCGGCTCCGCGTTGTTTGGGCAGCGCTCATGTCAGATAAATCGTCACCCTTGCAATCTTCCGCGCACTGCTGTTGCTCATCGTGCCTTCTCACGGCGGAGATTTGGACTTCGCAGCTACGAGTCACTTCCTATCGCGTACTAAACAATAATTTGATCTTCCTTCACCTCCAGTTCAATCTTGCTTTTTCGTTGTTCGTTTTTCCTCGTTTTCCCCGTCTTTCCACTGCGCTTTCTTCATCTAACTTCACCGGTTTTGTACCACGCTCTTCTCATTCTCACTCTCTCCTTCCACCTCGCAATGTCGGGTTTCCAGGATACCACCGACGATCGTGCCATGAGCAACTTGAACGACATGCCAGCGGAACCTCGACGCAATCGCTGGGGCGAGGACATCAAACGTGAACGAAGCCGTTCGCCAGAGGCCCCTCGTCGAAATCGTTGGGGTGACGATCGAGGAGTCCGGGACGGCTACCCCAATGACCGTAGACGGAACTTCTCCGGATGTGATGACGAGCGTGACCGTTCAGGGGATAGGTCAAGAGACCGCAGGTGCAATCTAAGGTACCGCACGAGGGACCATCGGAGGGACAGTCCACTAGCAAGGGACAGCCGATGTTATCGAAGAAGTAGTTCAAGTGCTGACAGCCGTGGTGGAAGGAATAGCCCCAGAAACGGTGACGGTGATCGATGGTACCGTCCAAGAGATGAAGACGGCGATCGAAGGGACAGCCCAAGAGACGACAGCCGTGATTGGAAGGACCGTGCGAGAGACTTCAAACGCGTCCCAGGCTCAAGATACAACAAAGACAACGACCTACACTGGTACCCCGACAAGGGCGACTTCTCCCACTCCACCAAGATGCCTTCTCAGAACCCGCACGACGATAGGCCACGGAACCCAAAACGTACCAATAGCTGTCGTTCCGAGTCGTCTGAGCACCGTCATATGCGGTTTGAGCACAAACATGAATGCCGGGAAAATGAGCGTGAAGCTTTGCTAAGCGGAAGACTGAGTAAGGCATCCACTTATGGCTGTGCGCTATCTTTCGCGCTCACGCGCCTTTCTTACATGATTCATATACTGATTGTCATGCTTTCTCGTAGCCCCGCCTCCTGGTGCTGGACCCAACTGGGCAAAGAATCGGGTAGCGACTCTAGAAAAGTACGCGAAGAGGACAAAGAGACGACACAAGAAATATGAGAAGCGTATGCGTAAGGCGGCAGAGGCAGGACAGGCTTCATAACAGAGCGAAGAGCGAGATGATCTTTGTGGGTTGTTTGACAGATGCTGAGAGCCGTAAGCGGTCCGCTGAAACGGTTCCAATGCTTCTTCAGCAGCTACCATCGCCATCGCAGGACATGTTAGCTACAACCGCATCCCTTGAGACGCGAGCTCAATAGCCCATGACATACTAACAGGAATATATCATGATTCCAGCTTCATTTGCTTTGCTGGGCTACTGTTCAGTCTTTCCACCACTCTGTTGTAAAAGCGCTTCCCGTCGCTGTCTCATTCTCATCTCTTTTGCCTCTAACCATTCTACTTTCCTGCGTCTCTGAGCTTCCACGTGTGGAGAAACCTGCGGTGCCTGCGTGGCAGTATGAGTCGTTTGCGGCACTTGGGTCACTTCGGATCCTCCTCCGTCAGCCACGCCAAGGTCATTCGTTGACCCGTGTTCCTCTATCCCAGCGAATGGTAGTTCTCCCGGTCGGTCGTCAGCCTTGAGCTCATGCGCTCCGCCTATCGCGTGTTTGTACGAGTGTGAGCGATCGAGTTCTTGAGCGAGGCCGTTGCCAGACATCTCTTGGTATTGTGTTTGATATGCGCCGGTTGTTGGAGCAGCCTGGTGCGGTCCAAGGACGATCTTGTCACCATCACCTTCTCTTCTTGCTAGCTCATCGTCGGTAAGAGTGGATATAGGTTGTTGCGCACTCCGCTTCTTGCGGCGCCAGAAGTACCAGCCACCTATTATCAGAGCGAGGATGAGAACACCGCCGATTGCTATGCCAGCGATTGCACCGCTCCCAATACCTGTGCTGGAAGTGTTGGGCGCCGGATCACTAGGTGGCGCAGTCGAGGAGGTTCTGCTGGTTTCTGATGTCAAGGGTCGCGGCACTACTGAGGTATTGAGCGAACTTGATGGATTGTTCGGTGTCCCGTTTTTTGAGGCGCTAGGCTGGCAAACGAAATCATCGGAGGCAAATCCGTGAAACCTAATACAAGAACATTATCTACCGTCGTTGGAATTCCATTCGGTAATATAGTAGCATCCTTCCCAGCTAACAGGCCCAAGCTTAGTGGAAATTGTACTGTAAGGCTGGTAAATGGGGTTTCTGTGGAGTATAGAGGTACAAGATAGTACCCAGTTGTGGGAATGGGGTTCGGCAATTCTGTCAGCAGTGTGATAGACCACGTTGTCGAGGGAGATGCCATCGATGCAGTATCTTCAGAATCACGATAGGTGGACGCTGATCTCGAGAAGGATGGTTCGAACCTGCAGTTGTAGGAAGATAGTCCAGAAGTTGCGATGAACAGATGAGTAGAAGGTGTTGAAATCCGAATCACAGCCTGATCGCTTTGTTATGCTTCTGCTGCGCCAACATCATGTTCATGTACACTTACTGAACCTTGTCATTTACATCCAATACCATCGAGACTTCCAAGGTTGGGCCCCACTTGTGCGAATTATACCTCGAATCAACATGTACTGAGATGTTGGGAGTCGCTTCTTATTGGGGGCCAAAGTCGCCACCACCGCTCAGCCTGTCGGATAGGCTGAGATATGGCTTCACATCACCATCGTTTGCAGTTCTTGATAATAGCAACAAGGCAGGTTCACATAAATCCGGTATGCTTGGCTCGACAACACGACGGAGTTATGTTGGAAGCTCTGCTTAGGCGGTCTAGAGAGCAAACCGTTATTAGCTACCTCTCAGGTCATGATAACTTGCTGCGGAGGGGTCAAGCTTAGACGAGCTCGCGCACGCCTGTGCACAAGTCCAATGGCCGTCGCGATACGAATCTTAGGCCACAACAGCCTAAGGTGACACCACCCTTCTCGTTAGAAGAGCTCGGAGCGATGGAGGTGGTGCAAGTGGCACCTGTCCCACACCAGGCTCACCGGCAGAGACGCATGTGGCATGTAGCATGACGCTAGCCACGCCTCTTGGTGATCAACTGCAACATGGACGATTTTCATACCCCTCACGCTCACATCTTTCTCTCACCAGCACTTGTGCAAATGTCAACTTTTCGCTACATCCACCCGTAAAGCCTTTCACACGTCAGGCTGCCTCTATGCATCTCTTGCAGGTGCGCGACGCAGAGACCTTCAGCCTCGTCGAGCGCTTTGACGATGAAGTCCCAGAATATGCCATCCTCTCACATACCTGGGGGCACAGCGACGACGAGGCTACGTACCAGGATCTACAAAACAACACGGCTAGAGGCAAGAAAGGTTATGATAAGCTTACCTTCTGCGGAAGTCAAGCCATGAAAGATGGACTGCAATACTTTTGGATCGACACATGCTGCATCAACAAGCATAGCAGCGCTGAGCTTTCGGAAGCGATCAATTCAATGTTTCAATGGTACAAAAGAGCAAGCAAGTGCTATGTGTATCTATCAGACGTTCGATTAGAGAACCACAGCAGCATTGATAATTGCGCGGATAACCAGGACCAATGGAAACGAGCATTTAAGAATAGCAGATGGTTTACTCGAAGGTGGACACTTCAGGAGCTGCTTGCGCCGAAATGCCTCGAATTCTTCTCTGCGGACCGCAAATCATTAGGAAAAAAAAAGGACCTTGTTAAAGAGATCGTTAAAATAACCCGAATTCCCCCGGAGGTACTTAGGAATGAACGACCCATCTCCGACTGCAGTGTCAAAGAACGCATGGACTGGGCTCGTAATCGCAAAGCTAAGCGTGACGAAGATGAAGCATATTCGCTCTTAGGGATTTTCGGTGTACATATGCCACTTATCTATGGAGAAGGGAGTAATCAGGCGTTCAAGAGGTTGCACAGAGCAATCAGAGAAAGCAAAGAGGATGATAGTGAGCATTTTCGTGAAAGCTCCATGGGTCCTTTTAGAAGGGGAGCAACTAGGTACACGGTTTATGATGGTACACAGTACAACAACACAGGATCTGGTATACAACTATCCGGCAACTTTACAGGACCGATCAATTTCAGATGAATCTGGACTGGGTGAATCGGAGGTAGACACGTATCGAATCAAAGGCAGCTGTCACACGTCAGACGTGATTCTCATCGATGAAGAAGCCTCAAGCTTTCGAAAGGATGAACGTACCCGGTTTTTAGATTTCGACGAAATGGCACAATCGATTGTGCTACATCGTTTCGAAATCTTCTTCGGCTTAGGCGCTTTAAATTTGATCTCGCGCACCGCGGTCGTGCAGATTGCGTACGTTGCCAAGTATCTGAAGACCATTGCCCGTGTTGTTGGTTTGGCGTTTCCCGATAAATTGATGAGATGTGGCACCACTGCTTACGACGTTGCGCTGCGTATACACAGGCTGTGGCTCGTCTTTATCGTCTCTCTTCAGACTTTGGTATGTCTGGCGCAAACTTTCGATCTCCTCGGGACTGGCGGTGGTAAAACCCCTGACAAATTCGTACAAATATGTCGCTGACGAGGTGAATTGGTCTAGGGACGGAGCTGGGTTCCCTTGACCGTCTCGGAGGTATTGAAGAAACCAGCTTAGATGCGATACCATGTTTTTCCTCACTTCATCAGGTTCGTTGAGTGGGTGGACTCTCCTGGAGTCTATGATGTGCTGAAAGTCTTCGAGAAAGCGCCCAAATATCGCAACCTCTCCTGGAAGATCTTCAATCTCGGGTTTCTGCATAGTTGTATTGATAGGCTTCAGGAAGTCAGTGTTGACGCGATCAATCACTTGACTGTCCCCGTTACTGCTGCCACTTGCCATGTTGTTCGATCGACCTGACAGGTGTATGAAGTGTTTGAGGAATTTCCACACGCTCGCAGGAGCACTCATATTGTGTTGAATGGAGGATCGGCCTGAGTATTGAGCTGGGCTAGTCCTTCGTGATAAAGTTCACCGGTCATGATGAGTCGCGCGACTTTACACCTATCAAGGCGCGAACCGTTCGCGTGGGCGTCGATATGTTTCGTGCGATCCAGGCTCATCGGTGCGCCTACATAGGTCTCGACTTATCATAGGTCAAGAAGAGTCACACAGCACCAGCCTCGAAGGTTGGCGGTTTCGTACCCTTGTCCATGACTGACCGGTCGGCGGCTGAGGGAATGAACAATCTCAGCACGTACTGGGCTGCCGGGTACAGATGATAGTGACAATGTCAGTATCAGTTTACCGTGATAAGAAAACCTTCCCTATTATTAAATTGAGTAGATATCATGAGTTTGCGATACGTTTACAAGCCCTTGCGTTGCATCGAGCTTACAAGGCACCTTTGTGTCAGCGTGTTATGCAGGCATTGTGACACAACATGTAGGTGGCTTTGAGTGGCGTCTACAAGCGATATCCCGTCAAAATCAATTCCGTCTCGTTGAGCGATCAATGATTGTGAGCGTCCTGCGCTGGAAGCCAATACTGTTATGATGTCGAGCTTATCATCCCTTGCGCAAAACGCCGCCTCTTAGGCAACGCCGTTCGAGGCTGACAAAACCTAGGTGCAATGTACACTCATCATTTTGGCAGGCATGTCGCTCTACCCCATAGCTCCCGCGCCTATATGAAACGTGGTTTTGGGTACACGAGCGCCTAAGGTCACAAAATTAGAAAGGTGGGTGTTGGAGCGGTTGGAAAGTCTCAACGGTACACAACCTGCACGGAAATCTTTCTTTCGAATTCCTACCATAGGCTGTCAGTGATCGTATTCTTTTCAATAATAGCGTTCATCCAACTACTTACGAATATCTCTGATTTCAGAGCAGACGGCTTCGTAAGGCTCCAGAATATAAGAGGTAGACTCCAATCATTGCCGAATTTCATGCTCATCGATGTCTTCCTTTCTATATTGCTTCCACCACTTATGCAGCATCATAGTTATTGTTTTGCACCTGTTGTCGTTTCCTGTCCTCACACGTGCACAAGGCCAACAGATTCGACGTGCATATCACTCCGGTATTATCCAGCAATTTCCAGTCATACAGCATGGACTAATTAACTTAGTCGCTCGAGTAGCCAATGAGTTTGTCGTTCATGGGGGGTTGGTATCCGACGCCGATCTCCGCCTTATCTACGGTAAGCAAGCCTGCGTGCAATATCCTGGCACGTCACTTACATAGCTACGGCAGAACATACGACTTTCATAATACCTCTCAACAAAGATTGGAACAACCGAACCCTCAACGCCTCGTCAATATCATCCGAAGCCCCGGGGCTATTGTGTCAGGCATTGTTTGTCGACGAGCACGGGACAGTAAATTCTTTTGGGGGACAGCTTTCCGCTGATGGTCACGTCAAAGAAACTCAACCCAATTCATTCTATGATGATCGTTTGCCAGAGATCTGGGCACTTCCTTTGGAGAACTCCAACGCGCCTAGATACTGGGCGAAAGTGGTGGGAAAACACGCCACGAAGTCGATGCCTCCAAATTTCCAACAGCTTGCTTGTGGCGCATACACCTACGATCTTGATAGAGCTTACTATATTGGAGGTCTCATATCGTCCTGGACGACCTTCGAGATCAGTAACATTACCCAAAACTTCGGCGTCTCGGGATTGGTCGAATTTGACTTCGACACGAAACAGCTCACTAATTCTACGAATGACGGACAGTTGTTTTCATCCCGATTTACTGGTCTCAAGGAGTCGCGGGATAGGTCAGGGCCTCTTTTCAACGTCCCCTTTGGACCACAGGAGGGCACGTTAGTTTCTTTCGGAGGACTGACATTTCCGAACGCTACGGACAACGAATTTGGAGCTGGCTGGAGTAACGTGTGGATCTACGACAAGCATAAAAAGGTTTCATATCACCAACCTACGACAGGAGATGTACCTAAGTTAGGAACAAACCCTGACACACTTGCGTTCTGGTCCGAGACTGACGAGGAGAACGGAACCTTCGAAATGTAAGCATCACTATAATCGACATTTATCACTCCACATTGCTAACCAATTCAACGATTTGCCTACGGCCGCTTCGACCAATCATCTAAGAGCGACACCATCTATATTCTGTCTCTTCCGGCTTTCAGATGGACCAAGACATCCTTCACGAACTACCCACGCCGGGTGCTGATGAAGTGCAGCTCTGCTGGTAACAACCAAGCTATTTGCACTGGCGGTCATAATCCAGAATCGAATGCGCCATGGAACATGACGGACGAGTGGTCTCAGGGTGTCGGGGTCATCGACACGACTAACGTGGCACTGAAAGACGGCTATAACGCATCCGCTCCACCTTATACTGCACCAGAATCTGTAAGAAGAATATATGCGAACAGGTTAGTGCAAATAGCTTAGATTTGACTCCGTGTCTAGTCTTGACGAGAACAGAAACATGTTTCCAACGGGTTATGCCTCGCAGGAGGTCAAAGGCATCTTCGAAAACTTTAATCGCGCAACGCCGCGAAAGAAGGAACTCACAATAGCCAGCATTGTTGTCGCTGTTATAGTCCCAATCTTCATCTCGGTTCTATGCGTATTATGCTATTGGTTTTGGAGGAAGAGATGCTGTGGCACAGCATCACCAGAAGAATGTGCTCAAGAACAACCTCCGGACGGTCCGGACAAAAGCATCAGTATCACAAGATGGCGATTTAGAGGATGCTTTCAAACCAATAACACGGGTAACGGTATGCAGTTAGGTCACCTGGCCAGAATTGAGAATCTCTACTATGTTGGCGAGGTCGCCAGGGATTTTCTGTATAACGATCGGGATCAGCTAAGGCTTTCACGGTAGCGTACCAAAAGAAGACATCTGCCCATAGGTTCAAACACAGCGATTGCATGCCTCGCTGGCTCAGGTGAACAATACCTTGCCAGGACAACATGCACACTCGTCCCAGCGATGTCTCTCCTGCTCAGAGCGCAATTATGGCATGGATCGCGGGTTACACCTTCTTGATGATCAAAAAAGACATTATCATTTCAGCTACGGATCTAGCTAGCTGCCAAGTCCTTCAAAATATATAGAACCGCTCTTCTAAGCGGTTCCCTCCTTGTCTAAGTCGGCTGTGGAAGTGCCGGTCTGTGAGAGGGCAGTAGGGATAGGTCCATACATCCTGATAAAGAAGTCGCCCACCATGGATGGTCTATATCAATGTCAGCACACGTCCTCCCAACTCGATACTCGTCCAGGAAACTCACCCGTTGAGAACGTGAGCCAATCTGAGTTGGTGGCCCGTCTCCTCCAGGACTCGGAATGTGTATGAAGGGTCGTCACAGCTGTAGACACCACCAACCTCGAAGTTGACAGCAGCACAGTGGACGTTATCAACGCGCTGAGAGTGGATATAGAAGTTCATCTGTGGTTCTCCCTTGTAAGGAAAGGCGTAGGAAAAGTCGGAGATGGTGACGGTCTCGTAGGGGTCACCGTGGACGTCAGGTGAGGCGGTAGGTGCGGCGGCCGCAATGCCAGCGAAAAGAGCAGCGATGGCGAACTTCATGGTTGATTTGTGGGTTGGTAGCGAAGGTGGGTGGGATGAGCAGGTTTTGGTAGGAAGAGACGGATGGATGCTGGGTAGTGAAGACTTGATGGAAGACTCTCAACGTTTATATATGCATGTCGGTCTATGTCTGTCGTTGACAACCGCATGGACAAGCTTTCGTCTATTTCGGGCGCCAATGCGGCGAATGCTTGTGCTTTCGACATATCTATACGATGTTACATTGAGATTAGCTCCACGGACAGTGAATCGCTGAACGGACGTCAGACTGGGAACAGTTACGAGCAGTGACGCTGAAGACAGTTTTCGTGTAGTCGATCCTTGCAGATTTTTGTGGGGAAAGAGATTTCGAACCAACCGGCGCGAGTGAGTTTTCTGGCCGCCTCCTTTCTCTACGCATTGCGGTCATTCCACATCGCACACGTCCCTCACAGACCATCATAGGCCATGGACCCCGATAATCATCTCGTAAATATATCGAGCGAGCCACATTATCTCGTATCGTGGAGCAGCGATGCGTAGGTAGCCTACGTCGACCCTTCGCTGCACCTCCAGCCGTGTAGAGTAATGGTGTCAGTATCAGGGTCTAGTAGCTCAGTACATGTCGATTCAGAGTTTCTATGAAAAGGAAATTACCTTGAAGCTTGGAAAGCCATCAAACACGTCGTTCAGAAGGTAGGTGTTTCGAGGAGCCCACGTGATTACCCGCCGGCTGTTCTGACTTCATCCGTAGTAGCTACCCGTCGGTGGGTATCTGCACCCGCAAATGCTAAATTTGGCATCTCAATACGGAGAATTCATGCGCATCTGCCAGGACCATCCTAGATATCGGAACAACTGCCCATTTTGTGGAGCAATCATGCGATGAAATCATGCCCGAGGACGTTTGTATCCAGAACATAGCAGCTTTACATTAGTCGCCTAGCGATGATGTCGGCTGACATGTTGAAACAGCTACGGCAACACGGAACCTTGGCTTTCGAGCTTCTCCTTCTCGGTATCTTTGTCACTCTAGTAACATGCTCCGGATGTAAGATAACTCGGCCAATATTGTAATTACAGCCCCGGCCATCAAAGCGCCGAATGTCATCACGCCCGTCCATCGGCACCTTCGCATGGATAGCGCAAGGGTGTTTATCTCTAAAGTTTAATCCTGTACCTTCATCTCCTGGCATAACCCAGGAATCTAGCAAGCCAACTGCGCATTCTCAAGGAGTTACAACAAGCCTTACGACATCTTCATATTATTGTCCAAAACCGCCGCTTCAACTCGCCTTGCCTCACAAATTCTCCCTTGTCGTCGAGACCGTTGTGAGAGTGAGTTTTTCCTTATTTGTATCGTCTCGTTTCGTCTTATCAGGCACTGATGGCTTTGGTTCAGCAAATGCAGAAGGATCTGGTTGTCCAAACACAAAAGAGCTGGATATAGAGGAGGATGTGGGTAGAAGATCAGGACCGTGGTCTCGCTATGTTGCGCCTCTGTCATCGACAAAGAACTGACGTGCAGTGATTGACAGAAAGACTTTTCAAGAGTCTGTAGAACCAGTTCTGGGTTACTCCAAGATGGCGCTCCAGGCTCTTTTCTTATCGTGACTGGCTATGACACTGGGTCGTCGATGACAGGAGTGGGTGCTAGCGATGCGGACGGAGGAACACTTCTTCTTCGCCTCTGTGGTGGTGGATGCTACGGGATTCGCGATCGAAGACTCGCCGCCTTCTCGCTGGCCACTGGAAGGATTCTTGTGGAGAAGGAGTAAAAGTTCGTGATGCAACAGAGACTAAACTTCGGTCTTTGAAGACAAAGGCCTAAGATATTTGATAGTATGATCGCGAGCGCATAGTTCTTCAAGATTGGATGTACCGCGATCAGTGTAATACTAGGATTTTTGAAGTCGACCAAAACGTAGAACAATGCAGTCGCCAGGCTTCAACAAGCGGCGTCGAGGCCGAGGCCGAGATAGCGAAAATGAACAACATCATACAATAACTGTACAAACAGCGAGCGACTGCACGTTCGATGGTGCAGATCTTGTAGCGAAGATTCAAGCGGGCGTTCAGTATAAAGGGGAAATGTACTGCTCCGCAACAGCTGTGATACTTACGTATCCACAGATTTATCATGTGTGTCAGAAACATGAAGCAGAAGCAAGACCGGCTCCACCTTTTCTAAGCCTCCTCAGAAAAGAAGAGATGCACACATACACACACACACCCTCTCTCTCTCTCTCTTTTTCTGGCTCATTGGGCGCAACACATAAGAACATGCAGGTGTGGATAAGTCGTTGTGCGGAAGGCAATGGAACCTTGCTCAGCCCCAGTCACGAACTGCCACTACAACTTCATCATCCCAACCACTACTTAACAGCCTGCCCCTTCCTATTGCTTTCGCCGGCTGTCTCCATAAATGCAACGACACGGTTTACCCTTGCTCGCAATGCATAATCATAGCATAACTGAACGCCTGATCCGCGCTCCCGTCCCCACTACCCAACCCCATAAGATCTACGACTCCCTGATACCCGCGATCCACCACGCGTAAGCACCTGAATACGCAAATTCGCACAAATCATCAGACATGGAGCCGCGGAGTAGGATCAAGAGCGTGAATCCCTCAAGGTTCTGTCCGTGCGCGCCCTACCATAAATCTACCTAGATGTCTTCTGCTTCACTGCAATCCACTCGAACAAAACTCACTTGTATTCGACTGTGTTCTTACAGCTCTTTCCAGCTTTGCATGTAAGATCATGCATCAGCCTCCTTTTGGAACTTCTCGTCTACCCTAGCTAATACCAAAGATTACAAATCGCCGTTTGCGGCGAGCGTATGACTGTCTGGGCTTGGATACATATAGATGATAGGTTGTGGTTGTACAGAAGATCATACGTCAAGTGTGTCAGGCTATGATTCGGTCTCTATACAGCAGTTATCGGTGAAGATGAAGAGGAAGGCAGAGCCTCATACTCGCTACTTGGATATAAAACGTGGTTGTTAGGTACTATCATCTATTCTCTAGACCATCGTTCACTCACCTTTCATCCCTTGAACTATCACAGCCTTCCACATAGTCTTAGTTCTTACGTTCAGCCTCGCACCGCTCTTTCCAAAATGGCGTGCTCCAGTGGTAGTGGTGCCGACACTTCGAGTTGTGATTGCACCAAGTTTGAGAAGGGAGGTCTCAATGGGACGTGCTGTTCTTGTGGTTGTCCTGTAAACTGGCACTCGAAAGAAGCGGGAGGGACAAAGCAAGAGAATAAGAAGTACGTTCACGTGCCTCGACCAATGAGAGTAAGTTACTAATGTTGCAGGTAATATCCGGACAAGGCTGAAAGTGAAGAGCAACTTTGTAAGCCGTACGCTATGAGCAATGAAGATCAATTGATTTGGTCAGCCTATCTACAATCTAAAATAATAACTACAGAATGTGTCCATTGAGCCTGTATCAGAGACAACGTGTCGATGTGTGAATGATGACAATGGTGTCATTCCCCGGAAGCCACCGGAACCCCCCTTCCACCTCAGCCACCTCACAGCACCCTCCCCCATCATCCTTACCACTACCGTTACCAGCCCATCTCACTACTCTTCCCGTTCGTCTGCGCCAACGCACTGACATCGTTCCTCAACAAACTTCTGCACAAACATGTCGTAATCGCACGGCATGCATGCGTGAACACATGGTCCAAGTGCTTCCTTCTCCACACACACACACACATATATAT
>Ga0181470_100193_pt1 | contig 15410 bp, 7 predicted proteins | sample InSIn5SAF170_FD_119082 | JGI IMG/M metagenome (GOLD analysis project Ga0181470, IMG submission 119082) | Clean room microbial communities from NASA Spacecraft Assembly Facility at Jet Propulsion Laboratory, Pasadena, California, USA -... ...
TCAAGGCTAAGCAAGGCACAACAAGCATTGCCATCGCAACAGCGCAATCAACCCACCATCCCTCCCCGCCCCACAAACAAACCCACAAGACCAACACGGCCCCCAAACCCAACTCTCAGACTTCGATTTCGACGACGGCCTAGACAACGACGAAGCCGCTCCCTCCCCAACCCGCCCAACATCTCCACCCCGCGAAGCATATAAATCACAAGCCCTATCAAACCCCTACGCCCAGCCTCCAGCCCGCGCAAACCCTGGCTCGACGTTCGACAACATGCTCCCTGCACCAGTATCCCGCTTTGATAGAGACGGCAAGAAAGATAAGCACGCGACGAATGCGACGTCGTTCACGACGATGCTGAACAGTATTGGCTTTCCAGATCCGGGCGACCAGATGCCGGCAGTGCCGAAGCTGGACATGAGCAAGGTTAACCAGGGGAAGGCAGGCAAAGGAGGAAAGGGCAAGAAAGGGAGGCTATAATGCACAGGCCATGGAAGGAGCCACGATATATGATATGAGTGGAGAAGATGTCGATTTGTGGAGAACCTTCTACATTGCGAGCACTGCATAGCATCGGAGTTCTGGGGATTTTACCTGTTATTCAATCGTTGATACCCACTTATAGTAGCCGAGACCAGATCAGATCAGATCTGAGCTAATGACATGACTTACTCCGCTATCCGTTGTCAGCTATACGACTCAGTCAGCTCCGCGCGATCAATCGATCGGTCGTGCGTCACAGCATCGCAGATACCCTCCAGCTTGCGTGTCGGGTCCTGGCTTGTGCGCTTCCCTTATTGTTTCGTCTATAGAATGCTTCGTCGCGCTTAGCCTTCAATAGCGCCGTGCCTGTCGCGTAGGCCGTACAGGCACTCAGTCAGTTACTCAGTTAGTTAGTCGGCCAGGCTCTTTTGCGAAGCTGGCAGGAAGAACCGAGTTGAGGTGTCCCGGTCGTACGTACCTCCCCAGAAACGAACGTGGCATGGTCTCCATTAATAGGAGCCTTGAAATAATTCAACTCAACTCAACCATCGAGTCAACCAACAAGTCAAGCAGGCGAGGAAACAAAGCACGAACGGAGACAAGACGCGGAATGTTGGTTGATTGGTTGTTTCATCATGTCTCATTCTTGCGAGCCGGCAATGCGCTAGTAGTGGGCATCGACAACATCTCAATCCAAGCCAGTCGGTATGTGCTAACGCCAACCCTGTTATCAGAACAAGGACCAGAATCAGCACCGGCACTCAAGCGGCTGTCGGCCAGTATAACAGAACAGAACAGAATAGAACAGGACGCCATTGAAGGCAATTCAGTTCACCGAATTCGGATCCCTTGCAGTCTCCTTAACTCCCATTATCGTCGTCCGTCGTTGAACTCACCTATCGCCCAAGCGGGCTTTGCTTCACAGGCTCGAACCCAAACATCGTCATCCGTTTCCCGCCCTTATTCACACCCCTACTACCTTTATTCGTTCCATACGCGTTGTCTCTAGTTTCGCGACGTTCCATCTCCTCGACGCGTGCTCTGTAGCTCGTTAGGCCGTTGTTGCTGACCTTGGCGGGAGCGCTGCCGATCTGTGGTTGGAGGCGATAGGGAGCGGGTGTCAGGCCTGTTTCAATGAGGGATGTGTCGACGTCGTCGTCATGGTTCACACGAGGTGTGTTTTCGTGACTGCCTTGCTCGTCGTCATTCGATGACACAAGCGAATCGTCCCAGGCGTTGTCAGCTTCGACCTGGTAACTCTTCTGCAGGAGTTCAAGCGTTCGACGAGCCGGCGTATCCTCGCCCAGGTTTTGTGTCGCATTGATCGATTTCCAGGCTGCGGTCAGGCTGTTCTTCTCCAGATCAGCCGCTTTCTTCGCTGGGTCGGCGGTTGGGGTGGCCATGACCGCTGACTCGTCATTCTCGTTCTCAAGCGATGCACGTGGCGTGCTAGTGCTATCAGCGAGGGGCTTGATACTGCTTCGTCGCATGCTCTTCGAGCGCGAGCGTTTGACAGAGCCAGATCCATCAGCTATCAGCATACTCGGCTCCATCGACTTTCTCTTCGCTGATTTAGTGACTGAATGTAGAACATGATCTGTCGGTGTAAGGTTAAGGAGATACTCGCCCTCGTCAACCCAGCTCTTCCGTGCGTCACAGTCGAGGGGCCATGATACACCCACGACCTTGATGTCAATATTGGACAACCGCGCTTTCTCGAGGATTTTCGGACTACCGTCCTTGTAGACGATATGCGTCAAATTATCCTTCCACTCCTTGACAACTCTAGCGCCCAGGTTGGTAAGGAGTTCGATGTAAATGGCACTCGCATCTGCACCCTCAGATGTGCGGACATCGACGTAGACTGTCGCGCCACTTAGAATACTACTAATGTCGTTTGCAACATCTGCCAACGGCGTCCGTGATACGGGAGTTGACACGACTCGTCTTGAACTCTTAGCGGACGACACTTTGCTGCCTGGTGTACGACTAACTATGCTGGCAGGCGTTGCAACGGGTGTGGCCCGAGAAGACGTTGCATCCGATGAGCTCACTGTCCGTGCAGCCTTGACTGGTGTCACTCCGTCAGAGATATCGACGAAGTCTGGCTGAGCACCAAGCGAGTGCGGCCGCTTTCGCTTCTTGATTTGGAGTTTCGGGGCTGGTGAATCTTCAGCTTCTGGCTTCAGAGGCACTTTCGAGACGACGGTGTGCATGTGAAATTTGCGAGGGATTGGCATGTTGGGTGTGGAAGTGGCTGGTTGCACAACAGCGGGGACAGGGGTTTGTTCATGCTCATCAGCTTGACTCTTGCCTGACGATGTCGCACCCATCATCGTGAGCTCATGCTCAGCAACACTAGCCGGTGTCTGAGGCTGATGAGATGATCTAGCGGCGCTGAAAGAAGGAGTCTGAGCATGAGTTGTCTCTGGCGTGAAACTAGTGGCCATTGTGGTAAGCTCATGCTCAGCAATACTAGCAGGTGTCTGAGCTTCAGTAGCACTGTAGAGAGGGCTCTGTGCCTTTGCTGGCCTCGGAGTGAAGCCATCAGCCATCGCAGTGAGCTCGTTCTCGAAAAGACTGGTTGGAGATCCTTCTGTTTCGAGAAGCGCTGGCCGTGCCGTGAATGGTCGTGGCGTAAACGAGTCAGCCATGACGGTGAGCTCATTCTCAGCAAGGCTTGCTGGCGAGATCTCTTCCGTGGCAGCAGCGGCATGTGGCGTAATCGCTGACTTTGGTGTATCTCCCATCATACTCAACTTATGCTCAGCAGCGCTTGCAGGTGTTGTAGCGGCTCCTAGGGTGTTTGACTTCACTGCTCTGGGTGTAAATGCACTGGCCATGGTAGTGAGCTCGTTCTCGTCGAGGCTAGCTGGAGACTCCTGCTCAATATCTAGTGCTGCTTCAGGAGCGATGGCAGCCTTTGGTGTACCGCCAATGATGGTGAGCTCATTCTCATACAGACTGGCTGGCGATTGTGCTTCAGCCTCAGACACATTGTTGACTGAGCTTGTTGGCGTTCGAGCATCAGCCGCAGGAGAAGACACCATATTTGTCAACTCGTGCTCACTTAGTGTGGCAGGTGTCCCAGGCGTTCGCAAGAACTGCGCAACCACATCTTCCTTTGGCGACGGAGCGAGCTCATCGATCGACTCATCATTGTCTTGATACGACACAGCCACAGACCGAGGCGTGGCTGCTACAGCATCTGCGTTCTCTGGAAGGATGATCGTGTCATCGCCCTCCCCAGCCATAGTCAGACCCTCCTGCAGACTCTCGATCGCAGCACCATCTTCCGCTTCCAGAGTCTGGGGATTAATGAACGTGCTGTCATGATGACTTGTGGCTTGAGGAGTACTTTGCACGCTAGGCATTGTCTCTTCCATCTCTTGGTCAAGTTCAGTCGCATCAGCATCGTAACCGAGGACTGGCACTTGCTCGGCCGGTGAGGTTGGCTTGACGGGCGATTTAGCCACCTTCAGAGGACTCCTGACTTGCAGAACAGAGTCGTCAAAGTCCAGCTGTAACTCATCTGCGGATAGCTTATATGTTCTTACGGGAGAGACGGAAGCTCTCTGATGGCTTGAGACAGTAAGTTCTTCTGGCATATCGTTCATGAGCTCTGTGACATCCATGTCATTGAGATCGAGTTCATCAGGTGACTGGACAGCTTGCTGGGCGCTTTTCACTGTGCTCTGTGGTGTGGTAGACTTCTTCAGTGGTGAATATACGCCAACTCTTTTGGCCGGACTGCTCAAGAATGTGCTCTTTGACAAATCACTCTTCTGCGGCTTGACGGCAGAATGGGCGAACATTCGAGCAGGGTCAAATGCAGCCGATCGCTTTGGACTCTGGAAGAGATTGCTCGCGGTGTAGCTTAAGTTCACCTGCCGGTCCTGCTTTGCGGCATTCGGGAATAGCAGCTTGGCCGGTGAGTCCAATGGTCTTCTAGCCGGACTTGCCATGCCGTTGCTGTTCTCATTGCTCGGTCCTTTTGCTTGTGGCTGAAGCATGGACTGTGCGAAGAGCTTTGCAGGAGATGTGGGTGGTCTTCGAGCCGGGCTGGTGATTGGGCCGTTGCCATCTTCTTTGTTCTTCTTTGCAGATTGCTGCAGCAAGGTCTGTGTGAAGTCAAGCTGCTTGGCTGGTGATAACGTCTTCGCAATAGCTTCAGCTGTCAAGTTGGTTTGCGGTCTTCTTGGAGACAAATTGAGATCTCTGATCGGTGTCTTTCCTCCGTTAAGCTCATCCTCCGATGCTTCCTCAGGTGTTGCGGCTTTGGCTACTTGTGTGATCTTCTTTGGTGTTAATATACGCTGAATCTTCTTCTTTGGCTTCTCTTCTTCATCGTCAGAAGCCTGATCCTTCGTTCTCTTGGAGGATCGCGTTGCCGCAGTTGGCTTGCGAACTGGCTTGGCTTTGAGACCGGAAGCTTTCTCTGTTGCTTTCGTGGGTTTCGAGGCAGCTACTTTCTTTCCGCCTCTTCTCGTGATAGGTTGATTCTCCTTGTCATCTTCTGCAATGTCCTGGAATGTGACTTTCTTCTTTGGAGCCACCCTTGTAACTGGAGCACACTCCGTGTCTGCATGCTTTTCTTCAGGCTCAGCTTCCTGCGCTGGCTTTTCCTTTGCTGCGGCTTTTGTGGTCCTTGTAGACCGTGCTGTTGATTTCTCTTTCGCTGCAGAGCTTGCGGTAGTAGCTGTAGCCCGCGTTGATCGAGTGGCGCGTTTGGGCTTGTCAGCTGGCTTCTCTGGCTCCCGCTCTAGCTCCGGTTCTGCTTCTGGTTCTGCTTCTTCCTTTGTGGTGTCCGTCTTCTTCGGTCGACCTCTCGATTTCGTGGCTGTCGCCTTTGTAGCTTTGGGTTTTGGCTCCTCTTCTGGTTCGACCAAGGCTTTCTTGCCGCGTGTCGCGCGTGTAGCCGGCTTCACCTCATCTACGACAGGTTTCGCAGCCTTCTTGATCTCTTCCTTTTCCAGAGGAGTGACCTTGAGTCGTCGACGAGGAGCTGCTGTTAGAGGTGCAGCTGGCGCAGCCGTTGCTGTAGCTCGTGTTCGCACCATGTTGACTATGATGTGGTGTTCATTTGTTGCAAGTGTTGTGATCGAGAATATGCAAGGGCATGAATAGATGAGGCTGTAATGACATATGTTTGGACGCGTCTAGGTCTCTGTTTGTGAAGGCTGAGATAGGCTAGATCAATATCTTAGCGCATCACCTTGGCCAATCAGTCAGGTGTATCAAGCCATGAAGAAGTAATGCTGGCGCACCAATGATTACATCACACGTCGTGATCTGCTGTGTGCATGACCTCGTACCGGACAAGACGTTGCCGGTCTAAGCACAAATCTGGAAAGATAGAGCTACAAGAATGAGTGTCCGGTACGAGGGCTTCTGTCATTTATGATTGGTGAAGGTATTTCCAAGAATAGCGAGACAATGATCTAAACGAGGATGGCACCGTCAAGAGATTACATTTATGAAGCATATTTCTAGTATAGATAGATTTGGACGGGGGTCGAGTAATGCGCGGAGCTGTTGATGATTAAATTTATCATATTTTGCAATCTAGCAATGGAATCCTTTTTATCATTGCTAGCTCTTAGTCATTACACATTATAGACACAACCCTTTAGCACGAAAGATCGTACGAGGGAGTAGTAGGAGGTGGCAGACCAGGCCCTGTAACAGCAAAGATGACACCTCCAGCTGGAGCGACTGGCTGCTGGTCCTGAAGCGTGAACCACCAAGCATTGATGTTGGCGGCGAACAACGCGCAACCGACCTCGCTGTAATATCTCTCGGCGTTCTCAACACCAGCAGTAGCCTGGTTCATCGTTGGTCCCTCCACAGGCCAGCCAGTCTCGGTAAGCCAGACTGGCTTGCCCTGAGCGATAGCGACAACCTGGTTCCAGTCGTCCCAGAAGATGCTCTGGGCGTTGTCGATACTGTTGGCCTTGGTCGACTCATAATACGGGTAAGAATCAACGCCCAAGAAGTCGACGGCAGTGATGAGGCCAGCAGTATAGGTGGTGTTTGTCCATGTGTTGTAAGTGTCGACGTGACCGACTGGCTTGCCAGACAGACCGGTGCCAGAAATGGCAGAACGGACTTGGTTCACGTAGCCAACGAGGGTGTCTGGGGTGGCGCCAGGGCCGGCGTTCGAGGCGATACCGAGATCTGTGGTTCTGTAGACATCCTCGCTACCGACGGAGATACCAACGACGAGATCTGTGAATGCCGTGCCAAATTGATTGATAGCATCTGTCAAGTGCTGAACCTCGGCGTTGAACTGATCTGCGCCGGCTGATGCCCAGAGACCAAGGAGGAGAGTAGTCTGTGTGCTGATGGCAGCTGGGATGGCCTCAAGGACACCATTGGTATCACCCTGAATCATAGTGTACAGGCGCGCCGAAGGAAAGCTGTTCCCAACCATGTTCTTAGCACTGTTGAATTCGCCCTCAAAATCCGCCTGATGTTTGATCGTGCCATCACTGAAGGTGGCGCCGTAGTTGAAGCCTTTCTCGGCAGCGAGTGTGGTGGCCGCAAGGGCCAGGATGGGTGCGAAACGCATGTTGAGTTGTTGAAAGAACGAGAATTAACTGAGAGGAAACCGATAATACAGTAAGACAGCAATACACTAGGAGGTAACAAAGCAAGAACTACGAGCGCAGGCGAGCCCGAAGTACAAGTACTAATGGTAATTCACATCACAGCAAAAGCACCAGCAGGTTCAAAGTCTCCAGAATCCCTACCTGAGCACCTTTTCGCTTGTCGTAAGCCGTGGAGAAAGGACCGGATAAAAAGGTCTCATTCGTGGACTGATCATCGCAGTGGACAAAGCAACGTCTGCTTCGTCATCGATTCGCTGTCCGCACCAGGAAAAAATACAGCATGGAAGAAAACTTTGACCCGGCAGAAGACCTCTGAGACCTGTCCAGGGTTCTCTGCAGCTACGTCAACGGTACCTGCATTCTGGTATGGGCGCCGTTGCCCAGGCTTCGCCCAAAGTGGTATGGTCGACCAGCTGGCGCGGAGGATAAATACAAAACCACTGGTCGGCGGCTCCGGACGCTCAAAAATGTGGCTTTGTTCTGAAACGGTATCCACATCCTTTCACTACGCTTCCGGTCATCGCGATGTACCTTGCATATCGTGCAGCAACAATACGAGGTTGCAGGAGAAAATTATTCAACGAAGTTCTCGACGGCGCTTGGAGCAAGTGCTTCAGATGTCCTACACCTGTCAGACTGAAGGTCATTCTCTTCGCGAACATTGTGGCCGCTGAGCAACGTCAAGTCGGTCGACTTGTACAAGCTACACGGACACGTTTTCGCCTCACACATGTGCAGTACAACATGAGGAATACTAAACACAATGTTCGACGAGAAATAGAACAGGATATGTGAAAACGGCAAAAGAGGGTAACACAAACAAAAGATAAGTCGACTCGAAAAGTAATCTATTCACGTCGTGGCAACTGCAGTATTCACAGAGTAGCACCTGCCTCGTGCCCATACTACTTTATTCAAAGTCCCTTCCATAACAGACTTGCCGAAAAGTCGCCTGCCTGTCAAGCATCGCTGTCAATAACGCTCTCTTTTCACAAATGCTCACTTGCGTGATATTCCACTTCTACTCTAGACCCCATCCACAGTATTAGCTCTTTCCCGTGCCCTTCTCCCTTCCATCAATCCTCGCAGACCCCTCTTCTGCAACCCAATAACACTACTCATCTCCCCACTCCAAATCTTATACTCACGGCTGCCATGTGTATCCTTGCCAGTATTTCCACCCTCGCTCTCCGAGAACGTAGTACTAGTCGTCGCACTCGTCGCCGTACTCGTACTATCACCGCTTCCTGTCCGTCCATGTCCCTTCTTCGCGCCATAGCTGTCCGAAGGAACACTAGATCTACGTACAGTCTCAGCCACAGTCGTCGCCGCACTCTCGCGTCGCTCCAGCATCGCCAGCGTTCCGAGGCCGTCCATTCCTGTGGCACGCCCGCCTCCTGCTGCCATGGCCGCTGCATTGAACACGGCTGCTGCGTTGCGCCCATCGAGAGCTTCGTGGAGACGTTCAATCACTGCTTCTTGCAGGCCGTCTATTTGGTATGGACGTGCCATCTGTAATAGCGAGCAAAGACTGTGTGGTGAGCAAAGCTGGGTACCGAGCGGTGGAAGTGAAGAAGTGTAGAGATATCGCAGCAGCAGTCTGATCGTGGATGCCATGTGAGGAAGATAGAGTGTTCGGCCGCGGGATGCAGCAGGCGCGGAGCTATTACTAGGTAGTTCAACGAGTGTTCGATTAGTTGAGCGGCTTTGAGATCGTGAGTCGTCGAAACCGGGTATGTTGCCGTTCGTGCTTGGTGTTATGGTCAGTGCTGATATGCGACTGGCTGCTCGGGATGTCATGCTTGGCCGGAGAGTCGCAGATTCTGAGCGGAGGTCGTCTGGCGAGGACGTCGATTCGAGGACGAGCTGACTGAAGAAAGGACCCCAGCGACGTGCTAATATGCTTGAGTTACAGGGGATACGCTCCTTGTCTTGCGCGACGATTTCCATGTCGCAGAGCTCGTTGGCGTGGAGTGCCTGTTGCCCCAGCTGTTCAGCTGCGACAGATATGCTTCTGCCTGCAGCAGTCTTAGACGGTAGACTCTGCTGCACAGAAGCAGGAATGGAAGGAGCAGAATTTGAGACATAGGCAGATGATGGGTTTTTCCTCCTCGGGTTGTCGTATAGCCCATATGCTTCAAGCTCAACCAGGCATAAGTGCGCGAAATTAATTCTTCTGTGGTTGTAGTCTTCCACCAAATTTCGCTTTCGGTGCCCAAGGATAACGTAGGTGTTGCGTCTGTTCCAGAGAACCCCTCTGTTCCAGCTGCCTTGGCCGAATACAGTCCCGGCTGTATCGATCATGGCCCAGGTCAGCGTTCTGAGGTCAAGCGCCCATAGTGCGTACTCGTGCTTCGAAGAGGTCAAATATGTGCCGCTGACAACAAAGTGGCCATTGATTACACCACCATTCGGAAACCTCAAGCCCGGTGGTGACACAGGGCCGTTCATGGTCTTCTCCGCTATGTTGCCATCTGGTGTTCGTATCTGTAGTTCGAGCCTGACATCAAGAAAGTTGTAGTTCGAATAAATCAGCATGGGAGTTCCAGACTGATTTTGGGTCCCCTCGCTCAAAGGCGTCCCGCGTCCAATGTTCTGAGCATCAACTCCCGGTAACCCCGTTACCATGCTCTTGTAAGCGCCGCAATTCCTGTCATACGGTGTATTGCTAGTCCATTTCAGGTTACGCATATTGAAAACACTGATTTGCGCGATATAGTTATTGTTGCTGTCCTGTCCGCCAACTACAATCATTTCAGCACCGCCAGTGCCATCAATCTGGACTCCGATAGTACCCGAATGCGGGTCAGTATCGGACGGATTGTGATGTATTGCAGATGTGTGTGAATCAGCAGAAGTAAATACTGCTGAGGAAGGTGTTATGGTCGCACAATGCGCGTATCTGCCCTGTGGACTATTCGACGTCGACGGTTGAATCTGTGTCCACCGCCTGCTTGGCACGTCGTAGACATGGATGTCGCTCATTACTACAACTTCGGGCTGGGGCTCGCTGTGTCCGTTCGTCTGAGCTTGTGACTGCGTAGCGGGTGACATCCCGCCATAGCATACCAGTTTCGTGTCTCCTAGAGCACACACGCTGTGAAAGTATCTAGGTGGCGGCACATTTCCAGTCATCTGTACTTTCGTCCAGTGCCGCCGTATCAAATCCAGCTCGTACAATTTCGACGACAGGTACGGCTGACTTTTACTGTGAACTCGTCCTCCGAAGACGTACAGCCTGTCCCCCAGTATCGTCGTCGTTGCGCCAACAAGTGGTGGTGGTTCCTGTCCCGTGGTTCGATGGACATTACAGACCAGTCCGGAGACATTCGCGGCACCCGCATTCTGCTGGTTAGTCGGAGAAGCTAGATTTGTTTGAGAATTTGAGTGGTGTATCGAGCTTGTGGCACTGTCAAGTCCCGAGTCAGACGCGGTCAAGCTCAGCTGGCTGGTGTTCATGGCGGCTTTCGAATCGTTCTGAAGTATTTCCTTCGCACGACTTTTCGATGATTCTGTGTCGGACTTCGTGGCATCTGCTGAAGTTGGGAAGAGAAGTGATTCGGAAAGGGATGTTACAGAGTCCAGGACAGGTGTGTTGTTCTGCGCAGGTCCGTAAGGTGAAGCATACTCAGGTATTATGATAGGGACATGTCTTGGTCGCGTAGGTCGGCGTGGTGATGAGCAAAGTTTCGTCAGCGACTTGTCATCAAAAGGTAACGTCAATGCTTGATATGCACAAGTGGTGTCGACGTGAAGGAGCTTTGGCTTAGATTCAGATTGCACAGATACAGACGTGCTCGAAAAACGACCGAAAAGTGCTGCAAATCTTTTGTGATCCCGGTCACTTGCCGAATCCGGTGTAGAAAGTTCGACAGGCGAGAGGATAGGTGAGGGGATATTGCTACCTTCGGATGCGGGAGATGGCAAACCAAGTCGAACGCTCCGTCTTCTAAACCGATCCATAGCTGTTAGCAAACATGGAATTTGGAATTCACAGCATGCCTCCTGAGGGAGAGGATACAAGAAAGTGGACGAACATACATATATACCCAGAGCCGTCCTCGCACAAAGAACTATCAGACTGCCACGAGATATTCCATTCGAGCCACAAATCGCGGGTCAAGCAGACAGAACCCCAATCTGCTGCGTACAAATCGATCAAAGTGTTGACCGTGGAGTAAGTCTCGGTTTACGGACAAAGAAAGCGTCGTTTCAAGGGCCGGGTATCAATAACTAGATAGCTGAGGTTGCCGAGGGTCAGCACACGTGCTTGCGGTACTGACTGCTCGCAGAATTGTTCAGCTCAGCGTCCTCTTAGGTTATCCGAGCGTGGCAAGTATGAATAGAGTCGACGTTAGAATTCTAGAAGAAAGTGCGGTGTAACCAGTAGGCTTCTGCATGAACGTGGGTCAACCCTGATGCGGTGGATGATCCTGGTGTGGGCTACGCCAAGCAGTAAGCTGTTTGGGTTCGCTTCTCAAAACAATGGCAGCGATACTGGTCTCTGTTACACAAGATCTTTGGAATTGATGTAGGGAATTGCGAGGAGGGTACCATGGCACTAAAGTAGCATTCCGGAGGTATGGTAACACTATATTGATGCCACCAGGCTAAGCACATGGAACGGGGCGTCGGATGAACTACTGTCATAAATGCGCAGGATCAATCTCTTGTGTAACGAATCAGCTGCCATGGTCTCGTCAAGCATTTATTCTTCTATCTAAAATTGTGTACCGGGTATCATATTTAGACAGCAGCGCTTGTCTGTTCCTTTGGCAGAGGTGTTACTCTCAAATATGGCTTGATGGCTTTGAATTGAGGAAACAGCTCCTTGGCCTTGTCGTTGTTGATGCTTGGGTGGACAATCACGTCATCACCTGGGACCCAGTTGATCGGTGTTGTGACCTTGTGCTTGTCACCAGTCTGCAGGGAGTCGACAATTCGGAGAACCTCAGCGGTGTTTCGGCCGGTAGAGGCTGGGTATGAGAGGATTGTTCGTATGGTCTTCTTTGGGTCGATAACGAAGACGGATCGGATGGTGAAAGCAATGCCCTTGGAGTCGACATTGGTGGCATCTTGGTGGTCCAACATGTCGTAGGCAAGAGCAACTTGTCTCTGCTTGTCGCCAATGATTGGGAACTTCAGGTCTGAGCCAGAAATCTCATTGATGTCCTTGATCCATCCTCCGTGACTCTCAATAGTGTTGGCCGACAAGCCGATCAGCTTGACACCTCTTCTGGTGAACTCAGGCTCGAGCTTTGCGAAAGCACCGAGTTCGGTCGTGCAGACCGGAGTGTAGTCTTCGGGGTGGGAGAAGAGGACGACCCACTTGTCGCCAATGAATTCGTGGAAGTCGATAGGACCGGCGGTGGTCTCTGCCTTGAAGTTGGGGGCAATGCTGCCGAGTCGGAGGCTGTTGACGGTCAGTACCTTCGTTATCGACAAGGACAAGCGCACTCACGGTTCTGGGCGGCCGCTCATCCTGAATGATTTATCTAGAGACTTGTGGTTTGTAGTGGTCCTGTATAGCTGTATCAAGGTGGTATGTTAGAAGACTAGAGCAGAAAAGTTTGGAGGATGCGCAGAATAAATCTTCAAGTAAACAACCCGCCCAGAAGCGGATCACGACATCTTTCCATGACTTTCATTAGAAATTATGAGGTAACCCCTCGCTGCTCCGCGCATGAGTGTCTTGCCACTGTCAAAACTGCTCCCAGCTCCGTCAGCGGGCTCTTGACTGCATCATGTCGAGGTTTTCGTGCTAACTTATTCGGGCTTTAGTTCCTCTCACGCAATCGTCGCCCGCAGCCAATGGACGATCGAAGTCCAGCTCCACATAAATCCGCCAGTCCATAATTCACTGGCTGTTTTACATTAGCATGAGCTACAATAATGCTGAGCTGCTGTCTTTCGATGCTTTCGAAGGGAACAGTTCGGTTGGCTTCAGCATTCTTCTTAACACGGAAACCACTTTGAACTCATGAATACCGGTCTCGCCGCGTTGTCTCAATCGTGCCCGACGGCCCGGCGAGGGTCAATCGACTATCCACAATAAGAACTGTGTGAACCAGACCACGAGGCTACCGGCGAACATATCTCATTGCGTCTAGTGTACCGTGCTCGCTGGTCGTGGCTGACTACCTTCGGTCACTCTCATTGCAGACTGCATGCAACAGAACTTGGATGAATTCTCCAGGCCATCAGCACGATCCTTGTCCCAGCTTCTGTGGTATGCTGACGTGGTTGTCGGACTCTCCAACATATGGTTTCGGACGTCGCGGTGGCAGATTCTATTCCCAAGAGTATCTTTAGATTCCATCTAGTTTGTCGACCCAACCCATCTCCTCACGTGCATCACTACTCGCCCTCGCATACTCCAGCACCAGCCTATACACATAAACAAGCATATCCTCCCTCCTCAATACCTTCTCCGCCCACTTGCGCCCTTCAAGCGCAATCTCCTCCGCTACCTGATCGTGTCCCACAAGATACTCCAACAAGCCCCATAAATCCATGAACGTATTGTCCATAGGCACGAAATGCCGCCACGCAAGCAATCTATCATCATGCCACTCATTGTAGATCGTCGCCTTGATGGGTAGACTGTTACTCTGCAAGAAGGCGCGGTAGCGTCCAGAGAAAGAATTGCCGTCTACGTCAGGTAGGTACTTTGCGCGGAACATGCGGTCGAGTGGCATTGATTGGCCGTGGCGGTACCATGAGCCCGTGTAGGAGCAGCCGTAGTCCTTTCTGGGAGGAAAGCAGACGAGCCAGGTGAAAGCTGCGTTTGAGAGGCTGCGGAGCCAGTCAGGTAGGAGGTCTTGGCTAAGAGACTGTAAGGGGTAGAGATTTTGGTCTGGGAGGGGAAAGTTGTGCGGGTTCTTACGTCCAGAAGTGGCGAAAGCGTCGGCTTCTCTATCTACCGCCACATCCTCCGCTTCCAATGCCATCTGAACTTGTGTGCCATTAAGCATCGATAGCAAGCGATGTCGCTGGAACCGAGTCCAGTTGATCTCTGTGTTTCGACCTCCAGATGCGCTGCCCCTCCAAAGGACCTCAGTTCTCTTCTTTCTCCACGGAATCCGCCCACTGTTGATCGAAAATCGCTTCTCATCGCGCCAATACACTGCGCCGGGAAGGAGGATGTCATTGTTGAACGGCAGTTTAGATCCACTGAACATTGGCAGTAACTTCGTGGTGGTAGATTGTGATATCGGCTCTACGAAGCTTCCATGCATGTTTCGCAGATGAGCGTGAACGCAAGGATCTTTTGCGATTGTCCAATTCGAAACAAACCCTTGGTGTGTTTGGCTCGGCCATTTCGGTGGGAATTTGAGAGGAGTCGAGAAGTCCGTATCGATATCTGCAGATCTACCAGGCGAGTCGGGAGGGCACCCGTTTCTCGCCATGTTCCAGTACGGTCCTTCGTGAAGCCATTCCTGTAACATGGGGAGATCTGTAGATCCAACAAGGCTGCTGAATGTTGTCATGGACGGCAATATGTGCAAATCCTTGCTCTTGTCGCCGCGGGAAACCAGTTCATTGATATCTTCCCAGGGCACTAGGACTCGCGACTCGTCCATCTCATTGATTGGCACGTCCACGTCAGGTAGAAGATGTGCAAGGTCTTTGAGCATGTCAAAATAAGCGTCAACGAAAAGCCATTCGTCCGTTGACTTCGTCACTTTGCCATCCCTGATGCGAATTGTGTTTGGTAAGCTTGACGCTTCGCCCCTTATTTTGCTGGCTGGTAATCCCCAGAAAGGTTCAATATCCCGGTATATCTGGTCGAAGAAGTCTTCAATGACAACACAATCATGTTCGATAGCGTACTGCATCCATCTGTCAAAACCTGGTGGTGGGTGTCGGCCTCGCCTCTCCCGGTAGGCAGCTGCGCTGGCAGAGACATTGTATGTCTGCCTCTTGAGTAGTCGCTCGAAGTTCTCATCAGCGTTTGACACAAGGTCATCTATAGGATGGAGACCGGATGGAGGCTCAGACTCTGTGGAGAATATATCCAGAGGCGAACGCAGCGATGAAGCCGGCTCAGGATTGAGAAAAGGCGCATGCCATCGATCAGGAATTTCGCGAATATCTTCTCGATAGGCCAGGAGGATGAGGATCAGTGCTGCAAAGACGGCGACCGCAGCAGCAATTCTTTGCCGTGGTCGAACCATGCTGTGCGAAAGGCACGCAAACTCTCTGCGATCCACATTTCAGAAAGCAGCCGACGTAGAAGTCAGGTTTCGAGTGGATTGGATTGGGGGGTGAAAGGTCGAATGTATAGCTTCTGCACGAGCGAAGTGCATCATCAA
>Ga0181470_100194_pt1 | contig 15335 bp, 11 predicted proteins | sample InSIn5SAF170_FD_119082 | JGI IMG/M metagenome (GOLD analysis project Ga0181470, IMG submission 119082) | Clean room microbial communities from NASA Spacecraft Assembly Facility at Jet Propulsion Laboratory, Pasadena, California, USA -... ...
AGACGTGAGAAGTAGGTATCGAGCACAGCTGTGTGCTTCGTAGGTATGATGTGATATCTGGATGCTGTCAAAGTTGAGGTAGTCAGTGGCAGACCGAGCTGCTAAAGTGGAACATTTTTGTTGACACAAGGACAAATGTTGACAAGGAAGTCTCATCTGCATGGCAGGCACAAAACGGTTGGCCGCCCACAGCAAGCGCGAACAGCAAACCAGCCTCAGTAGTCGGAAGGGTTCGCGCCTTCCGAGCGAAGTGCGTCGGCGAGAATATGCAGGGTTAGAAGCAGAAGAACGTACCGCTGAGAACAGCTCTAAGAGTCCGTTGTGATTCCAACTTGGGGTTGCGCGGTTGGACAACGTGCCTTGCTTAAGCTAGAGACATCGGATGCGCGACTAGCACCGTTCTCTCAGACATATGGCTGTGGTCGCTATATTCCAATACACCCCTCTAAGCATCTGCTAGAAGTTCTGGGCACCAATACCACGAATTGTCGCAGAAAGCTTCGTAGTCATCTGTCACCTTAGCTAACCAAAGCTCGAGGCGAACACCCACATTCCAATATTGTTCGATCTCATGGTCTGAGGCATTTTTTATATCTGCTCCTGGGCGCTGGTCTTGCCCGCTCAAATATGCTTCAAGCTGGTCTCGAAAGCAGTTCTGCTGGCGATATTCGGTATCCACGTACCAAGCTTGGTCTATACGATTCGTGAAGTTTCCTGTAATTCTGCATTCTCTCAAACGTAGTGATTCTCGAATGCTTTGAAACATTGTCAAAATTGACGGCACCTTGTCCCCTTCCCTGGCCAACTCTCTATCACCCAGGCACAGCTTCTCTAGCGAAACTTTGTGTGAATCAAGAAACCTGACGAGGGCAGTCTCATGCGCACATATAGCTTCAAGCTTCAACTCACGCAACCCCGGCCATTGGTGTTTGAAGATGGTCTGAGATATTGGAAGCATTTCGTCGGCGTGACTTTCAAATGGCAACTCTTCGAAATCAAGCTTCAGCGTAGTTAACTTTGAAGCTTCTCGCAAGAAAGCGTCCAGCTTGTCAACATTGTACATATATTCATCCTTCTCTTCGTCTTCTCCAATCTCGAAGTCGTTCAATGCGTTGTAAATACCCATCTCTAGATATTCCAGCTTACGCAAGCATCTCTGGTACCGTGTTATGTCTTCTCCCAACATTTCTTCGATGAAGTATAGATCGGGCCACTGTAATGACCTTGCGGACACCTTCCGCAGCGACTTGTCCGCAACAGCCTTGAAGAGCTTGCAAAACCGTCCATCACCATAGTCATCTGCTGCTGCCATTCCGACACGTTTTCCGATGTAGTCATGGAGCTCAGTGAAAGGTTTGACGTCGTCTAGAAGCGTGCTGATAGACTCCAAATTGGGCAGCCGCGCTGCAAGGCGCTTGAGTTCGTCCGCTTCTTTGCGCACCTCCTCAAAATCCCTTTGCCCACCGATCTCTACGAGATAGCATTGGTAACTCTGTTCCACGTTCGCGGTGACTGCGGACGGCTCTCTGGTCTCACCAAGTGTCTGGGTGAAGCGCCATTCACGCCTGAACGCTTCGAGGTCAGAGTAGGCATCTTCTAGCAAGCCAAAATGGTAAACGAGGCTCTTTGCATGCTTGCCCAAGTGATCATGCTCGGTCACACTGTGAGCACGATCAAAGCTAAGCGTGTTTGGCGAGATATGGATCTCTCGAAACAGGTGCTCTGTGGCAACTGTTAAGAACGCACGATCCGCGAGCCGAAGACTTTTCAGCTCGTCTCGTCCGCAGTGAGCCGCTACGAGGAAGAGGATCTCTGCAGGAAGCTGTGCGGCTGTAGACATGACGGACTGTCGAGGAAGACAGATCATGATGCTATGGAGATCCGGCGAATCGGGGCAAGAAGAAGCGTGGACCGCATAATCATTCACATGAAAAGCTAATGGGGCTCGATTTAGGCTCGAGCTCCCTATTGCTATGGCACTTGTTTCAATCTTAGGCGTTGTGTCTAGGCATTCTTCGCCCTGGAATTGTTGCCGTACGGTCCACCCGTTTTTCTTGGTACTGGCTTGACGGGTGGCTCCACAGCTCCTGAGGTTGGGAATAGAGCCTTGCGGTGGCTGTCTCCATGCACGTGATGTCACGAGGCTGATTGGTTTGGCACGAGCAAATCGATGATTCAAACTTTGAATTTCTGTCATCTCCTAGTCAATATTCCTAGTCAATATTCAATACCCGGGATCATAACACATATAAGCTATAGACATCATTACATCAAGCTGAGTAACTGTCGACATGCTATCAAACTTACTCAGTCCATGCCGTGTTCGATAGTATCGAACAGATGGTCGAAATGAAGATGAGGAGCTTGGCGTTTGGTTCATAGATCTGAGAGTCTATGAATCCGGAATAAGAAGTTCACTGGACCCTGTGTCAGCCACCTATTGGAAGCGATGCCAGTCCTCACGGTCTCACCCCAAGATGAAGAGATGACAGATCCGTCCTCGCTACACATCCTGACCCTGAACTGCTGGGGCTTGAAATATCTCTCGAAGTACCGTTCGGAACGACTTTCCGAAATTGGCAAGCGCCTAGCAGTCCATGAGCCACCACTCGATATTGTCGGTCTTCAAGAATGTTGGACGTACTCTGACTACCAAGCCATTCGAGATGCTACCTCTTCCGTGCTACCGTACGGGAAATTCTATCATTCTGGCATTTTCGGTGGTGGCCTGGTCATCCTTAGCCGCTTCCCTATCCTCGACTCGTCCATGTTCCGCTATCCCTTGAATGGGCGGCCAACAGCATTCTTTCGAGGGGATTGGTTCGTTGGCAAAGGGGTTGCATGCTCGAAGCTCCTGCTACCCACCAAGCAAATTATTGAGGTCTTCAACACGCATCTGCACGCTCCATATGAGAAGGAGCCTAACGACAGCTACATCTGCCATCGAACTGCCCAAGCATGGGAGATTGCGAAACTAATGAAAGATGCAAGAGCTAGAGGAAGTCTTGTGATCGGGCTTGGTGACTTCAACATGGTGCCAATGAGCTTTGCCCACGTCTTGATCGAGAGCCGTGGGAACGTGGCAGACGTGTGGCGACAGCTCAAGCCCGGTAGCAGTATTGGCGCAAGTGTCGATGTCGCCGAAGCTGACAGGCGGAGACGACTACAACTGCCAACCACACCGGATGTGCAAGAAAGCTTACACGAAGATGGACATACTTGCGATACCATATTCAATACCTGGCGTTGGAACGAGGCTCACAGAAAAGGTCTCGAGAAGGGTCAAGATCGAGTAATTGCGATGTCAGAGCCTGATCTGCGTGCGAAGAGGCTCGACTACATCTTCTTCGGTGGCCTTGATGGCGGCTGGGAGGTCAAAGATGCGAGAGTGGCGCTGACTGAAAGGCATCCCACCATGCGTTGCTCGCTTAGCGACCACTTCGCGGTCGAGGCAACAATCACCCGCAGCATACCCAGCTCTCAGCCCGTCCTCGAAGTCGAGGCCCAAGGTCCTTTGCAGCGCCCGCGAGGCGACAGTGTTGTTGCGGACATTGTCAGCATGGAGGAGAAGGATCTTGACAACGCCTTGTCTAATGAGCCGACTAAGACAACTATTGCGCCATCATTTTACGAGCAGATTCTCGGTATGATCGAGAAGTATACTCTAAGAGAGCGCAAACAGCGAAGATGGCGGCTTCTTCACTTCATCGGCTCAGCTTTGTTCTCCATTGGCAGCTTTGTGGCAGTGTGGTGGTCAACTTACAACTACGTGGCATTCATCCTACTACTCATGAGTACTTTCGGTATCATGGCAGGCACAGTGGATGGTCTGATTGGTGGACTCTTCGTGGGGTCCGAGCTACGTGCGTTGAACGAGTTCGAGTGGGAAGTGCGAAATGCGTTGCAGCTTGAAGGAGGACCTGTCGTTGAAGAACGTCCACTCAGAGACTGGTATGACTGAGCAACAAGCACGCATCACAAGCCCACGCGGCTTCTCGGAGATGCGCAGACTGCGACGATGTCCTACGAGGAGCACATCTATGGCGGCAGCGAGAAAGGCTACAACACCACCGGCAAAAGCTGCCTGCTCTCTTTACTAGCCTTGCCCATTGGTATAGTTTTCTGCTGCACCGAAATAAAAGCATGAAGCTCGTATCGTGGAACAAGCGCTGTCGGTCATGAGCGCTTATGCGAGTTTGTCGCAACACCAATCACGTCAGATACCCTTTGAAGATTCGCAACAGAAAGAGCCTGAGACAGAGTAAAGCAAAGGATTATGGTCAAGACAGAAAAAGAGAATTATCGTATCGAAAAGTTGTTGAGAAAAGGGGAAGGACACGAGTGGAATTGGCGTGACTGATTGTTGTTGTGATCAGCCTTCGGGCGCGACCACCAGACCGGCAGCTTCCAGCTTATAAGACTGGGCGCCGCCCCTCTACCCGCCAACTTCTCGACCTCTTTCTACCACAACATCGCCTCTTTTTCGGTCGCGACTCTTTGCCTCACGGTCGCATAGTATTTATTCACAAGCTGGGAATATTTGGTTCCTGTCACAGGCATTCTCATCAAGGTACGTGTTCACATGTTATCATCTTATCTGTTTTCCTCAGCTTGCGATCAGCCGACCAACTTCTTTTGGTTCGCTGCCTGCACGTCGCAAATTGTCATTATGTACACGCTATCAGATGATTCATCCTTGATCGCGTGTATATAATTGATCCTTTGCGCCTGGTTTCGCAATCTTCCCTTCCACTTTCGTCACAGTACCCATTCTATTTTGCTGCGCGACTTACGCGATCCAAGAAACTATCCGTCCCAAACCTAGCTGACACTGTACCTCGACAGCTACGACACCATCCTATCACTAGCAAATCCGTTCCAGTCGCGCATTACATTTCAATCTCAATAACCACCATCACAATGGCCGCAACACGCGCCTCAACCGGCAACTCCAAGCCTCGCGTCGCAGCAGCCATTTCCACAACCCCCGAGCGTAAGCCCAAGTCTACCACGACCACCCGCAAGCCAACCACCAAGAAAGCCACCACCAAGAAAAGCACAACAGGCGCCGGCGTGACAAAGACCAAGAGGAAGCCAAATGTGAAGGACAAGGCAGAGGGCGCACTCGAGAAGGTCGAGGGTACCCTTACGCGCAAGCCGGGCAAGAAGGCCGCGGGCACCAAGAAGATGAATGGCACCCAGGCCAAGACCGCCAGAACAAGGAAGTAAACAACCAGTAGAAGACGCGTCTCTAGGCACAAACAAACAATACTACAGTATCATGAGGGAGGGTGGCAGGGATACGAGGGAGGCGTCAATGCTGATAACGATCAAGATTGAGTTGCGCACGCGCTCTGCGACAGGTAAAATGAGCGCTGCAGGATGAATATGCCGAATGGACTTGCCTCGGAACACTAGCAAGGCAAGAGCAGTTTGCGCATTCTGTACGAGTCGTTTCGCTCGCTTCAAGACGACAAACAAATCTGACACTCAAGACCTGTTTGATCCTGCTACATTTCCCTGCATTTTCCTTCTTGTTCGTCCTCTCGATACCTTCTTATACGCAGCGCATTTAAATCTTGCCTCCGGGCTACAGCTCGCCTCGCCATTGACGCGCTTCCCACTGTCATAACCCAAGCGGCAGCCACAATCGATGGTACACGAGGCACGGCTCTCGACGACGCGACTCGAGAGACCGCTACAGCCGCATAGAAGGAACGACAAGCCTAGCTTCTTTACGCTTATACATAGAATAGACGTGAGAAGTAGGACCGACGAACTCCTACACAACAATCAAGCAAAGCAGAAAACCCTGTAACATCTTCCTAGCTCTTACGAGGCAGCAGACGCTCAACGGACGAAGTCGAGCAAACTACTCCAACGATGAACTAACAAAACCTCCAAAGAAGCACATTCTCCTTGCCCGTAGGGCACCTGGAACGCCTAGCTCCCTACACATTCGGGTCGAAGAACTATACACGTCCTAAATGCCTCGATATCAATTCGTCGATTCATCATCCCGTTCCATGCCATCACATCTCCGCCAGCTTCAGCTTCCAACCGCGCGCTCACAACGCCTCCCCGTATTGCCCTCTTCCCCTCGTCGTGTCGTAAGCAGTCAACAACCTCGTTTGCTGCCCCATCTCATCGCCTGCAGAAAACGCGTATCCTCTCTGCTTTCTCATCCGCTGCACCTGCCTTACCTTCCTTACCGCCTTCTGGAACTGTTCCATCCGCGGCCGGTAATCCTGCACATTATATTTCTGGATCTCCTGGATATGGTGGTATGCCTGATGGAAGTACATTCTCTTTGCGTATTTCCAGGCGAAGTCTCGAAGAAGACATGCAGGTGGGAGGAGCAAACACATGGCATAGAAGGAGGGGTTGGCGAAGACGACGGGGATGATCCCCTCGAGTTCGGTGCTGAAGCCGGAAGAAATCGCGGGAGCAGCATAGGAATAGGCGGGGAACAAAACCAGCCAGACCAGGAAGGAGCCCGGGATGGCGATGACGTGATATTTCGTCCAGATGTTTGTGATTAGCGCTGCTTTGCCGAGGACCACGATCAGGATGGCGGTGTAGGAACTCATGCCCCAGACCCAATGGCCAGCGGCTTTGCCGTCAGACATTATGCCGTCTTCGTTGAAGATGTAGGTGCTGAAGATGTAGGCGATGATGGAATGGTAGAAGCCGTTGCCGACCCAGGACCAGAAGGAGTGCATTCGAAAGAATGTGCCTTTTTGTCCGAGTTGGTAAAGTTGGGGGTAGCGATCGAGGAGCCGGGCGCTGATGAATTGGTCGAAGATGCCCATTGCAAATGGGGGTAGAACCGTGAAGAAGACGTTGTAGAAGGAGAGGAGCCAGGATTCGAAGATGACTTGACCGGAGAAGGCGTTTTGGAAGGAGTACTGTATATTGTTAGCGTAGTCTTGCGTCAGGTGGAGAGAATGCGACTTACCCAGAATTGAGTCATGAACATGGCAATGTTCTTGTAAAACGAATACAAGATAACTTTGCTGATTCTCTGGTAGCTCCAGATGCCGTGAACGAGTAGTAACTTCTGCAGATAGCGGAACTGTCCGATGGCGACATCTGCACTTCGAGCTGCCTGTAGACCTTCAACACCGCTGATACCAACTCCAACATGTGCTGCTTGAATCATGGATACATCGTTGGCGCCATCACCGATGGCTAATGTTAGAGCTTTGACGTGTCGCTTGACCAGCTTGACGACTAATGCTTTCTGCAGAGGCGAAACACGACAGCAGATGACTGCCCGGCACTTGACTGCAAGATCTAGAAAGAGCTTTTCCATGTCTTTCTCGAGGGCGAAAGTCAAGGACTTTCCATCGATGACCAACGCAAGCACATCATGCTCGCCGCCAGTTGATTGTTGGCTGTTGACTGCGTCGAGCTTTTTCTGTATATTGTCGCGCGTTGCAGCTGGACTTTCTTCGTTAACGATGAGCAACGTCATGTCCTCACTGATCAGCTTGCAACTCATTCCAATATTGATGGCCGTTTCTTGCCGATCACCAGTTAGCACCCAGACCTTGATGCCTGCCGTCTGCAGGGTGTGAATCGTGTCAGGTACGCCATCTTGCAGCCGATCCTCGATCGCTGTCGCACCTAGCAAAGTGAGGTCATGTTCGATAACCTCTGCTGCTTTATCTAATTCATCCGCTCGGTTGCCTCCGACAGTTGTGGCTGCCTTTTCGTAGATTTGCTGCCACTTTTGAAACTCGTCTTCCGAAATCTCACGCATGGCAAGACATAGTGTTCTCAAGCCTTCTGTAGCATAGTCTTCAAGATGCTGCAACGTAGCATCGACAATTTGGTTGTTCTTCGACAGCCTCTCGAGTATGACAGTATCAGCACCTTTGCAATAGATCCTGATCTTGCCATCCGGACATCGGAAAATTGTTGACATGCGCTTCCTGGTCGAGTTGAACTCACAAACTGCTAGGAGCTGATATTCGACCTCTTGCCCTTCGACCTCGACAATAACTGACCGTGGTTTTCTGGCGACAAATTTGTGACCCATGAGTACAGCACCTTCCACAAGTGCACCTTCATCAGGCGACGCTGCTTGATACTTGATCTCGCTCTTCTCGTCCTTTCGTTCAGGAATGACAGTATGGCATGTAGCAAGCAAAGCCATGAGATGACGGATAGCGAAGCTTGATTCGTGGTTGTGCATGTTCTCCTTGAGTTGCTTGAAGTCATGGACGCCAGACAGATCATCAGGACCATTAGCTCTGCGATCTTCAGGCACAACAATGGCGTACTGGATTCCGCCAATGGAGCACTGCCTGAATTCCATCATATTGCAGGTCAAGGTGCCCGTCTTGTCTGAGAAGATGTATTCAATCTGTCCAAGCTCTTCGACCAGAGACGATGTGCGGCAGATAGCTGGAGTATCTGTATCGGGGTAGTAGATATCGAGGTCGTTATTGATCAGCAGCGCTTGGTAATACTTCACCAGCTCAAGTGTGACAAAGAGCGAAATGGGTACCAAGTTGGAGTACAAAACCCAGTACGTGAAGATGTCGAGGAAGAACTGGCTCGCAGCATTGAAGGATGGTAGATCGAGGTACCCCAGTTTGCTTCTCGAGGTTGATTGAATGATGATGTCGCCAACTGTGCTTATAATGCTGAGTATCAGCAAAATTATCACCAACATCAGGATCTGCCTATTCAGCATCCTTTCGACATCTGTCCGTTTGATCGGTGTTGCAGTAGCGTTCCTCATCAATTTTGTTTCGTGACCAGTGAAGACTACAATACCGTGAATCCACGGGGTGTTTCGCAGTGTGGCACCTCTCAAAAGCAGTTGTTCTGGCGTCAGAGGCAACTCCTTCTGCCCGCTTGTAAGACTAGCATTGAGTGTGGCTTCGTAAGTATACAAGCTGTTGTTCGGTTGCTCTGACCTAATCTTACCGGTCAAGCGGCCTAAGTCGTTGGGGTTGAGCAGATAGGCCGTTTCTGGGATAGCTTGCTTGATCTTCAAATTTGTTTCGCCGTCCAAGTTAGCCGTCTCGATGTAGCACAAGCCTTCGGGCTCGGAGCTCGAGACAAGTACGATATCAGCAGGAAATGGCTCTTCGGACTCGACTCTGATGACATCGCCAACAGCCACATTGATCCATTTCGTTTCCTCAAAGACGCCGCCCTTCAAAACTCGTGCTTTAGAGTCGTTCAGAGACTTGTCTGACATCTGTCTCTTGTAGTCTTCGTAGTACTCCTTGATAGCAGACACCAAGAGCACAATGAATAGAGGTACAATAGTGGTATATCGATTGGTGGGTGACACGTTGGGTATTTGCTGAAGAATGGCGGTGAATAAGAAGAACAAGTTTGCATACTTGGAGAACTGTTCGTACAAGAATTTTGGAAGGAAAGTTGCAACGTTGTACTTTTGAGTTGAGATGTGGTTGTCAACCCATCCATTTGACTTGTTGGTTGCTGGGTCGTTGAGCATGATCATTCGGGGTCCTAAGGTGGCAGGGTCGACTTTCTTGCGCTTGAAGACGGATGTTATGGTGTCCAAGCTGAATTTCTTCTTCTCTTCGTGGCTTGGGAGCTCATCTGTACCAGCGGTATCAACTCTTCGTTCGGTCAAGGGCAGGTTCATGTCTGAGTAGTCCTCCCTCTGACCCAGCATGCCTCTTGCACGATCGACCAGGCCTCCCATGCTCATCAGACTGCTGCGATTCCTGTCGTGGCCATGCTTGACCACATGCACTCCTCCACCCGGTATTTGATCGTCCGAAGTTCTCCCATCATAATACTTGTAGTTAGAGTTGTAGTCCTCAGTGCTTAGATCATCATCGTAGCGATTTATGTTGTGCAGGTCGGACGTCTGTGAATATGCCCTCTGATTCTCTAGATATGGCGCATTTGGTGGTCTTGGTTGGGAGTCAAACTGTGACTGCGACTGCGATTGAGCATGTTGCTGACCTGCCGGTCCTCCACCAACGAAGTCATCGTAGCTCGTGGACGGCCTGGGCTGCGCTTCGTCGGAATTGTCTATGTCGAAGCGGTTTAATAGTTCGTGGTCATTGACAGGAGGTCTTTGTCCGGTGTTGTAGGTAGGCTGCGAGTCGTCCAAGCCCAGCAAGTCACCACCGGCGGCATTACTGTTGCCATCATTCGGCCTTGCGGCCATCGCTTAGGGAGGTTCAGGTTCGCTCCGTCTGTCTCATTTGTCCTCTTCCATCGTGCATCCGACGTGGTGTATGGGCCTTGAATTCGCGACTTGAGATTGTAATCTCGATATGGTGACAGTGGTGTAGTAAATCTAAATTTACTTGAAGCGTTTGCAATGCGTAGCGCAAGTTCGAGGGCAGTGCTCGTTTGACGGCCACCTGAAACGTTGCGATGGCACCGCTCGCTGTTCCCTGGGGGCTCGTAAGGCCCACCAGGGCTTAGCTTGTCAGCACGAGCCGCAGCCAATCTCGATTGGTCACGGTCTTAGCACCCCCGGCAACCTCCACATCTGCCTTCCCTGCCATTAGCTATCAGCTGTTCATTGACAGCGGCAGAACACTCATATAGGCTAGCAATCGTGACATAGGACAAGGAATCTGTCTTCAATACTGGTATAGGAGTAACACGTTACGAAACATGAGTTAAAGTGCGACTTCATCTCTATTGCAGCAGCTGCTACTCCTGCTAATGGGCAGTTGCCAATCCGGAGCTCTCCTTCTGCCGACCATGTTTGCAGTGCCCAGCTGAAGATGGCCATCCACGAGAGACGGTGCATTACTCTCGTGTGATAGAGGTTACGTCGTTTTCTACCCAATTGGTGGCTCTCCACGATCGTTGTCTGCCGACAGTCCTTGAATACCTCTTGCCGATGCATCTTCTGCTAGCTTTCCACGTATGAACTTGTTCATCTCGCGGGCTTTGCTTACAGCCACTTGAAAAGACTTCATCACCAGAGCGGGATCGACCGGCCTCCCACCATGCTTCGCAACCTGACACACCTCGAAATCATTGGCAGTAATAATTAATTCTGCCTCTCGAACCTGTTCCTCCTTCGCCGTTGCGTCAAGCAAAGTGACTGAGCCGTCTCCAAAGAAACTGAAAGTAATGCAAACAGGGGAATGAAGAATGCTAAGCGGCACGGGAACACGTTCTGCCATGGTATGTAGCGTGACCCGCTCGCCATCGACAGACACATCCGGCCGCCGAAAATGATACAGTGCAGCCATGGTGGCCATGCAGCATGCATCGATTAGTCCACCATCGAAATCCAGGACATGAACATCAGCGCGAACCGACCAGCATTTCTGACCAGCCACTATGCAGAGGGATTCGGTATCGATTGCTCGTGATCGCCGTATAGCCTTCTCAAGAATGCGAGATAGGATGACCTCCTGCTCATTTGGTCGGCCAATCTCGAATGCTGGAGACGCAATTGGACTGAGTTCGGTGGTGATGGTGAATATCCCATCGAATTTGCGCTCCTCGGATGGCTTGGTGACTTCGGCTGATATCTGTACGTTTACCCTACACCGTCATCAGAACAATTCGTTTAGCTAGTTAAAAGCCGCGTACCTCGTTTTGCCTATGGTGACCGTGACTGAGCCGAGTTGTGCTCCAAAGGATAGCACAATATCCCTGTACTGATCTAGTAAACGGCCATCAAGACGTAGATGCGAGCCTGCCAAAGCTTCGAGGATGAAGGTCTTTTCGACATTCGATATGTCGATTGCCCGTGGCATGCTTGTTGTACTTCAACACTGTTTATTTATCCAGACTTGGGAAGGTTCTGGTCAGGAACAGTAGGTGCGATGCAACACTCATGATTACTCTTGCTCGGGATGAGTGTATTCAAACATCGATTAGACCCTCGACAGCTTACTTCTGACTGCAAGTGGCATTTCTTGCTGCCTTCCAAAATTAAAACCCTTCACTGCAGCAAACCATCTTTTTAGGTGGAGCCTCCGATGTGCACCCGGCCGTCTTTTTGTCTCAGCCTCACAACCTGGACTCGGTATTCAGCCTTACCATCCTCTTATTTTCTACAGCACAAATACAACAGTGAAGATTCTTCTGTGAAACTGAGGCCGTCGCAGAGTGAATACTGAGAGAACACCGGGATTAAACTGCCATTTGAGGCGACAAGACTTTGTTTTACCCACCATGACTACGGCCCATAGACCGACCTTTGATCCCGCCCGGGGCAAAGATGCCCAGCGGGGTCCCGCATACCACCAAAGACTCCAAGCAGCACACACCCAACTCAAGGTTCGACAACCAGGTCAAGGTGGTGCAGCCGGCTTTGGCGAGCGTGACCTCCGCGCAGAACTTCTAGCCGCAGAAGCAGCACACTTTGCGAAGAAAGACGCCAAACAACCACAGACCGCACCCGCAGTAACAGGCTCGAAACGCGCAATTGAACAGAGCAAAGACCTTGAAGAATCAGGCCAGGAAGAGGATGAGGAAGCAAAGCGCAGACGCATTCTTGAGGAGTCACGAGATATAGACAAGGACGATAGCGACGACGACTCGGACTCTAGCTCCGAAGACGATGACGATGAAGATGAGACTGCAGAGCTGATGCGCGAGCTCGAGAAGATCAAAAGAGAACGAGCAGAAGCAAAAGCGAAAGAAGATGCTGAGAAGGCTGCAAAGGAGCAAGATGCACGAGAAGAAGAGATCGCCTATGGCAACCCGCTGCTTCATCCCAAAGGTTTCAACATGAACAGACGGTGGGACGACGACGTTGTGTTCAAGAACCAGGCAAGGGGGACAGAGCAGAAGACCAAAAAGGAATTCGTCAACGATTTGCTGCGGTCCGACTTTCACAAGAAATTTATGAGTAAATATGTGAGATGATCGACTTGCCACTACCAAGATCTATCACTTGCGGCTTCATTGCACAATCGGCATCTTCTGAAGCATGTCAAGGCCGGGAACGAGAACAGAAAATCACCACCGCCGCGAGAACGAGGACTTCGCAGTTTGATGGCTATTATGAGCGCTACAGGAATTTGCATCAGCAACAGCAGCCCGCTGATTAAAGTGCACAGCGATAGCGTGACTGCTGCTTTGAGCGCCCAAGGGATCCCAAGCGCAACAGGGCATCCAATGTATGGAAGATGCTGTCAATACCCTTGCATGAGTTGAGTTGAACTCGAAATATGGCTGCGCAGTCCGTGGGCGGACGAGTGCGACATATCGTTCACCCCGTCAAAGCTGAAACCGATAAAGATCTTGGTCTATAAATCTAAGCAAGGTACAACTGTTGCACAAACGACAAAATGAGGCGGCTCAGGAACAATCGTTTCCAAAGACGTCATGTTGCGGGGAAGAGGACGCGTGTATGGATGTTCAGATAAGCGGGCAACCGCCTCACCAAACTCGATATGGGCATGCTCAATGCTTGATCTGAAATGCTCGAAACCTGTTCGGTGCGTCCTGGGTCTCGAATGAACTTACAATGACATGCGTTGCTTTGACATGAGGGGTGGCAACGGAAGGCCATTGGACGAGCAGTATCGTACAGAAGGGGCCCTTGGGCTCGCAACATACGTAGACCAGCTCGGTCGCTGCTTCCACCAGATGTATAAATACTACGATGTCCCCACCAGTTGTGCTGAAGGGCTTTTCGTATCCCTATATACCTTCACACTTGTTTACCAACGATATAATCACACTGATTACTAGACAACATGAGTTACAACGACAGAGACACATACCGCAGCAATGACGGTCTCGATGACTCAAGCACGACCGACGCCTATGGAAGCGGTGGTCGCGGAGCCACCGGCGGCACGCGTGGAAATGACGGCCTAGCCACCTCTAATACTAGCGACAATTACAGCTCCGGCATGGGTGGCAGCGCAGGTGGCATTCGAAGCAATGACGGCCTCGACTCCTCCAACACAACAGACTCCTATGGCGGCATGGGCAGCACTCGTCGAAACGACGAAGGCTTCTCTGGCCGGGATGACGAAGGACTTCGATCCTCCGGCCGCACCGACCAAGGCCTTTCCTCCGCAGGCAAGTATGACCGCAGCGCCGGTGGAAACTATGATGACCCATCATACGGCGGTATGTCCCATTCTCAGGCCACCTGTCCGAATCGCCCAGCTGATACATTACAGAACGAACCTCCGGCGGTCTAGGCTACGACGACACAATGGGAACCAGCGAACGCACCGGAGGCGTCAACCGAGGCGGTGACCAGGAGACGAGTCAATACACCTCTGGCGGCCTAGGCCAGAATGATACCTACGGCGACCAGGGACACACCGGTGGCAACCAAGTTGGCTCGGCGCAGAACTACGGCATGGGAAGTGGCCGTACCGCGGACCAGGAGAGAGGGCAAGTTTGATCTCGTCTCTCAATGACAGCCCTTGCTAACAGAGCAACAGAGGTATACTCCCCGTTGAGTCAGGCCGTGACGATGTTCGATCATCAGGACGACAGGACGAGTACGGAGCGGGCAGTGGTCGATATGATGACGATGAATCCAGTGGCAAGAAGAAGGATAGCACAATGGGCAAGCTTATGGAGAAGGCAGGTGGGGTGCTCAAGAATGAAAAGATGGAAAGACAAGGTGAGCAGAAAAGACGAGAAGCTGGTGGGTATGGTGGCTCTGATAATTACTGAGTGCTATAACTGGAAATGCCAGAAGTGTTGAAGCCGGAGATTGTAAAAGTCACTCAACCAACGAGTGCATCTAGAGCTTGAGTATGTCCCTGTTCTGTTGCACCATTGTCTCCCATGCCTGTCCCATTATAGCATTTATTGTCGCTCGAATTGGTCTCTGGTGCACCCTAGGCACTAGATGACGTTGCGGTGCAGCGGATAAGGTTATCGATAAGCCAAGGTTCGAGCTAAACCACAAACAGTATCTTGTTTACCAGCCTCTCTTTTTCTTGCATCATTTTTTGCCAACCACCTCGATAGTGCAGCGGCTGGCTTTCGCAGTTCAGCCTGATTTCCAAGCTACAGTTTTACTCTGAATTTCATCAAAGGAGTACTCTTAGAAAGCAAAAAGCAACAGCAAATTCCTCGATTCTACCAGCAATCCAATACACCCACCAACACTGTACGCTCGAGCTTCAAGCTCTGACCATACCGCCATCATGGCACCACGATCCCTCGACCTCTCTGCTTACCTCGAAGCCCTATCCCTCTCTGAAAGGGAGGAACTCACACACCCACAAGCACAAATCATAAAAAGAGATGAAGACACAGAAAAAAGATCGACAGAACCCAACGTTATGAACGCTGCGTACCCGCCAACCACCATCAACCTCCACCCACGAGACACAGTCCCGGGCCTAATAACAGGAACACCGAACCACAATGGCGCA
>Ga0181470_100149_pt2 | contig 15309 bp, 22 predicted proteins | sample InSIn5SAF170_FD_119082 | JGI IMG/M metagenome (GOLD analysis project Ga0181470, IMG submission 119082) | Clean room microbial communities from NASA Spacecraft Assembly Facility at Jet Propulsion Laboratory, Pasadena, California, USA -... ...
GATTCGGATACCGTACGTGATGATTTGCTGCCAGCTTCGGAAAAGACAGTGGCAGACACGACCAGCCAGCGACTTTTTGCGACCAAAAGAGGCGTGATTGGACTTGTTCCGGGCAATGCGCGTGCAGGAGATTTTCTGATACAGTTCTTGGGGACTGATGTCGTTGTGGTAGCACGTAGTCCTTCGGAAGAGTCGCCATTTTGTCAGATTATTGGCAGAGCCGTTATAGCCAACGAATCTGACGATGCTACGACGACGTTTCAGGTTCTGGCTGATGCCTCTGATATGGAGCAGAAGGGGCACTATTCAATCAATTTCGACAATTCAACTGTACAGCTGCAGGTTGATATGATGACTCTATACAAATTGACGTGCTGATGCAGGATTGAGATTATTGCATTGCCGCACCTCCGTCCGTCAGGTGAACGTTGCTGGCACTCCTTTCAATTGTCTGACGAACGATGATTTTGACGTTGAAAGCGAACGTTTCAAACCAGTGTTGATACTATTCTGGGACCTTGTAAAGATTGCAACTGTCAACAGGTAGAGCAAAAACCTGAAGGTGTTGACCGTAGACCAGCACTTTATATAGGCCGGTGGCAGAACCAAAGTAACCCGGGTTGATGGCGTGGGCTTGACGTTATACACAACATCATGCGAGATGACTGCACCGTTTTGGTCCATCTCATTCATAATGAACAACCAATGGTCAATAATAGAAAGAGACGTGGAACTAGAGTATGAGGCTACGATACTAGTCCTTTCACAGGAGCGTCGAACGTGTCTAGAAAAGTCCAATTCACAGGATGCAAGGTCTGATAACAACCGTTACGAACGGGAGGAAATAAGTATACTCTTATAGTAGTACATACTAGATTGAACGGGTCTGGAGATATACAAATAACATATAATTTTACTTTAGAATGCTCCACGTGAAATCCACACTTTCCTTATGCCAAGATGAGTTCCATATCAACTTCGTTTTTAGTACTTTACACCAGAACGACATGATGTCAAGTACATCTTCTCGAATATCCCTCTCAACTTTCTCATCTAAAGTAGCTTTCAGAGATGGATGTGCCAATAGCAGCGAATGTACTAGGGACTTTAGGAGCAGTATGTTGGTCAATCCAGGTCCGTCTTGCCATCCATCCTCGGTCATTATCATGCTCCTCCCAAGTCTTTGCTCTACCCTCTTGTTTACATTCAACTGACTCTGTCACAGCTCATTCCTCAAATCATAGTAAACTACCGTCGTCACAACACCGTTGGCCTCCAACGCTCAATGATGCTACTTTGGGCGTGCGCAGGTGTCCCACTAGGCGCATACAACATTGCTAGCAATTTCAACGTCGCGCTTCTGATTCAGCCGCAGATTCTGACGGTGTTGAGTCTGATCACCTGGGGCCAGTGTTTCTATTATGATGACGTGAGTGCGACGATGCATTGAGAGTTTAGCGAGGGAGGTGTTGAGACGAGAAATGCTGACGAGATGTCGAAGAAATGGAGTACCGCGAGATGTCTGGGCATGACGAGCGCTGTTGGGGTGTTGATGGGTGGTGTCGAGGTTGCCTTGGTGTTTGCTCTCAAGGTAGCTCCTCAACCCGAGTCCTTGGGGACCGTGAGATGCTAATATCCATTCAGAACGCAGAATCCAAATCACGCACCTGGGCGTTCATCCTCTTGGGTGCACTATCTGCCGCGCTTCTGTGTGCAGGCGTGCTACGGCATTATTGGGATATCTACATTCATCGCACCGTTCGCGGAATCTCATTCATCTTCGTCGGGATCGACGCATTAGGCGATGTCTTTTCTTTAGCTTCAGTGTGTGAGTCTTCCTGGTTTCCTATCCCATGCATTCCGTTCAGAGCGAGCGGGGAGTCCAAGGGCTGATGGGAAATGCGGTACCAGTCTTTCAACCGCATCTTGATATCCTAGGAATAGTGATTTACTCCTCGGAATTTGTTCTTTGGTGTGGAGTCATTGCTTGTGGAGGATATTATAATCTCATGCCATGGGTGAAAGAGAAATTACAAGTACGGAGGGAGAGGAGAGAAAATCAGATGAGCAGTGAAGGTGGCCTTGATGCAGATGACGGGACAGCGACTTTGCAAGCTGTACAATTGCATGATATGCCATCTTCAACGAGCGTGTTCAGGACACCGAGTTCTGTAATGAGAAGGTCTACCGAAGATAGGCTGGAGGATCGATGACAAGAATTCTAAGTCTACCTATATGACGATCCACAAACATTTCACCGTTTATATGATTTCAAGCTATTCGCATCACTAGAGTACAATTCTCTTGGTCAAATGCATCCGAGAGACCAGACGCCTTGTCTAATGCAAGTTCCACCTTCCCTTCCTTCATTTACATCATTATCTCATATTCAATATCCATCGCCCATTTCTAGCCTTCTCATACCTAACCATGGTGTTCCTCTTTGCATCTCTAAATGCACTGTTAACCTTTCCATTACTGACACCCTCTAAGGCGTCCGCAATAGGTCTCAACAATAACGCCATGGCCAAATGCGAATCCGGTCCCACCATGACTCTATTTGCCAAAACGGCGGCAACGACACAAAACATCAACTGGCAACCGCAAAGTAATCCTATGATCAAATAGAAAAACTTTGGGTGCCGAAGTTCGAGACGAAATCCTTCTTTTGGTGCGGCCCCATCATATGTCATGACAGGGTTGAAAAGTGATGCTCCGGCAATTGAGCCGAGAGCAAATGTTGCGACTGTTTGACCCATCACTTGTTTATCACCTGCTAGTGGTATTCCCCACAGACTGTTTTTGGGATAGTATTGCGCTTCTTGGCCTGAATCATCTGAGTATCCCATTTGCGCGATTGAACTTCCTGCTATGTAAGCCATTCGATCTGATATTTGTGATCGATTATCTGGATCATTCGTGGTTTGGTGAACCTTTACTGTGCAGTTATAGTACCATGGAGCCGTATTAGATGCTTCAAAGACCTGGATGATAGAACAACGAGGATCATTGGCGCAAAGATTGTTCTCTTCAGTAAAGAACGTGATCGAATCTGGTCGTACATGGGAAATATTGAGATTGCCAACATTTACAACTTCGATTTGATGACTCGTCCCATCTCCACCCTTCGTGACTTGGTTTGCCGTACAAGAATAATCGACTCGCACTCTTCGACTTGTGTAGACCGAAGGAGGAATAGGTCCACCAAGATAATATGGCGACGATGCAGTAAATATCATCTCAGCGTAGTGCTCTTCCAGATCGAACCATAACATTGAATTTGTAGAACGGAACATATCTCCTGATTTTGGCATAAATTTTGTTTCGTTGAGGCCGTAATTATATGCGAGACCTCCATATCTACTTGGATTAGTCAAACCACAAAGTGATGCTCAAGACATACAAATGCGCCATGTACTCCTCATCCTCCAATTTCGGATCAGTGTTATCCCCTTGCGGCCAAAAATGACGCATATCTGGAATGGACACGACTTTTCCGGTCATCAAAACGGCACTGGTATGTACCTCAAACCCATAGGTCAGGTTGAGCATTGCTATTCCTCCTTGAGCAGCCTGAACAATCAGCTTTAGCATAATATCAGTTCAGAACACTTACGATGTTCAACAACAACCACGCCACAGTTGTCAGAACAACCATCGGTTTCCTTGACATGAAAGCCAGCTTCGACAACTGTAATAGGCTATCTGCTCGAAGTATCAAATCCAACTGCAACAGATTAGGAAAAGCTCCAGATATTGGTCGTTGTACACACCTCCACCAGATTCCTCTTCTTGCCGCTCAAGACAGGCCATCTCAAGTTCAAAGCTAAATCCTTGAATGCACTCATGAGATTCAAACCAAGCGCTATACTGATTGCAGTTGTGATCGCATTGTATATCCGCTTTCTGCCTTCACCTAAGACACCCCTATTTACCCACATCAACGTAGCCAATATGTACGCGCCGCATAACGCCATTGTAATGAAAAGTCGTAGAGAACTTCCAATTAGAATATGCCGCAACTGCCTGCCGGTATGATCTTCGTAGGGGACATGATCAAGGGTATAGAAAGTATCAACTCGTGTCTGCGGATCGAGAAGGAAAGGTTGTTCGTCAGTATCTGCCACGGTATTAGCGATGAGGACTTAGTCCACACAAAGATGCCACCTACTCGACCCAGGACTCGGAAATATAGTGGACGATGTTAAGAACGTCTGCTGACTTTCTCTGTTCGGCACGCCAGGTCTAGAATGATCGGAAAAATGCATACTCTCTCGAGGTGGCAGAGGGGGTCTTGAGGTTGAAAGATCGCTATGCATGCTCACTGGTCGTGCGCGACTCGACGGGGGAGGACCTGGTGGCGGAGGAGGTAGGTTTGACAGATCATATGTTGAAGCAATGCTGTATCGCTGTTGTGTCTGTCTATTTTGCATTTCAATCCCTGGATATGATGTATGCCCGACTCCTCCAGACACATTCCCAACTCCTGCGCCAGCATTACTGACTCCCGAGGACGTACTGCTGATACCAGAAGTGAAGAATTGTTCTGACAGACCGCCAGGACTCTCGTACAGTCCATCATTGTCTAGAGGCGAGTATCGCGTTCTGCCAGAGTAGGACATCTTGGACGTCTACTCTGAAGTATGTGCGATCATCCATCCACATGAACAAATTTGAAGAGGAAACTTCGTAACTCCAACATGTTTGCAAAATCGGTCTCAGATGGTCACTGTTGACAGTGTACATGTGCTTGCTCGTCAAATTGGGATGTTCGAGACAGGGCTATCCAATGAATATCCTTGTGGTCAGCCAAACTTCCAAATTAAGGAGTGCGGCTGAGAAGAGCTGGAGAAATGGTGGAGGTGTGGGAGTAAAAAATGGAGGGGTTTCTGATGCTATTTTGGGACTGAAGATATTCAAGGTACCATGTACGATCTTAATGATTGCAATCGCCATAGATCGTAAAATCTGTCGACAATGAGTGAAGTGAGCAGAATTGCCTTGTGACTTCTCTGATGAATATGTCGAGCAGTTGATGATCCCTGATTTATAGGAGATGTGCCATTCAATTGGATTGGATAGTTGTCGGAAATGTCAAGATCCCAGGGGTTACAGGAACGCGTTATTGAACCAAGGGCGTGTGACTGCGCACCATTTTATATGCAAGGGGGTATCACCATGTGCCATTATTTATACAAGTTCAATCATCATCAGGGAGTTCTTCGAATCTGCCTTCCTGATATGCTTTTGTAACTGGGTTTTCGACGTTTACAACGCCCGTTGCCCGGAGTCTATGAGTGTTAGCATTGATGCAATTGTGAAGAAGCCCCACCTACCTTTCAAACAGTACAAATAACCTCTCTGCCTCTCTCTCTTTCTCTTCTTGGGTCATCTCTACTTCTGGCACGTCGTCCTCCCTGTCTAAGAATTGTCCGGTGATAGGATTGACCCTTTCTTGAATACCTGGGGCAGGTCTGGATTGATCAGCTCCTCCGTTTCCAGTAAGATGATCGGGAATGGGAATTTTGTGCTGGAATAAAAATCCTGAAGCAAGTCCATATCCAATATTCTGAACAAATGTAGTTGCGTCTTTGTTGGAAAGCTCAAACAGAAGACCAGATACTATATCTCGCAGTGTCGGAGTCGCTGGATTATTCATCAAACGGAGCAGTCGTGAGGGGAGTGATTTACTCTTTCCAAGTACTTGAGTACGATCTTCTTCCGATGGTAGAAGCATTCCCTGAAGGTGCTTCTTCACTTCCTCTGGCGCAATTGCGTAGAGGCTTCGTAAGAAGGTCAAGAGCGGAGACAAGGCGTGATCCAACTCTGATTCGCTATAAGATGTTGTTGACTTGTCTACAATATCAACTAATTTATCGACATGATTCGTCTGTTGCGAAGCGAACAATACTGATTGCATCTCCTTGTCATCCAGCGGAATATTGACCGTTGCATTAATCAAAGCTGTGATGACAGGATCCAATGGCTTTGCTGATGATATGTTGCGTGCTGACAGCAATTCCAAGATGTGTGGAAGAGCGGGAGCGAAACTTGAGCTGCGCTGTGGACAGAAATGTGTTAAATTGAATAGAAGCTTGAGTGTCTCTGCCAATGCCATATCTTCCATTGGATCTGATTGTGACTTTCCCTTTGTTGAAGAGTGCCTTTGCAGATTGGTGCATATCGTGTCTGCAAGCTCATGTTCGTCTATTAATTTTTCAATGTCTAACTTCGAAGTGTATGTCAGGAGGAAGATGATGCGCGAGAGGAGGAACTCGTCGTCCCTACTGTCGTTCTTGAGGAGGTTACATGCTTTGTTCTCGTACTTCAGATCAAGTAGAAGGCATTGTGTGTGCGGTTTGAGGACGAGAGCGTTCGCCAGACATCGAAGAGCATTCTGAGAGGTTGTTCGATCAGGAGATTCGAAGGCATGGCGAGCGAGAGTGCTAATGCCCTATAATTTGTCAGAAATCCCCAGAAGAGGCACGTTTCAAGCTTACTTCTTGGGTAAAGATTGGATCTGCATTGGTTGGATCTCTTCCATGAACCTTTAATTGTTCTAGGTAAGCGTGTCTATCTGCGACGGTCAGGAACATCTTCCACGAAGCGCATATGCCTTACATACCAGTGGTAGATAGATTATGGTCTTTCAAGTCTTGAGACAGTTTGTCCAGCAAGTTTGTCACCTCTTTTGATTTTGCTGCCATCGCAAATTAGTAGATGGGCATGCCACCCATCTAGCCCACATACCAGTTCCTCTAAGAGTTGCCATTGTGATTGTCGATGGTTGTGAGAGAGACCTTGATCTTTAGAGCTACGTCAAACCTCGAGCAGGAAACTAGCTTTAGACGAGATTCAAGTCCTGTATCAAGATCGAAAACCTTTCCGATAAATTCCCTCGCCTTGTAATACGTTGTCGCAGCTGTAAAGAGTGGATGAAGCTGTATGCACTCGAATCGACTTGGTGCGCAATTGTAAAGAGTGCGCTAAGGTCTCCTCGATATTATGTTCTCGAAAGAAACACGGGTTTTGAGAGAAACAACGTTTTCCCTACAGATCAACTGGCACTGTTGCTGTCGATTTGGTACCGTATATAGCTGCAGAGTGTCGTTCTAAGGAATCCAAGCAATAGTGACAATGCCGACACGTGATTAGACCCACTATCTAGAAGACATCATTCTTTCATGCCGGTTACACCGACCCGTTGGGTAGAAATCCTTGTGTAATGCAAGAAAGTCTACGACGAGCGCCACTTCACGTTGTTTTACGTCTTGACTGGGAAAAGTGTCTTTACGTAAGTCGATCATGCGTAACAGCCTGACTGTAACTATGATATTAGCTAGTTGCAATAATGGTATGGCAAAAGGCACAAATTTTGACACATGTTCTATTTTGATATTGTGTCAGATTACTCTCTATGACAGTAGTATCTGACTACTTTCAGCTTGTCCTTCATCCTAAAAGTCTCAACCACATCATGATGAAATGGCAGTGACACCACCTTCCCAAGTCTCACCCTGATCAAGAGACAGCCAGCCCTTGACAGCACCGGCCTCAACGCAAATCATCGTCTTGTAGCCTTCTTGTGGCTTGAAGTCGCTCATATCCTTTGAAGCGTTCTCCCATGGATTCCAAACAACAACTTCGTTCAGATTATCTCTAACCAGCTCAAAGATTTTCTTCCCACTTTCGGAAACAACAATTGATTGTGATGGCCCCCCAGCTGGGGTATAGACTCGGTCAGTGAATGAGGATATAGTGAGTGGCTCATTCGAGGAGGTGTTGTCAGCCTTCTTCATAACCTTATCATGGTACGGGGATGACTCGAGTCCGGTGATAGAAATGTTCTTGACATCCTACGACTGTTTAGCACTGTCGATATCATGACTCTCGCAGTAGACTCACCTTGACTCTGAAATAAGTGTGTTGTAAGGTCTGAAACTCCCAAGCCTTCTCTCCCGTATTCTGTACCACAATGCTAGTCGTCAAACTATTCGTAGACAAGGTAACACTATAGATCAAGCCAAACTCATATGGCCAGGCCTTTCGGTTCTCCTCGCTCAGGTTGCTGTGTGATAGACCGAAATCAAGCTTGACACTATTGTCCCCACCGGACTTCGTTGTTCCAGATTCAGATGTTGATTTCCCAAGGAACTCCCAACGCGAAATCCGAGCAAAACCGTGTTGTGGAAGGGATGCTGTAGCGGCGTGGTCAGGAGATTTACCAAAGACCTGTATGAAACAATTAGCTCTTCTCAATTACAGTTTGTAGCTGGATGTTCTCACCGGAAAGACGACGGGTACACCTCCTCTCACAGCTTTTGATCCATCAAGTACCGCTCCCTCGCTCACCCATAACTTCTCATCTCCACTCGCATCTTTCCAGCTTGTTACAGTTGCGCCATATAGCAAGACCTCAACAGATTCGCCTGTTGGCAAAGTAGCGGTAACTTTGCTGTTGCCACCGGTAATGTTCACTTGAGCTTGAGGAACTGCTCCTGGGGTTGCCGAAAGAGCAGAAGGTTTCTTTGCGCGGTCGACCATTTTGAATGAGTTATACGAGGTTAAACTATGGGTTTGGTATAAGAGGATGTACTCGATGCACTTCTGTATATACCTTTTTACGGCGGGAGTGTCGAAGTGTAGATGTCGTTGTCGTTCTTATTCTTCAATGGAGGGGCATTTCCTGTTGCGGGGTGGTGACAGCGACTTGCAGCTTATGAAACGCTATCTGAGAGCCACTAAAAGAGCTGGAGCATTCCTTAGTCAGCAATGCGTTCTGTAGCATCAAATCATCAACGGAGTCACGATTGAATCACCTTGTTGTCTACATGTATTTATGCTACATGGTGGTCGAAATAAGCTTGAAATTAACCTTCTTTTGCTCCTGTCTGTTTTTCTATATATTCTCGTTTATACTCGCTTCGCGCAAGTCATGTCAATATTGACATCTGCTTTCGATCAGGCGAGCATAGTGAGTCGGCCCAACACTTCAGACTGATTAGTTGTGAGGGTGGCGTATTGATAACAGACAGTCGTATAGTTTTCAAGATGTATTTCAGTGTGATTGATGAGACTTCGAGCGTAATCATTTGCTGACAAGAAGATGGTCTTAGAAATCTTCACTATCCAGCTGAAGCTCGTTTTCTTGAGATCATGCTCGAGTCTGCAAAAGAGGAACAGCATATAGAGTGAACATACTCCGACCGAGTTTGCCGCAGCAAGAGTGTGGCAGGGCTCACCTGATCGCTTCCAAAGGACGTTTGTGAAGTAGAGACAGATTTATTGGCAAAGAACTCGACAGGTCGTAGTCAGGAACACTACAATGCATTTCACGCACTTCTGGTCGTCCCAGAAATTCGGTTCCTCCGGCACTCTAGCACTCTCGTTTTCACAATGAAGGATCTCAGCTCACGAATTAACGACTTCGATTCCAGCATGTTCTCGACATGTTTTCTTGGTATTTACTGTTCAAATCCATCTCAGCAATAGCGGAGAAATCCGGACAAATACCCCAATTCAATCAGCGTCAAGCTTGCATACATGATGTGCCTGCTAGATGCTTGGGATATCCCAGGTTTGGAAGGTCACTCAACTCCCATCCTTGCGACTATGTAATAACGGACTCCATCAACAAATTCTGGATGTTGTCCGGGAACCCGTGCCCCTGTTTAAATTCAGGTACCCCAGTCACAGTGAAGAGTTCGCCCACGTTTTCTCTGGACGACATACGCTAAATCTTATTTTTCTGCACGTTGTAAATCAGATTTTGAGAGCTCTCACCTAGCTACAGCATGGATATTTGCTACACGTGGGAAGAGAAGGGTTCAATGCAGGATACTATCAGGTACAGGAAATCAGTATAAGATGAGGGGAGCTCCGATTGAGTCGATTCCTCACCTTTGATCATCATCTCAATCAACCGTCAAGATGCAGTTCTCTTACCTCGCCCTCGTCAGCACCTTCGTCGAAGCTGCCCTTGCCGCTCAGGCAAAGAACTTCATTTACATCGTTCCCGATGGATATGGACCAGCCTCACAGACTTTGGCTCGTGACTATGCTTCTTTGTTGATCAACGGCGAGAACCCAAACAGACCAGTCACCTACCAATTGCCAGTTGATAAGTTGGTGGGTATCTCTCACAGCTTAATAAGGCATACAGCTAACAAGATACAGATCATCGGAAGTGTCCGAACTCAAGCCAGTGACTCTTTGGTCACTGACTCTGCTGCGTCTGCCACTGCTTTTGCATGTGGTGTCAAGACATACAACGCAGCAATCGGTGTTGATGATGACGTTCAGCCAGTCGGTTCTATTTTGGAGGCAGCTCACCTTCAAGGATTCAAGACTGGTTTGATTGCCACTTCTAGAATTACCCATGCTACCCCAGCTTGTAAGTTACTTGGACCGTGCCGCCTAGCAATCACTCATGGCCATAGGTTACGCCGCCCACGTCGCCCACCGTGACTCTGAGGCAAAGATTGCTGAGCATGAAGTCGGCTATGGTCACCCACTCGGACAGACTGTTGACATCTTGCTTGGAGGAGGACGTGGTTTCTTCATCCCACAAAACCAGACTGGATCAAGCAGAAAGGATGACCTCAACCTTCTTGAGTACGCCAAGTCACAAGGTTTCTCTGTTCACACCGACCGAAAGGGATTCGAGTTGTTGAGAAATGGTCTCGGACAAGCTGCAAAGCTCCCATACATTGGTCTTTACACCAACAGTAAGTGCAATCTCCCTAACCCGTGACTCAAGCTGACATTTCAGGCCACATGAGCTACGAGCTTGATCGCAACCCATCCCTTGAGCCATCTCTTCGTGAAATGGCCGAGGCCGCCATCAACTCTCTTCACGCTGCCACCAAGGACGCCAAGAAGGGATACTTCCTCATGATCGAGGCCTCTCGTATCGACCATGCTGGTCACTCCAACGATCCAGTTGGTCATCTTCATGACACTCTCATGTATAACGAGGTCGTTGACTATGTCCGGTCATGGATCAACCGTCACCCAGAGACTCAAATGCTCTCAGCCGCTGATCACGAGTGTGGTGGACTTACCCTTGTTCAAGAAGGCTACAACCCACTCATCTTGAAGAACGCCAACGCTACTGTCGAAGCTCTTGCCACTCGTTTCTCGCGCTACACTGGCAGCGACGCGGCTGGTTTCCTTCGATCTGACATCTACCCAGCTTACGGTATCAGCAACCCAACCTCTGCTGAGGTTGCACAACTTGTCCCACTCAAGGGTTCTAGCAACTTTGGCAACGCCCTCGGACGTCAGATCTCTGCTCGCGCTGGTATCAACTGGGCTACTGCTCAACACTCCGCTGTCGACATCTCCTTGTTTGGATATGCATCTCCATCCGAGAACAACAAGGCTTTGAGAGCTGAGATGGGCGGTAACTGGGACAACACACAATTGCCAGGCTACATTGAGAAGGCTCTCGGTATCAGAGTCAAGGATGCCACTGCTGCCCTGAGAAAAGACGGTACCGGATGGGTTGGAAAGAGAGATTTGGCTATGGAGAAGAGAAGTGAGCATCACCACATGTAAAAGTGTGTGAAGAACGAGGCAATGATGTCAAAGAGATAAGAATAATATGTAATACAACAGTCTTGTACATGTCTTCAGTCTTGATGTGATTTTTCCCGTGTTTTCCTGGTGATGGTCAGACATGTGGGACAATATCGATAGACTCGAGATGGCAAGCTTGTGGTTTGCCCGAATGCCGTGGAGGAAGCTTGTGTTGAGCTGTTTAACGTGCTGACGGAGAAAATCTCGAGAAGCATGTGAGAAGAATTTCGAACTCAATAGAAATTGTCTGAGGTCGAAATCTTGCTGGTATACACCAGTATAGCAACTATGCACGGGTTTGTGACTGGGCTGAACCATTATCAGGCCATTAGAGCTTTGTTAGACTTGAAGTCGTCTGCAATAGGAATGGCTCAATAAAGTCTCGGGCAAACAGATAGAGAATCAAGCTGTGTTCTTGATTAAAAGCTACACCATGTTCAAGCTATGGTCGGTCGTTGTCCGATAGCGCTATAGTTAGTATGGGAAAGGAGGAGTCGTCAATACGCTACACATGAGACCGGGAATGTCGTTCTATTCACGATCACCTGTCTCACTAAAGAGTGGCAACTTGCAGCTGATTCTACAAGCATTTAAAGAGGTGTTAGCATGTATACGTTTTGATGTGTTTCGACACCCCGCTGGCATATCGGCAGTCAACCCCGCGGTGTCTTACCTATACGAGAAATCTTTGTCTCACCACAATACAATTCTATATCCTCATTGGTTACCCTACACCAATTTCTTCGCGTTACGGTACCCCACCATCAGATAACGTGGGTACTGATAGCAAAAGCTTAAATTTTTAAACGTGAATGTAAACTCCACATGCCCTCTAGTTCTGCATCAACATCTCACAACGTCACCAAGAAATCGTCTACAGCGGGCGTTTCCGTTCTTTGTAATGAAGAAATTGGTGCAATCAGTTGACTTGGCAATGCCGAAGAGACTCTGTAGACTTCGAGTTTTCCCGCGCGGCTCATCTCGTAGTCTTCACGTAGTACGAATCTTCGCATAGCGTCAAGGAGGACGTTGAACTACAATCAGCCACCTACGAATGTGAAAAACCATGTCTCGAGACAACACGCGATTAGTGAAGACGAGGAGATGGAATTGAAAGATGAGTTGTATGTCAAAGGCAGCAAGAAACAGTATAAATACCTACATTCTCCCTGTCGATCAGGATCATCCTTCAACACAATCATCTCAAACATTTCCTCTTTCATTCAGTATCAGTCTTTGCAGATCCAGTAGATCAATCGCTCAGTCGACCATCTTCACTCGTTCAAGATGCAATTCAAGACCCTCTTCGTCACTCTTCTCGCTGTCGGCTTCAGCTCTGCAGCTACAACACCATGCGTGCGTGACGCATGTTACAATCAGGTTGGCACCAACGCCGCTGGAAGGCCAAACGCTTCCAGCCGTTCAGCAGACTGTCGTGCCGCCTTGAAAACTGTCATTGATTCTGACATAACTGTCACGGCTACTATCACTACCACTGTGTACCCATTTACCGTCACTACCACCGGCTGCCCCGCTCAAGCAACTTTGACTGTTCGTGAAGAGATTCACGAGAGATGTGCTGGTGCTATGCCTCGTGGGCTTGGCAAGAGAGACACCATTATTGTTGCTGGTCCGAAGCCCGCTTATGTTAGCTCCTGTGGCAACCTCCAAGATGTAAGTAGCGCTGCGAGTATTGCTGAGAGTCGTGCTGATACTGGCTTTAGTATGCTTCTGCCTGCTTGTGTTATGGTGTCACCGCTCAAACCGTTAGAGCTTCTGTCACAGTTACTTCAACCTCGACTATCAGCATCAACACTCCACTTATTACTGGAGTTCCATTTCCCACTGCCTAGATTCCGAGGTAGTTTATACTGCGGCAATCCAGATAAGCTGCTTGAAAACCATTCTTTTCGAGGCGGCGAATTTTTATGAGGGAGGTTTGGTGCAGATATGAAGTGGCTGGAATGCGGAGACTGATAGAGGAATGGAAATGTTGTTTGAAAATTAAATTCTGTGCAGTGTTTATGGTCTCGTAGTGACAACATAAGTGATAAACTGAGCCGTCCCGTCAGGATCACCTAAACACCTCTACTCACCCTAGACAGGAATCAATACTAGTTATGCAAGGTTCTTCCGATTCAGCATTATTAAAGACTAAGTGGTGTAAGGTTCACCTCAACAGCATTTCTTAGTAAGTAACCAGACAAATAACATCCAGGGTTTACGGCTTGAAATTCTATCAAAAAGAGTAACTACAAACTGATAATGTTCATAGAATGAACACTGCTTCGACTATTCTTCATACCAAAATAAGGAACAAACAATGAAACGAATATGATTACGGAGAAAGTTCATTTCGTCCAGAGACGGGTGACACAATACCACTGCCACCATTGACGGTCGTTCCTCCAATCTCACTATATTGAGATACAGGAGACTTCCACTCCTGAGGGCCACCACTATCAGTCCTCGCATATACGGGAGCGTTCTGCTGGAAGGTTGCTGCATCTTTCTGCTCGCTGTAGACCGGTGCAGTGGTCGCAGCGTTGGAATCCTTGCTGAACCTGCCAGATCTGTAGCACCAACCGAGAGCAAGAATGATGCCAATGACAGCAGCCCCACCAATCGCGATACCAGCGATGGCTCCAGTCGAGAGTGATGATCCGGAGCTGACTGCTGAGGCCGATGCGGAGGATGACGAGGAGGACGAAGATGAAGAGTTGTTGATAATTGTGGTCGGGTTTGAACCAGGTGCCCCAGCTGTCTGGCTTCCACTACCGTTACCATTGCTTCCGGCATTGCTGCCGGAATTCGAGCTACCAGGTGCATTTGTGTTAGTCGCACCAGGACCAGCTGTGGCAGTTGGGTTCGCTCCGACCGCAGTAGCTCCATATTGAGCGATCTTAAATGAGTCAATCAGGGTCTTTGACGGCATCGAGTGAACTTACCACAGTGGCTAGAAGCGAAGCAGGCGGTGGGGAACCACTATCTCGACAGATACCAGTATATCCGTTCAATGGAGTCATGCCAATTTGGCCCTCTTTACAACAGAAATAGTTGTCAGAGCCTCTAGCTCCAAGTAGATACATGACCTCTCCCTTTCCAGAGCAGACTGGGAAGTTGTGAGTTTCTGTATTGCACTCCGCATCTACGACTAGATTAGCTAGTATCGAGAAAATTGGGACCTAGGGCTGACTTGTTGGACAGCAGTAGGGTGCTGTGAGCAATCCTTTGCAAACGGTTCCAGTAGGGCAGCACGCTCCGTTCACAAAAGAGTTTTCAGAACATCGGACTGATGCTTCTGAAGGGCATGTTGTTGCAGCGAGAGGCCATCCACCAGCAAATGCACGACGCGCCAGTGTCTGATCTACACGGCGAGCTGGAAGTAATTGAGTAGGAGAAGCATCAATGCTCAAAGCACAGAGTGAGAGAACGACTGCTTGCAGTGTGAAGTGCATGATTGTTACTTGGTTGATGATTTTGCGATTAACGTGGGGAGAAATAAACATTATTGTAGAATGGGACACCTACCTCTTTATTATTACATTGCTCGTCAGGCCTTTCAAGTCTCGATTGTTCTCGCCTGGTTGAGCCTCATCTTCCAATATCAAACCCCTTTAATCGCACTAGGTGGGAACAGACTAAATCAAGAATAGTGGGTGTTGCGAAGGTCTTTTTATTTACCTTGCTCCTTTTCCTTAAGGGATCAGGAGCTCTATAAAATATATT
>Ga0181470_100180_pt2 | contig 15309 bp, 17 predicted proteins | sample InSIn5SAF170_FD_119082 | JGI IMG/M metagenome (GOLD analysis project Ga0181470, IMG submission 119082) | Clean room microbial communities from NASA Spacecraft Assembly Facility at Jet Propulsion Laboratory, Pasadena, California, USA -... ...
ACCTCAAAGAACGGAATTTTTTGGTCCGCATCAACCTCAGAGGCAGTCAGTCGTAATGTACTAGTACGCTGCATCACAATGCTATGCATTGGACCATATACCAATTTCCTGCGTTGAACTTGATCGAAAATCCGATCCGGTCAACCATTGCACCTCAAAATTACTTCAGACCACTTTACCTCTAATCCCGAGCAGGACTACACCCTTCAAGGCCTACAAAGACTCAATCCGGGGTCTAAAGCGTTGAAGGAACTGGCCGAAAACCTAAACACCATGGCTCTTGTAAGCGGTCAACGACGATTCTGCCTTGGCTGGCGCCGAGACATGCACAATTCTGTACGACTCTGCAATGCGGCCAATGAAGTGGCAATGCGCCGCCATGGGGAACGATTGATGTTTTCGCCGCATCACCTGTAGCCTGGCGGCCTCAGTCAGCCTTCTGTGGCGATGCTTGTATTCCGCAGCAGCCTTACGCCGGTGCTGTTAAAGCTACGAAGTCCTCGCTGGCTTGAGCTGTCACTTCTCTCAACCCTCTCTTACCGTCATGGCCGAACTGGGTATCGCCGCCGCCGCGGTGCAATTTACGGACGTTGGTGTGCGCCTTCTAGAGGTCCTGGTACGGGTGTGTACCGATATTCGCCATGTGCCGTCCAAGTTGAGAGCTACCGTCACAGAGCTCAAGGGGTTTATCCAACTAGCTCGCGCTATAGATCAGAATATCCGCGCACCAAACATTGGCCCTGCATCGACCCTCAACGGAGCGCTATCGCCTGCACACATCTCTTTCGGTCTTCACCTCCTTAGTGAGAGCATCGTACAAGCTCAGCAGCTCGAAGGAGTTCTTAAACCTCTTTTGCCAAAGCCGAATGACAATGCTATAAAGAGAGGTTGGCGAGCAGTGAGCGGTCTTAAAATGGAAAAGGAGATCTTGGAAAAGTGCATGCAGATCCAAAATCTAAAAGTCAACTTGATCTTGTGGTTTAACAATGGATCTCTCTTCTTGTTCAATGACCAAATGTATGCTAAGAGACCGAAAAACTCCCACACAAGCTGACATCATTTGAAGTCTCGTCAGCAAAAGGATCGAAACCGATGTCGGGTACGCCAACCAACAAGTCCAAAGCCTTAGGACCGAAAGCGAAGCCTCGACTAGCACGATGAAGAACACACTACAGTGTACACAATCAGGCGTATCGCGGCTCGAAGGCCAGCTCCGGACTATACAGAGTGACAGCCAGTCCTCAAGCAGTGCGATTCAAAGCATGCTTCACAAGGTAGATTGGGATACAAACCAAATCGATCAAAAAGTCACCTCCATAGACGGCAGCCTGAGCAATGTTGGAACAACAATAAGAGCTATGTACGACCTCATGAAAGTTTTAGGACAGAAGGTAAACTTCAATCAGACTACAATGCAGCACTATGTGCTGATGTCTACCATCCTAGTCCGACTCGGCCAACACCACCCTGAGGAACATTGAAGGTAGCCTCACTGATATGCAAAGACATGCCAATGTACCGCAGAATTTAACCGCGGAGGTTTTCCAGAACAGCTGCAATCAGCTTGTAATTTGTACCTTGAAGTCCGATATCTTCGCATCTACTAACTGGGACGCCAGGCCGATCATGCCTGCCACCACATCGGCTCTCACCCCGAGCTCGTGGCTAATCTGTTGGTCGATGAAGTTCTTGAAACCACAGATCCCGAAGCCACAACCCCGCAACCTACAACTCCTGAACTTACGATTCTCGGATCTACTCTCGGACCTACTCCCGAAGATGGTTCTGAATCTGTGGTCGCCAGGCCTGCAGGTCTTACTGAAGAACAACCCCGAACTATCCGATCCCTACCTCTCCTTACATGCACGTGTTCCAGCCGCCCTTCCCGGCATACGTTGGCTTGGCCATTTGGCTCCATCTACTACAACAAGCGCCCAAAGCATCAACGCGGTTGTCCGGAAGCCTGGCGTACCCGTAGACCATGGACCTTAGGTGTGCGGATGCTACTTCAAAGGCTGCTCGCAAGGAGCTTCCATACCACCTTCACAGCCAGCTTTGGAGCCAGTGGCTTTTCTTTAAGTCCAAGCTTCACGTGTCATAGAATCGTAGATCGAAAGGTCTCACCGGCTTTCCTCCTGATCGACTCTGCACGAGAAGAACTGCACGACAGTCTGAAATTCCCTGCTATTGATGATGAGAGAGGCGGGTTTTCTTCGTTCCCAATAAGGAGAATCCCTGCGAAGCAGAAGAGACTTTTTAGTGCCACGGCTATCTTGGAGGATGTGCGAAGCAGACTATACTCGTTGTTCTGTGCAGGAGAAGCTTCTCCGCATGACCAAGACATAAGAGGTTTTACACTGCTGCATGTAAGTCGGCAATCATCAGTCTACTATCACTATGCTTAGACATCAAGTAGGATTTTGTTTTACTAGTTATGTCCATGTTCGAGCTTCAGATTGCTTTATCGCCTCAGATTTCGGATATTATCGACATGCTTGTCCGCGGTGGTGTTGATGTGAATGCTACGTACAAAATGTAATATCACCCTTGCACCCTTCAAATAATCCAGCTGATTGTCCTAGTAACGCAAGAGAGCGGAGCACGACGCTCAACGTCTTAGAGATGGTCTTCACTTTGCTGCGCGATCCGTGTTCACAAATTCCGCCTGAGTTGATCTATCAGTCTGTGAGAGTCGATTCTGTCCTCACTCGTTACGAATGTGAGGCGTCTGAAAAGTCCATAACACCGGAATATATGGATGCTTCGCCATGGGCGTTGAACATCTTCCTCAGAAACCCTCCCATCGCTTACGGTCAGTAGCCACTCCGTCTTGAAGAATCATCACATTTCGACGGAGTACTTCCAGATCTAACTAAGTGCGAGAACGTGTAGATTGTGGTTATTCGCAGCTTTGTCTTGCAGTAATACAACGTCAAGAAGAAGAGCTCCGTAGGCTTATTCAATGTGGACACAGTGTTCAGCAGGAGCCTGAAAGAACATACTCGCCTTTATCCCTTGCAGTGGGCTGGAAAGCGGGCCTCGAGATATTGTTGAACGAGGGGGCAGATCCTTTTCCGGCCACTCTGGACGCACTTGGCCGCGCGGACGAAGCGACGCTCGAAATAACTTTACCGAGATGCCCAATGTTCGCCTGGTGGAGATTGCAGCGCACGAGCCGTACACTCGATTATTCTGTTCTAGCCTATGCTCTCTATACCAGAACTTCATCGATGGCCATTCACCTTATCGTGCAGAGGCTTGCCGAAGATCGCAGTGTGTTCGCAGAGTTGGCCTGGGAGAATCTGAGCCGCCGCCAGTTACGTCTTCTCGGAATCAATCAGAGGGATAAGGATATAGGATTGATACAGGGCAGAGAACTCCAGATCGCTGCAGAACTCTCGGCGAATGGTATTGGAATACCGACTCTTATCATTCCATGTCCATATACCACCGTTTATCATGACAACAATATGACTACAGCCGCTGCTGACGAACTCTGGGCTTGTGGATTCTGCGCTATCGATGTACCGAACGCATGGGGTTATACCCCTCTACTTCTTGCGTGTAGCTACCTGTACCGGAACACAGAAATGATAGGCTGGTTCATCGAAAAAGGAGCGGGAACTCTCAGTTTTCCAGAGCGCGGCATACGAAGCTGCCTCCATGCTCTGACGGCCCACCTCGGGAAGGGTGGCAATATTTTACTGTATCAAACCTCCCTCAAGAGATTGAGCGAAGCTTGTAGCGCCATTCTAACGGACTCCTGCACGTGTCACTGCTCATCTCGTGGATGTTTGCCGGTTAATGTTCTTCTTAAGAGATGGAAGTCGTGTTCTGCAAACGACGGCTGGTGGACGAAATCGCTAAAACTGCAGATATGGCTCAGTACAAGCGACGCCAGCTCAGTGGAACAGGAAGAATACTATACAGAGGTTTGCCGGTTAGAGATTTTTGAACGGCTCGGCATGGCTCACATATGCTGCAAGGCGGATCACAAATGGACGGATTGCAAACAATATTACCTCCTTAATATGACACGAATGGCGGAGGAGGAAGAGCGAGAACTTCAAGATGAAGATGAGCGAACCGGCTTGGTTAAACAGCTATATGCCTACCTGCAGTTGTATGACGCTCTACGAACAGAATATGCGGAGCCAATATCGACTTTTTGGAAAGCTTGGTGGAGCACCCTATCCGATGTACTTCCAGAAAGATTATGGGAAGAGCATTGGGACGGCGAAGGGTTCATCTGCACAGAAGTCACAGACAAGGAGGTTAAGCACGAGCAGCAAAGCGAAGAGGAGGTTGATGACACCTCCAGTGATGCCCGTCGTTTTTCCGAAGCAAGCGGGAGCCGAGACATGATGGCCACCGCAGAGGCTTCGGTTGAGCCTAGCAACGATAGTGGTTCAAAGAAGACCCAAGATGAGATGTTGGACGAAGCCAGTTCGGATGACACTGACAATGGTTATCGGCCAGACGAAGGTCTTATCCGTTCCAGGATGGAGTTCTTCCTTGCCGGGGGCGGCCTTGCAATGATAGAGGACGTCTTCAGCAGGAAGATACGCAGTGATGAGGATGACTTGATGGGATATTCGAGTGGAGAGGAGGACAGTGATGAAGAACCTTCCATCGGAAACGAGGATAGCGACGCGGAAATTTCTAACACAGATGACGCGTTTTAACATGCTACGCATTTCACCCTAGAAGATAGCAGTCTCAAGACGACCATCGGTGTTTTTCCGACCATCGTTCTGGGCCGCGATGAACCCGGTACTCCGGGAAGGCCTCCACGGACCACGGTTCGACTCATCTGGCTGCGAACATTACGATGGGGATATCATGGCAATCGAAGGGGATGGGTTCGGACGCAGAAGATTCTGGTATATTGCTGATGAGTGATCACGATCCTCATGGTATGTTTGCACCGTTCAGCTAGCTTCTAGAGCGTAGCCAGGCTGAAAAATCCAATTGCTAGGCATCGACTTATTAGGTTTCTGGAAAAGACCGTTTGCGCAGAGTTAGATGCTGCTCGCTTGTACAATGGAGTGAATGGCTTTCATGGCACGTGAGAACTTCTTGTCGCTTTTACCTCGTGCGCTCATTGACCTTTTTCCAGTTCACTTCGCCTACGACAGAATGATAAGATGCTTTCAGCCGCCGTTTCACTTTTCAGAAGCACAACAAATGTGGTCTCAGCCATGACCCCAAACCTCCCTACCCGCAGCCGAAAACGCAAGCGATCTTCCACGCCGCCAACGTCGACAACACCGTTATCCTATGTAGAGCAGCTGTACGTCCCACCTTTCCAACCCAACTCACTATCACGGTCTGAACCGCTCTACCCATCCCGCATCCCAAGATCTATCCACCCGCCCACAAATTAACAAACCTCACCGCACCCTCACAGATCCCAATCAGAAGACTACCATATCCGCGTGACCAGCACCGACCTCCTCACCGAAGAAACCTGAGACCTCCCCTCCGCTCTCCTCTCCCGCTACTCGACCTCCTTCGGCACCATGATCCGCCAACTCCGCGCTTCACACTCTCACGCGAGGCACCTCCAGCTCCGCAACACCGACCCAGCCCTCTTCACGCTGTTCGTCGATTTCCTCTTCCAGGAGGATAAGAGCTGTCCACTGCCCCGCACTACGGCGGGCGCGGCGTCTCATTCCGAGGAGTCGGATGCGAGTGTGGGGAGACGGCCGCAGCGGAGTATCTATTCGCGATGCTGGGAGGATGAGGAGCCGGTGCCTAGGGACTGGGAGAGTGCGCCGGAGAGGGCGTGGGTGCTGGGCGTCCGACTCGGCGCTAAAGATTTCAGAGACTACGCAATGGCGTTCGTCATCCGCACCTACGTCGGTTCGCTGCCAAGATATCTGATCGACATCGTGCCGTGGGTGTACGAGAACACAAGCGAGGGATCGCTGTCAAGGAGGTTCTGTGTTGATGCCATCGCGTGGTTCGTGGGGGATGGGGCGATGCGGGGGGAGTATGAGCAAGACGCGTTGGCGGAGCTGGTGGAGGCGTGTCCGGAGTTTGTGAGGGAGTTGATGGCGGGGATGGGGGCGGCGGGGAGGAGGAATCGGTGTCCGGTTGAGAGGGTGGGGAGGTATTTGACGCCGGAGACGATTGTCGTGCAGGACTAGGCTATCTTACGCGGTTGTTCGTACAAGTACAGCGACAGGCTAGGCATTGAAGTTTCGATCAAAAGAATACGAACTATTGATGGCCCGAAGATCCAAAGAAAAGTGGACTTAGGCGTAGCATTGCCGTCTCTATCTGAATTTTCTTCGGGAGGACAGACTGCTCAGCCGGTCGGACTCTTAGCCGTCGTGGTGGAGAAAAACCGTAGGAGAAAGAACTTTAAGAACCGAGCCGATGTGAAGGTGGTGTTTTGAGGTCATGATAGCCGAGGCGGTAAGCCCGGGCGAACTTCGGCCTGTCGGTATTCCGGTGGGTCTGGAGCGGCACCGCAAGAACCACCGCTTCAAAGGACTTTGAAGGAGCAGGTGAGGATATGCAATGATACAAGATTCCGTCTCCTGCTGCCACGAGAAGTACTAAGAAGACTGCTTGTCCTGATGAATGGCAATTGACTGGATGGCAAACACCGATTCTGTTGATGCTGCTTTCTCTGTGTGCCCCTACGAGCGTGGTATAGTTGAGTTTTGATTTTTGATTTCTTCACTCATAGCCGCGGTTCTGATACTTTGCTTCGGTTGCCAGAGAATAACTGCGGACGTGATATGAGCATTCCATTACTGAAATTACCAAGGATGGTACTTACTGCTCGCCGTCTCGGGACATAGCCAACTCTCACCACCAGTGCTGGCCAGCGACATACACTAGCAGTGCTCCCCCTCAGTCTCCCGCTCGAGGCGGAAACACAAACTACAAAAGTAGAGTGGCCGTAATTATACGAACTAACGGGAAGCAAAGCCGCGAAGCAAGCGGCGGGAGCAAAGGGCGGCGAGAGCAAAGGGCGGGAAAGGTAAGGAAAAGAAAAAAAATCTACTCGTCCGGGAGCTCGAGGTATACGTTGTACCTCGGCGCGATCGTCCGCCTATACCTACAGATTAGCCCGATGCTTAGAGAATTACAGGGCACATGCGGTCCGGCAATCAAGAGGATAGAACAAAGAAACAGTAAACCTACACAACCGGCTCGTTCTCCTTGTCCTCCTCCTCCTCCTCATCCTCCACAACTCTCCTCTTCCTCTTCTTCCCCACAACTTTTTCCGGCGCGGCTTCCTCGGCCGGCTCCTCCTTCTCCCCCTCCATCTCCACGGGCTTCTTCTCCTTCTTCGCCTTCTTCTTCGGCGCTTTTTTGGGCGCGCCACCCTTCTTCTTGGGCTCCTCGGGGGAAGGCGAGGGCGAGAGGCGGGGAGGTGTTGGAGGAGAGGGGAGGAGGCGTTAAGAAGGCGGGCGAGAGATCCCGAGAGACAGGGGTGCAGGCGGAGGGCGCGGGCGAGTCAGGAAAGGGTATTTCGTCGCCTTCGGCGACATGCGGAGGGGAGAACAGGCGGCAAGTCTCGTCTTCTTGCTTATTCGGTCCGAGCCAGACGCTCGTCTCTGCAAGGACGAATCTACATTACTATCAGTTATGCTTAACAGAATGGGGACTCCAATTGATGCGCAACAGCATCTAGGATAGGTAGGTCAGCTACACCAATAGGTATGGGGTACCTACTTAGGCATGATGGTTGTCAAAGTATCCTCAGGACGTTGCGTCAAGGTTTTGACCTATACCACTTCGGTAAAGTACCGTGACTTCCATAACCTCTACCTAATAACTACAAATCGCTGCACTACAGAATACACTGGATCGCAATACTTCTTTAAGGTTAATCTGAGTTGTTGTAATCCATACCAAGTTCTCTAGACCATTGAATGTCATTCTAAGTTGGTAATGTGTGTAGCAGCTCCTGTACCAGTCTCTCTGCACTGCGGGCACGGGCTCTCCTCATCGCGTGGCGTGGACCGACTTGCACCTCCCAACTTCATGCGCTGTACTCAAAGTCGCGAATTTTAACTCAGCATGCAATTTTTGGTATCATCTAATGTGTAGCCTGTATAGAATCTAGATAACTCTAGTAAGTTGATAGGGACAGGCGGCAGGCCTCGTAGCTCCAGCTCGCACTCTAGTTTAGGATGCATAGCCATGGTTGATAGCTATATCTTAATTACTTCCTCCGGTCATAGTAGAACTATCCCCACAATGTCATCGGCTTTAGAAGACGCGTTTTACGGTTTGTTATGTGGGTTAGAAACTACAATCCGTTTTCCGTTCCCGTTCGCAGTCCCAAACAGTTAGTAGCGGAAAACTGAGGGAGGGCATGGCGTTGCTATTACTATCCTGTATCATCGTTGTCCGTATCATTGAGCGCTGATTTATGAGCAATAATGTCACAAGTCTGTTCTATGAACCCGGCTTCCCTACCTTTCCGGCGCAAACATAGTATGTAGTCAATCATATGCATTTCTAAGTCTGTAAGAAGTGTGTTTCTACAAACAGTTCCAACATCGCCATGCGAGAACGGCAAACGCGTCCTGCTTGGCCTCACTTGAGTATACTGAGAGGTCGCCGGATTCTGACTTTGGACGTTCCCCTTCTCTTCGCTGACCACTTCACCAGATTGTGTCCGTGCCCTCGACCATTCACTGGCAGAGGCGACGAAGCAGTGAAGTCACCCCACAAAGACCAAAAAGTTTCAATTCATTTCTCCAGCCTCAAGAACAACTTGCTGCACTCAGTGCTCACGATACCACATCACCGGCGCTTACCAGCGCACAACGTCTGCGAATTGCCACCACTTAGCAGTCGAACACAGACATCGCTCTGGACCTCGTTCTTCGTAGTGAGCACACGCTTGGACTTGGGCGACTGGCGACAAACTCCCACCGGCGCGGCCACAACGTTTCGCACAGGACTCTCGATCAACCTCGTCACAGTCTCTGGCGACCGCGAGCACGAGCTAGACGCACTCTAACAACACGCGACGTCCGTTGGTCACAGTAGCTTCCGATGTCCAGGCTCCGGCTCGTTCTAGGCGGAAGAGGCGAGCTGCGCCTCACAAAGGGACCTGAAGATGAACTCGGATCACTCATCGAACCGATCAAGGCCTTCCTCCCCAAGAATACCATCATGAACTCGCTTGCAATTGCAGCTACACCTGAAGGAGCCAATCGACAGATCTTGGCCAACATCAAGACGCTGAAGTTCAAGGATTCTCCTTTGAGGAAGCAAGAGTGAGTAACTCATAGGTTTCATAGAAAATTCCAAGCTAATAGATGGTCGCTTTAGTCTAGACTACGTTCTCTATGTGTCTTGGAAGGAAGCATCCCTACACGCCATCGTCGCCACATCGCCATACATACTTGATCCGAACTGGCCTGTTGGCTATCCGTATCAGACCAAAAGCCTCTTCCACCGCACAGACGGATCATACATTTCGATGCAGACCGGTGACAAGGGAAAGATCCTGGGCAAACCAGGGGGTGAAGGGAACGGCTGGATTCGCGTTACCAGGATCCGAGATGGAGTCAACGGATTCGTTCCAGTGATATGTATCAATCCTGGGAATCGCAACAAATACGGAGAGATCGAATTCCTGGATAAGCTACTGGTAGCTTCTCATGCCCCTCTTCTAGGGAAACCGCTTGTCGGTCCCCAACCATTCCGCAACCACGTCAAAGCTTTCCTAGAAGCAGTGTATGCTAACCGCCACACCTTCCATCTTATTCCGGATTGGTTTGTTGAGACGGTCGAGCAAGAAAACTTCATCGATGATGTATCCGGACGGATTATCAAAGGCGTTAGTCAGGCTGGATTACTACACATCCTTAACCGGGACGACTTCACGATGCAGGAACTTCGCGACGCCGGAACTGCAGTCAAACGTTCAACCCACCTTTCAGGAATCTATGCGATCTTCTACGAACAGTTCCGAGTCAAAGTACCCTTTGATGGCGCAACCTATGTTGGGAAGTCGGGCGATTTTGGAAAACGAGACGTCGAACACGTAACTGCTACCAAGGACAAAACGCAACAAGGTGTTCACTACAGCATAGCTCGTCTTGCTGACAAGCGTACGATGTTTCCCTTATGCCTACTCTCAGGAAAGGACGAGTACTTCCACGTAGCAGAGCAGGTTTTCATAGCTCTACTAGAGACCTACTGCGAAGAGGTTTTAGGTTCTTTCCTACTAGACAGCAAGGCGACGGGCGACATAAAAATTGAGTGGGATAAATGGAAGGATGACCGGGTCGCAGCAAGGTTTTTCGCTGGCATAACTAACCAGCTTAAGGGGTACACTAACTGGCCTGGGGGTCTGGCACGGGCTGGTTTCGGGTCTTCGAAGGGTCTCAACTGGCAGTCTCCAATGAGTGTAGGTACCTTTGGGGCGACGACGGCGTTCAGCAAGACTACGACGCCAGATGGGGTTATGCACTTTCGAAAAGTCGGAGCTGTTGTTTCCAAGGGAAGAACGCCACTGATGCACATCAAGGGCAAGCACCAATTCAATCCCTATAGACCTGGGGAGTGGACCGATCCGAAAGAAGGTGATTTATGCCACGTCGTAGCTGAGATTGTACCTCAAGGACAAGTTCATCCCGCTCCGTATGGGAGGCATCCTGGCCTTGGCCCATTTAGCGACTGGCAAGATTCCTTCCGCCTCGGATTCCGGATCGAATGGCAGATTGGAGACGGATCTTGGCGGCGGAGATACCTCCAGTCTGCAGCAATGTGGAACTTCGCCGACAAGGACGTACCTGGCTCGTGGAGTTCTTACGCTGTCTCGATGGGTTTGATCCGGTACTTCCTACAGCAACACGTCCATAATCCCCCCCACTGGTACCGCGACTACGGTGTCGCACGAATTAAGGAAGCAAATTTTGATTGGCTGAGCCAGACAGTGCAAACCTCCGATCTCGAGCCCTCCCTGGACCCAGTTCCCAAGCCTGCGACGCTTACCTTGGGTCAAATGGGTGATCGAATAAGGGCTCTTGGTGCCACAAATGTGGGTGGAGCTTTTGGTGTCTTCCCGGCCTTCACGAGGCGGTTAGTGATCCACGCCAGCAAAAGCTATGAGTCGAACCTTCAAGGGCTTCCTGGCGACAATCGTCAGCGAAGCAATTTCTGCGATGGATGTTGGGTGTGGAAGTGGCCAGTAAGTACTCAGCCTCTTGAACGCAATCGCAGAGTTGTAACGCTCTGTAGACAGGACCGGGATACTACCGAAACAATCCACCATGCAAGCAGATCGGGAACACCAACCAATGCGGAAACTGTAGAGACTGCGGCCGACCATGCAGCTGGACCGTCATCTCGCAGCTCGAGGCTAATGCACCACTCGTCCACGCGCTGAGAATGAGAGAGCTATCCCCGGCTGGCGAGGAGCGATCAATGCCGGATCCAGAGATCAAGACTCTAGGCGCGACGTAGAAAGAGACACACATCAGACGTTGGCGGCGAAGAAGTGGAAGATTGCAAGATGGATCAGATGGGACGGACAGCGGTGGTTTGGACATGACGGCTGGACTTTGGGATCAGGCGTCTCCAAGGCATCACACAAAATTGGAAGCATTGGATTCTTTTCATATTATCACAAAAGCGTGCGGCACAGATTGGTTCTTCAGAGTGCAGTAATGGTGGGTACGGGTTTTCGGTTCTCTTCCTTCAAATTGCGGCGACGATCAATGCGGGTTGCTTCTTCGTGTTCTTCGAAAGGCGGCGATGACAGACAGAGGAACAGATAGACAGGCAGACAGAAAATGTGCTCCTTTCAGAGGTGTCAATGCGGGTAGCGATTTCCTTCCTGGTGTAGAAGAGAGAAAGCAGATATAAGGCTCCGGGGTAATATGGCGCCTCCGCTATACCTAGAAAGAATCGGACAACAACAAGACCGGTGTAGTTGTGGACGAGCGCGGTGCAACCGGAAACAATGGCCCATCCGGCCATGCAGATGCACATGTAGATCGAGGGCCGGATTTTGTTGGAGGACATAAGCATGTTGGATGGGATTTGCATCAATAGATAGCTAAAACGATGCCCATGTTAGCTAAAGATGAAGGTGAGATACTTAGAGGATGACTTACCCGACGAAAAGGATGGAGATACAGGTGTTATACTGGGATCCTTCCAAGTTTAGATCATCTTCCAGATTGTTCAGTCTTGCCTGGGCAATGGCATTCCTATCCAACTGTTGAGCCGACGCATTAGCCCATGCTACCAACTCATAGAAGAAGTTAATTGAAACTTACATAGTTCAAGAAGTACATGACCCACAATGTGGGCATAATCCTCCAATCCAACTTCTTCACAAGTCGGATCTCCGCAGGATCCGTCTTCTCCACGGCACCAGAGTAGTCTGCACCTTCTCTGGCAGAGAGATCAGCCGTCTCTTCCAGCATGTATTGTGCCGGCTTGCTTTCAGGATCGTACTCCTTGATTGGAGCCTGTTTCGTCGTGATGGTCATTTTGAGTCAAGTCGATGATGCTCCGGTGTACGATTAGAATGAAGTTCAGCTACTGAGGAGGACAATGAATCTGGTGATCTGGTAGCGATTTCTAACTTTTAGTGATTCCATGCTGGCTGTTTATGAAGTCGAGGCCGTCCATCACGGGCTGCGATCCAGAACAGACCCCAGAATCCGGGGTAACGAAAAGCCCCAGAGTCCGGGGTAATCAAATGCCTTCCGATAGTGGATCTTGAAGCTTGCCACGGTGCGGAGAGACCCGAATCGGCGAGAGAGCGGAGAGAACAAGTCCGGGCGTCAACGCTCGCCGGTTGGCCGCATGCACTGTCTGAATCGTGGATGCAGGGCAGGCGACCAAGCATGTTCTACAAACCTGCACGGCACGCGGGTGACAAAATTCGCCGGACTCCAAAACAGACAGGCCTTCAGTCAGCTGAGGGAAGGTCACGAATAGAAGCAACTCCTCATAGTATACTACCTTATGAGTGTATTCAAGTTACAGCTAGAGGTGGAACGGTTGGGGTAAAGGTCTTCAGGAACGTGGTGAGCTTAATCGATTTTAGGGATTTAGGAGTCAGTTGGAAGTCCGGCGATTGGCGAGTCCGGCGATTTCTGTCACTCGCGTGCACGGCCATGTCTACGACTTCTCCAGATTCCGAGGCATATCGCGTGAGCCTAGACCTGAGAAGGCTGAAGTATCGAACGTTGAGCCAAGCCAATGTTTGAAGGCACACTTCGCAAGCGCAGCAGCTCTGGACTTGATGATATATTCCATTTGATTTGAATGTGAATGCTTGAGCAATTACTGGGCCTCACCGGCCACTGCCGATCTCTTTAATCTCTACTACGGATCTATTCTCATCCATGAGAATTCGCAATTGCGCTTTGTCTGCGCCTGCGCAATCTCTGAAGAACCCTTCCCGCAACTGATCCAGATAGAGTTCATAACTGGGCATATAGCCTTGCACAAAGGCAACCACAGCAGCATCAGTCATTCCCTCGCCTTTTGCTTTCCACAGAGCGTGCTCTTGCTGAATTCTCCACCTGTAAACGTTCTTCAGATCGTTCGTATCGAGATGCACCAAGAAATCTAAATGCTGCGGACCCATATATGTCTCGCAGTATCGCTGTAAATTCGCGTTGATTCTCTTCAAGTTCTCCAAGGCGTGACCGCCCAGCGTAGTTGTCGAGTAATCTTCATCCGCATTCTCGGGCTTTTCAACGCTCCGGGCCTGCTTCGCAGCTTTCCATTTCTTCTCCAGGTCATCGTCTGGAAGAGGTTGAAATCCCACGCACCAACCCTCGAAGATCACAACATCAACCGGTGACCCGCCGCCAACGCATTCCCATTGATCGCGTAGTACCCTATCGCCCTCCCCATCGAACTTGCTCTTGTCGAATGCTGGCACCACAATTGCTCTCTGACCTGAAGCAAGCGATTGAAAGAACGATCTTGCTAGCTTATCGTCATGAGTTCCAGGCTGGCCCCTCGTTCTTAAAAGCGGATTGTTTGGGTTGGACTCTCGGATGCGCACAAGGCCTTGATGATCAAGATACAAATCGTCCAGTGATAAGGCAATCACTTTGAAGTTGTGTTCTTCCTTCAGCGCTTGATAGATCTTGCTTGCCCAGGTAGATTTCCCGCTGCCTTGGAGCCCAGTTAGAGCAAGCACAAAGGGTGGATGCCTCTGTTCGCCGCTGCGAAGTAGTTTTTGCCTATGCGATGCGATCCGCGGTACGACGCTCCTCAGCACTGAGTCGATAACTTCGTCGGAAACTGGCATGGTTAACGGCCGAATGTTGACGGGCAGTTGAAGGAAGAATCCGCAATGGACGGTAGAGTGCCACAAGCAGACAGGAGCTGTTTCAGGAGGTGAATTCGTCAATAGTAACGTGAAGAGCCCACCACCGATGTCGATGCTTTCCCCGGACATCCATATTGCAAAATCCCAGACCAGGGCGGCCCCGCGATCAAGTCCCGGCGTTGGTTGAACCCGTCTCGCGGAGAAAGGTAAAGCGGTTCGGACAAATCTTCTCCGTGACCAGATGCGCCCAGAAAGTCCGCCTGGGCAGGACCATCGAGACCATCGGGAGTGATTCGCGATTCTGAGGAAATCAACTCCCCGGATTTTAATTACCGAGAAGAGATAGAGCCGCGGTCTCCACGTATGGTCTGGAGTAATGGCGTGTTAGTACTGCGGCCAGGGGATGTGAGAATACAAAAACCTCCACATCCCGCAGAAGGTCGAAAGCAATCAACAAACCTTCAGCTTTCAGTTCAGAGCACCACATTTCTGTATTCAGTCAAACACTTACCATGTCGCCTACAGCTCTTCCCGCACAGCCAACTTACCGAATTGCCTCGATCCCCGCAGATGGCATCGGTCCAGAAGTCATAGATGCAGGAATCCAAGTCCTGCAGCAACTTGCTGAAACTCTGAAGACTTTCAAGCTCGAGTTCAAGCATTTTGATTGGAGTTCCGACACATATAAGAAGACTGGCAAATACATCCCCGATGGTGGACTAGACGAACTTCGGAAGCATGATGCGATTTTGTTTGGAGCAGTCGGTGCACCTGGCAAGCATAGGTACCAGTACACTTTTTTGACCTTATACTAACATGAACGCCACAGATGTTCCGGATCACATTTCGCTATGGGGCCTGCGCCTCGCCATCTGCCAGCCTTTCCAGCAATACGCCAATGTTCGTCCAACCAAGGTGTTCAGAGGAACTCAGTCTCCATTGAGGAACTGCAACACCGGCGATCTGGACTGGGTCATTATCCGTGAGAACAGCGAAGGAGAATATGCCGGTCACGGAGG
>Ga0181470_100202_pt1 | contig 15137 bp, 9 predicted proteins | sample InSIn5SAF170_FD_119082 | JGI IMG/M metagenome (GOLD analysis project Ga0181470, IMG submission 119082) | Clean room microbial communities from NASA Spacecraft Assembly Facility at Jet Propulsion Laboratory, Pasadena, California, USA -... ...
TGCATCATCTTCCGGCGGTCTTCCGTCGCCTATGTCAGCGGCTGTACACTCTTGTTTTGAGAGCCGGCAAAACTCCCAGTCCTCCTCTCGAGCGTCGTCTGCGGTACGGCAAAACCAACAAGGGCCTTAACGAAGGAGCTCTTGTGATGCGGAACGAATGAAGGCTGCTTAAGGGATGAAGAGGACGAACAGCATACAGGAGCGCAGGAAGATGTTATGTAGGTACATAATATTTTGTTTACTCCTGGTAGGCCTGCTGGAACCAGGCGGGCGTGGAGCATTGCCATGCCAGAATCGCCCTCGGAAGCATGGAAATGGTCACCACATCGGCCTCAATTGCAAGAAGATTTCTTGATGGAGAAGGCTTATACCTGACCGTGGTGGAGGAAAATGTTGTCATGGTGGGTTGATGGCCTAGAAGCTCCGCCGCGGGACGTTGGATCTGTCTCTATTACTAGACCAGTGCTTACGATGTGATTGGTGGCTGATGAGAGGCCTTGCCAGCGTACCCCAGGTAGCGCTGCAACGTCGCAGAAACAGGCAGAGGACGGCACATGACAACCGGGGAATACTACCGCAAGGTATCCTGGCCGTGTCACCCAGTTCGTGGACGAAGTGCTGGACTATTGAATGCGAGCGTAAACAATGCGTTATGGACTTACCGCAAGCGCTTCTTCACATCCGTTTAAGATGGTTCTGGGACGTACTCAACCAACTTTTCGCCATAACAATCATGCGCCTTAGATGCCCATTATTGCTGTCAACGTTCCTGACAGCTCAATAAGTGTAGTCTAGGAATAGCATGCTCGTGGATACTTCGGATCTGAGAACCTCGTCGAAAGCTGTGCTGTACAGTTCAATTATTGGGGCCCCTGCTCGTAATGGGAAGGAAACTTTGGCCAGGTGGGTGCGGTCCAAGACACAAGTTGAGCAGCGCCGCACTACTTAACTAAATGACCGGGGCTTTTGCGGGCTGTTTCTTGTTACGCAGCAAAATAAGCAGGTTTGATTCAAGCTAAGCCACTCGGATGTTTGTGCCTGGCAGCTAGAACTCCATGAGCTTGAGACATGCAGCTCAAACTTTGGACGTGCTTACCCAGTCACCCGATCCGATTCGATTATCGGCTCGTGTTGCGCTTGCTAACTATGTATGATAGTGGAGCACGCCTATTATTTTGGAAGCTGTGACCGAGTTCGCCAACAAAATGTTGCTTGCGAGGCACAAAAGCGCATAGGTCCAATATAATATTTCTATTGATGTGTATAGCAGCAAGGCGACCGGATACCAGACCTTGTACATTGTATGTTAGTACCATGTACTCTCTGTTGCAAGATCGTGAGGATTTCCATGCATGGGTTGCAGAATCCCACACTGCTCTGGCAACGCGTCTCGGCTTTCCCCAAAAACTCTCTCCAAGAACCAACTCATCTTCGATGTCCGAAGTAGGTGACGTCGGAACGTTGCATACTGGAGAACGCCTTTAGTAGGAACTCTTTTATCGATACTGTGCACTCAAGTAGCTCGTTGGCGTCGGCAATGGCTTGAGCAGAACTGTAAGTGGCGCATCTAGCAAGGTCGAAACGCTGGGTGCACGGTGGGCTATGCTAAATACAGCTACAGCGTGCAAGGGCGCCTCAACGACATCCGAAAGCTCCAAAATCAGACTTTTCACGCTCTCACTAGACTAGCAGTAGTGTACACGGCATCTGGAAACATGTTCTACATATTTCGTAGCATTTCTAGCTGGAAGTACTCCAGTGTAGTAGCTATGCACGGGGCTGTTCCTCCCTTTCAGCCGGACGAGACCTCTGAAGCGGCTGGGTTGCCCTCCATCAGACTCGTCCAAGCGTTACAAGGAGCATTTTTAGCTTCAGCATCTGGTTGAAAATCGGAGTGCGCTAGCTGGAGCGCTAGACACTGAGGCGTCCGGGATGTTGCTTATGCAGCTTTTGCTTGCGCAAGCACGTTTGTGAGGCGCTGCTGTCGAGCTCGATCGACTTGTATCACGCAAAGATCTGCTTGTATGGCGAGACAGCGGCAGGTCGGTGCGCGCTCTTTACGCCAGTCAAGTGGTGCTAGACTTTCCAGATGCAAATACCGATTCCCATTACGATGAAGCACGGTGCAAACACCCCAGCCACCTCAAGAGCTACTTTGCGACGCGCTATGTATTTTTTTGGCCCTCGATCACGACTTGGCGAACTGTCTGTTGGCACGTGGGGGGAGGAGATTGTCGAACTAAGGCTTTAAACAGGAATCTCCGCAGTACGCTATGCTGTCGAGGAGGAAATGAGACATTTATTCTATTTTGGGATAAATTCATTGCTACTACAAGCGACAGACTTAAGCAGTACATACTTGTACCTCTCGTGGGTAGCAGTTCGCATCACGTTGGAAGTAGTTGCGATTTCGAACAAAAGAAAAGGTCGTCTTCTGTCGTCGGGAAAAAGGATGCTGTGCAACTGCAGCTTTAAGTTCGACTTTGCAAAACTCCCTGCATCTTGCAGATGTCTACTGGACTTTTTCCTGTTTGCACCGTCCGATGAGCTCATGATTCGTGGCCGCTCGCGTAGCTTTGCTCTCAAATGCAAGGCACGAAAGCAACGTGGGCGGAGTCCTTACGAGACAAAAAAGATCTTCAGGTACATTCACGCACCAATGAATGCCCCTCGTGCGTGCAACGAAGGTCTCCCATCATTCTACAGTAAAGTTCTTCTTGTCAATAGGAGACAATGGATAGCGACAGCCATCGTCCGAGCAGAGCCAGCCGGAATTTTGGTCGGCCAGTGAAGACCGCGCTCATCTACTGTACTAGAATAGCTTCGCACCAGTAGCACGGCTTCCATGACTTGCACATCTAATGACATTGCCGACTGTGTTTCACTGTAAGCACTCATTCTGCGGTGGCCACAGTGTGCCGTGTACCATGCGTTTGGTCATCGCCGCACACGATGGCATGCACCAATATTGATCTAATGATCAGCATTGTCTGATGCTTTTCTGCCACTGCCGGGTCCACTGGCAACACCCCTTGGTGCGACCATTCCGATTTCTCGGCAACCCTCTGAGCTCGAACTTTTATCGATATAACCGCGTACCGCCGACGCAGATGGAATTCAACGATCGAATGTGGCACATATCAACTGCTGCATCACGCCCGTTGAACATATCGTATTGAGCAGGTTAATTCGGATTGTGCAGTGTGCGGCTGCTCAAAATGAAGTGATGTTTTTCGCCAGGAGAAGAGATAGTGCCAGACGGGCGTTCTCCAGCGATACAAAATCGAAAAATAGTACCACTTTCAGCAACAATGGCCGTTACGGGCATCGAGTATCATTCGAAGCTGATCCAGCCGGCTGCCTTACCGTGATACTCAACCATTATTGTACCAGATTCCTTCACGTCGATTCGTTCTTGATTTGTACTCACAACTTTTGCCTCTGCACTGCCCTCCCTACGGCACTCAGACAGCTATCCCCATCAACAAGCACACACCACCCCTCGCCCCCCACGGTACCAACCTCAAATCCACCAATCGCGTTCTCAAAGTTCTCCTTCGCCCATTTGAGATCCTTCTCTTCGAAGCTACCGGGTTGAAGCCACACTGACTTGACACCAGCAGTTTTCGCTTCTTGCAACGCCTTGCCTGTAACGGCCGGTGGCGTGAGGAAGGAGAGGGCTGTGGATGCAGGATCCGAGAGTGCAGATGGGGAGGGTACAGTGTTGTAGGTCTTAGACGGGAGGGAGATGCTTGGTCGGGATGGGTTGATGGGTGTTACGGGGAGGGTGTGGACGTGGTACCATGCAAAAACTACAATAGACTCGGGTTAGTATAGTCGCTACCGCATGCGGCGCAAATGTCGTCTTACTCTTGTAGCCAAACTTCGACTTATCTTGCGATGCACCAACCACTGCGAAGTGTGGTGAGGTGAAGAAGCGTTTCGCTGCGGCCTCCATTGTGAGCGCTACTCGGTGTTTACTGGTCAACAAGAGTAGTCGTTCTGCACAAAAGTTCCCGAGGATGCAGTGGTCAAGACGGCAACTGTGACTGCCATACAGTAGACCATCTCAACTGACAATATGGCGTCACACTTTGCACGCTTTGCACAAATTCTGAGAAGCGAGAAGCCGACAGTCTAACACGTGCCACGCCGGTTGTTAGTATCGGATACGGTGATGGGCGCAATTCACAATGCCAATTCCTTCAGCTAGAGACTATTCAGTAAGCAAACATCAAGTCTAAAGCACTTGTCCCTCGTAGTCAGCTGGCATATAGGTGCGGCGTGGTTTGGAAAATCTCAAGTTCAAGGAGCGAATAAATTTCTAACAGAACTGATCAGTAGACATATGCTCATTGCTCAAATTTGACGTTCAGGAAGGCATCGAACAAGAGTGTACAACAGTCTGATACATATCGATACATATCAGGTATCTATTTAACACACATACTATCCAACAGTTCTCTGATCAAAGTCTGCAGTATTTCGCATTTGTCAAGGAGCAACCGGACGGGAGATATGAAATTTATCATTTGCGCGCGCGACTTCTAACAGGTCATGGGTATCTACAACGAACAAAACTGAACTTTCAACCTGAATGTACAACCTGCCAAAATCAATCGCCTCATTACCTCTTCATAAACTTGACCAGCAAGCTGTACAACCATAGAAGCTTTGCAAAATCATGCTCCGAAATATCCATTCATGTCCCTGTTGAGATACGCCTGTACATCGGCACTCAGACCACCAATATTCGCATCTACGGAGCTGACATAGAGCTTCGATGGGTCTACGCAGGTCAACTGCTCATGCGAGACGTGCACGTATGGTTGCGGCTGGAACAAAGACGTCTGCGAAGCTTGTGCAGAGCTCAAAGTACCGTAGGCAGAATCCGCGCGCATAGGCGACGGCTTCTGGAATGAAGGCTGTTGCCCCTGTGTACCATTAACGAAGTTCTGAGCCGACCAATCCAAATTCGCGAAATCGAAGAGATTCGGGCCTGGTTGATCGCCAAACGTATTCCAGGTACTGTTGTTGGACACTATATTCGAGTCGTGCCATGTTGCTGTGTGCTGTGGCGGCGTAGCGAATGAAACGCTCTTGGTAGAGCGTGTCGACGTTGCACTGGAAGGCTCTCCGTTCGCAATCATGACGTCACCCATTACATGCACGTCGTCGCCCGATGCCCAGCTGTGACCAATTCCATTCTCATAGCCGGAATCTTCTCGTATGTGGGCGGGAACTTTGGGAAAGGACTGCGAGAACTGCGAGGTCGCTGAATCGACAACACTTTCAGCTGAATACGAGCTCCTACCAGGCCGCATGGAAGTAGTGACCTTTAGAGCCGGACGAAGTTCTTGTTGAGCACCTGCAGGCGACACGTATTGTGATTGACGTTGGTTTTGCCGTACCGCAGACGACGCTCGAGAGGAGGACTGGGAGTTTTGCCGGCTCTCAAAACAAGAGTGTACAGCCGCTGACATAGGCGACGGAAGACCGCCGGAAGATGATGCAGTACTGGTGGAATCCTGCTTCCGGATCATGTCATGCATTGTCTCAAGCATCTGTGTGTTGAGTACCTCTCGAACAGAAGGCGAGCTGAGCCAGCTTTCAGATGAGTATGAAGCAAAAGTGAGTCGCCTGTTGAAACTATCGATGAATTGTTCCAGCACGTTTGGAAGAGCGCCCTCATTACGGGGCTGCGCCTGCTCGATGTAGGGACTATCAGGTACTGGCACGCGGGGGAATATGATCGAGAAAATTTCGTTCCACAACTCTCGAGGGTCTTTTCCAGGCCGCTTGACATGAATTCTGGACTGCTGAGTTTCGTCAAGCCTTTCGGGGTAGGGACAATCTCGCGCTTCGCAGCCTTGACGCGAGGAAGAGTGTTTCTGCAGCTGTTGGTTTGTGTTGAAGGTGGAGAAGCAACGCCTGCAGTAGAAATCTGGGCGGTGATGTATGCGCTTTAGGTGTTGTTTGACACGGGAGATGTCTCTGAATAGACCACCAGCGCAACCGCGGTAGTGTATCTCGCCAGTGTTGCGCTCGCCATAGCGGATAGGATCATGCTTGTAATACGGGCAAGCAAACAGCTTTCGCGGTTCCCCATCGTCTTGCGTCTCCTGTTTGCGCCGCTTGGGCGAGCCAGAGTCTTCATCGTCATCATCATCCATATCATCATGATCGTCTCCTTTGGGTGTTACTCGTCGAGAGGCTCCAGTTGGCTTCCTTGTTGATGAGCTGCTTGAGTGCGACTTGCTTCCGGATGGAACTTTTCGCTTGGTTGAACTGGCATGAGTACGAATGCCAGTTTCAGTAGTCTCTATGCCAGCGCTCGAAGCTTCCATCGCAGCAACAGAAGAGGCTAGCTCAGTGTCCGGTCGCTTGCCCTTCGTCGAAGAATGTAGGGAGATGCCATCAATCGATGAAGGGAAAGACCGACCGTCGACAGATTCCGGATTACGATAAGGGTGAGAGGGTACGAAGCGTGAGGATGGGTATCGCGGTATGCTACTGCCAGAGGACGACTGGCGAGCGACTGGCGAGGACGGTGAGAATTGAGCACCCACCTCTGTTCGTTGCTGGAACATAGCAGCAGCGTGTAATTGTTGCACTAGCGCAGCATCACGCTCTCGGGATGCCGTCCAGGCTTCTCGCTCTCTTAACATAGCTTCGCGTTCACGTAGCGTCACCTCTTTCTCACGAAACGTCATCTCTTGCTCTCTCCTCTTCGTTTCAATGTCTCTGAGAAGGTCTACAGGCGACACAGGCATTTCCGGAGAGGCTGAACTAGACTTTGTTCGAAGCTTCGAAGACGATGCTTGTTCGTCAAAAGACGGCGGTGAAACGTGCGTATTAAGTGGTAGAGAAACACTATGTGGATGAGTGGCACTGAGCTCAATGTGTGCCTCCGAGGAGATTATCGAGTCTCTATCGAGTGCAAGCGGCTTTCGTCCTATGCCTGAGCTGTTTTGAGGATTTGTCGGGTGTCGTTGAATATTGCGAGTTCGCTCAATAAGTTCATGTCGGCAAGTTCGACCTCCGTTGACACATTTCGCGCAATAAAGACAATCCCCATCAATACAAAGAGTACATGCATAGTGAAAGCCTGTCATCCTAATAGCATCATGGCAAGAGTCACATTGCATCTGCTTGCTAGACAGGGGTGCCGGCGTCTCACTGATTGTCATCCTTCGCAATGGAAGAGATGAAAGGCAAGGCGAAGGCGATCTGATAGGCGGTGGGAGAGTGTCGAGGTCGAGACTACCACTGAATGGCCTCTTGCCTACATCAGCACTAAAGCCTCGATATGGAGATATTATACCGGTAGCATCGAGCTCCGCTGGACAAGAGTCTGGAATTGTAACTGCCGGTGCAGGAATGGCCTCGACATCTGATGGCCCATGGAACCACCGTTGAAGATCATTCTTGTGCTGGAAGTCATCTACGTGAGGAGGCTGCTGGGCTGGTCCTGTAGATTGTAGGTCTGGTGTCGAGGACCGTATAGCATTGTGCTTGCGCGAACCTTTTCTAGTCTTCCGCAACGTGTCCTTGACCTTCTGAGTCATGGACCTTCGTGGTTGCGTTTGCGGGCTCGATTCTCTATCATTCTGGTTGACTTCCAATTGTCGTGATATCTGGTCATGGAACTGTTTTCGCTGATATGCCTGTAACTCTTCCAGTTTCCGTTGCTCTTTTTTCTCTGCCTTTCGTTGCTCACGCCTGGACAAGAGTGGCGCAGTGTTTGGGTCATAGTGTTCTTCACGCTTGTTGGTGAAGCGACGGATGATGCGGACAGGTATCGAGCTTTTTGTCCTGCGCAGACCGGTATCTGTGTATGCTGGAGCTGGCATGGAGTGTCCATTATTGCTGTCATCTACGTCTGCGTAAGGGAGCCGAGCCCTTCTGTTCGGCCCTACTGGAGAATGAGACGGTGTTCGATAGACATTCATGGCGGGCGTAGTCGATGATCTCTAACACGATAATCAGCGGTCGCATGAAGAACGTGAAGCTTGTGAAGAAAGAACGAGGTCCTGAAGAGGGTTAGAGAACATGAGCATCCAAAGCAGTAAGGACTGCTGTTGATAATGAGGGCTGCCATTGCTATCAGGCGACAATTGATGAATGCACGAGAGTGCTGACGGACTTCTGAAGATCATCGTTCATTGGAGGAGAGGCCGGAAAACGCCTGACGAGCCACACTTTCATGCAGGCGTTTCAGCTGGGGGCCTCAAGCGATGAGTCCGACGGAGGTCAGATTGCCAGTCCAAACTTCAACAGCCATTTTGGCTCGTTCTGCAATATTGTTTAGCGGAGCTTGAGGCCGACTACTCTTGCATATTGATGATCATGAAGCTCGAATTCATCTGTGGCAATTCTACCAGAACGCACGGATTGGTTGCTTCGGCACCGCCAGGAACGACTCGTGTTCCCAGATTCGTGCCTTCCCCGACGGCCTGGTTGTGGCGCGGACCACGAATCAGCTTCGGGTGCGACGCTACGTTGGTGCCTGGTCGCCCCACCTGGAATCGCGTCATCCAGGCCTTTCGCCAGCGTGCAAGAACGAACGATGTCCTCTATGTCAGCTACTGTGACGGTGATTGATCGTACTACTGACTGTCGTATAGGAGATGTCGAGAAGACAGGAATGCGGTCACCATATACTGGTTGCTTCTGTAGAACAATGGCATTATTTTTTATGCAAGATCTGTGGCAGACAGAATGTCTCTGACGTGCGCGGGACCTCAGTGTACAGATATCATAATGAACGACTAGGCTAAACTCCAGACACCACCAATAGGCCTGTTATCCATTCCGAACAAGAAAATTGCCAACTTGTGACGGACAAACAGTCCTGCTAGACCACATGCAGCTTGTAGCAAGAGCAATTCTCTGCACAGCTGATCTTCTCGCAGAGGACCACGATGCACTAGATACAGGTTGATTATGGTAAGATTTGAAGTTGACATAATTCTTCCTTTGTCGCCAGGCTGTATTGTTGTATCGGGCCGCGGAGAAGCTGACCGCGGAGGCGTGCGTGATGTGCCTGCCGACAGTGATATAATTGAAGATGACTTCCGTAAATGGCCATCGGCATGGCCGTTGCCATAGAAAGTGTTCGCAGACATCGTGGCACGCGTGACTTGAAGCAGCCCGAAGCGTTCGAGAATTCCGAATATCTTGGTCAGATATGGTTTCGGCTGTTTTTCCTCGTCCCATGATGTGACACTCGGCTCCAGCAGTCCAGTACGCGCATTGAATCTCGGCAGTCTGTGCCTCGGACAGGGGACAAGTTTGAACAGTTGCGGTGTACTGTACAAGAAGTTGAAGATCTGCGGAAGCAGCAACAGAAGCAGTGTCTTCGAGAAGTGCGACAGGATCGCGACGACAGCGAAAGTCATACCTGCCACGTAGCAGTATGTATCGCCCACGAACACTCGGGCAGGGTATCGATTGTGTACGTAAAGTGCCAGCGAGACCGCGATGAAAGGTAGGAGAATGTACAGGGCCAGTAGATGTGAGTCGGTTGCCGGGTGGGCGGTGTATACTGTGCTGTTTGCGTCGTTTGTGAGGACAGGGTTACCTGGGAAGGGAACGAGATACAGCGATGAGTTGAGCACGAGGAGTCCGGCGATGACGATGGATTGTCCAACTTCGATGCCGTTTATGCCGGCAAAGATGTTTATGCTGTTCGGTGCGAATATTGACAGGGCGGACATGTAGGCGTAATAGAAGGCACCAAGGTTGATTATACGTACCCCATGCGGCATGTAGCGGATGAGGGCATTCGGTACCACAACGGAAGTGACACCAAAATCGACGTAGTAGACGATGAGAAGGGGCAGGGAGGCAATTGCTGGAATAAAAAACTTGTGCCGCCAGCGTAGGTCCAGTATATCATCCGCGAGCCCGAGTATCGTCGTCGCTTCGAGGGTGTTGAGAGCGGACTGGTACGAAGAAAGCTTCGAGTGCGGGAACCGGTGAAGGTAGCGGCCGGTTTCAATTTGTGCAATCGGATTAGGGAGCATGGCGTCACGGTTGCCGCCTCCGGTCGTCGCTGCAACGATATCCTTGTAAAATGCAAATGGAATGAAGGCTATCAGAACGAGGATGAACACAGCTGCTGCCACCGAACCCATGCTTTCCGGTCTGCTGAAGCGTCAACAATCACATTTCATCACCTTATGAAGCGTTCACTCACATCTCCTTGGGATCTCTCTTGCTCAAGTCTTTGCCCTTCAAGCCAGCCCTGACGAAAGACGGCCCTGACCATCTAACAAAAGCATAGGTGACGGAGAAGGCCAAGGCCGAGAATGCGATTGATGCCACTAATGGTGCGCCATCACCTTGAAATGTGTTCGCAAGGACTGCAATGGAGCTCCCAAGCAATGTGAAGAGGCTCAGAGTCTCCGTCTTACTCAAAGTAGCAGCCATCTGGAACTGGAATAGGAAACAAAACGTGTAGCTGACGGGAGAGACCTCTAATATGCAATCGTGCCTGGGTGCGGCCGCTCATCGCATTCTCAGCAAAAGTGGCTCATAAATTGACCGGAAGGTATTGTTTGCCATTTCGTCAAATCACGAACGCTCCCACTACTGTACACCCCAGTAGGTGGATGATGGTTCCTGTTTACCAGCTCCTGCTTATTATGCAAACTGTCCTTTGCGGAAAGCTAAGATCGAGCTTAAGCGTCGGAACAACATTTGTCCGCTACTAAGGAGAGGCGGCTCTCGACGACACAGCTGTTTTCGCTTCTTCCACACTCGATCTGATACAAACTAACAAGACTTTTTCGTCCCCTGGTGTGACTGATATCCGGCCCTGGAAAAGCAACACGCTGCATAAAATTTTGCGTTATACTAGAGTTTGAAGTACTACAGCGCCTTGAGCTCAATATCCAGTCAAGTTTGAGATTACCTGTCGAAGCTCTAGCACGTTTGGTTTCGTGGAACTGCTCCATAACATACCTCATTTGCGGGCCTCAAATCAAGCCTTACTCAGATTAGCTGGTGACCCGAGATTTCTGTGCTGTTGTCAGGACTTCCAGGCCGGGCTTAGCCAGACTATAGAAGTTGAGGGAGTCGTGGAGCGCATTGAAAGTCGATGTGATATTTTGGCAGAAGGTTGTGACAGTGATATGGTCTTCTTACCTCCCCTGCAGATGATCAAACAAGTATGGCATTAGAGACTGAGTTCATCCCAGACCACGCAGATCGCTTAACAGTACTGCAACTCAACAACGACAGCTCGAAATTACTCACTGCATCGATTGACCATCGAATAGCAGTCTACGACATTGACCGCTCAACCGGGACCCGGAAACAAATTGATGTCTTCACGGCTCATGACGCTGAGATCCGTGATGCGAAATGGTTCCATCCAAGCACTGGCACCCATTTCGTGACCATTGCAAATGACCTACAACTGCGAATATGGTCACAAGATACATATCAAGCTCCAATGTCGGGTCGCCGCTTCAGAAGAATAGCGACTTTGAAAAGTGAACAGCTGGTGCCGTTTGCAAGCGTTGACACCAAAACTGTAGGTAACAACACATTCATCGTGGTCATTGACAGGCAAGGATTGCTTTCGCTCTACGAGCCAGCAAACCCCGACGAATACAACGAGTGGTCATTGGTGGATCAGTTACACGTATGCTCGCCCACGCCGGGTAGAGGAGATCACTCCTCTTTCCGGGCACGGTTCGACCCCAATCTATTTCCCCTACCTTTCTCGAGCTCAATGTCGGAGGATCAAGGACAACTCACCATCGCAGTCACCGCTCTGAACGAGGTAAAGCTCTACAGGACAACTTCAGACTCGGATTTGATCAGATCGCACGTATCGTTGCAACACCAATCGACAAATCTCGGGCGAGGAGCTTCGCGCGCCATGTACCTCTTTGAAGTCCTCCGAATCCCCCATCCGCCCACACAGTACCCGACTTCAGCCGGCACATTACTCCGCGACATAGCCTTCAAGCCCCTCAACATCCACGGCCGCGATGTCCTTGCAATCTCATCCATCAACGGAACCGTCGCAGTCTACGAGATCTCGCTACAGTCACAAGCCGACTCCACCTTTTCAAACTCCGCCAACATCTCCGCCACCACATTAAAGCAAAACCCCCGTCCACCGCAGCAGTCTCACCAATCAAATCTCACCTCCGCCTTGAATCCCCCCTCGACATCCTCGCAGGCAACCCAGGCCGCGCAATCAAGATCCAACCACCCATTCCCATACAGTCACCATGCGACCGCTGTTTCGATCCTGCAGGACGCACACATAGACGCTTGGTCGGTGCAATGGGGCCCGGGCGGAGAGACACTGCTCAGCAGCGGCAGCGATGGCACAGTCAAGATCTGGAAACGCATGGTCAGGGGGAATGAACTCGGAGTATTCGAGTTGATTGCTGAGCAAGCGGGCGAGGAGGAGACTGAGAGTGAGAGTGAACAGAGCAGTGTGGCGAATGGTGAGCAGGATGTTGAATAAGCACGACAGAAGCATATGGTGCGGAGTCGACAGCGCGGTAACCCTACGAGGTTATTCGTGCTGAATGCACTGACTCCTTTCCGAAGTCTCGTCGCAATACAACTATGCACTCTGCTAGATCAAGCCGTAAACCGCGGTAGCCACTGCCTTCGTCAACGCTACGAGAGGCCCTAATGATAACTCGGGCGAATCGTAGGTGAGGTGCAATCTTCCGAAATTTTTATATTCAGTCGACGCATACGTCAGCAAGACCTGTATGATGTAAAGGCATTATCATTGCCCCTCTCATCCCCTTGCCCTCGATTCCGGTTGGACCGCCGACGCCGCCGGGCAGCGTGCTAATTGAAGCAATCGTTGATATGTATTCTTACAACAGAAAAAATATCTCACTATCATCAACCCAACAGGATGGTGTCAGGGGCCTGTTCTAGTTGAGACGACAAATGAGAAGCGAAAACAACTTAGGACAAGATAGGACAGAACCTTAGGTGCCAACATGCATAGTTGAGTCCAGAATGGTGCCTGGGCTCATTACGTTGATGGCGCTGGTGCTCGGTGACGGTGGTGCGAGCCGTCTAGCGAAGGCAGAGAAAATGAGTCTGCGACGCGGGGGCTGCGTAATCGGATTAGGAGGTTGTATAGCCTGGATATCGGCAAGAGAGAGATGTATTCGGTGGATTATGCAGCATTAGCAGTGACCGTGTCCAGATCGTACGGTATCTGCATGATCTCGTAGCCACACCGGCAGAGTCTCCTTCAAAACGCCAGAGCCCTATTGAACAACCGCAGAACTCAGCAGGTCGGCTTTGCACCTAGTATTTGAAACTTCACCTGTGCTCATGCCGGCTTCGTGCCAATATTGCTCTGCAGCATTGACGATTAACGGGCCAACGTGTTGCGTTGGCATCATGCTGACCAATATCAAGCAATACGTATGATAATTCATCTCTTGCTTACTTCCTACCCCTGCACATACACGTGAACCCAGGCGTGCCAGTTCTACAGCTCATCTTTCACTACTCCCTGCCCGTCTGCTTTCTCCTCAGTCTTATTATCCCATCCACACACCGCAGGCGACCCGACCTCCATCCTATAGACACACTTCTCCGACTCGGAAATCTTGTAGATTTCATCATTCTCCGAACAACCAAGCACAACCCTCGTACTCCGATTCGGTCCGTTCCAGCAGTGCTGCCCATTCTCGTACTTCATCACGATCCTATCGCCTCTTCCCAGCCCCTTGCCGTCGGCCGGTAGATCGTCATCGACATACTCGATCTCGAAGCCGGCAAAGTTACCCATGGTGGTTTGTCCGCCGCCTTTCTTGGGCTGCTGTGTAGTCTTGGACATGAAGCAGTGGTTGTATTTATACTCACCGCTCTCTTTCTCGACGCATGTATCTTTCAGAGCTCTGAAAATTCCGCCTGGTCCGTAGTCTTTCTCGAGATCCTCGCGATCACGTGTGAGGTCGTTTTGAGCGTTGGTGAGATCTCGCTGCGTGTCGTCTCTTGTCTTCCTTGCGCTCTTGACGGCGGGAGAATCATCCACATTCGTGGCCTTTGTGGCATCAGGTAAGATGCCGTTGTCGATCAGCATCTGCCTGAAGCTTGAGACGGACCCACTCAGCCATGATTGCAGCGGTGGAGGCAGGTACGATGTGAGAGAGTAAATGGCAGCCGCATCGCTCGGCTCTTCCTCTTCAGCCTCGAATTCAGACCAATTGATCCCATTCTCAGTGTTATCCTCCTTTGCGATCTCAGTGAGATCTCGATCCTCGGCGTCCGTCCAAGTATCAGTCGACTCCCTCGCAGCGTAATCCTCCCAGCCCTGCACCGCCTTTTTGACCCCGGCATCGTTGAAGTTGGGATTATACTCCTCCTTCAAGGCCGCCAACAGCCCCTCAAGCTCAGCAACCCGCTCAACCATATCGTCCCTCATCTTCCTCGTCTTCCCCACCGCATCCCGCAACTCCTGCACACGACCCCTGCTCAAACTAAGCAACACTCCCAGCTTCCCTCTCCCCTTAGAGCTAGCATCACTCTTCACAGCCCTCATCTTCTCCCTTCTCCCCACCTCCTTCAGGCTCTCTTCTGTCTCCGCGATTCTCCTCTCCAATCCCTGTATCTTGATCTCACCGGCATCGATCTTCTCCTGTACCTCTTTCTTCCTCTTCTCCGCCTCAAATTGTATTTCCTTCTTCTTCCTCATTGCCCTCCCCAACCCCTCCGCCCTCCGTTCCTCGCTCTTCTTCCACTCCCTCCCAATAACACCGCAGCGATCCTCACATTTCACGCCCCCAACACTAGCCCACTCATCCCCACCGTCACAGCAAACCTCATAATCACACACCCCGTCATTGACGTTCTCGAACCGGATGTAACCAGGAACATGCCCCTTGTTTTTACAATAAAACCCCGGCAACGCCATAGACTCATTCTTGGGGACCAACGCATTAGCGCCGGGTCGCGGCTGTTCAGGGTTGAAGTGGTGCAGATACGCGCAGGCAGACGTGCCGGGTTCGTCGCTGCCGTCGGGGCAGTCGCAGTAATCGTCGTTCACATGGGAGAAGGGGATCTGGATGCTGGGGTTGGAGATACATGCAAAGGGCTTATCAGCTGCTTTGTAGAACTTGGCAACTATCGGA
>Ga0181470_100165_pt2 | contig 15117 bp, 8 predicted proteins | sample InSIn5SAF170_FD_119082 | JGI IMG/M metagenome (GOLD analysis project Ga0181470, IMG submission 119082) | Clean room microbial communities from NASA Spacecraft Assembly Facility at Jet Propulsion Laboratory, Pasadena, California, USA -... ...
TGCTCAAGGAAGACGACTTTACTCAAGAAGGCTGGCGATTGGGTCCCGAGAATGCCTCTGCCGAAAAGGGGACAATGGACGACATTGTCTTCAAGGGCGTCGTGTACAACGAGATGAAGGGCCAAAACTCGGACTCGAGCTATCTCTACTACATTCGCTTCCAAGAACATCTCATTCCCGCCTTGAACAATTCCGGTGGTGATCCGCAAAAGATGACGGATCTGACCTATCGCCAGCTGAAGCAATTTCACGCCGACTGCTACCATCCGTCGAATGCCAAAGTCTTGACGTACGGGAACATGCCGCTGGCGGACCATCTCGTGGCCATTGGCAAAGAGTTGGACAAATTCGAGCGGCACGCCGCCAAGAATGAGGTCAAGATGCCCGAGGACTTGACGGGACCTCGTCACATTACCGTCCAGGGGCCTCTCGATCCCATGTCGCCACCGGACGCGCAGTACAAGACTTCGATTACATGGTTGACTGGCAACACGGCAGATGTCGTTGAGAACTTCTCCATGTCTGTCATTTCCTCCCTGCTCATCGACGGTTACGGCTCGCCTCTGTATCGAAATCTCATCGAAGCGGGGCTGGGGCCCGACTGGACGCCCAACACGGGCTACGACTCTTCCGGCAGGAGGGGCGTATTCTCTGTTGGGCTCAACGGCGTCAAGAGCGACAACGTCGAAAAGGTCGCTCAGGCAGTAAACGACACGCTCAGACAGGTCCGGGCCAAGGGCTTTGACAAGTCCAAAATCGAGGGCATCCTCCACCAGCTCGAGCTCAGTCTCAAGCACAAGACCGCCAACTTCGGCATGTCAATCATGCAGAGGCTGAAGCCAGCATGGTTCAACGGCGTCGACGTCTTTGACGCCTTGGCCTGGCAGGACACGGTGGACGGCTTCCGGAAACGTTGCGCCGAGGGCGACTACCTCGAGGGCTTGCTCGACAAGTACCTCCTCAACGACAAGACTCTGACCTTTACCATGGAGCCTTCGACCACGTATGCGCAGGATCTGCTAAAAGACGAGGCGTCACGTTTGGAGACGAAAAAGTCCCAAGCAAAGGCCACGTACGGGTCCGACGAAGAGACGTACGAGCAGCTCCAACGGCGTGAGAATGAGCTCGTTGCACAGCAGATGCAGGATCAGGATCTGAGCTGCCTGCCGTCCGTGCACGTCGTCGACATCCCGCGAGTCAAGCCCGCGGCCATGACCCACAACACTAACATCAGAGGCGTCGACTGCCAGTGGCACGAAGCACCAACCAACGGGCTGACCTACTTTCGCGCGCTGAGCATATTCGAGAACCTGCCCACTGAGCTGCGGACCTTTGTGCCTCTGTTCTGTGACTCGCTCATGCGCATCGGTACCAAGACAAAGAGCATGGAAGAAATTGAAGACTTGCTCAAGCTAAAGACGGGCGGGGTATCGTTTGGCTACCACGCCAGCACCTCGCCGTCGGCGACCGACTCGTGCGAGGAGGGACTGAGCATTTCCGGCTACGCTCTGGATCAGAACGTGCCCGCCATGTACGACATCATCCGGATGCTCATCTCGGAGACTGATTTCGACGGGGCCAAAGCCAAGACGTGCATACGCGAGCTGTTGCAGAGTGCAGCCAGCGGCGGAATCGACACGATTGCCGAGTCCGGCCACGCTTATGCCAGGAGGTTTGCAGAGGCCGGCGTCACGCCGCACGGGCGACTGATGGAGCAGACTGGCGGCATTACCCAGATTGCAAACATTTCCGCGTTGGCGTCGAGCTCCGATCTGGAGGGAAGAACAGCCACCGAGCTGGTCCGTGCGCTCAAGGCTATCCAGAGCCTGTTGACACGCAATCTGAGCAATATGCGGATAGCCCTGACGTGCGGTCCGGAAGCCACGGCGACGAATCGAGCCGCAGCGGAAAAGTTTCTCGACGGCACGTTTTCGTCGACGAGCGGTGCCAACCCTGGGACACTCACGCTCGACCTGCCGACGAGGAATTGGGAGCAAAGTCTGACGCGGAACAGCAAGACCTTCTTCCCCCTGCCGTACCAAGTCTACTACTCCGGCCTCGCCCTGCCAACAGTACCGTACACTGACCCCTCCGGCGCCGCGCTAGCCGTGCTCGCGCAGCTGCTGACGCACAAACACCTGCACCGCGAGATTCGCGAGCGCGGCGGCGCATACGGCGGCGGAGCGTACTCGCGCGGCCTGGACGGCGTGTTTGGATTCTACTCGTACCGCGACCCGGACCCGGAGAACACGCTACGAGTAGTGGAGCAAGTCGGACGCTGGGCGGCGGACCGCGCATGGACGGCGCAGGAGCTGGAAGAGGCGAAGCTGAGTGTGTTCCAGGGGCTCGACGCGCCGAGGAGCGTGAGCGGGGAGGGGATGACGCGGTTCGTGAGCCGGGTGACGCAGGAGATGCAGCAGGCGAGGAGGGAGTTGTTGCTCGACGTCTCGGCGGAGCAGGTCAGAGGAGCGACGGAGAGGTTCCTTGTGCAAGGGGTGCGGGACGCGAATGTGGCGCTGCTGGGGGAGCAAAAGGGCTCGTTTGGGGGTGAGAAGGGGTGGCGGGTCGAGGACTTGGGCATGAAGCCGGTGGACCAGGCCGTGTAGGATAGTGTCGGTGGTTGAAGCTACTTGTCTGTATATACACAGTCTCCTGCTCGTCACGATCACTAGCATTTTGTCTCGTGGTGACTACATGTAAACACTGGACTATGATTGGAGAGTGGCAGCGTGTCATAAAGTGGAAGCCGCGCCAATTTATCTCGACATTCGCTCCTGCCGCAAAACACGTGTTTGGCGCGTCAGTTTCGCGCTTAATTAACGGAATTGACGACGAGGACGACGACGACAAGGACCACTGTGACGGCGACGGCGACGACGACGACGACGACGAACGGACAAAATGGCGACCCGGTCTCTGCCGGCACCAATCGAGAATCTACTCCAGTCGACGTCGTGAGTGAGCAGGACACTTTCCTTCCACCACAACCTCAATCAAAGCTCATAATCCTCTCAGCGAAGCAGCAGACGAACCCCAACTCCCCGACCGCACGCCCTCAATCTACTACCCGCTGCACAACTACGTCCTCGCCAAAGGCCAGCAAAAGCACTGGCAGCAGCAGTATGCCGACATGTACTTTTGCCGCCTCGCGGCGCTGAAGCCCGCGGTGGAAAAAGTCGCCTCCGCGGCGTGGGAAGGGTTCTCGATCGGCGGCGACACTGTGCGCCGCGTGGAGCGCGTGCTCGACGTGCGCCAGGGCGAGCTGGTGTGGATCGTCGGAACGGTGTACATGCAGATGCCGCTGAAGCCGAATATCCTCGACGATATTTCCAAGGACGTGAGTGGGCTGCAGTATCGTACTGTCGCAGCGGTCGAGGCTGACTGCTACAGCACTGGATCGCCGCGCCGGCGCCGAGGAGTAAGTTCGTCTCCGCCGACGCCGACGAAGTCATGCTAGAAGACGAGTCCGGCCGGCTGCGCCTCGCCGGCGACGTCTTGAGCGCGCACTTGCTCGTGACGGGGTGCATCGTCGCGGTCATGGGTACGGAGCGGGCAGACGGCGATTTCGAAGTGATTGACGTGCAGGTGCCGGATCTGGCGCCGCAGCCTGAGCGGTGGACTCTCGCTGGTGCCGCGTCAAAGCAGCGACGGCCAAACAAGATTGCAATGGTTTCTGGACTGGGCATCACCGGCGACCGCGGGGACTGCCTGCCGCTGGACCTGCTGACGGAATACCTCCTCGGCGAAAGCGGCGCGGCGGACACCCAGACTTCTGCAGCGAGCATATCCCGCCTGCTCATTGCGGGCGACTCGCTCGGCAGCTCCACCCTCGTCCCCTCTCAACACCAGCAGCAGACGTCCACGGACGCGGACCCGACGACGACGACGGCAATGACGGTGAAAAAGACGCGCAAATACGGCTACGATGCGTCAGCGTACAATGCCGGTCCGACCGACGGCTTTGACGCGTTCCTCGGCGCGCTGCTGCCCTCGCTGCCGGTCACCGTCCTCCCCGGCGCCGCGGACCCGTCGCACGCAGCGATGCCGCAGCAGAGTCTGCACGCCGCGCTGTTCCCCCGCGCGAGAGCGTACATGTCCCCTCCCACGGACGCGAATACTACCGACGTAAAGAGCGAGTCCGACACGAGTACGCCGGCATGGCTCGACTGCGTGACGAACCCCTGGGAAGGCGAAATCGACGGGTGGCGCGTACACGCCTCCGCGGGACAGCCGGTGGATGACGTGTTCAAGTACGTCGACGGCGACGCGCGGCTGGACATGATGGAGGCCATGCTGCGGTGGCGCGTGGCCGCCCCGACGGCGCCGGATACGCTGTGGTGCTATCCGTTCCAGGACGCGGACCAGTTCGTCATGGGCGAGTGTCCGCATCTTTTTGTGGTTGGGAACCAGCCGCGGTTCGAGACGGCGGTGGTGGAGGGGCCAGAGGGGCAGAAGGTGAGGGTCGTCGCGCTGCCGAGGTTTAGGGATACGGGGGAGCTGGTGCTCGTCGACGCCGAAACGCTAGATGTCGAAGTGGTGCGGTTCAGTGTCTACGAAGGGGCGGAAAAGTGATATCAAGCAGGACGGTACAGCTAGGCATAGACTTGGAATATCATTTGGATGCATCGGTCAATCCCGCTTGAGCGGCAGCAGCGTCTCCTCGATGCCGTCCTTGGTAATGACCATGATCTGCAGCCCGTCGCCGACTTCAATGTGCCGCTCGACGGCGCTGCTAAACGCGTCGCGCACCACCTGCTCCACATCCCCGCGCGCCATCGGCTCCGGCACGACGGCCTGCAGCGCGTGTCCCTCGCCCGAGCCGGGAACGTACTGATTCTTCTTGTTGACCTGGTTGTCCAAGAACGGCATTATAAGCGAGCTCGCCGCGCCCGCAGCACGGCACTGTTCCCGTTCATAACTCCCCACGGGGTCGTAGCTGTACAGCGCGCCCTTGCCGTGCTCGTCGACACCGCCGAGGATGGCGTGGACGTAGTACGGAAAGAACCGCTTGCCGTACAGCATGTGGCTCAGCCGCTGCGCGCAGGCGGCGACGCCCATGGGCTTGCCGTGCTGGTAGCGGTACATTTTCGCCGCCGTGTCGAGGCGCTCGGCGAGGGCCTGGCCGTCGGCGGCGAAGCCCACGACGGAGAGGACGATGCGCGCGGGCTCGCCGTTGGTCGCGCCGATGCGGTAGAGTTTCGGGGCGTGGCGGGTGTTGATGTTGTAGCCGCTCGTGTGGCGCGTGTCGCCGGCCATGACGGTGAAGTCGGCGCCGGAGATGCCGAGCGTGCTACCGCCATTGTCGGTGTATCTATGTGATATGTCAGCTCGGGTGCCAGATATGAGGTGGGTAGTGCATGGTATAGCAGGCAGAGATAGGGTCCACGTACGGGTAGAAGCCGCCGTGGTGAGTCCGCGGTGCCGCTGATGCGGAAGAGTGTGCGGGTGTGGAAAAGGAGTAGCCGGGCTCGCCGCCGGGCAGTGCTGCTGCCGTCATCATGGACATGGCGGTGGAGTTGGAGTGACTGAGTGACGACGGGTGGAGGCGAGTGAGAGCTCGGATGGTCGTCGTCGGCTGTTCCTTCCTGTACGGCAGTCGTCTTGTTTGTTCTGTTTGCATCGTTCTATAGCTGACCTCAACTCTGCCGCCTACCACACCAACTATGACGACGACGAAGGCGCAAAATTCGATGCTTTTTTCGCGCCGAGGGCTTGGCTGACGAGCCAGCCAGGCAGGCAGCCAAGTATGGACGTGGTGCACGAGCATCATCATGCGACGAGCTCTGGGGCGATGCCATGGCAATCTCTGCAGCAGAGTATCGAGCTTCTCTGCCATTCGAGCGTCCTGTAGAGTCACCTCTGTCCTCTACCCGTCATCTCGTAGCATCTCTTGCCACGGTGCCCCTCGTCCGACCACCATGACCTGCTCCCAGACCAAGCAGCCAGACAATCCTCGCGGCTTTGCCGAAAGAGTTGCCGCCTCGGACGACCCGTCCGACAGCCCGGACAAGGTGCACATATACGTCCTCGAGACGGACGAGCCGCATCCCGAGACCCAAGATCGCAAGGGCTTCTTCGGCGACATCATCCACGACCTCTTTGTCGAGGCCGGAGCTCGGCACGACCCTCGTCTCGACGTCACCACGTCGACGCACTACATAGTCGACGACCCCGCCAACGACAACCACGGCAAAGTGCCCAAGGCCGCGGATATCCCAGAGACGGTTCGCGCCGTGCTGATTACCGGCTCAATGTACGACGCACACGGAGACGACCCTTGGATTAAGGACACGCTCGCTCTGCTCCGCGAGCTGTGGACTACGAGGCCAAAGATGCTGTTTAGCGGAGTCTGCTTCGGGCATCAGATTCTCTCTCGCATGCTCGGCGCAACGGTCGAGAATCATCCTCACGGCAAGTGGGAGCTGTCTCACACGGAAATGGACCTCTCGCCCGTCGGTCGACGGCTCTTTCAGCGGTCAGAGTCTGACGAGGGGAAGCTGTACCTCCATCAAATGCACCAAGACCAAGTTACATCGGTCCCCTCGTCGTCGACGACAGACCTCCTTTCACCAGAGACCAAGGTGCACGTGTGGGCCAGCACGCCGCATACGGGCATCCAAGGCCTGTACATCCGAGACCGTTTGTTCTCCAGCCAGGGCCACCTCGAGCTCGACGAGGACATGGTGCACCGGCAGATCGAAATGAGACAGGAGAGCAGCGGCATCGACGACGGCGACGGCGACGTTGCGGCCGAAGCCAAGGAGCGCGCCCACCTGAAGCACGACGGGCTCGTCGTCGCAGGGGCGATATTGAGATTCTTTCACGGCGACGATCACGATGTTGATTGAGCGACGCCGCAACCGCCCGAGGTCGTCGGGATCGATCGCGAGGATGGCGGGGAAGGGGATGAGTGAAGTGTGTGCATACAGTGGTTGCCAATTAGACATGTGATATGCCAAGTCCATTCAGCCTTTCAGGGATACATTCAGGGACCAGGCAACTGCCGGCGTCAGCTGAAGCTCTGCTCGAGGAAAACGCTTATGACGAAATGTGCAGCTTCAGCAGCGGTTGTCGACAGACGGGCACATCCTCATTGTCGCTCTCTCTCTGTCACTCGGTGTGGACAGTATCATGCACGACTGGTGGACAATCAACCGTCCCCGTCTATTCAGCTCTTCAGCTCTACAGTACCATTTCCTCCCCTTCCCCAAGCTGGATGTCGATCACAAACAGACAGACAACTGCACAACTACCAACATCAGGACCAACGACCACTGCGTGCGTTCTCCCTGTTGAGGGACAGCCACCGTTCGCTCCAGGTGGTCCTCGTCGGGGCGTCCGATCAATGGCGTTCAGATGTCAGTCCGACCATTTCCGACCGAGGCTCGGAGATGGGCGAGGATGACGTCATCAGCTCGGTCGAGTGCGTGCTCGATGTCGTGCTGCTGCGGGAGTGTGCGGGTGCAGCGAGGCGGTGTGCGTGGTGTGGGCAGTCTGCAGTTCACTGAACTCGTCCGCAGGAAGATGTGAGCTGCGCAGCAAGGTCTTGCTGTGGCCTGTACGAGTCGGCAAGGTCATTAAGCCGGAAGTACACGTAGTTTAGAAGGGACAACAGGTTCAGTCATTGGTACAAAATCAGCAGACGGCGAGCTGCTCAAGAAAGACGTCTATGGTCCCTAGGCAAAAACCGACTGGGCAGCATGATCAGGTACTGTGGCAGAGAGATGATGAAGAGGACGAGTCGGGTCTGCACTCGAGCATCGGGCTACTGTAGGCTGCGTGCCGTATCGCACCGCACTGCACTGCACTGCACTGCACTTCGCCATATCGTGCCGAGCTGTACCGCGCCAATCATCGCGCAGGTAATGAATGCGTCCGCGCCCACTCTTTCCCACAGTCGTCGCCCACACCGCAGCTCGCTGCAACCAGTCCACGCGTGCTCCTCAACGACACCTCAGGTCTCGACCGGGACGGACCATGGCAGAACTGGCCTTCCGAGTGCGCCGTCAGTCGGCGCCTTTTGACTCTCGAGGCCCCGACCACTGCACGGCCCCGGCTTGTTTCATGAGCATGTCACTGTTGGGGCCAGCACTGGCCAGGTAACTTACGTGCTGCACTTGATACACACGCACGTTGCGCTGGCGTGGCTGTGAGACTCCGACGAGTGGTTTCACGATTTTTTCCCGTGTGCGCGACCCCCACGACCGCATTATCCGCACGCACGCTTGCGCACACTCGCGCACGCGCATACGCAGGCACGCAGATGGGCACACTTCCCGCAGACTGCTTCATACACGTACATAAGCGTCAGGGCGCGCAGTAGGGGCCCCGTCACCAGTTGCCTCGTCTTCGTACTGGTAGTCTGCTTGCAACACTTGAGACCGCTGTTTCAGCACTGCAGGGAATGCTCTGCTTTGCCTTTTCGTCCCTGTGTTTCATCCTCGTCCGAAGAGGGAAGGAGGTCAAGTGCCGACGCGGCTCGTCATGAGCTACATATCGTCTCCTTGGACACCTCTGGCCCGGACTGAGACACGTGGTATTTGCAGTGCCAGGAGAGGAAGTACGTGGCATCCTGGCTCACTGCGCCCACCAGCATCCGCATACAGTATATGGTTGATCCCTACTGTAGACTTGTTGAGGCAAGGCGTATGCACAGTGATTCAGGACAGGGCGGCCGGGCCACAGTCAGCGCGACGAAGAAAGGATCATTGAGTGCCAGCGCGAGTGATGACTGTCGCAAGCAAGTCCTTGCGCTTTCAGAAGACGTGGACTTGTCCTCCCTCGAGTGTCCTCGGTTGACTTGCTCCTCTCCTGGTTTCACTGCGCACGACTGCGGACGATCCTTTCACTGCGCATCATCTCGAGTCTCGCAAAACTCTTTACCCGGCACCGCCGGCGTCGATCGCAGACGCGGAATTTCTCCACTGTCTGTCTCGTCGCACTAAATGTACTGTATTGCAATCTAGCAGTCTAGCAGCGTAGCAATGTAGCAGCAAGGCCATCCCGGAAAGATTGTCCCTTGCAGTAGCCAGCAGCAAGTACCGAGTTGAGCTCAGTGCAGCATGGCAAGACCATCGCGACGGCGAATGTGGTTCCGATTCTGCTTGCGTCCCAGCACAGTATGATAGGCTGTCCCATCGCATCGGGCTCACTGCAGACCGGAAGGCTTTCACGCCTCTCCCCGAGATGAGCGGGCACGATGGCGCACGTATACACTGCGCCATGCTGCGAGCGCTCTTATCCGGTCGAGCATGGCAGATCGCTCACTCTACAGTGGCCGGACAACCCGGAACAGCATTCGCACATTCGTCGCCAGTCCGCACCACACTGCCTCATCATAGCGCAATCAACAGCTCCCAGGTCTGACGACAGATGACGTCCCAGGTCCCGAGGTTCTGTCACATTCCGCTCGACGTTGTCTGCTGCGAGGAGCCGATCTTTCTCCAGATACGACCAACTCTCACCCCCCCCTGCCTGGCCGGCTGTTCCGACTTGGACTGACTGCCACTCTTCGGCGTTGACCATGCGTTGCCTATCTGTGCTCCTTCTCTCGTGGGCACCCTCCCTTCCGTACGAACATTTGTCGTCCTTTTCACGAGATAGCCTTACATAAACAGACCCCTATGAACACGTCAACACCTCGCTGACTGCGCCGCCGGAGGGGCTCGGCCGAGCACGAATCATGTGGTGAACAGGCGTCTGTTTTGAACACGAGGCGTGTGGTCCAGGCGAAGCCCAGCGCCACGCTGTTGCAACGTCGTGCCTCGTGCTACGCCTCTACGGTAGTTGTACACCCTCTGCTGACGCCACGATGCCGTGTGGCGCGCCTCCTTGTGACCATCATCTTTATCAAATTGCTTGTCGACAGCGACCTCATCGGCTTCGCCCGGTCCATGGGTTGCTGGGCATATCATATCGCAACCAACCGAAAGTCGTTGCAAAGGATGACTGATTATCCAGAGTCAAAAAGCTGGTCGCTCGAGTGGTGAGCATGACTCGGGGCAGTGCTGATGGCGTACGCGGTAATGTATTCCCACGGCTGCGGCTAATGTACAACGACCCTGTCCACAATATGCCCTGCAGCCTGCATGCTCGTGCTCCCGCTCCCGGGTGGGGTGTTGGGGAAAGAAATGGGGACTTGGGCAGGAAGAGGCGGTGGTGGTGGTTGGTGTCAAGGTGAGGTCCTTGCGTGGGACTGCAGATGCTTGTGTGTGCCACGATCCCCGGCTCCCATACGCAAGTCGTCGGGCATCGAGCCACATGCAATTCACCAATTTACCCAAGACGACGATCCTCCCAACACCAAGTGAGTGAGGGCTGCGGCGAGCTGTGAATGTCCGGAGCGAATCACAACAAAACAACTGCCCAAGTAAACATATCAAACGCTCGATAGCGACGGCGAGAGCTGGCGATTGCTGGGACTTTGTCGGGAAGAGGCATATCGTAGGATAAGGAACGGCGATGGAAATGATCATAGGAAAAAACGCGCGAGAGGACTGTCGGGAGGAGCTCTGCGTACGCCAAGGTCTGGCTCCCGCCCCCTGGAATGGCGGAGTGGAGGACGGAGGCGTTGAGATGCCGACATCCTTCCGAGGCAAGCAGAAAATATGCGCGTTCCGCGTAGACAAAAAGGTATTTCATGCAGGAAAACGGCGCTCGCTCGCTCGCTCGCCTGCACTCAAAACAACCGGCAAAGGGGGTGGGGACCGGACTCGAGCAGAGCTAGGCCCCCCAATCCACTCGGTCGGAAGCTCGAGTGGGGAACACCAGTAAGGGAGTGCTTTGGACCGTGGAGAGTTGACAGGTCGGGGCTAGACAAGGGGGTGGGGCCCTTTGGGGGGTTAAGGTGAGCGTCTGCAACGCCGCTTTCCTCACTGCTCCCACCACAACAATTACTCCGGGCCATTACGTCGAGACTGCGAACGTCGTCGGGCGGACGTTTATGCAGGTAGGTCTAGTCTAGCGGTCCCCTGGGATCTCGCTCTCGTCTCCATGTGAGACGAACGGACGAGTATAGATAGATGGCTCTTGCATCCTTTGCGATTTCCTTTTCACCATCTCGTCTCGTCCATTACGTTCGTTATCGTCGTCTGTTCTTTTGCAAACCAAAAGTCGATTACACCACAATGCCTTCATCATCACATCAGTTCCCGGCCTTGAGCCACCAAGGCTACTTTGATTTCCAACCTTCGTCGCCCGTCAAGACCAAGGGTCAGCAGCAACAGCAGCAGCCCAATGTCCTCTGCCTCGACGCCTTTCACCAGCGACCTAGCACAGCCGTGAGCCTGGCACCGAGCCCGATGTTCGAGTACCCGCCTCACGCGAGCATCTATGCAAAGCGGGCACTGCCGCCTCTGCCGCCGCCGCTCGCTACCAACATCCCACCTCTTCGTCGTTCGGTCTCGATCGAGTCCATGTCTTCACCCGTCGACTCGGCAGTGGCCGAGTGCTGCCCTACGGACAAGTGTCTTCCTCCTCTGCCGCTGCAGCGGACACCCTCGATTGAGTCCTTTGCCTCGAGCAAGCCCTCGGTCGTCTCGACGGTCCGACCCCGCACCGGACGCAACATGAGCTTCCGTGGCTTCCTCAGCAGACCTTCGTCCACTGCCACATCTTCGCCGACCGACGACACTCACTCAATGTCCTCGTCCGTCAGCAGCATCTGCACGCGTGATTCGAGGACAGACTCGATCATGGGCGACCTCGGCCTGACCCTCGTCAAGACGAACGCCTCGACGGTGAGCGCTTGCTCTGGTCCGACTGGTGGTCCGACTGGCCGTCGTCCCTCGGCACTTTCGATTACGCAGATCCGCGCCGCGAACAAAAAGTTCAACAGCAATGCCACGGCACAGCTTCCTTCACGTCCCACGTCCGCCCGCAAGAGCAGCTTCGGGGCCGGCACTGCTCGATGGAACCCCTTTGGCCGGGCTGCCGACGAGAACAAGGAGGACATTCCGCCCATGCCTGCCACGCCTCCGTTCGTGCAGGAGCTCAGCTTCACGCAGTGCTACTACTTTTTCGCCCGCAACTGCAACGGCTACGTCATCTCGAACGGCATCAATGGCGACGCCTGCGAGAACTGCGCCAACTCGGGCTACTTGGGCTCGCCTTGAGCATAATGTCTGAACGGCAAAACAACGAAAACGCCTCATGTGAATCTCACGAATATGGCTTCGGCCACGCTACGACAACACTGTTGACCACAACGGTCCACGGACGCCTCTGAATTACGCCACGAGCGACAACGCGTCGTTGTTGGGCCATGCCGAGCCGCGGGGTCGAGGTCGACATCCCGCCCAGTGGGCGGGAGATGAGATGAAGTACACGAGCAAAGGGCAGGCAGGGACGGCAGCCCGGGTCACGAAGCATCAGAGTAACGAATTTCCTTGGTCACGATTTCATACACTTCTCTATGTACAGAGCATAGCCCCATCATACAAACATTTCATTTGTTACCTCTGCCCGTCTCATTGTTGATGTCGTTGGAGCTGTTGTTGTTGGCATGGTAGAAACAAACCGCTCGACGTTGAAGGGCTGGAGCACCCTGTAACCTCGGTGTAAGTTACTTATACCGAGTACGTACACAACAACGTGTACGGCACGCTCATAACCTACGCCAATCTCGTTGTCAGACTTCTGGGCTGGTCGCTACTGGTCGTGTTGTGCGAAGGGGTGGTTGACTGCGTGTCCCTGTTCCCCTTCTGTAGGAGGCATGCCTTACTGCCGGCAGTCCCCAATGTGATCCGTGGTAGAGTCCTCCCCCACCATCCCCTACCCCGCAACGGCAATGCAGCACATCCTCCGCGACTTCTCTCTCCCACCAGCATCATCACATTTCCCGAGGACACACCCGACCGTTTCCCCTCCGCGCTCGTCCCAAGCTTTCTCGGGATGGACGAAATCTAGAGTTTACTCGCTCCCGCACGCAGGCGAGCTCGAGATCTCGTCGGAAAAGCATGCACGTAGCGGCGAACGTTTTTCTAGAGTGTACGTACCGCGAGATTCAGCCCGGCGCTGCGTGCTTCGGAGTGCTACAGGGTATCCTCCAGAACGTGACGGTATAACACAGCACATAGCAGCGGAGTGGTTCCTTTCTCGGTGAGCTCGTCTGGCTAAAAAGCCTTTGTCGAGCGTTTTGCTCGGGGGGAGGGTTTACAGGAGAGGTCGATTCCGGTGAGTTGGGATGCTGTGCTCTTTTTGTCATTCGTCTGCGTGCGGTGGAAGCGTACGTGCAGGTGAGGAGAGAGTCTCCGAGTGTGTGGGCATGTGCCTCGGTTTGTCCGGGATGGAGTTGGCCATAACCTGCCTGTTCCCAGTGGGCGAGTAGAGGGACAGACGGACGGACGGGCAGACAGTACGAAAGGCGTCTGCGGAATTGGGCCACATGCTGTCCAGCACGTTCCAGTCCAGCCCAGCCCCACGCGAGTCAAGTCTCGTCCACTGCCCTCCACACGCACACTTCCCTACCCGCACGCACCCCGTGCTGCACTCCACATCCGCGACGTTACTCGCGTGCGGGACGGTTCGTGTCGTCGGCCGTACCAGAGCACCGGCCGGCGTCTGTTGTCCTCTCTCACACACGCCCCTGGCCGCCCGTTTGGGAGCAGAGTTTGGCGCGCGTTGTGTTTGTTGAGGCAGTCAGTCCAGCCCGGTCAGGCACGGGGGACTTCTCCGACTGTCGATGCCGGCAGGAGAGGGTTCGAGGTTCTGCTGCGTTGATGGTGAGTTGTCCCTATCTGACCGCTCTGCTCCTTGCTCTTCTCGGGACTTGACATGCGACGCCTTGCGCGGAATCAGGCACGCGTCTGCTCTCGCCGCGTCTCATGCTTCCTCTTCTCGTATTGATTTGGCGCGCACCGTTCCCCATCTGTATGCCTGTCCGTTGAGATCAAAACATGCAAACGGGAAGCCACTGTCTCTCGCACTTTCTCCGTACAAAACAGCTACAGAGCCAAGTCGCTCGTCACTCCGTTTTCCCGACATACGGGAGGGTAAAGTATCTGACCGGCTCGCTCCGGCTGCTTGCACACTCACGTAACGCGCTTACATTCACTTCCTCCATAGCAAGGAGAGGAAGAGCAAGGAGAGGTTCCGAGATATACTTTCCCCTTCATCCTGGCTTTTTCTGTTCAGGCTCTTTCCGAGAAGAGTCGGGTGTCGCCGCATTGGGGATGGGTTGAGTGTGCGAGAGAAGGAGGACGGGGAAAGTCTCCCTCCTGAACCGCATTTGCACATTGCACACGTTTTCTGCTTTGGCGAACCGAGGTGCACGAGAGAAAGGCGCCGAGGGACCGTCCGCACCGCAGGGCACGCGAGCACAGCTGCCCGGCCACGTTGGGACTTGTCACGGCCAATCCAGGGGAGGCAGTCGGCGTATGAAACATCTCTCATTCATCCTCTGCGCTGCTGACCCGGCACGACCTGATCCATCACCACTCGGCTCGACCGTACGCACTCTCCGCTGCCTGCGGCCTCGCTGCTGCCGCTGCTCTCCATGTTGTTTGTTACTGCTACATCCACAATCGCCTTCTCTGACCCTGGGCGGCGCCCACCACGTCAATGGCCCTCGGCGCGCCCCCTGTGGCTTTCGCAAGGCAACCTCGTGGCGTCCAAGACCGCATTGTCGAGCAGCAGCGGATTGTGTGGCTGACGCTCTCGCTGACAGGCTTGCTGGTAAGGCGCTCAACCAATCTCCTCGAGCCGGGGTAAGATCTTGGCCGTGGCGTTGGCGGCGGCTCCCTCCACGTCGTTGCGCGGTGTAATTGCTTGAAGCTCCGATTTGCTTTCCCTCGTCTCCTGCGTGTCAATGGTTGAAGATCGTTCAATTGTCCGACCTCTCGGAGATGCTTGGATGGGAGAGGTCGACTGCCTCACACGTGCCGCTGCTGGCGACATCGGCTTCAACATGTAAGTTAATTACGCCAGCTGCGCCGCCGCGAGCACCTACGGAAGCCAGTCCATTGGTCTACAACCCCGCTACGCTGCTGCGCTCGAGCAGGCACATCGCCAGGCAGGCATGGGCGGAATGTCCTCCTTGTTCTCGTCGGCAGCCCGGCCAAAGGGGTTCCATCGAGCAGTGCCGGCCCCGAAGCTGCTCTTGCGGGCGGACGTGGGACG
>Ga0181470_100130_pt1 | contig 15068 bp, 15 predicted proteins | sample InSIn5SAF170_FD_119082 | JGI IMG/M metagenome (GOLD analysis project Ga0181470, IMG submission 119082) | Clean room microbial communities from NASA Spacecraft Assembly Facility at Jet Propulsion Laboratory, Pasadena, California, USA -... ...
TCTTGCATAGACAGCTCGTACAGGATACGCTCGCCCTTGAATTTGATGTCATAGAAGGTTACACCATACAGGCGACTTTCTGACCAGTACCAGCTCCAGCCCATGTACTCGACATACCTTTCTTCGGCATCAACTGCGTAGCGCTTGCCACCAAGCTCGATTGAGGTAGGTGCGTACTGGTCCTCGTAGGGACGGGAACCGAGCTCTGGCTTGTAATCTACAATGGGCCATCCACTTTCCGTGTCATGTTGAAACTCTTGTGCGAGTTCGCCGGCTTCAAAAGCCGTACGAAGAGCCTCTTCGGTCTCGTAGAAATGCGTGCCTGTCACGAAGCCTTTGAGACTGAAGTTGCTGGGATCTGTGCCGGGGCAGTTGATAAGCAGGAAGAAGTCGATTGGTGTCAGGTAGCTGGCGACTCCGGGTAATCTAAACATGATATTGCGAAACTGTTGAGTGCCGTCGAAGCTGACAGGGGTTCCGGCGGTACTTGTCAGTGTGGTGTTTTCGTTGGAGGACCCCAGATAGGAAGCATTGAATAAAGCCTGAGTAATATCTGAAACATTCGTCATCAGCTCTGCCATCAGGGGCTCGGTCAAAGCACTCTTCACCGAGTCAACATATCGTGCGTTGAAAGGGACCGAGCCGCCTGAACCGCCATTGAACGGGTAGTCGTACGGCTGAATGGTAGTAGCGTCGCTGACAGGCAATGGACCGACCATATACTCCTGAGAATCTGGCTCGGCCTTGCCACCCTCGAAGATTACCACTCTGGCGTATTTTGGGGGTAGTGGTCCATCACCGTCTATGTACGGCAGTACAGCACTTTTGTTGCTATGCACAGTGTCTATCCAGAAGACGTAGTTGTCGCTGGCTGTAGCATTATCCGGATGAGTCAGATTGAGACCGGTAGCAGGATCGTATAGCAAATCCCAGACAGCTCGATTGTCGTTGGGTGTGATTGGTGCCCATACATTGATTTTCGGGGCGGCTGCCTCTGGGGCTGGACCGTCACTGCAAGATATGCCGGAGACGTCTCTCGATGCAAGTGCTTCCTTGAGCAGCTTCCTTTCGTAGCCAAGTGGTGGCAGAGCAGAGCCAGCAACCAACTGAGCTGCAAGCAGTAGGAGACCAGTAGTGGAGATCATGATTCTCGGACGGTGCTGGTACACTGCGAGAGTACTCTCCCAGGACTGATTTGAAGGTCATGCTTTATATCCTTGGGTAGGACCCCGCAGTGGTATTGCTGGACCGAAATGGCCATGGTCGATACGTGCTGCTCGGCTTTCGCACGTTGAGGATCGGGCTGCTTGAATCAGTCAGCGAGGTTGCTCCTAACATGAAAGGCGTTAGCTGCCAAGGTCTGTACTTCGCTCGCACCACGTGGTAGATATTGGACTCTCGAGATAAGAGATACCCCTGGCCAATGGGGGGCGGACATTGTTCATCCTTGTTTCTAGGCACTGCATGCCAAGATGCAGAAGTCGGAGCAGTGAGCTCGGCCGCAGCAAGCTTACAGAATATGCTTGATAACACGGACTAACTGCCAAGATAGAGCTGCAGAAATGCATAGGATTGAAGGGCATGTCCGGATTATCTTTGATGGTCATGTCCGATATCCATCCTCTCCTGGCAAGCGTGCCGTTGGATTGTGAGCAGGGTGGACTTCAGCAGAAAGAGGACGGCGATCTCCCGATCGAGCCGGCACGTCACGATAATCTGGGCAGTTATGCCACGTGAGAGAGCCTGAATGCGAGTCACCAAAGGTACTAGCATATGAACGCTTTGAGCGCTTCACCGTGTCAACTCAATCGTGGTCTATCTCGCGTTGGTCACTTCAATGTGTCAATCTGACCTCTTTGCCAGGCTCCCAGTCTTGCAACCCACTTTCCAGACTACGCCAGTATTTTAGCTTGACTGATTCATTCTTTGCTCGGTCCGCATCGCCTGCTTCAAATGCAGCAGCAAGCTCTGTCTCAGTCTCGCGGATACGACCGCGATTGTCTGTTTTCAACCTCTCCACACTCTCCTCGCCGTCAGCGCTTGTAGCATTTTCCAGCTCTTCCTGTGCTTCCATCACTATCATCAGTGTCTCGGCATCGGTGGGGTGAGCAGAGTTATCTTCGTTGTTCACGTCAATGTCGTACAGCATTTCTAGCAGATACTGTGCTCGAAGCAGAGGATCTGATAGGGTCTTATATGCGTTATTGAGCAATGTCGACAGTGCGTAAGCCCGTTGATGGGCCACAGAACCAGCCGGGAACTTGTCTGGATGGTGTAAAGACTGGAGTTGCAAGAACTCCTTCCGTAGCTCGCGTGAATTGATGTGAAAAGCTGGTTGCGGATGCTCCCCCTCTGTGACCGTAGAAGAGTCCGGTATGCAGGAACTTGCGCCAGGTGGACCATAAGGAATCGTTTTAGGAAAAAGCGTGTAGTAATTGGTAATATCTGGAAGAACCGGGCCAGATGCATTGGATTGAGGATCTTCAGTCCCCTGTGATCGTGGCTCCGGTCCTGCTCGATTTTGGGCGTCGTAACGTGTTGGGTCATTCGCAAACGTCTGTGGCTCGGGCGAGTCGATCACTGTAGTCTTTCGCCGGGCTTGAATGCCTCTCTCGCATAATACCCTTCTAGTAGAGTCATGTCTCAGTGCTTGGCCAAATGCGCTGCAGGGAAACGGTCTCCTGCTGCAACTATAGTGTCTCGCGGCGTTGGGGTGGCACAGCTCGACCAGAGCTCGGAGAGCAGCACGTGTTGGAATGGGACTTGTCATGCTTGATAGTTATAAAAAGCTAAGAGGCCAGTATATGAACGTGTGCGCGTAGGATAAGTCTCGTTCATGCGTAGAAGGAATAGTACATATCTCTAACAGCATAAGTTCTCAGCGCAGCTTCCCGAGAGGATCTAACTTGACGTCATGCTGCTTTTCCGAAGTAATGCCGGCAGAGCAAGCTCTAAAGGACCGAAATCAGGTTCCTTTTCCCTATCTGCAAGTCATCTAAAGGAGCCCTTCAATTATTGCTAAGTCAGCCCACTTACAAGGGAATGTCACACCTCTAGCCTCAGCGCTGAGTATATGGCCGACTCTGATCGTCCACACTTGCCTCGAATTGCTTCGGTGGCTCAACTAACTAGCATCACAATTGCAGGACGTCCAGCATACCAGGGTGGTGAAGAAGGAGCTGCGTTTACTTACCGGCATCCTTTCGGCAGCGACAGACCGACGGACCACTATCTAGGTAGTGTAATTGGATTGGTCAGTTTAGGAGACGTCATAAATAATTGATCTAGTGATAGACATCTAGTAGACCCAATCTAAGCGCTCGGATCCATCAAAAGCTTCCTACCGGTGACCTTGCCCTCCATCATCAGATCCAGGGCTTCCTGCGCCTGGCCCAATCCACCACTAACCCACTGTGGCCTCGTAGGCGTAATGATGTCCATCTGCAGTCCTCTCGGCACTAGCTCAGTGTAGAACCATGCTCTGAATTCTCGGTACTCCGGCTTGTCGAGTGCCAAGCTGTAAGGTGCGAACTTGCACTGCACATCTTCTGGCAAGGGCTTCTCCGGAACAAGTAGCGAATAATACGTTCCACCGCCAACCGAATGTAGGTATTCGGCCAGCAAGTCGGTTACGGGTGGAAGGCCTATGGCGTCGAAAATGACTTCATATGGACCATGAGATCGAATGTTGCTCAACAACTCTTCACCGGGCTGGGAGTGGTCGATGATGGCTAACGCACCTAGAGACTGCACGAAGTCTCTGTTCTTAGACGATGATGTCGTGATAACTCCGTACCCAGCTGCAGTGGCGTAGCTCGTGGCAAGTCCACCAGCCGAGCTAGAACCACCGTATATCAGGATCTTTTTACCATTCGCCTCAGCCTTGCTTGCTAGGGGTGGACGGTCGAGACCAATGTAGATTGACAGGGCAGCGGCGACAGCAGCAAGATTGAGAATAGATGCCGCACCGGCTTCGAGAGTGACGCTGCCAGGGAGTTTGGAAGTCGAAGTCTGTGAAGCAAGAGCGTACTGCTGATAGGCTCCAAAGCGAGGATCTGCAGCCTTTGGCCCATCACGAATGGTCGCTATCCTGTCGCCTGGCTTAAAATCGGTCACGTCAGGTCCAATACTTTCGACTATGCCAGCGAAGGACATACCGAGGATGTTGGGATATGGGATTGGGATTAGAGCAGTCCTGAATGGTCAGCTGTGCCCGGTTGCTGGAGAAGGGTCATCTCACTTTTGTATTTTCGCCTCGAGTGGAGAGAAGCCAATGGCTTTGACTCTGACCAGCAATTCGCCTGGACCCGGAGTTGGCGATGGAGCTTCGTCGACTACAAGGTTGGCATGTTGCTCTTTGATCCATGCTGCTTGGTGGCTCATTTTGTGCTTAGGTATGTTTTGACGGTTCCCTCTGGGAATTGTTGCTGATGTTTTCTGTTTGAAGAAGAACTTCCGTCACGGCCAAAAGGCACCTCTTATAGAGGATTGAATGCCCAGTGTGACTAGTGCCCTCGTACGAGCCACCGTCAGGTTGTAAATGTATTGGATACATGCGTTAGCCACAATGTGCTCGTCATTGTGCATTCGAAAGTCACCTACAGAGAAGCAAAAATAAACTGCTGACAAAAGACCTGCCAAACTGGTTGTCGTCGAGCAGCTCAAATCCCTAGTAGGTTGTTCAGACTTGCGAGGGCCAGGTCTCAACAGTGGCTGCGCTTGGCACATAGTTTACAAAGCACTCATATGCCCATCAGCGGGTGACAAATCTTGTCGAAAACGCTTAATCTGAAAAAGTAAGTAGACTAGACAGCTAAGCTGGCAGCTGCTTCACGCCTGGAGGCTCCCTATCACCGACGTGTACGGGCAAACAGTGCAGCACATCTCCTGATTTGACAGGGTCCATGACAGCGCCGAGGACGAAGTCGTGCAAAGTTGAGGCCACCCCACCATTCTCATCAATCTACCATTTGATACCTGGTTTTCCCCGCACATCGGCCTTCTGAAGGCAGTGATGCGTAATGTTGTATACCGAATTCAGCCAAGCATTTACCGCTTAACTGTATTAAGTAAGTAGACTATAACCAAAAGAGGTTTAGTTGTCTCCAATATCCCCACCTGCTGACGGCTCGCATATCTCTACAAAGCTAGTGATTGACTGAAAAGTCTCGGTGAGCAATATGCAGCAAAAGACCAAACTTTGTCGGCTATGCGCGGCCATGGTGTCTAGTAAGGCAGATGTTCTGAGCGGAGAAGGATTCAATCACGGATCCTTGGCAACCACGGCGGAATCTGCTTTCTCGCCTAGAAGTACTACGTATGTTCATGTGGTTACTAATGTGAAAAAAGCGGATATTCATCATTCCGCTTTGGAAGCTAGATCCATCTACTCTTAGCAGAAATCATACTGAATGCCCGAAGCGAGAGCTACAAAGTCTCCGAGTATGACGTTGCTAGTTCCCGCGCGCTGCTGATGCCTCGAACTAAGGCGAGTATAAAACCGCACACAATCTGTGACTGCTAGAAGCCATTGCTCCGTTAGCATTTAATCTTAATTGCAACATCAGGATGACGAGATACCTGGGCATAATCGCGCTGCTGGGCGCAGCAGCACGCATAGCAGCCCTCCCCACTTCCAATGACCCTAAGCGAACAGCGGCACCTATCATCGATCTAGGATATGCGAAATATCAAGGTGTTTCCCTTGAGGCAGGTGTGGACCAATATCTTGGAATACGTTACGCAGCTAGTCCCCTTGGGGACCTTCGGTGGCGGGCACCCCAGGATCCACGGCCACAAGCTGACGTTCAGGATGCTTCCCGGGTATGCAACGAGGGATGAACGAAGATTCCATACCGCTGACAAGATCTGCTTAGCATGGACCAGTCTGCTTGGGACAAGCAGGCTTGTCCTTCGCGCCTGCGGGGGATAGCGAAGACTGCCTGACGCTGGACGTCTACTCCCCCACCAATGCGACGCCCGATTCGAAGCTACCAGTCTGGTTCTTCATTCCTGGAGGTGGTTATGCTGTCAACTCAAACGTGGGCACCAATGGTACGGAGGTTATTGCTCAGTCAGGTCACGGCATTGTCTTCGTCTATGTCAACTATCGACTTGGAGTATATGGCTTTCTAGCAAGCGAGGAAATTCGGCAGAATGGTGACCTTAATGTTGGCATTCTTGATCAACGAAAGGCTCTTGAATGGGTCCAGAAGCACATTTCTCAGGCTAGTCACTTCAAACAGTGTTCAAGAAGTCAATTTGACTTTGATACAGTTCGGAGGTGATCCGGATCACGTTATCATCCATGGGGCCTCAGCCGGTGCTGGGTCAGTAGCGCTACAAATGACAGCATTCGGCGGGCGCGACGATCATCTTTTCACGGGAGGAATTGTACAGTCAGCATTTTGGCCGACGTTGATGGGTGTCGAAGACGTCGAATTCAAGTTTAATGCGCTCGCGGAGAACGTTAGCTGCAGTGACGCTGAAGATATCCTTATGTGCCTCCGATCGAAGGATGCAGCTACGCTGCAAAAAGGTGACGTGGCAATACCATTCCCTGGGAGCCCTGCGATACCAATCTGGCAGTTCCTTCCAGTTGTGGATGGTGTATTCATTCAAGATCAGCTCTACAACCTCTTTGACCAAGGCAAATTCATCCGCATACCAGTACTTCTTGGGAACGACAAAAACGAAGGGACCTATTTCGCACCGAATGCAACGACCTCAGAAGAATTTCTTGATTTCATGCAGAGCAACTACCCAACCTTGGGCGAAGTTGACTTGCAATGGATCAATTCCACCTACCCTCTGATGCCGCCGGCAAATATGCATGGAGCCTGGTTTCCAAGTGCTGCTGCGGCCTACGGCGAGACAACGTTCAACTGCCCTGGAAATGAGATGGCGGCCAAAATAGCGCGAAATACTGGGCCTGATTTCGTATGGAATTATTACACTAACATCATCGATCAGCAGTATATAGCACTCGGACTGGGCGTTCCTCACACAATTGAGTCGCTTGCCATCTTTGGGCCGAATCAGGGAGGAACTTGCGATGATTGCTCATTTGAAACATACAATGCACCAATTGTGCCGGTCGTAATGGACTATTTCATCAGTTTTGTGAAGACGTTGAATCCAAATCCATTAGCATCACAGGAGGCGCCAGCCTGGGAGCCCTGGGGCAAGGGGGGAGCACAGGGACACAGAATCAGATTCCAGACGAACAATACAGCCATGGAGATCGTGTCTACCGATCAGGTCGAGAGATGCACGCACTGGAAGGAGTTGGCTCAAGTGATGAGACAGTAGAATGCTGTATCTATCCATTCGTATCGAATTTCCGTCTGCTGGTACAAGTATAGCTTATTGTGCCATCCATATCTTTGACGCTCATCATACCTGCAGATAGTTCTATGACAATACCGCAGACTCTAGAGCTCCGTGATGCAGCTCGGCTTGGCAGACTTGGAAACGTCTCCATGGAGGTGCCGCATGCAGCAGCTCGAACAGTGCCTTTTCGACCGGTTTGGAGCAGAAGACGCCGTTGGAATGAATGAAAACATCCGCCAGATACTTTAATCCGACTCTATGCTAAACATCCACGCAGAAATAGAGATTGCCCTTAAGGATGCTAACATCCGCGAACGGCACTACGCCCTACCTTCTTCGCTATAAACCCTCTCAGGACGGACCCCGATAGGCCTGAAACACTGTGAGGAAGCTAGGTTTGTCTCCTCTAACCTGCGCAACATCTTTATCCCCCTAGGTGACATCCATCGATTGAGTGGTGCTATACTAGTCAATCGCCATTCGTTAGCCGCAAAGGGGTTCATCCACTTCTCTGGGTCGTAGCTCTCTCAAGAACGGATGAACGATTCGATGTTATTAATATTATTCCAGTTCAAGAGATTGATGTCGTCCACCAGAGTCCGGAGTACTACGCTAGAACCTTGACCGGCGAGGGTATACCGCCTTCCGCTGCCAAATACCATACTGGAGATGTGGCCAACGTGAAAACCGAGAGCTCATATGCAAAATCTCTTCTTGTGTTTTTTCTTTATCTTTCTACACAAAGCTGGGTTATCGAGCATTATGCAATATTCTAGGTGTGAACCCACCACCTTCCAGGAATATGTGAAATCCCAGGATTTGGGCTGACCTATCTTTCGACTTGTCCATGCCTGGCAATCACGACTACGTCTAGTGGGGGAGGTGTACCGTCTCACCAATGATGTCTATAGTGTTCAAACGGCGATAACTTTCTTGAATTTTTCCAGGACGGTATGCGATCAGATACAAAAGATAAAAATGGGATGATGCTGTGTTTCCGTCATGTTCTGCTTCGAGCTTCGCGTTCTTGTACCTACAACTAGACTGCTTAATGTCGCCTCGGTTCACATACATCCTCACAACCGATCACTCAGATATCTTGATCACTTCTGACCGAGTCCTACAAGCAGCAAAGCTGTTGGCCACTGTTATGCCGAAAGCACAACTGGATGACTAAGTTGTTGACTTGGCCCGCCCTGCATGGCCGATTTCTCCGAGGCTACATAACACTACATCAAGGCCTCCCACCGTTCGCAAATTGACGCAACCAAGTAAAACGTCTCACCCTTCGACCGTCACCTCTATTAAACGCTGCTGGTAGCAGGCACCATAAGTTCGTCACGAAGTTTATACCACAACGCCTGCTTGTCACTCCACTTCCCGCATCGCAACAATGCTATTCAACTTCATTGCATGAATTTCTTGCCTTTTTCTGCTCCCACCCCGATCTAGGCATCATGCTTAAGCAAATCGCGCCTGATGGTTCACATACAAGAAGTACAGTGGACACCGGGAAATAAGTTATTTCTGGCGTAAGTCTCAAGGAGAAAATGGCCATGAAAAGAGTCACTTTCATCAATAAATACGCTGATTCGAACGACGTTGCCCGCTCAACGCATAAGGAACGTATGCAGATCAATGAGCGTAATAGAGAATACCGCGGGTCCAAACGAAATCGAAAGACCGAGGGGAAGGATGAAGCATTCCGAAGCACAAGTTATGATCCCATAACAGGGGGGCCGCCTTCGCACTCAGGGGGACAAGGGGTTACCGCGCGGAGAACAGCAAAGACAAATGATGTGTACATCACTTATCCACTCAGTCAGAGAGCTTCCAACAGCACCGTTCCGGTGGGACCGGGCAACGCAACTGATCCCTTCGATGCGACCAGTGTTCCGATCAATTCATCTGTGATACGTCTTCTCCAATACTACAAAGAAGTCTACTACACGTCTCTCTGGGCTAAGGTTTACGCCGTAACGAATGGCAGGCTTAACAAGGACATCATAGTGCGCTGTTCACCCGAGAAGGTGATCCTGGAATGCATGGAGAGTCAATCGCGGATGAACAGTTTGCTAGCAGATATTGGATGCCACTTGTCGAACGAGGTCGGCATCGACCCAGCGATCAACAGCTTACAACTGCTTCAACGAGGAACGGCATCACTTCGGATGGAATTCATGTCGAAAGGCTCGAATGTCAACGGCGATATCTTGCTTGATGCTGTGCATCTATACTTGGCCGCCGAAGCACTTGACCAGCAAGCTGCTACCCGAGCCCATTCTGCTGGCGTCAAAGCTATCATTACACGTATGATTGAAGAAGGTATACCCATTAGCACTTCCCGTGCATTCATGCTGGCACTAGTTGATCCCGAGATTTCATTTCAGCTGCTTTCTCAGCATCTTGAGGGAGGGGTCCAGAGTGTCGAGGACTGAACAATAAGATCTATGCAGCAAGGAGACATGTCAACTTGAAGACATACAAACACCACTCCCGAGGAGCCGCGCGTGGTTCTGAAGGCAGCAACCAGCACGCACAAAGCACCCATACCGGGTGATGTTTGTACATCTTGTTTCATATAGCATAAATCACGCCAAGTGCTCCTTTGTTTGCTGCCTCCTTCCATTCCGATTATTGTCGTCAGTATCATTGCTTCACACAACGCTTAGTCGCTTTGGGCACTCCTGGTCGACTTGCTGGCTATTCATGCTTGGGCGGTGGACGGCCATCGTTTTGGTTTCCGCTCAGTTGTTCGAGATCGCTACTGACTCCCTCTCTCCAGCTGTGGAACTTTCGAATTGCCACTTACCTTTTTTTGAAATCTGGTTCTTCTGTCTGCCCTTCCTGTTCTTCGCCTGCAGACTTAGTATAATCGACTTTCTTCTTTTTGCCAAAATTGAATCTCGTGTATACCTACCTGTGTACATGGACACGTCTGTCGGTCGTTCTGTTATGTCCTGAGGTAGATGCTAGGACGTCAGTAATACTCATTTAGTCTTGATGCACAGCATAGATATATCGGACTTTCGACGGGCAAGAGTATGGTGAACTTAAGATGAACTGGCATTTTATACACATAAGTACATTACGGTAGCCTCCTCATCCACAATGCTATCATACACTTCTCCTTTCCCCCTCCACAGTCGCCGAGAAATTTGCTTTTGTCTTGCCCATCTACCATACCATGGCTGTAGAAACACAATGTTGAAGTTGAGAGCGGAGATTAGAACAAGATTTGAAAGTGCCAAAGTAGGAGGCGGAAAGTGTCGGATATGCAAAAGATCGATCGGTCGGTCGCTAAGTTACAGAGTGATGAGGTCGGTCTGGGGTATCATGAGAGGTTCGGTGTGAACTGAAGAGCATGACTGTCCGCTTAGAACATGCCACCGCCCATTCCACCCATGCCGCCCATGCCGCCCATTGGTGGGCCGGCTGGCTTCTCTTCTGGCGCCTCCACAATGGCGACTTCAGTGGTACCAAGTAGCGAGGCGACACCGGATGCATCTCTCAGGGCAGTTCGGACGACCTTCAAAGGATCGACAATACCAGCCTTGATCATGTCGACGTACTCGCTGGTCGCAGAGTTGAAGCCCAAGTTGAAGTTATCCTTGTGCTCCTCGCTAAGTCGGCCAACAATGACACTTCCTTCAAGACCAGCGTTCTCGACGATTGTTCGTGCAGGTCTCTGAACAGCGTTCTTGACAATGGATACACCTAGCTGCTGGTCGAAGTTGGCAGTCTTGACATCCTTGAGAGCGTTTGCAGCAGCCTTGACCAAGGCAGTGCCACCACCAGGCAGGATACCCTCCTCGACGGCGGCTCGTGTTGCGTTCAGAGCATCAACGACTCTGTCCTTCTTCTCACCGACCTCGACTTCGGAGGCACCACCGACCTTGATGACAGCGACACCACCAGAGAGCTTAGCAAGTCGTTCTTGCAGCTTCTCCTTCTCGTACTCAGATGTGGATGGATCGGCCATGACACCTCGGATCTGCTCGCATCGCTGGGCAATAGAGTCCTTGCTGCCTTCGCCGTTGAGGATGATGGTGTCTTCCTTTGTGATTGTGATGCTGCCAGTACTTCCAAGCATGTCTGGCGTGGCCTTCTCCAGCTTGATATCGAGCTCGTCTGTGAAGACGGTAGCGTTTGTGAGGATACCGATATCACCAAGAATGCTCTTTCTGTTGTCGCCGAAGCCAGGAGCCTTGACGGCTGCGACCTGGAGTTGGCCTCGGAGCTTGTTGAGGATGCAGACTGCGAGGGCTTCACCGTCAATGTCCTCGGCGATGATGACGAGTGGTCGACGCAGTTGAGTGGAGGCTTCGAGGGCTGGAATGATATCCTGAACGGCAGAGATCTTCTTTTCGGAAAGGAGGATGAGGGGCTTCTCGAATTCAATCTTTTGCGACTTGGTGTCGGTGATGAAGTAGGGAGAGAGGAAGCCTCGGTCGAATCGCATACCCTCGGTGACCTCGAGTTCATCTTCGATGGTCTTGCCCTCTTTGACGGTGATGACACCCTCCTTGCCGACCTTCTCCATGGCGTTGGAGATCAGGTCACCAACATGCTGGTCACCATTGGCAGAAATTGTAGCGACCTGAGCAATCTCTTGACTTGTGGTGATGTCCCTCTTGTTCTTCTGGAGGTAGTCCACGACGGCATCGACGGCGGCCTGAGTGCCTCTTCGGAGGTCCATAGGGTTGCAGCCTGCGGCAACGTTCTTCACGGTCTCGGAGAAGATGGCTCGGGCAAGGACAGTGGCAGTTGTTGTGCCATCACCTGCCACCTCGTTCGTCTTGTTGGTAACATCCTGTATCAGTCGAGCACCGAGGTTCTCGAACTTGTCCTGCAATGCTACGGCTTTGGCGACTGTTACACCATCTGCAATCGTTGTTAGCATTATCGACGAGCAGAGCGTGGGCTTGATAAGATTGTACCTTTTGTGATTTTAGGAGAGCCATAGCTCGATTCTATCAGTACATTTCGACCCTTAGGACCTAGTGTTGTCGCGACAGCTCTTGCTAGTGTATCAACACCCTTCAATAAAGATGCTCGTCCTTCGACACCGAACTTGAGCTCCTTGTGAGCAAACCGCAGCTGCTGTAAACTTCTGCCCGAGGTGCTAGAATATGGGGAGGATTTCGGAAGTGCTGATCGCACGCTGGACGTAAGCGCGCGCTGCATCGTGCCGGATTATACTGTTACAGGCGAGAAATGAGAAGGGATTGATTCCGAATGGCAGATGATGGATAACAAGCAAAAGTCGTGGATAAGAAGCAGTAGATGAACTCGATGGCTTGCAGCTGCGAAATGTTTAGAAAAATCTCGGGGAAATCGCCAGCATTTCCACCGCTTTCCAAATCCGCTCGGCTCGAATTGCAGATCTAGCGCTAATACAAAACGAAACTAGCTCCATGTTGCCCGAGCACTTACTTTCACCGTAACACTCCTTTTGCCCTTACTTGGCCCTCTGATCGAGTCTATGATAGCGATGCTTTCATTGATAACCAAAGGTCTTTTTCTAATGCTTGGCAGCATGCTCAAAGCTCGATAGGAATACGCAACGATATCCGCGAAGATGCCACGCCCACGTTGCGAAGCACGATTCAGAATATGTCTAGCCCCAACGCACTTTTCGAATCCAACTAAACACAACTTTGCAAACGTGATTTTCAAAATGCACATAACTCGTGTCTCAGCTCTGCATGTGTCTCCTTCTCTCGCTCTGCCCGGGTTATATCGCGCATGCTAGGTCCTTTGAGCAGACTAGGGTAGGCAATCTTCAAATGGTAGAGTTGCCGAAAGAGGCTGTCGAAGTGTTAGGCGCTCATGCTTCTGCGTGAGAATGTGGCTTACCAAGTGAACGCCAGATGCTCATCTGAACCTCTGACTTAGGCTTGACCACTCAAAGCCTCAGCCATGGTCCCAAAGATATCGTCGTCAAAGCCGTGAGACCCATTCTCGTTCATGTTCAAGAAACTGACGTCAAAATCATTCATTTCCCGCCTAGCAGGGGTGGGAGCCGTCACGACAGCATTTCCAACGTTGTTCCAGGGGTCCTGCGGACTTGTTTGACTGCTGTATGCTCCATCATACGCATAGCCGGCCTGAGTTGGCGTCTGTGGTGCATTGAGAGCGTTGCCCTGAGAACTAGATTGAGACATAAAGGATGCGCTTCGGGTTGATGGGGTGGAGTGGATTGGCATGTTTGATTGGACAGTAGACTGGAAAGCTGAGGGTGGCGCCATAGGCATTGGAGTTGCGCTGGGAGGAAGTGCATTGAAGTTGTTGAAGCCGCCTGCGAAGTCGAAGTTGTCTAGGCTGTTGGATGCGAAGTTCTGTTCTTCTGGCATCTGGGAGCGGTTAGCTTGGTGAGATATAATTACGCAGGAGATTTACCTGCTGCTCGAAGCCAGAGAAGCCAAATTGACCTTGGCCTTGGGTGTTGAACTGCGGATATGGAGATGTCATTGGCAATGTCTGACGTCGTTAGCAAGATCCATCGCCAGAGAGGCACAGGCATGTTTACCATGTGGGTGGTGGAAGAGGGACTAATCTGCTCTTCTTGACCGAATGAAAGTGTTGCAGCTGCGGGGGCTTGTCGAGATTGAAGAAGCTTTTGTCGAGCAATGAGCGGCAACTCCTCTTCCTCTTCCTCTTCATCTTCACCAGCGTTTGTCATGAGACCAGCATAACCGCCATAAGCCCGTTGTGGCACGAAGTTGGTGCATGCTTGACCATCGTTGCTTTCGATCGAGCTTTGAATGTTGAATATTTGGTCGTGGCTAGGCAAAGGCTGACCACCGTCGTGACCTTGCTGTGCCTCAAATCTTGCGTCAGCATCGGAGAGGGTTCGCATGATATCATTCGTCTTGGACATGGCAGCTGCCTGCGAGGTGCTGACCCGTCGTGAAGTGTTAGCCCGACCTCGCGAGGTACCTGATTGCTTTCGCTTTCTACCACTCGCGGCTTGCTGGGGATCGAAGTCATCACTGTCGGCGCCAGCGAACTCTTCATCCGAATCAGCAACGTCAGAAGCACTGCGCTTGATGTTTCGTGCTGTAGCCCGTCTCTTTGGTCTGGCTTTGCTACTACTTTGATCATTGTCATCGACCTGGTTCATGTTTCGAGCTCGGGCCTTGGATGCTGGTGGTGGAGGAGGTGGGGGAGGACCGGCTCGAGCCTTCTGCGTATAGATGCTGGATGGTCTCTTCGTGACATTGCCACGCTTCGGTGGTCCTGGAACAGGAGCGACGTTCAGCTCCGCCATCTGGGTTCGGAGCTTGGCGATGTGCTGCTGGATTGCCCCTTCACTGAAGGCGGAACCCATTCTACGAGCAACCTCGTCGTCTGTAAGACTTAGTAGCAGGTCACCCTCGTAGCCGTCATATCACTTACAAGGTATCTTGATCCCTAGTTCTGTGCAGGTGTGGCTGATGAACAGGAGAAGGGACTTGTCGAGGTCGTCTATGACTGTCAGCAGTGCCCTTCACCTGGTACGTATGTGTCCCCTACCATTCCATCGGACCAAGTGTCGCTGCTTTGGTCGATTCGGCATCTTGCTTGGCATGAGAGAGGCTTGAGGTACGCCTGAGTCAATATCAGATCCAATATAGCATTGATAGAAGAATTGCTCGACGTCAAGGTCGAGAGAGAGAGAGAGCGAAGACGAAACGCGCTAAGTATCAGGCAAGAGCGGAGAGTAGGGGGCTCGCAGCAGACGAAGTCAGAGA